>Ga0172382_10011031_pt1 | contig 12009 bp, 16 predicted proteins | sample Leawel138RmetaG_FD_122245 | JGI IMG/M metagenome (GOLD analysis project Ga0172382, IMG submission 122245) | Leachate microbial communities from a municipal landfill in Southern Ontario, Canada - Leachate well 138R metaG | ecosystem: Engineered > Solid waste > Landfill > Unclassified | place...
CGCAGTGGCGGCGCCAACGGAGCGGACTCCGCTTTCGAGGCCGGATGCACCCACAAGGAAATCTACCTGCCCTGGCCAGGCTTCAATGGTCGGCAGTCTGAGTTCCAGGCTGTTTGCGACAAGGCGCTCACCCTGGCCGCGACGATCCACCCTCGCTGGGATCGGCTCGGCCGCGCAGCTCGCAACCTGATGGGGCGCAACTGCTACCAGGTTCTCGGTCGAGACCTTTCCAACCCTGTCGACTTCGTTCTGTGCTGGACGCCCGATGGCGTCGAGGACGAGCAAAGTCGAACGCAAGCCACAGGTGGTACCGGGCAAGCAATCGCCCTTGCATCACGACACGGCATCCCCGTGTTCAACCTCGCAAGAGGAGACGCTTTGGTCCGTTTGCGCGGCTTCTTGGAAATTGAAAAGGCACCGCAATAAAGCGCCTTCATCACACAGACCCGGCTATGCCGGGTTCTTTTTTGGACTGATCCGTCTCCTTTTCTCTTCGCCCGAACCGCATTGCTGAGTGCCGTCCAACCATATCCCGAGGAGGAAGAAGTCGATGAGTACTCAATCAGTGATGTCAGGAATGTACCTGTCTGAGGACACCGAAGCAGCCCTTAGGGCAGCTCAAGGTGAACCGTGTAGAAGCTGTCAGCGTTTTGTCGTCACGCAGAGCGCGATCGTTGACGATGTTCTTCGATCGTGCAGCGCAGCAGGCGACAACGATGTGCTGGGCAGAGTGCTGTTGCGCCTGGCCGAATCGGGGCGCTGCACCGAGGCCGAGCCTTTCGCATGTTTGTCTCGAAACGATCCATTGCAGGGGCTCTGATGCGAACCATGCCGTTCTTTGCCGAGGTGCCCATTGAGCCAGAGATTGCCGAGCTGGATCTTGAGTGCCACGTCGGTTTGGAGTGCGCCAAGCTGTTGGAGCGTGCATCCGATCTCATCGAGATCGCTGGCGATGTTCGTGAAGAGGTGATTGCGGCCACCGTGCGGCAGATGAACATCTTCTACTTTGGCTAACCCTGGAGGAAAACGTCATGCACCAGACCACAAGCAACACCACCGAGGTCTTCGAGAAATTCGTTCGGGCGCTTCCCCTTGAGAAAGTCACCCTGACCGAACCTGAAGGCCTTCACCTCTACGGCGTCAGGCACCGGGTTCCGGATCGCAAGGCGCTGCAAGCAGCCATTTTCAAAGGGGGCTGGATGGGCGATCTCAACCATGCCGAGTCGATCATCGAGGAGCGGATTCGCCACCTCAATGAGCAACACGGCCTCACACGGTAGGAGTCAAAATGGTGAGCGTTAAAAATTTGCCTGCAATCGCCCAAGACGCGATCCGCGCGAACTTCGCAATCCGGAATGCGCGGGTTTTCGATACCCCATCCAGGCATCTTCGGCGGCGGGCCACCCAGCGTCAGAAGATCCGGGAGTGGGTTGCCGTTTTGCGCATCGTTCGCAATCCATCCATGGCCGAATACGTGCAGCAGGAGCTCAAGGAAGCTGGGCCGCTGATGGCGCATGACCTGCGTCGTCGAGTCATCTACGCCGGCCTGGAAAGCAAGCTCGCCAGTCTCGGTCGCTAACCGTAGAAAAATCCAACCACCAACGCCCCGCGGGTCTCACGTACCCGCAAGGGGATCGTGTGGCGCAAGGGGCTTCATCAAGGAGTCACTGTGAAACTGGGTAGCAACTTTGAGGAAATTTTCGAGGCCTTCCAGCGTGTCGACTGCGAAAACTGCGGTCATCGCACCACGGAAGCCTCGATCGTCGGGAGCAACCTGCGGTTTCGGTTGCAGGGCAGCGGCAAGCTTGGCGTCGTCGTCGGCGCAATCGGTCTTCGTGATGCTACGAAGGCCGAGCTGGTCGAGTTCGAGGAGTCGGTGGAGCTTGGTCAAGCCGAGATTTACACGACACCTCTCTATGTCTCAGGCCGATCGATGCCCCGGGCAGTGCTGCACCAAGCGACAGGGTATCCCTTGAATCCTGCAAGCGCAGCAGCACGTCGGCAACGCGAGCGGTGGGCACAAGCCGAAGCTCGTGCGGCAAGGAGAAGCACATGAAGACCTACGATTATCGCTTTGATATAAACGGGATCGAACTCACCTCCGCAGTCAGCCCGTGCGTGTGGATGTACCCAAACTATCCCCTGCAGATCAGCGTCCAGTTCAAAGGCGGGGGTGTGGCGTATCTCAAGAATCCGCACAGGACGTGGAGCACCACGACCGAGCAAGACGTGATCGACTTGGCCTCAACCGTCAAGTTGCAGCCCTGTTCGCGTTGCAGCAAACCTGCATACGATCCGGCGACGGTTGAGACGAATCGTGGCGGCTTGTGCGAGTCTTGCTTCATGTCTGACCTGGACGCCAAGTTCCAGAAACTTGTTAAGCAGGAAGAAACAGCTGTTCGTCGGCGCGATCGGAGTATGCGCAAGAAAGGCTACACCCACCGAGTCTCCGGCTGGGTTCATCCTGCCATGGGCGACGACGTCAAGATGGACTGGTATTTCGATGGACTTCCGTCCAAGGCGCAGATCGAAAAAGCACTCAGGGAGGCGGGCAGTCAAGTCTTGAACGACTACCAGGAACCGATCGAAATCTAGGCTCACCCCTCGCGAGTTGAAGCCTGAGCACAACCAAAGCCCGGCTCTTGCGAGACCGGGCTTTTTTGTCTTCTGCCGTCGTGTTTGACACTTCGACGGACAACATGGATCGGTGAGCCAGGCGTTAAAATTTCCCATGGAGAGAGGTTCGAACTGGCCCGATGAAGTGACCGGACGGCACGCAAATTCCCAGCGCCGCCCGCCCGCTTGATCTGCGCTGGCTGCCGCCGATCGCGGTCAAGCTGGACGACGTCGGTGAGCTGCAGGCGAGGGTCTGCCCGGTCTTAGTCTTGATCCGGTGACTGCGATTCGACCACTTCTGCAAGCGCGGCCTCCACGTGTGCCTTTCGCGCTTGCATTTGTTCTTCTTCACGAGCCTGCCAAGCCCAATGCTGATGCCAAGGACCGGCTAGTGTTGGCCACTCCCCGTCAACACGAGGGGCGTTCTTTAAGGTCTGAACCCAGTCCCAAATAGTCGGCACAAAGCAAAACTCAGGAAGTTCTTCGCCTGGATGGACTTCCGTAGAGGTTGGATAGCGAACGGGGCGACGGTTCAAATAAACGCATCGTGCCAGGTAAGCAACCACCTCTTTTTCATCTAACTCGTCGACCGGTGAGCTACGGTCCCAGTCGATAACCTCAACCGAATCCAATGCGTTCGCCAAAGACAGGTCCATTGCTTCGGCCTCATCTGGAAAACCGAGAGCAACCAGGTTGTATTCTCCGTCTTCTTCGTAGGCTCCATGGCCAAGGCGCAAATGCGGCGGCATTGCTGCTTGGCGTTCAGGAGAAAGCAGGAGTCCTCCATGGCTACCGGTGGTGATGGACGCGACCCCCGGAGCAATTTCTTCTTTTTCTTCGATAGGCCCCCAGGGCGAATCGTTGTCTTCCATCGCTCGCCTGTACTTCGGTGAAAAACCGACTCCGGAAGTCGAGATGACACGGAACACAGACCCATACGCGTAATCGAAGCCCAAAAGCCGTGCCAACTGGAGGGCGAAGCGCTCCTCCCCATCATCGGGGCCTTTGTCGATATAGATTGGGGTGTGAGGTTCCTTCAGAACTGCCGTCATCTGACGCCAGCTTTGATGCCCCATCGCTTTCGCTAAGAGCTCCTGCGTCTGCTGGAGCGTCAAAAATTCCGCATCCGGGTTGAAACCGTCAGACGTAATGCCGTGGAACTGGAGGGCATCGCACAGACGGCGAGCCATTTCCTTTGCGTCTTTGGTGTGTGCTGGCAGCAATAACATGACAACTCCTTGGTCGAGAGGTCATTGGTGGCTCGCTCACCATCGACCTCGGCAAGAAGTTGATGGATCAACAGGGAACGGATAACCGGCAGTACCATCACGGCTTACCCAACGCGAGCGGGGCGCTGTCTGCCAAGCGCACCTCATTGTATGTAGGTCTCAGATAAATGCGCAAGGAGTTAAAAACCAGCGCCGCGATCCTTCTTGGCCCCGCATCTGACGCATAAGCCGATTCTCAAGCCCCACCCGGCATCTCCTGAGCACAGCCCAAACCTCAGGAGAAAACCATGTCACTCTCGCAACTCCCCTCCGATACCTTGGCTCGTTGGGGGGTCGATCCCTCCTGGTTCACCCTACCCGGCCAGCCCACTGACCAACACTGGATTCCGGTCAGCGGCGGCGCCGATAGCAGTGCGCTGGCCATCCTCATGCACCTGATGTACCCGGAGGTCGAGTTCAAGCTTCTGTTCACCGACACCCTAGCCGAGGAACCCGAAATCTATACCACGCTGGACAAGCTCGAGGCCTTTCTGGAGGTCCCGATCATCCGGCTGAAACCCGAACTTGGCCTCTACGAGCTCATCGAGAAGTTCGGCGGCTACATGCCGTCCGCTTCTTCGCGTTACTGCACAAGGGAGCTCAAGCTGCGGCCGTGGGAGATGTTCCTCAAGGGGCAGATCCAGTCCGGGCAGACCGTTCATGCCTATGTGGGGATTCGCTCGGACGAACAGCAGCGGCTGGCCTTCACGCACGACCTGATCGAAACCCACATGCCGTTTATCGATCTCGATCTCAAGCGAAAGGAGGTCTATGCGGTGCTTACCGACACGATCGGAATTCCTCGCTCCTACGACCGGCGTTCGCGAAGCGGCTGCTCCTGCTGCCCGTTCCAGCGCACGACCGAACTGGTCGGGCTCTACCAGGCGCAACCGATCGAGTTCGAACGTGGGATGAAGATCGAGAAGCCGGGTGCAGCGGACCTGCGTCGTTTCCCCGCCAATGCAACCCCGGTGACGGACGAAGTTGGCCTCACGGCAAACCACCTGTCTTTCCCGATCCCGGCTCGGCTCATCGATCCGGACGCATCTCCTTCTGCATGGGGGAGATGGCAGGGCAGGGGGGAAGTGTCGTTGTTTGGGACGACAGGCTTCTTCGTCGCCTACGAGTTCCTCGTGCATCCAGGCGTCGGAGTGGATGGGGTCTGGTGGCAGAACTTCGTTACCTTCTCTACGTCGCTTGCAGGCATTAAGAAGCAGCTGGACACCTTCTACCAGCATCGTCTCTCGACCGCGGAGCTGAAAGGGATCGATGAAGATCAGATGCGCGAAGAACTGCGTCTGGTAATCGCCTTCATCGAAGCGCCGGCCGATCTCGTCGACACCGACAAGCTCTCAGCCGAATCCTTCACATGGAAGCCTGGGGTCTCTTTTGCTCAGATCCGCCACCTGGTGGAATGGGGGCGCAGGTCTTTGCACGCGGCCTGGATCAGGCAGGAGTTGGCTCGGACAGTCGATGCAGAAGACCACCCCCTTAGCCGGAGGTACGAGCATCGACAAGGCTTGAAGTCAGCGCTGAAAAAGCTTCACGACGTGACTGGCGATGTCGTGTGCTTCGATCTCTACGAGCCGAAGGAGCCTGACCCAGAGGAAGAGTTCGACGAGAACTTGATAGCCTGCCCGATGTGCAGCATTTGACCTTCCCAAACCCCCGTACCGAATACGGGGGTTTTTCGTATCAACTGGACGACATGTATGCATTTGACTGCATTAATGCAGTCAGGAGAATGTGGCTGATTATCTGGTTTCGAGGGCCTACCGCTTTGAAAATCGATCGCTACATCTTGATCCTGCTCGCATTCTTTTCCCTGAACGCATTCGCGAACGGCAACCCGCAGATCACCGGCACGGTCGTAGGTGTAGCTGACGGAGACACGCTGACGGTTCTTGACTCGAGCAAAAGAGAACATCGCGTACGGCTCGCGGAAATTGATGCGCCAGAGTCGAGTGGTCAGGCCTTCGGGAACCGAGCCAAACAGGCGCTCAGTAGGTTGTGTTACAGAAAGCTTGCAAAGGTCATCGTTCACACCAAAGACCGCTATGGACGCAACGTCGGCGTCGTGACGTGCGATGGCGTCAATGCAAACGCGAAAATGGTCGAGAGTGGGCTGGCTTGGGTCTATACCCAATACGCCTCGGCGAACTCGCCGTTATTCGGGCTTGAGCAGCAGGCTCGGCTCGCAAAACGTGGACTTTGGCGCGACGCGAACCCTGTTCCCCCGTGGGAGTGGCGAAAGAGGCGCTGAAATCGACCCAGGAGCTGCCCTTCCATGCGGTGCATGAGTGCAACCCAAGGCTATGTTGTGCGCGACAGCCATGCGAGCTGGCGACCAATGCCCAGGCCTGCCATGGGGCGCTCGAGATCGAGACCGACCAGCGGCTCGCAATACCTCACGCCGGCGAGGGCCACGAAGCGGCTCCCGGCCACCGATTCAAACTGCTGCCGCACTCGATCACCCCACGCCCGCCGATCGGTCGCATTCATCCGGTTCAACGTGCGCTCGTAGGGCGCGATCACCGTTTCAGGCGCGAGCAGGCCATGCTCCGCGGAAAGGATGAGCCACCGATCGCAATGACGCTCAACCCAGGACCGAGACTTCGTGAACAAGGGCGAGAGGTACAGGTCTTTCGCAGCACACGGCACCGCTCCCTTCTTCGCGCAGCACGCCACTAAGCCGATCCTCAAAACGCTTCTCCTCAAATAAAAACCCCATAGGCACCATTGAGTACGGTGCGCTACGGGGTTGTGTTGGTCAAGCCGTCAGAAGCGGTATCTGTTGAGAATCTTCCAGCAAGAAATCAGTGCTGATCCCGTGCCGCGCAAGGACCTGGTCAATCACATCGGCCACAGCCTCGTGTGCGGCCTCGCGCTCATTTTCATCCCTACTGAACAGGCGGTCGATTGCTGTGCGTTCCCACCGCTTCCGGTTCGTGTTCAAGGCCTGGCGAATCTCCTTATCGAACTTTTCCGACTTCTCGTATTGCTTCCAGAAATCCTCGGAAACTCGCGTCCCCTCAGGCGGCAACCACTGGCGGTGGCGGCCGACCTTGCGGTTCAGCGCATCCGTCAGCGCAGCGCTCCTGCTGAAGAAATGGATGGTCCCAATGCCCGGATACCACCTGCAATCGAAGTAGCTCGATGACACTCGAGCCCCTCTCCTCAGTTGCTCGAGTTCCTTGGTAAAGATGTCGCACAAACCAACCTCCGGTTTGAGCTTACCCCCATCAAGCATGGCAAAAACCTTGTCGAAGTCACTCAGCATCTTCATTTGATTCCAGCCAAGTTGTCGTTGCCACCCCTCGAGCTGGAACCCGGGCAAAATGAAACGTGTCGTCTTGATTCTCATGCCGGCCGTTCTGTGGCGGTTGTTCGATGCCCATCCCCGATAAAGCGTGCCGTTCTCTTCCGTATGCCATCGAATGATGTGATCGAATACGTCGCAACACATCCCGATCGCGATTTCGTCCTGGTTGTCGATAATGCCGAGGATGAACCCCTGGACATTGTGCACTGAGAATTCCATCTGCTTGATCTCGGCGAAGCTGGCTTCCAGCCGACGCTGTGCACCGAAAGAAAGCCGATCCATCACATCGACGCTGCGAAGCACGGACGACCAGGCCCGGTCTTTCAATTCCAAGTAACGCGAGGCCATCTCGCCCTGAACCCACGATGTTGAGATGTCCCGCTTGCTACCGCCTTCAGCGCCGTCTCTGACCGCCATCGTTTCCCCAATGAGGCCGGAGTAATAACCCGCACGCGCCTCGGCCAGTACTGCGTCCCTCATGGCTTGAACAGCGGCATTGAAGGCGACCACCGTGTTCTCGAGCACCGAGTTGGGCAGAGCAAGGCACTGTGCTTCGGCATAGCCAGCCGAAAGCGACTCCCCGGTTGCTTGGTCAGCCTTCATCTCACTGAGAATGTCGCCGACAATCTCCTCCACCTGAGCCTTCTTGCGAAGGTAGATGAGCGCAACCTCGACCTCTGTCCTGCGTTCGGCCTCCTCCGTCGCAAAGGCCCCTGTATGAAACTCCACGCTGCCATGCTTCTCGATCAGGCTGAGAAGATGATCCCGCTCGTTGCTGTAGGCGTTCTTGAGCGACGAGGCGTTCAAGATTGCGACGATCTCGCAGTCCCACGTAATCTCCCATGCATGCAGCACATGCTTCACGCCATCCCGGAACGGAGGATTGAGAACGACTGCGTCATAAAGATGCCCGTTCTTGAACTGCAAAAAGTCCGTCCCAACGACATTCAAGCCTTTGGCCCGAAGGGTAGGGTGGCGCTTCAGGTCAATCTCGCAACAATCGACAGGCACGCGGCGCCTGTAATCGTCTCGCCATGCGGGGCAAGCCAACGCCAGGTCACCGTTCCCGGCGCTGGGCTCCAAAACACGCACCCATTCCTTGCTCTTGAAGAGCGACCACGCCCTTGAAGCAAGCGTGGCGGGGGTGGGGTAGAACTGATACTGGTCCATTTCACATCTCCTTGGTTTCGCGCCTGACCATCAGGCTGCGTCTGCAGTACTGGAGATGCGGCAGAATCCCTGTGAAACTCAGGACGTAAGCGAGCCTGTGATCATAGAAGCGAAAGACGGCTCCGCCTGTAACCTCTACGAAGGCGGAGCGCCCTTTGCCTTAGGAGACGACATGACCAAGAAACCGACTAGTGTTCGCGAAAAAGCTGAAGCCTGCCTTGAGGCGGTGCTTGTTGCGACCCTCGTCGACGCTTGCAGCGTCTCTGAGATAACCGCAAACGTACGCGCCAGGCTCGGGCATGGATGGACTCTCGTCTCGGCCCTGCAGTGGCTTACTGGGAAGACGGCTCAGGATTACTTCACTCAGCTCCCCGCCCGCAGCTCCATTTCTGGGGTCCCTGTGGAGACAGTTCCGCTACTGCTCGAGATCGCCAAGGCCTGCTGTGAACAGCTTGGGCGGGCGAGACCGACCGAGGAGGAGACGTTGGCGCGACTTAGGGAAATGGGCTTGAGGTTTCGCGCTTCCGTCCAAAGAACAGAAGCTGGCCCAGCATTGAACTGAAGCCAGCCCCTCTTTACCTCGGAGTCAGGGGCGCTTCTTAAGCGACTCGAGTTCACCCCCGTTCTCAAGATACGTGATCACCCACGAAGGTCTCCGGCCGTGACCGCTCCAGCCTTCCTGGGCGTTCACCGGATTCCAGTACACCGGAGGCAACTTCTCCTTCTTCACGGCAGGTGCCTTCTTCTTGCGTCCAGGAGCAGCTTTTCCTGCACCTGACTTCACGCTCGCCCCTTCTCGGCCGGACAATCCGACTTCAGCAAGCATCTCATCTGCATCCAAGCCATGTTCTGCGGCCATCTGCTGTACTTGCTTGATCAGCGCCTTCTTCGACTGAAGTGTTCTTCGGTCCAGCTCTTTCTGGACGGCGACAGAGAGCTTCTTCAGCTCAGGAAGCGAAAAGTTCTTCAGGTCCATCATTGTTTTTCCTTTTCAACGCGGGAATAGAGGGTTCCGCAGCCCTCTCCGGCGCAGTTTAGCCCTAAACCTTTTTTCTCACACGAGAAGCTGCATTGCTGAAGGCAGGTCTATCGAACGGGAGATACGATAAATGCTAGTTACAGCGATGCACTTAAGTAATGAGGCTTCTGGCGACAGCATCATTTTTGACGGAATGGTTCTGGAAGTCCGCGGGGTGAGCTCCGAAACCGTCAGCCTCTTTTCACCTTGCGAGATTGCAGCACGTCAGATCGAACGGAGCAAACTGAACGGATGTCGATTCTTTATCGATCTTCCTGGAATCGAGAACCGATACAGGCGACTCATCAAGACGATGGTTCAAAGCTGTCTTCTAACTACGGGGGAAGCGACGAATGCACTCTATGGACTGAGAGTGCGGGGATTGCATGACCAGGGTTCGGAAGCAGTAGCCCACGTTGGCGGATCTGCTGCAGCTGTCCGCCAAGCGTTACGTTGTCGACACTACGTGCGGATCTCTAAACGATGACACACAGCCCGGCCTCAAGAGGTCGGGTTTTTTGTATAGGAAGAATCCTTGAGTGTAGTCCCTTCCGGTGTTAACCTTACTTGATGACGCAAAGCAATCCAATCCGCTTCGACCAATTCCGCTGGAAAGGCTTTTGGCGCGAAGGTGTATCCAGGACCACAGAGGGTGGCGCACTTTTCACTGAGGAAGGGCTCCGCTATTACGCTTTCTGGTGTCGCAAATTCAAACGCACAGAGCCACACCAAGGGATGAACTACGAGGAGTTCGCTCTTGGATTTCTGACGATTCTAAAGCTTCATCGCCGCAAAAAAGATGAAGGCTCTGTTGAATATAGCCATGATCAATCTCGAGATTACGGTTGACTCCCATCGACGCGCACAAGAAGCCCGTAAAACTCTTTGATGAAGAAGAGTTGAAACATTTTCGTGAAGGCCGTAGGGCTGCTCGCGAAGGCTTTATCGCGCCTCACGATCTCGCACTTCAGGACCCTTTCTTTGCTCGGGGCTACAACCAGGAGCGTCTTCTTGTCCAAAGCGAGCAGGGCGAAATAATTCTGGTCAGGGGTCTGGCGACCATCTGTGCGCGTTGCAACGAAATGAATCTCTATGAGAGGCCTGGCTGCCCTTGCTGGGATAGTGAGGAGGTCAAGTTACTCAAAGAGTGGATGAAGACGGACCTTCCGCTTCATCGTGGAATCGAGAAACTGTTGAAGCAGTACCACCTTACTTACGGCGTTTTTATCCATCTGCCGCGAATTGAAAAGTTTGGCTTTGTTGAGATGGATGCCTATCTCAAGGGGCGCAAAGAGATCGGCTTGCCTGCCCTCACGTTCCCCCACGGCGAGCCGTTTTTCCTTTGAACCGGGCTCAATACGGGCAGTTGTAGGTTCCAGGGTTGCTGTTGATAACCCGCGCGTGCTGGGCCTTGAGTGCAACAACGTACTGCGCTCGCTCTGACGTATTCCCCATAGCTTTCTCAATCCCAGCATTGATCTTCGCGGCAGCTTCGGGCGAGAAATGCTTCCCCACACAGGCCTGCGCAATTCCATAGGCCTGGATCGCGTTGTTTTTCAACTCAGGCGAGTTTTCGTGGAAGGCTTGCATCCCGAGCTGGTAGGCCTTGCCCAGTTGCTCTGCTGCGACCCGGATGGGGTGTGCCGCTTCAGGGTAGAGCCCGTGGATCCAGTTCTCCACGTCGTCCCGCAAGCCGCTCGCATTGACATCCAACCCGAGCACCTCGCCCGAAGTGACCTTTTCGACGGCATGAGACAAGGGAAGGTCGAAAACATTGACCGCCACAATCGAGGCCGCGGCGAGCGACAAAATGGGATGGCGAAACATAAAACCGATCATTCCTTCCTCTCAGCGCAACTCATAACTGAAGCCGTCAGCCACCCACGGAAGTGACAAGCCCATATCCTTGGTCCAGTCACTAAGCATGTTCATAAACCGATACTGGACACGCGGACGGTACACCCGGATCTTCGTGGCGCCGTATCGGGTCTGAACCGCTTCGATGGTGCCAATCTCGTCGATCAGGCCAATTTCTTTGGCTGCAACCCCGTTCCAGACTTCGCCCGTTCCGTAGTCGATGTCTTTCTTGAGCTTGGTTGCCCGGGCGAGCATCAGGTCCTCGCGGAACATCCCGCCCATCTCGTTCACCAGCGCTTGCGCCTTGGCGTTGCCTTCGTCGTTGGGCGGCGCAAAGGGGTTGAGCATCGACTTGAGCTCGCCGGAAGAGAATGTCCGCTGCTGCACCCCGATCCGGTCAAGCAGCTGGTGAGCCTCCCATGCTGACAAGACGGCCCCAATCGAGCCGACCAAGCTGTACCGGCCGGCGTAGATGCTGTCGGTCTCCATCGCAATCATGTAGGCCGCGCTTGCACCGATGCCCTCGATCACCGCATGGATCGGAGTCTCGCTGGACACCCGCATGTCGCGTACAAAATTGCCGATTCGCTCTGCGTCGCCCGGGGCACCCCCCGGCGAGTCAATCTGAAGAACGACCGCTTTGGTAGTAGGCGCTTCAAACGCAGATCGGATCGCAGGTATCAAGGTATCTGCCGTCACCCCTTCGCCAATCGTCCCAGAGATACGCACCACTGCCAGCTCGGGCTCGCGTTCCTTAA
>Ga0172382_10011034_pt1 | contig 12004 bp, 9 predicted proteins | sample Leawel138RmetaG_FD_122245 | JGI IMG/M metagenome (GOLD analysis project Ga0172382, IMG submission 122245) | Leachate microbial communities from a municipal landfill in Southern Ontario, Canada - Leachate well 138R metaG | ecosystem: Engineered > Solid waste > Landfill > Unclassified | place...
ACCGAAGGCAGGCCGGTAATGCCATAGGGCGTGAATCCACCGATGACGTCGTTGATCAGGGGGCTGGAGCCTTTGTACTGGACGGCCTCGAAATCGACGCCGGCGCGTTCGCCCAGCAGTTCCATGGTCAGATGCGAAGCGGTGCCGTTGCCGTCCGTACCGTAGACACGATAATTCTGGTTTTCCTTGGCCAGTTTGAGCAGATCCTGCAGGTTGTCAGCCGGCAAGGATGGATTGGCGAAGATGGTATTGGGATAGATGACGGCCTTGGCGACGGCCTCGAAATCATTGCTCGGGTCGTAGGGCAGGTTCTGGTACAGGGAGCCGGCGATGCTGTGCGAGCCGGTGACGCCCAGTATGAGGGTATAGCCGTTGTTCGCGGCCTTGGCGGTGGCGGCGGCGCCGATGGTGCCGCCCGCCCCCGCGCGGTTCTCGATGACCACGCTCTGGCCCCAGATGCGTGACAGCCCATCGCCGAGGACGCGACCGGTAATGTCGGTCGGGCCACCGGCCGCGAAGGGGACGATGAGGGTGACGGGCCGCTCCGGCCAGTTGGCCGCCTCGTCGGCCTTGGCGAACTGCGCCGGTACGACGGCAAAGGCCAGTACCGACAGGGCCGCCGTCAGGGCTTTACGGCGTGAGGACGGATTTTGTCTTGATTTGTGCATGATTCTTCTCCTTTGAAATATATAAGGGTTTTTTTGGGATCGGAGGGTCGGTTCAGACCGGGTTGGTTGAATGGGCCCGCAAGCGGTTCACGGCGTTTTCCACGGTTTCGGGTTCCATGTCGCGCACGATGAAGACCAGCTTGCCGAGCAGCCCCGGCGGGGTGCCCGCCACGGGTTGAGGGGCGGAGAACAGGTGGTGGACGGCATGCACCGCCATGGCCTGTTCCGCGGTTTCGAAAGCGAGCACGCCCTTGAGGCGAAGCAGGCGTTCGGCGAACTCATGCTGCGCCTGCCGTACGAAATCCGCCCAGGCCGGCCATGAGATGGGTTTCGGAACATCGGCCACCACGCTGGTGATGCCGTACTTGAACAGATGATGCAGGGGCGAGGGCGCGGCCGTGGATTGCGCCTGGTGCGTGGCCGCAGGCGCGTGCGAGACGGAAGCCATCAGGGCGGCCGCCAGCCCGGCGTCAGGCAGGCGATTGTCCAGGATGCGGGCGGACGGGTTTCTGTCCCCCAGCCAGGCTGACAGCTGCGCGCCGCGATCTCGAGGATGCAGATCCAGTTTGGTGAGCACTATGGTATCGGCCATCATCAATTGCAGTTCTGCTTCCCGGTAGGTGACGATGTCCTTTTCCCCGAAGCCCGCATCCAGCGTGGTGATGATGCCGGCCACGCTGTACTGGCGGTTCAGGCTGCTATCTCCGAGGATGGAATTGATGATGGGCCCTGGTTCGGCCAGGCCCGAGGTCTCGATCAGTACCCGGTCGAACCAGGGGATTTCCTTGCGGAAGCGGCGGTAATACAAGGAACCGAGCACGTCCTGTATGGCGCTGCTGGCCAGACAGCACAGGCAGCCGGAATCCAGCAGCTGGATGTCCTGGTCGTCGGCGCTGTCCGATACCAGCGCCTGATCGAGGCCCACATCGCCGAACTCGTTGATGATCACGGCGCAACCGGCGAACTCGGGCTGGTGGATCAGCCGCTTCAACAGGCTGGTCTTCCCGCTTCCCAGGAAGCCGGTCAGCAGTGTGATCGGAGTCAGAGTCCCGTTCATCTCTTTACCGTTCCCGCCGGTCTTACTCGTTCACCGGTTTCGGCAGCCGCAGAAGGTAGTCTTCCACTTCCTTGCACGGAATGACGTCGGCATACTTGCAGTTCAGATCGAAGAGGCTCATGGCATGGCTGGACTGGAAGCGGTCGAACGTGGCCTCTTCGGGAATGATGACCTTGAAGTTGTACGAGTAGGCGTCGACCGTGGTGGCGCGCAGGCAGCCCGATGTGGTGCAGCCGACCAGGATCAGTGTGTCGACGTCCAGGAAGTTCAGGTGACTCATGAAGATGGTGCCGAAGAAGCACGATGGCTTCTGCTTGACAATGCGGATGTCCTTGGGACGGGGAGCCAGTTCATCGACTGTTTGCGTGGCACGGGTGTTGGCGAGCACGGTTTTCTCGGTGCCGCGATGGTTCTTGCCGACCTGGACGCCGCTGTCCAGCAGGTCGGCGCGGCGGCCGCTTTCGGTATAGAAGACAGGAATATCGCGCGCGCGGGCCGCTTCCAGCAGGGGTACGATGTGCGCGACAGCCTTCCAGGCTTCTTCGCCGCAGTGGGTGCGGTACTTCTTTAGGCCTTCCAGAATGTCCTCGGGCTGGTCGCCGCAGAAGTTGTACTGCACGTCGATGATGAAGAGGGCGGGGCGCTTGCCGAAGCCGCCATGCTTGCCGTAGCCGGCGGCCTGGTAGACCGCCTTGTCGCGCTCGGTCAGGAATTCGTCCCAGATGCGCGCGCCCTGGGCGGTGGTCTGTAGAGAGGTTTGAGTGGGGTCGGACATGAGATGCTGCTCCTGTGTGGATGTCGGGCGCCTGTTTCCGGGCCTGAGCCTGGAATTCGCTGTTCAGAGGCGGCGCAGATAGCGGCCGCCGGGCTGCAGGCGCGTGGGTTCGGTGATGCGGCCATCCAGCGCGACCGTGCGTCCGCGCACCAGGGTGCGGACCGGCCAGCCTTTCAGGCTCATGCCTTCGTACGGCGAGTAGTCGGCGTGGGATTCCTGGGCGGCCGGGTCGACGGTTTTCTGAAGGTCGGGGTCGACGATCACCAGATCGGCGTCGTTGCCCACCGCGATCCGTCCTTTGCCGGGCAGGCCGTAGATGCGGGCCGGCATGCTGCTGGCGGCACGCATGAGCGTGTCCAGCGGGATCTGGCGCTGGTGCAGGCCTTCGTGCAGCAGGATGGGCAGTATCATGCCGGTGCCCGGAAAGCCATTGCTGGCAGACCAGATGTCCTTGTCCTTGGTGGCGCGCTTGCGCGGGACGTGGTCGGAACCGATGGTGGTGATGGCACCGTCGCAGAGGCCTTCCCACATGGCGTCGATGTCGCGGCGGCCGCGCACGGGCGGGTTGACCTTGGCGTAGGTGCCGGCCGGGCTTTCGCGGTCCAGGAAGAGATAGTGCGGGCAGGTTTCCACGTAGATGGGGGAGCGCCGGCCGTCGCGCCGATGGCGGCGGACTTCTTCCAGCGCCTCGCGGCTGCTCAGGTGGACGATGTTGACCGCCGTTTCCGTCTTGCCCGCGAAGTAGCAGACCCGGTGCACATTCTCGGCTTCCAGGAAGTCCGGGCTCTGTTCATCCCAGGCCGCGAGATCGTCGCGGCCGGCGGCGCGCAGGGGGTCGCGCAGCCAGGGGATGACTTCCACGTTTTCGCAGTGCACGCCCAGAATGGCGCCCGGCACCTGCCGTGTGGCCAGCAGGGCGCCCCACAGCAGGCCATCGTCGATCTCGGTGAACCCTTTGGACAATCCGGCCGCGCCCTTGTACATCATATAGAGCTTGTACGAATTCACACCGAAGCGCCGCGAGATTTCGTCCAGCGTTTCCACATGCAGGCGGCTGGTCAGGCCGAAATGGAAGGCGAAATCGATGCAGCTCTGGCGTTCCGCCCGTTCCTTGACGGCTTCGAAGCTCTCGCGTATGTCGGCCGAGCGGTGGAAGGAGATGACGGAAGTGGTGCCGCCCAGCGCCGCGTTGCGGGATTCGGTGGCGAAGTCCGTTTCGGGGTCGCCGAAGCCGAAGTGCACGTGCGGATCGATCATGCCCGGCAGGGTCCAGAGGCCCTGGCAGTCGATGACGTCGGCGGCAGTCGGCATATCCTGGCCATGGGCGCCGATGAGTGCGATCCTTCCGCCCGCCAGCCCCAATTGGCCCGGCACCAGGCCCTGGCCTTCCAGGTAGACGAGTGTGTTGGTCAGCAGCGTATCAAGGGGTGTTGCCATGGTCTTCCTTGTTGGCATGAAGTGGCCTCTTGTTTAGGTCTTGATCGTGTCGATCGGCTAGGTAGTCGCGCAGCACGCTGAGCAGAATGCCACCCTGAAGCAGGAGATCGCGTTCCGCGTGGGTGAGAACCTGGGGCGTGACGGTGAAGCCGATGACGCTGCCGTCGTCCCGCGTGGCGCTTACCTGTACATCCTGGCCTTGCCGGATGCGCTGTGCGGCATCGTGGAATGTGTAGGTTTCGCTGCCGTCCAGGCCGAGTTCCTGCCAGCCCTCGCCGGCTGCGAAGGCGAACGGAACCACCCCCATGCCGATGAGGTTGGCCCTGTGGATGCGTTCGAATGAGTTGGCGATGACGGCGCGCACGCCCAGCAGGGCCGTGCCCTTGGCGGCCCAGTCGCGGCTGCTGCCGGTTCCGTATTCCTTTCCGGCCAGAATGACAGTGCCGGTGCCGTCGGCCAGATACCGGCGGCTGGCGTCGTAGGTCGATAGGATCTCGCCACCGGGAAAGTGGCGTGTCCAGCCGCCTTCGGTATCGGGGGCCAGCAGGTTGCGGATGCGGATGTTGGCGAAGGTGGCGCGCGTCATGACTTCGAAGTTGCAGCGGCGCGCCACATAGGTGTTGAAGTCCGTTTGCGGGACACCCATGTCCAGCAGATACTGGCCGGCGGGTGCTTCGATGGGGATTTCGCCGCTGGGTGAAATGTGATCCGTGGTCAGCGAGTCTCCGAACAGGCCCAACACCCTGGCCTCGCGCAGCAGTGCGTTGAAGCTTTCCGCGGTGGGAGGCGGTGTGTCGAAGAATGGCGGGGCGACCAGATAGGTGGATTCCGGGTCCCAAGGCCAGTAAGGCCCTTGCCCGGATTCCAGGGCCTGCCATTGCGCGGCGCCTTCGGGCGCGCGCCCCCATGCTTCACGGAAGCGTTCGGGCGACAGGGTCTGCGCCATCAGTTTCTGAACTTCCGCGGTATCAGGCCAGAGCTCGCGCAGCCAGACCGGCTTGCCCTGCGTGTCGGTGGCGATGGGCTCGCGCTCGAAATCGATGTCGATGCGCCCGGCCAGCGCATAGGCCATGACCATGACCGGAGAGCCGATGTAGTTGGCACGCGCCAGCTTATGGATGCGCCCCTCGAAATTCCGGTTGCCCGAGAGCACAGTGCACAGCACCCAGTCGCTCTTGTCTGCTTCCGCGGTGATTTCAGGGGACAGCGGGCCGGATTTGCCGCCACAAGTGGTACAGCCGTAGCCGATGACGTGAAAGCCCATGGCTTCCAGATCATCAAGCAGGCCGGCCGCCTGCAGATAGGCGGTGACGGCGCGCGACCCCGGCGCCAGGGAGCGCTTGACCCACTCGGGCGGTGCGATGCCCCGCTGGCGCGCCCGCCGCGCGATCAGGCCGGCGGCTATCATCACCGAGGGGTTGGAGGTATTGGTGCATGACGTGATCGCGGCGATGATGATGCGGCCGTGGCTCAGACCATGGGAGGAGGCTGCGGATTCGGGGCCGGCCGGGATGCCGAACCCGCCGGATGCGCGCGGCGCATGCAGGCGTTCACGGAAGTCGCGTCCGACTGCGGGGACCGGCAGCCGGTCCTGGGGCCGGCGGGGGCCGCTCATGCAGGGCTGAGCTTCGCCCAGATCGATGGAAATGACGCGGCGGTAGCGTGGCGCGGCACAATCGCCGCCCGCCCATAGATGATTGGCCTTGCAATAGGCTTCGATCAGGCCGATCTGTGCCTCGGAGCGGCCGGTCAGGCGCAGGTAGTCCAGCGTGCGGCCGTCCACCGGGAAGAAGCCGCAGGTGGCGCCGTATTCAGGCGCCATGTTGGCGATGGTGGCGCGTTCCGCCACCGACAGGCCGCGCGCCGCCTCGCCGAAATATTCCACCGCGCAGCCGGACACGCCTTCTTCGCGCAGGCGTTGGGTGACCAGCAGGGCGGCGTCGGTGGTGGTGGCCAGCGGCGGGATACTGCCGGTGAGGCAGACCCCCACGACTTCGGGCACCGGGAAGCTATAGGCGCGGCCCAGCAGGGCGGATTCGGCGTCGATGCCGCCCACGCCCCAGCCCAGCACCCCCAGCCCGTTGATCATGGGTGTGTGCGAGTCGCCGCCGATGACGAAATCCGGATAGGCCCAGGACTCACCGTAGCGGGAATCCAGGTTGACCACGGTCGCCAGGTGTTCCAGGTTGACCTGATGGATGATGCCGGTGCCGGGCGGGAAGACGTCGAGGCCGCCGAAGGCCTGCTGCGCCCATTTGAGAAAGCGGTAGCGTTCGGCGTTGCGCTTGAATTCGGCGTCGAGATTACGGCGCACGGCGTCGGGCCGGCCCCAGGCGTCGACCTGCAGGGAGTGGTCGACAATGAGATCCACAGGCACCTGTGTGTCGACCTGGCCCGGATCGCCTCCGCGCTGGCGTATTGCGTCGCGCAGGGCGGCCAGATCCTGCAGTACGGGCAGGCCGCTGGAGTCGGGCAGGATCACCCGTTCCACATGCAGCGATAACTGCGCGGCGACGTTGTCCCGCCAGTTTACGAGGGCGGCGACCTCATCGTCCGCGACATTGCGGCCCAGCGCCTGGTGCCGCTGCACGTTTTCCAGGAGGATGCGCGTGACGTAGGGGAGCCGCGTGATGTCCCCCCGGTGCCGGGCAGCCGTGCTCTCGAGGTCGATATAGCGTGCGGACGCGCCATTCCAATGCAATGTTTTCTTCATGCCCATCACCTGTGTTCAGCCGGAATAGCATAGGTGGAAGCCCCTTTACTGTCAACAGTATTGCAATTACATGAGGGATTATCAGGAGGCTTACAATAGGATTTTTGGTTTTCCCTTGTTATTTAGTAAAAGAGTTGACACTTCGGGGTGGTAAACTCATAATTTTGATACTTCACCATTTCGCACTGGCAGCCTTGCGCCGCCATCTTGCCGGCTTTTTCGCCTGGCGGTTCATGACAACCGCCGGCGACGTCCCGCAGCCTAGGAGCACCGTAAATCATGAGCACCGCCGCCCGGAAATTCCGCCATCTCCTCAACAACAGCGATTTCATCGTTTCGCCAGGTGTCTACGATGGCTACAGTCTGCGCCTGGTGCAGGCTGCCGGGTTCCAGACCGCCTGCACCAGTGGGGCGGCGTTTTCCAATGCCTTGCTCAGCGTGCCCGACATCGGCGTCATGGGTCTCATGGAGAACGTGAACCACTGCCGCATGCTGGCCCGTTCCGTCGATATTCCGCTGACGGCGGACGCCGATACCGGCTACGGGAATCCCATGAACGTCTACCACACTATTCAGATGTTCGAGGAAGCCGGCATCGCGGGGGTGAACATCGAAGACCAGGTCAGCCCCAAACGTTGCGGCCACATGCCGGGCAAGACCGTGGTGCCCATCGAGGAAATGGTCAAGAAGATCGAGGCGGCATGCGAGGCGCGCCGCGACGATGACTTCGTGATCGTCGCGCGTACCGATGCCCTGGCCGTCGAAGGGATCGAAGGGGCGCTGCGCCGGGTCAAGGCCTATGTCGAGGCGGGGGCCGACGTGATCTTTCCCGATGCGGTCAAGACGCTCGACGATGTCGCGCGCATCGTTGACACGGCCGGCGTGCCGGTTTCCATCAACATGGGTTTCGGCATCCGCAGCCGTCCGACCACGCCGCTGATTCCCCTGGCGGAATTGAAGCGCCTGGGCGTGAAGCGCATCAGCCTGCCGCGCATGCTTCCGGCGGCGGCCATACATGGCATGCGCGCGGCGCTGGAAACCATGAAGGAGGTGATCGCCACCGGGCAGCCGGTCGATCGCCCCGATCAGGCCGTGGGTATCGAGGACATCATGGAACTCATGGGCTACGAACAGATGCGCGCGCTCGAGAAGAAGCTCCTCACCCTGGCGGACTGAGGCCAGGGATTTCATACCGCTATCACTTCATTCAGGCAGCAATAGATTCTGATTGGACTCCACGGTGCTGCGTATCAGTTCCCATACCGCTTTCATGCGCAGCAGCGGGCGGGCTTCAGTCGGCATGGACATCCAGAAACGGCGGACGAAACGGATTTCTTCAGGCAGTACGCGCTGCAGCAAGGGGTCGTGTTCCGCCACAAAAGCCGGCAGCACGGCCACGCCTGCGCCCGCTCTTATGGCCTGGTACTGGGCAAGAATGCTGGTACTGCGCAGGGCGAAGCGTTCGGGGCGATGCGCGTCATCCAGATACTGCAGTTCCTTGGAAAAAAGCAGGTCGTCCACATAACCGATAAAGCTCAGGCCTTGCAGATCTTCCAGGCTGCGAACAGGTGGTTGCTGTTCGATATAGCTGCGCGCGGCATACAGATGCAGGCTGTAATCGCATAAGCGGGTGGTCAGGACCGGGCCGCGTGTAGGGCGTTCCAGCGAGATGACGATGTCGGCTTCGCGTCGCGACAGATTGACCTGCCTGGGCAGGGCCAGCAGGTCGATGATCAGGCGAGGGTGCTGCTGCGCGAAAGTGGCCAGTGCCGGCGCCAGAATCACCGTGCTGAAGGCTTCCGTCACACCCACCCGGACCACGCCCGCCAGCTCTTCCTCGGCCGCCGCCGGGGTGCTGAATTCCAGTTCACCAAACGACTGTTCCATTGCCTCAACCTGGGGCTGCAGCCGCCGCCCGGCTTCGGTCAGGCGGTGGCCGCTGGCTTCGCGAAAGAACAGCTGGTCCCCCAGGCTGCGTTCCAATGTCTGGATGCGCCGGGCGACCGTCGTGTGGTCCACGCCCAGCCGTCTTGCGGCCGCTGTCAGCGTGCCTGCCCGGGATAGCTCCAGGAAATAGCGCAGATTATCCCAGTCCATAGAGGGTTTCCTTTCACGATGTGTATTTTTGCAAAACCAATGCGCATATTTAGGTATTGATTATGCAGTTTTGCAAAGCTAGCATCAATCTATTCGACGCACACGGTGTGCGCCTGATCCACCGTACTCCGGAGACAGACATGAATTCTGCTACTGCCATTGCCACCCAAGGCGATTCCACTGCCACGTCCGGCCAGGTGCCGACCGTCAAACTGCTGATTGACGGTCGTCTGGTCGAGTCCAAAACGACTGAATGGCGAGACGTTGTCAACCCGGCCACGCAGGAAGTCCTGGCGCGCGTACCCTTTGCGACCCCCGAAGAAGTGAACGCGGCCGTCGCCAGCGCCAAGCAAGCCTTCAAGACCTGGAAGAAAACGCCTATCGGCGCCCGCGCCCGCATCTTCCTGAAGCTGCAACAACTGATCCGCGAAAACATGAGCGAGCTGGCGCTGCTGCTGTCCACCGAGCAAGGCAAGACCCTGCCCGACGCGGAAGGCGACGTATTCCGGGGCCTGGAAGTTGTCGAGCATGCTTCCAACATTGGCAATCTGCAGCTGGGCGAACTGGCCAACAACGTGGCTGGCGGCGTGGACACCTACACAGTGTTGCAACCCCTGGGTGTTTGCGCAGGCATCACGCCCTTCAACTTTCCGGCCATGATCCCGCTGTGGATGTTCCCCATGGCCATTGCCACCGGCAATACCTTCTTGCTCAAGCCTTCCGAGCAGGATCCCATGGTCACCATGCGTCTGGCCGAACTCGCGCTGGAAGCCGGTGTCCCTGCTGGTGTCCTGAACGTCGTACATGGTGGCGAGCAGGTCGTGAATGCCATCTGCGATCACGCTGACATCAAGGCCATCAGCTTCGTCGGTTCCACGACTGTGGGCACCCACGTCTACAACCGCGCCAGCCTGGCCGGCAAGCGCGTGCAATGCATGATGGGCGCCAAGAACCACGCCATCATCATGCCGGATGCCAACAAGGAACAAACGCTCAACGCCTTGGTGGGTGCGGCCTTCGGCGCGGCCGGCCAACGCTGCATGGCGCTGTCGGTCGCCGTTCTCGTGGGCGAGGCGCGCCAGTGGATTCCCGATCTGGTGGAGAAGGCAAAAACGCTCAAGGTCAGTGCCGGTGTTGAGCAGGGCACCGATGTAGGCCCGCTGATCTCGGGCTCCGCGCGCAATCGCGTTGAACGCTTGATCGGCCTTGGGGTTGAGGAAGGCGCGACCTTGGAACTTGATGGGCGCAACCCACAGGTCCCGGGTTACGAACAGGGCAATTTCGTGGGGCCCACCATCTTTTCTGGCGTCAAGCCCGGCATGGACATCTATGAACAGGAAATCTTTGGCCCGGTGCTGTGCCTGACCGATGCCGCAGATATTGATGAAGCCATCGAAATCATCAACAACAATCCCAACGGCAACGGCACTGCCATCTTCACCCAGTCGGGCGCTGCCGCACATCGTTTCCGCGAGGATATCGACGTAGGCCAGGTCGGTATCAACGTGCCGATTCCCGTGCCTGTACCCCTGTTTTCCTTCTCAGGCTCCCGCGCCTCCAAGCTGGGCGATCTCGGCCCCTACGGCAAGCAAGTCATCCTGTTCTACACGCAGACCAAGACGGTCACATCGCGCTGGTTCGATGACAGCACGGTGGCTCAGGCGGTTAACACCACCATCAGCCTGAAGTGATGCAGGCACTGTGAAACGAATGGGGAAAAAGTCATGAAGATTGCTTTCATCGGCCTGGGCAACATGGGCGGGCCCATGGCGCTCAACCTGCACAAGGCAGGATTCAGTGTCGAGGCATTCGACATTTCAATGGCCACCTGCGAAGCGCTGCGCGCACAGGGCCTGTCCATCGCCGATTCCGCCACAGCGGCGGCCGCTGCCGCCGAAGTTGTGGTCAGCATGCTGCCAGCTGGGCAGCATGTGGAAAGGCTGTATATGGCCGAGGGCGGGCTGCTAGGCGTCATCAAGCCAGGTGCGCTTATCGTCGATTGCAGCACCATAGACGCCGATACCTCACGCCGGCTCGCCGAGGCGGCGGAGAAAGTCGGTATTGAAGCAATTGATGCCCCCGTGTCTGGCGGCACCGGCGGCGCCATCGCCGGTACGCTGACCTTCATCGTAGGCGGCAAGGCTGCTGCGCTTGAGCGGGCCCGGCCTCTGCTTGAGAAGATGGGTGCCAATATCTTCCATGCGGGCGATGCGGGCGCGGGCCAGACAGCCAAGATCTGCAACAACATGCTGCTGGGCATTCTGATGATAGGCACCTCCGAAGCCATGGCCCTGGGCGTGGCCAATGGGCTGGACCCGACAGTACTTGCCGAGATTATGCGACGTAGTTCAGGCGGCAACTGGGCCCTGGAAAAATACAACCCCTTGCCGGGTGTCATGGAAAACGCGCCCGCTTCGAAGAATTACGCCGGTGGTTTTGGCGTCGATCTCATGCTCAAGGATCTTGGCCTGGCTCAGGAAAACGTCAGGGCCGTGAAGGCTGTCACGCCCTTTGGCGCGCTGGCCCATAGCCTGTACGCGGCCCACAGCCTGGGCGGCAACGGCGCGCTGGATTTTTCCAGCATTATCAGGATGATGCAGAAGCCGGAATGATCGGCAACGCATGACGCATGGCGGTTTCCCATTAACAGCGCCGCTTGACCGATAGGCAGGCAAATCTGTTCAACAATCAGAGCTTGTCCGGTTCACAAGTACCGGGCAAGCTTTTTTTTGTGCCGGGCCGTTCAAGGCGAAGAAGACCACCTCAAACTCTGATGATAGTGTCGCTATAACGCGCCACCAGCGCGTCGCGGGTCATCAGCCGCATGGGTTCCGTCAGCGCCTGGGCGACCAGGATACGGTCAAAAGGGTCTTGGTGATGATCGTCAAGTTCAGCAATGGCGGCGGCATGTTCGGGTTCGATATTCAGCAGAAAATATCCGGCCTGACGAAAATATTCCAGCGCCTCTCGTCCTGACACGGGCATGTCCCCCTGGCCCAGGGAATGTTTGATCGTGATTTCCCATACGCTGGCGGCACTGACCCAGATACGCGCCTTGGGCGCCAGAATCAAAGTCCTTGCATGTTCCGACAGCCTGGGATCATCAGTGATTGCCCACAGCGCCACATGGGTGTCGAGCAGCATGTTCATGATGCGTCGCCACCCTGGAACAGTCGGGAAACCCGCTCGTTGCCGGCGTCGATGTCGTCGGGGATTTCGAATTTTCCTTTTGCCACGCCGATGCGATTCTTTGCCGA
>Ga0172382_10011036_pt1 | contig 12002 bp, 7 predicted proteins | sample Leawel138RmetaG_FD_122245 | JGI IMG/M metagenome (GOLD analysis project Ga0172382, IMG submission 122245) | Leachate microbial communities from a municipal landfill in Southern Ontario, Canada - Leachate well 138R metaG | ecosystem: Engineered > Solid waste > Landfill > Unclassified | place...
GTCCTGTTATAGTGAACACCCTGAATCGTGATTCAGGGCAAATAATGCTGTATTTAACCACAAGCGTGCGCTTGAAACCAAAGCCTACGCATTCTCTGTTGATGAGTATGCCAACAAATACGACCGAAACAATTCAATTATACGCAAAGGTTCCGATGGAACTGGGTGGTCAACGCTTAGATCAGGTTGCAGCACAGTTGTTCCCAGAACATTCCCGTTCACGTTTAACAACTTGGATTAAAGAAAATCGTCTGACGGTTGACGGCCAAATCTTGCGTCCACGCGACACTGTTTATAGTGGTTCGCAGCTTGAGTTGACTGCTGAGCGTGAAGCTCAGGGTGAGTGGGTCGCGCAAGATATTCCGCTGGATATCGTTTATGAAGATGAGCATATTCTGGTTTTAAATAAACCCGCAGGCTTAGTCGTGCACCCTGCTGCAGGGCACCCGGATGGGACTTTATTAAATGCGCTGCTTTTTCATGTGCCAGGCCTGATTGAAATGCCGCGCGCCGGTATTGTGCATCGCTTGGACAAAGACACCACCGGTTTAATGGTCGTGGCGAAAACCCTTGAAGCGCACACCAGCTTAGTTGATCAGTTGCAAGCACGCAGTGTTGGTCGCACCTATGAAGCCATTGTTGTCGGTGTGATTACTTCCGGTGCCACCATTGATGCACCGATTGGTCGTCATGGTCAGCAGCGTCAACGCATGGCAGTGATTGACAGCGGTAAACCTGCCGTCAGTCATTATCGTGTCTTAGAACGTTTTCGTTCCCATACGCATACGCGAGTGATGCTGGAAACAGGGCGTACTCACCAGATTCGTGTGCATATGACCTATGTTGGTTTTCCTTTAGTCGGTGATCAGTCCTATGGCGGACGTTTTCGTATCCCCCCAGCGATTAATCCAACGTTGCTAGAAACGTTAAAAACGTTTCCTCGCCAAGCGCTGCATGCTCGGTTCTTAGAGCTTGAGCATCCGCTTACAGGTAAGCGCATGAAGTGGGAAGCGCCGTTGCCAGATGACTTTACTTGGCTGCTCACTTTGCTGCGTCAAGATCGTGAGGCCTTTGTCGGTTGAATCCTGCATCCGTGATCTGGTCAGCCGATTGGCTTATACCTGATTGGCCAGCACCGCAGAATGTGCGTGCCTGTGTTACCACGCGCAGTCGCGGTGACAGTATCGAGCCGTTTGCATCCTTTAACTTAGGTGAGCATGTCGGTGATGTGCCTGAGCAGGTGCAACGTAATCGTCAGTATGTAGCCGATACCTTACAGTGTCAGCCGACTTGGCTGGATCAAGTGCATGGTGTTTGTGTAGTGGCTGCCGATGCAACGCAAATATACACAGCAGATGCCAGTGTTACCCAACAGATGGGTTTAGCTTGTTGCATTATGAGCGCTGATTGTTTGCCCGTTTTATTTACTGATCAAGCTGGCAGCTGTGTTGCTGCCGCGCATGCTGGCTGGCGCAGTTTAGCTGGCGGTGTGTTAGAAAACACGGTCGCCAGTATGCAAGTGCCAGCGCAGCAGATTATGGCGTGGCTGGGGCCAGCGATTGGCCCTGCTGTTTTTGAGGTGGGCGGCGAAGTGCGTGAGGCCTTTGTCCAGCAGCACGCTATTGCGGCGCAGGCCTTTGTGCCAAGCAACAATCCAGACCGTTGGCTGGCTGATATCTATCAGTTAGCACGTATCCGTTTAGCTGCTTGCGGCGTGCAAGCCGTGTATGGCGGTGGTTTGTGTACGTTAACTGATCCGCGTTTTTACTCCTACCGCCGTCAGTCTGTAACGGGGCGCTTTGCCAGTCTGGTTTGGTTGACTGACTCGCGCTAGTTATTCGTTTCTAACGTAAATTAATAACTACAGTTTTCTAAGCAGCTGTGCTTTTGGCTGCAACCTCGGCCTATCGCATCTAGTTGTGCAGAGCTTGTATGTCGGTAATTAAAGCAGGTTCTGGCCAATTCATCCTTTAGGCTGATGCAGTGCTATATGGAATGGCTTATCTTTGTTATGCACATTTAAAAATAACAACAGGTATTGCCATGTTACAGACGCGTATTCTGCCCGCTGCTAAGCATGCACATGCTTCACCCTTGCTTTTACTCTCTGGTGTGCGTTCTTGTTGCTCACTGATACCCCAGAGCTGGCTGTTGATCTGCCTGATTGTTTGGGCGAGTATGAAGCATTGTTAGCCGCCGCCCAGTCCACCCATAGCTTTGCTGACTTTGATGAGAACTCTGTCGCCACCACCTTCTATACGACCGGTAACCCTAAGGGTGTGTATTTTACCCGTCGGCCATGTTAGTTGTGCAGGCGGATGCAGAAATTGATGAGCGTGCACTTAAACAGCACCTTAAGCCTTTTGTGGAGCAGGGGTTACTCAGTAAGTGGGCAATACCCAATCAGGTAGCAGTTGTTACCGAAATACCCAAGGTCAGTGTTGGCAAGCTGGATAAAAAACGTATCCGCCAAGAAATTGCGCAGCGCCTAGCCGCTGCGTCAGTGTTTTTGTCAACCCTGCAAGGCACGTCTTTGCAGGGATATAAATATGACTTATAGGTCATAAATTTTATTGGCATGCTTACTGCATTAAGGGTATAGATAGAGTGTACGTCAGCTTTAAAGCCGCCAGATTAGAGCGGTTAATACGACTAATCAGCCTTTTGGTTGATTGGTCTAAAAAAGTGGTTGGTTATACTGCCAACAGCCAAAATAACATTCGGAGTTGCATTCATGACTACAAAAAACCAACACATATGGCGACTGGCTAAATTGCCAATGGCCGTCGGTCTAGCATCCTTATTGGCTGGGCCAGCCTCCGCAATCACTTTTAATATCGGTGAAGTTGAAGGATCATTTGATAGTGCTTTATCAGTCGGTGCCAGTTGGTCCACAGCTAAGCGTGATATGCGCTTTGTTGGTAACGCCAATGGCGGTACTGGCTACACCCAAACTGGGGATGATGGACGTTTAAACTTTCAACGCGGCAAAACCTTTTCGCAGATTTTTAAAGGCCTGCACGACCTCGAATTAAAATACAAAGACACTGGGGTGTTTTTGCGTGGTAAGTATTGGTACGACACTGAGCTGCAAGATGGCAGCCGCCCATTTAAAGACATCAGCAACAACGGCCGTAAAGAGGGTGCTAAAACCCGTGGTATAGAATTGCTGGATGCCTTTGTTTACCACAACTACTCGATTGCTGATCAGCCGGGTACCGTACGTCTTGGTAAGCAAGTAGTCAGCTGGGGCGAAAGTACCTTTATTATGAACTCCATCAACTCGGTGAACCCGATTGATGTATCCGCGTTTCGCCGCCCAGGTGCAGAGCTGAAAGAAGGTCTGATTCCAGTCAATATGTTCTTTGTTTCACAGAACCTGACTGAACAGCTGTCGATGGAAGCTTTTTATCAGTTGAGTTGGAAGCAGACTGTAGTGGATAACTGCGGTACTTTCTTCTCTAGTGCAGATGTAGCAGCAGATGGGTGTAATGATAATTATCATATTCTTGATCGTCAGTTGACTAATTTGCTGATGGGTGTTGATGGGCTAAACGCCAGCAATCCAACGCAAGCACCTGTTAATACTAGCCAAGTTGGCATTGCATATTCAGGCCAAGAAGGCTTAATGGTCCGACGTGGTAAGGATAATAAAGCCAAAGACGATGGTCAGTTTGGTTTAGCCTTACGTTGGCTGGGTGATAATACTGAGTATGGTGCCTATGTGATGAATTATCATAGTCGTACTCCTTTTTTGAGTATGAAGAATGCTGATGCATCTACACTAGCTGGTATTGGTGGCGCCGGGAAAGGCATCTATAATGTGTTAGCGCCAAGCAACGGAGCTCCTGCGTGGAACGCTGGAGCTCCTCCTGGGGGTGGGGTTCCTGGTGCTAACCCATTGTTTGATAAATCAATGCAGTTAGCCGGTGCTGCAGTGGCAGTGGGTAACGGTCAGTACTTTATGGATTACCCAGAAGATATCCGTTTATATGGCTTAAGCTTCTCTACCACCTTGCCTACTGGTACAGCGTGGCAGGGTGAAGTCAGCTACCGCCCTAATGCACCGGTACAGATTAATACTCAGCAAATGACCTTGGCGCTCGGAGCTCTTGCTTCGCAAGCAAATGGCTTGAGTATTCCTTACTGGCAAAATGGCGATTCTGGGGCTATTCAAAAAGGTTACAAGCGTAAAGAAATTACCCAGATCCAAACCACCTTTACCCACTTCTTTGATCAAGTGCTGGGTGCCAGTCGTGCCACTGTGGTGGGCGAGGTTGGTTGGACACACGTTGGTGGCTTAGAGAGTAAAGATAAGATCCGCTACGGCCGCGACCCGATTTTTGGCGTAACAGGCAGTGCTGTTGATCCAGATGAAACCTCTCTGGCTAAGTACGGCGACCACGGCTTCGTCACTAAAAACTCATGGGGCTACCGTGTTCGCGGTATCTTAGATTACAGCGATGCGTTTGCCGGTATTAACTTACACCCGAACATGGCATTCTCGCATGACGTGGATGGTTATGGTCCGAACGGTCAGTTTAACGAAGGCGCTAAAGCCGTCAGCTTTGGTCTTGATGCTGACTACCAACACACCTATACCGCTAGCTTGTCGTACACCAACTTCTTTGATGGTCGTTACAATACGCTAAAAGATCGTGACTTTGTTTCTATGAGTTTCGGCCTGAACTTCTAATCACTTGGCTCAGTGTTGGCGGGGGTCAGCACTGAGCACCGTGTGTCTCCCAATTTTTTTACTCTTAGGAAGACTGAATCAATGAGAACAAATAAAACTTTGATGCAAACTGGCGCAGCATTTGTATTGTCGCTGTTTGCTGCCAGTGTCATGGCGGCTGTTTCTGCAGATGAAGCAGCTAAATTAGGTACAACCTTAACCCCATTTGGCGCAGAGAAAACCGGTAACGCCGCAGGTACGATTCCTGAGTGGACTGGTGGTTTGGCGACTGATGCTGCTGCAGTTGATAGCAATGGCTTTTTAGCTAACCCGTTTGCCGGTGAAAAACCATTGTTTACCATTACTGCACAAAATGCTGAGCAGTATAAAGACAAGTTAACACCAGGTCAGCTAGCGATGTTTCAGCGCTACCCTGATAGCTACCGTATGCCTGTGTACACCACGCACCGCTCAACGAATATGCCAGCAGAAGTGGTTGAAGCAACTAAAAATAACGCTCTGAATACCAAAATGGTACAAGGCGGTAACGGTTTGCAGGACTTTGCTGTGGCGAACGCCTTCCCGATTCCGCAAAACGGTTTGGAAGTGATCTGGAACCATATTACTCGTTACCGTGGCGGTAGTGTTAAGCGTTTTGTGACACAAGCAACCCCACAAACCAATGGTTCTTACTCGCTGGTCTACTTTGATGATGAGTTTGTATTTCCGAACAAACTCAAAGATTACGACCCAAGCAAGCCAAGCAACGTGTTGTTTTACTTTAAACAAAAAGTGACTGCACCTTCACGCTTAGCCGGTAACGTGTTGCTGGTTCACGAGACATTGGATCAGATTAAAGAGCCACGTATGGCGTGGCTGTATAACGCTGGTCAGCGTCGCGTGCGTCGTGCACCACAGGTTTCTTACGATGGTCCAGGTACTGCAGCAGATGGCTTGCGTACTTCCGATAACCTCGATATGTACAACGGTGCCCCTGATCGCTATGAGTGGAAGCTCAATGGCAAAAAGGAAATCTATATTTCGTACAATAACTACGAGTTGGATTCACCGAAGCTTAAATATGCTGACATCATTAAAGCAGGGCATATCAACCAAGATTTAACCCGTTATGAGCTGCACCGTGTCTGGCATGTGACTGCGACCCTAAAAGAAGGCGAGCGTCATATTTATGCAAAACGTGACTTCTATATTGATGAAGATACTTGGCAAGCAGCAGCAATCGACCATTACGATGGCCGTGGTAACCTGTGGCGTGTAGCAGAAGCGCATGCACTGTACTACTTTAACAAGCAAGTGCCTTGGTATTCGCTGGAAGCCTTGTATGACCTGCAGTCAGGTCGTTACTTAGCGCTGGGTATGAAAAACGAAGAGAAACAGTCCTATCAGTTTGGCTTTACTGCCACAACAGGTGACTTTACTCCGTCTGCATTGCGTCAATCGGGTGTACGTTAATTGTCACTAAAGTGTAGCGCTTAATTTAAGCGCTATTCTAAAAAGCCAAGCTTGATGCTTGGCTTTTTAGTTTGTGTAGATTGCGTTATGTGCATAGTTTGAACATCTGTGTGAGTAATATGTCATCAAAAAAAAGACCCGCATGCATGCGGGTCAAAACCGTGTTTAGCTTGATGAGGAGATAACTTGAAAACCGACCTGTTGGTTTTAGTCATCGGCTGATCTTGCGATCAGTTAAGTTAATAGTAATGATTCTCATTGGCAAATCAAGCCCTAGAGTAAATGTTGTTAAATTAAATACTGTGGTGCTAGTCTGTGAGCGAGACGGTAGGTTGTAATAGCGTTAGTAAATAGCAGCTGACTGAGGCTACAAAGCCGTGAGTATGGTAAGCTGCGCGGCTGTTAACGAATGAGTTTTATCTGTTATGAGTAAAAGCGAAAACCCGATTTTTAAGGTGATCTTTGTCAATCAAGGTCAAGTCTTTGAAATGTATGCAAAAGCGATTTATCAAAGTGACCTGTGGGGCTTTTTAGAAATAGAAGAGTTTGTCTTTGGCGAGCGCACTCAAGTCGTAGTGGATCCCAGCGAAGAAAAACTTAAGGCGCAGTTTGAAGGCGTGATTCGCAGTTATGTGCCGATGCATGCCATTGTCCGTATTGATGAAGTGGAGCGCTTAGGTGTGGCGCGTATCAGTGAAGCAGCCGCGGGGAATGTGATGCCGTTTCCGATGCCGGTACCGACCAAGTAAAACACCGATTATACGAAAAACCTGCAGCAATCTAGTTGCTTAACGCTCAAGCTAGCATTGCTGAGGCAAGTGTTGTTGAAGGCGCGATGCCTTTATGATGACGTCACTAACTCTGTTATTTTGCGCGCTGAAAACGCTTTAATATGTGCTGTATATTGGACTCAGTTTTTAACTGCCGAGGGGTGCAAGTAGCGCATCAATAGTGGCGTCATCAAAGCTGGCACTGGCGCTGGAACCCCCGTCAAGAATACTATTGGCCAAGGCCGCTTTATGTTGTTGCAGGTGTTGGATCTTTTCTTCCACGCTGCCGCGCGCGATCAGCTTGTAGATAAAGACGGGTTTGCTTTGCCCAATACGGTAAGCGCGGTCACTGGCTTGTGCTTCGGTGGCAGGATTCCACCAAGGGTCAACATGGATCACCGTATCGGCCGCCGTCAGGTTTAAGCCCACGCCGCCGGCTTTGAGGCTGATTAAAAATACCGGTACTTCTTCATTCTGGAAACGTTGTACCGGTGTGCGCCGATCAGTGGTTTGCCCAGTCAGTTGCACGAAATCAATCTTGGCCTTGTTGAGTTCATCGGCGATCAACGCCAGCATGCTAGTAAACTGTGAGAATACTAAAACACGTCGGCCCTCTGCGGTAAAGGTGCGCAGCATTTGCAGTAAATGCAGGATTTTTGCCGAGGCATGACTGCTGTGGTGTTGTGCATCGTCCTCGCTAAGTAGGCGCAAGTCACAGCACACCTGGCGCAGGCGCAGTAACGCTTCCAGCACCACAATGTGGCTGCGTGCAACGCCCACTCGTTGAATTTCATCGCGTACTTTTTTATCCATAGCCAAACGCAGGGTTTCGTAACGGTCACGTTGTGCGCTAGTGAGATCGATATACTGAGTGATTTCTGTTTTTGCTGGTAGCTCGCTGGCCACTTGCTGCTTAGTGCGCCTTAAAATAAAAGGCTTGAGGCGGCCTTTAAGGTGAGTTAAACGTTGTTCGTTGGCATGTTTTTCAATCGGCGTGCGGTAGTGGCGAGTGAAGCTTTTATTGTCGCCGAGCCAGCCTGGCATTAAAAAATTAAACAGTGACCAGAGCTCGCCGAGATTATTTTCCAGTGGTGTGCCGGTTAAGCACAGGCGTTGTTGTGCACGCAGTTGGCTGGCGCAGAGTGCGGCTTTGCTGCGAGGGTTCTTAATGGTTTGTGCTTCATCAAGAATTACCAGATGCCAGTCTTGCGCGACTAAGTGCTGGCTGTCTCGCGAAAGCAGGGCGTAGGTGCTGATAATAATATCAGCTTGCGCTATCTCTGCAAACAAACTGTGGCGCTGTGGGCCGTGCAAGGTGACGACCTGTAATTGTGGAGTAAAACGTACCGCTTCATCTTGCCAGTTGGCGATCAGGCTGGTGGGCACAATGATCAGCGCTGGCTGCTGTAAGCGCTGGGCATTTTTTTCGGTGAGGATATGCGCCAAGGTCTGTAGGGTTTTACCCAGCCCCATGTCATCTGCCAAAATACCACCCATGCCAATGTGCATCAGGTTTTGCAGCCAGGTTAACCCTTCTTGCTGGTAATCACGCAAGCTGGCGTTAAGGCCTAAGGGGGCTGGGCATAAGCTGTGTAATGGTTGCGTGAGGCGCTCAGCTAAGGCCTGAATCTCTGCGCCACCATGCCACTCAATGCCCTGTGCTTGCAGCTGAGTTAAACGCGCGGCTTCTTGGCGTGGTAAGCGCAGTACGCGTTCATCAGCCAGTGCTTCACGGATATACAGCTCACTCAGCGTACTGAGTAGTGCACGGATGCGCGCATAAGGTAAGGCTACACGTTGTCCACCTTTGCCAACGTGCACTAACACCACATCCTTGTCATCACGTTGGGCAATATAGTCGGGATCAAGCAGTTTCGGTGATTGACGAATCAGCTGTAATAAAATTGGCAACAGGCTAATCGCTTGGCCATCCACTTCAATGCCCAGCTCTACAGAAAACCAGTCCAAGCTTGGCGATTCGTCGACTGTAGCGTACCAATGATCGATGGGTAGCAGATTAAATTGAAAGTCTTTGAGCATCACCACGTGCCAACCTTGCGCCTGTAGATCGTGCAAAGGCTGTTGCATAAAGGTTAACCATGCACGTTCACTGGGTAACTCATAGGCATCACCAGCGCTCTGCGGTACAGCATCGCTGCGGCGTGTGGCCAGTTGCCAACCGAGTGATTTTAATTGTTGGCGGCAGTGCTGTTCAAATGCGAGATCACGGGTGATGCGTAAACGTTGGTACGGACCGGTACTGGCCAGAAAATCAACCGTTGCTTTGCCGCTACAAATATGACCTTGATAGTTAAAGGCCAGCGCCGCACGATGCTGCACCGTGGTTTGCATACGCGCACTGCGGGCGTCGTAACGTTTGAAGGTTAGGCTACCAAAGGTCAGCTGTGGTTGCGGAGGCAGCACAGGGGCGTCGCTAATTTGTAAGCTTTGTGCTGTTTGCGTTGTGCTGGCTGTGCTAGGCAGGCGCGCTGGTGGTTGGCCGTGCTGCTGCATCTGCTCGAGAGTAAGCAAGGCGGCAACCACATGTTTGCAGTTATAGCCAACATAACAAGAGCAGCGGCCATTGATATCGTAGTGGCCGTCGCGTTCCACTAGAGTGATAGTTTGTAGATAGGTTTGTCCTGCCGAGCCTTTACACTGCGCTGTGAGCGTGTTGTCTTGCAGGTTGAGTACAGTGCTACGATTTTGTGCAGCGTAGGCTTTGCCGCGCTGAAAGTCGCCCAGCGCAATAGCTTGACGCCATTGCGCGCATTGCAAATTATCGATGTTAAGAAGCTTAGGCATAGGCACATAAAAATCTAAATAAGCTTAATAGTATGGCATAAGCGGCTCAGCTATTGTGCCCCCTAGGTGACACTGTAAAATTGCATATAAGCGGTTCAGTCGTACAATAAAGGTATTAATCAATTCGCGAGGTATGCAGCCTTTATGACAGTTGCGGTGATTCAGATGGTGTCGAATGAACATATTGCTGCCAATCTTGCTAGTGCTCGTCAGCTACTTGAGCAGGCTGCAGCAGCGGGTGCGCGTTTAGCTGTGCTGCCAGAGAACTTTGCCGCGATGGGGCATCGTAATGCTGCGCAAATTGCTGCCCTTGAAGCGCAGCAGCAAGGCCCCATCTTACCTTGGTTAGCGCAAACTGCGCGCGAGCTTGGCTTGTGGATTGTTGGCGGGACAGTGCCGTTATTGGCAAAGGGTCAAGTGGACGGTAAACCCTGTGCCAGCTCTTTGCTGTTTAATGGTGACGGTGAGTGCGTCGCACGTTACGATAAATTACATTTGTTTGATGCTGCTGTGGCTGATCAACAAGGTAGTTATAAAGAATCTGAGGGTTATGCTCAAGGTCAGCACTGTACAGTGGTGGACACACCGGTTGGCCGTTTGGGCATGACAATCTGTTACGATTTGCGCTTTCCTGAGTTGTATGGCGCATTACGTGAGGCTGGCGCTGAGTTGATTAGCGTGCCCTCGGCGTTTACTGCATTGACCGGAGCAGCGCATTGGCAGGTGTTACTACGTGCTCGCGCGATTGAAACTCAATGCCTACTATTGGCGGCGAATCAAGGCGGTGTGCATGGGTTAGGGCGTGAAACCTTTGGCCACTCAGCCATTATTGATGCATGGGGCCGTGTGCTAGCCGAGTTGCCGAGCGGTGCCGGCTGCATAACGCATGATTTTCCGCGTGCTGAGCAGGCGGCCATCCGCCAGCGTATGCCAGTATGGCAACATAAACGATTTTCTGTAGCGCAGTTATCGCGTACAGACACAGAGGACACACAATGAGTGATTTGTTAGCCAGCGCCAGTTCAGTTTTGTTGGCACCAACAGGCTTAGAGATAGAGCAGTTATCCACTGTGTTCAGCGAACTGGCTGGGCCGGGTATTGATGCGGCCGATTTGTATTTTCAAAATCGCATTTCTGAAGCCTGGGTTTTAGAAGAAGGTATTGTTAAGGAAGGCAGCTTCAGTCTTGATCAGGGCGTTGGTGTGCGCGCTCTGGCCGGTGAGAAAACCGGTTTTTCTTACAGTAATGCTTTGACCTTACCTGCTTTGTTACAGGCCGCGCAGGCCTCGCGCAGCATTGCACAGTCAGGCCAACAGGTGCCGCCGGTCGCGATTCAGCTGGTTGCGCATACGCCTTTATACCCAGCGGATAACCCGTTGGAAGTGATCAGTCGCGAAGCAAAAGTGGCGTTGCTCAAAGAAGTTGATGCTGCCACACGGGCGCTGGATCCACGTATTTGCCAGGTTACGGTGAGTTTAACTGGGTCGTGGGAACAGATTCTAGTGGCGACCTTAGATGGCCGCCTTGCTGCCGATGTGCGGCCTTTGGTGCGTTTTAACGTCAGTGTCATTATTGAGCACAATGGTCGCCGTGAGCGCGGCAGTGCCGGTGGTGGTGGGCGTAGCGATTACCGTTATTTCTTGGAAAACGACCGCGCGATGGAGTTTGCTCGCGAAGCCGTACGTCAGGCTCAGGTTAACCTAGAGGCGATTGCTGCGCCGGCCGGTACTTTACCTGTGGTGTTAGGCCCAGGCTGGAGTGGTGTCTTGCTGCATGAGGCGGTTGGCCATGGTTTGGAAGGTGACTTTAACCGTAAAGGCAGCTCGGCTTACAGTGGTAAAGTCGGCCAGCAAGTGGCTTCATCACTGTGCACTATTGTGGATGACGGCACTTTAGTGGGCCGCCGTGGTTCGCTGAGTATTGATGATGAAGGTACGCCAAGTCGGTGTAATACGCTAATTGAAAATGGTGTGCTGCGTGGCTATATGCAAGACAGCATGAATGCACGCTTGATGGGTGTTGCGCCAACCGGTAATGGTCGTCGTGAATCCTATGCGCATGTACCTATGCCACGTATGACCAACACTTATATGCTGGCTGGTGATAGCGAGCCGGAAGAGATTATTCGTTCAGTCAAACGCGGCATCTATTGCGCTAACTTAGGTGGCGGGCAAGTGGATATCACCAGCGGTAAGTTTGTTTTTTCCACCAGTGAAGCCTACTTGATTGAAGACGGAAAAATTACTGCACCGGTGAAAGGCGCAACTTTGATTGGCAAC
>Ga0172382_10011037_pt1 | contig 12000 bp, 8 predicted proteins | sample Leawel138RmetaG_FD_122245 | JGI IMG/M metagenome (GOLD analysis project Ga0172382, IMG submission 122245) | Leachate microbial communities from a municipal landfill in Southern Ontario, Canada - Leachate well 138R metaG | ecosystem: Engineered > Solid waste > Landfill > Unclassified | place...
AAATAGGTCTTGCAGGACATTGGATAAAACATATTCTTCATCATCTGTTTCTCTACAAAGCGAAGTTAAAAATGGGTTGGACGATGATTCCGGAATAAAATTTGTATTTTAAAACAACATATATTATCAACCAGAGATATTCTGAATGATATTTTCAAATAAAATTAAAGGAAAAAAGAATGGGAAAAAAAGCAGAGCATAACATTAAAGCATACGGCAAGAATTTTACATCAATGACACCTGGTCCGTTTGCTCTTAAGTTGAGGACATGTAAAATTTGGCAATTTATTAGATTTGTTATAATCAATATAAAGATGTTAATAGTCGTGAGAAAAAGTCACTAATTTTATTTTATATTACCGATTTAATGCACCTAGAAAAGTAAAGTTTATTAAGATACAGTAATAAACTCTATCTTTTACACTACTTTAAAGGTTTTGGAGTTTTTGCAGTTTTGCAGAAACTCTTGCATCTAAGGCACTCGGTAAAAGCAATCTTTAACAAGGCAATATAGATGATAAAAGAGATAATTACCTATCCGACCCCTCCTAGTGTAAAATATGCGACGGATGTAAGGGTTTTTAATGAGGAGATCCTCTCTTTGATCGAAGACTTAAAAGATACTATTGAAGCCAACTGTTTAGATGCACTTGCTGCGTTTCAAATAGGAAGTTATTACAATATAGTAGTTGTTAAAAAAGAAGACGGTTCTTTTTTAGAATTAATAAATCCAAGAGTTATAAATCAAAAAGGCAGGGTAACAACAACAGAGAAGACTGCTTATTTTCCGGAATTAAGTGCGGAAGTTACAAGATATGAGACGATAAGTATAGTATATCAAGATAAAAATGGTACGCAGCACACGCTAAAAGCTGATGGAAATTTAAGTATTTTGCTTCAAAGAAAAATAGATTATACATTTGGATCTAGTTTTTTAAATAAACTAAATAAGCAAGAGAAGAAACTGTTTCAAAAAAAACTGGAGTTTGGAAGTAACATTGCAATCTCACAAAGTTGCCCTACAGTTTTTAAAAGAGATTATATTATTAAAGTTATTAATGCAGTTATGATTGTTATGGTAACTTTACTTGTAGGTTCACTGTTTTTAGATGATAGTGCTTCAGGGCAACTATGGAAGTATCAAACGTATCTTTTTCTTGCTGCAATTGTATTAAATATTATCTATTTCTTTTATGCTCAGTATGAGGGTAAAAAATTTACTTCATGTACTAGTTGTCAAATTGGAAATATAATCGGAACAGCTGTGATACTTTTAGCAAAACTATTAGTAATCATGTTACTTTCATATTTCATAATATAACAAAAAATTAAGCAAATTGAAAAAAATAGTACCAAACCTTGTAAAAAATCATACGCTTTTAGTTTCTGCAAAGGAGTATATACTTTTAAGGTGGATTTCTAATAAGTCGCTTCAAGAGCTTTTTAAACTTCACGGTATTAATAAGAATATTTTTTTAAATAAGTATGCAAGCGGTGTCTTTGACTATTTTATGGATGTGATAGATGCAAAAGTGGCAATAGGAAACTGTCCAATTATGCAGAATCTACTTCTATATCTTAAAGATAAAGATATTAGAGCGGATGAGCTTTTTGAGATTTGCAGCCACTTTCGAAGATCAATGATTGATTTTGCACATGATTCAAGCTTTGGTTCAAAAAATATTTATGATGAGATTTATTATATTTTTGATAAAAATTTTCAGGGTATTTTAAAATATTATACAGATACAATTTTTGAAAAAGAGCAGGAGATTAACAGGCATGTTAAACTTCTCAACGAGTACCAAAAAGCACTTGATGAGAGCGCTATTATCTCTAAAACGGATCAAAACGGGATAATAACATATGTAAATGATAAGTATGTAAAACTAAGCGGATACAGTGTTGATGAGCTTATGGGCAGTAATCATAGCTTAATTAAGCACGAGGATATGCCGCGAGAGTATTTTGATGATTTATGGTTTCAGCTTGAAAATGCCGGTATTTTCAGGGGTACGATTAAGAACAATAAAAAAAATGGAGGTTACTTCTATATTGATGTGACTATTACCAAAATAATAGACCCATATGACAACTCAAAAGAGTATATCTCTATAGGCAACGATGTTACAACACTCATAGATGCAAGACTTGAAGCACAAAAGGCTTCACAAGCAAAAGATTATTTTTTATCAAATATGTCACATGAGATTAGGACTCCACTAAATGCAATTTTGGGCTTTGTTAATCTTTTGATGGAGCAGGATCTCTCAAAACAACATAGGAAATATTTGGAGATTATTCTAAACAGCGGAGAGAATCTGCTAAGTATAATAAATGATATTTTAGATTTTACAAAGTTAAGAAGCGGTGAGTTTGCGATTGAACCTAGAATTTTCTCCATTCATAATGAGATAAGCCACACACTAGAGCTTTTTGTAGCTTCTGCAAATGCCAAAGACATTATAGTTACATCTTTTATAGACCCTGCGATACCAAAAGAGCTATATGCTGACTCGTTAAGAATAAAGCAGATTTTATCTAATCTTTTAAGTAACGCTATAAAGTTTACCAAAATTGGCGGGCATGTCCATGTTGAGGCTGCTTGTAAGAACAATATACTACAAGTGAGTGTTCGAGACAACGGCATAGGTGTAGCAGAAGAGGATATCCGAAGTATTTTTAATGCATTTACTCAGGCTGGAAGATGGGAGATAGAGAAGTTAGAGGGAACGGGGCTGGGCTTGTCCATCTGTCATCAGCTCGCAGAGCATATGGGCGGTAGCGTGCATGTGAAGTCGAAGCCAGGGGAGGGGAGCACTTTTTGGGTTGAAATACCGGTAGAGATTCATAACTACGAGTGTCAAATTTTCAGTGATTTAGATGAGCTAAAGACGTTAAAAACGGTATTTTACTCAAAAGATATGATTAGAGGATATAAGGCAGACTCCTTTTTAAAATATTCAGATATGTTCAATATGAATATAAAGATGGTAGATAATCTGGACGCAGAGTATGACATAGCTGTATTTTTGGATGAGTATCTTGATGCGCAGATGAAAGAGAAAATTATAAACTCTGATAAAAAGTATATTGCCATCACGAGTAATCCAAGTGACAAATATGAAAACTATACGCATATATCATCTGCCTGCTTTCCTCTTTACTGCTCTAAAATTAGAACCGCTTTTGATGAGCTTCTTCATTTGGACTCTTTCTCTGTGCATAAGCATGAAAGAATAATGAGGTTTGAAGGGCATGTCCTAATAGCAGAGGATAATGAAGCAAACCAAGAGCTTATTAAAATATTACTCAGTAAATATGGGCTTACTTTCGATCTAGCGACAAATGGTTTGGAAGCTCTAAATCTTTATAAAAGAAAAAAGTATGACCTTATTTTAATGGATGAGCAGATGCCTGTTATGGATGGTAATGAAGCTGTCCAAAATATTATAAGGTATGAAAAGGAAAATGGTCTAAGGCATACGCCGGTATCTGCTTTAACTGCAAATGTAATAAAAGGTGCAAAAGAGAGAGGGCTAAAGAGTGGGTTTGACTCATTTTTAGGAAAACCGATTGCCATTAAAGAACTTGAGAGGGTTTTTTTTAACTACCTAAAGGTTTCAAAAGATGTCACAGAAAGTAGTCTTAAGAGTAGCGAAGCTGAAAATGTAATTAAAGAAGGACTAGACCATGAAAAACTGAGTCAGGAGTTGATGCTAAGCAGTGATGAACTTGTAATGCTTGCCAAGTTATTTCTAAAAAAAATGGCAAACCAAATCCCTGAACTCCAAGAGGCTATAGCTTCAAAAGAGTATAATAAAATATCACTTATTGCTCATAGTATAAAGGGCTCAAGCGGTAACTTTAGACTTGAAGTCATGCAAGAGGAGAGTGAAAAAATTGAGAAGATGGCAAAAGCCAAGAGTGAAGATTTTGATTTTGAGCACTCTTTTGAAAAAATAAAGAGTGCGTTGGCTCAGATAAAAGTCAATTGACTACTTCTCTATGTAGTAGCCAATCCCGGAAGCATTTTTGATAATATCTGAGGGAAGCTTGCTTCTAAGTCTCCACATAAGTGTTCTGATGCTGTTCTCTGTGGCTCCGTTTTCTTTCCAGACATAATCAATCGCTTGAGAGAAGCTGATGGTATGTCCAAGTTTTGCAACAAGAAGTCTCAGAATTGCCCGCTCTTTTTTTGTAAGTTTTATCTTCTCATGATTATACAGTATCTCATCTTGAACTATTTCCAGAAGGTAGCCGTTACCAAAAGATATGATAGGTTTCTCAGACTCTCTTTTGGCATATAGAAGTTTTTCTACGCTATTTTGGTCTAGTTTTGTAGTACCGACTTCTTCACTTCTTTTGTTCTCCATCTCGAATTTAAAAATTGCCATCTGTATAGTTGCATGAAGAGAGGAAGGATCAAAAGGTTTTACTATATAGCCGTAAGGCTCTGTTTTTGCCGCTTCTGCTATGATGTCATCATCACTGTAAGAGGTTAGGTAGATAAATGGAATTGCATAATTTTGTCTAATCGTCTTTGCAAGCTCAATTCCGTCGCTGCTCTCTTGCAAGGAGATGTCAATAATAATAACATCAGGTCTATATGAAGCTATTTTCTCTTTTGCTTCTTCTGAATTGTCATACATTGCAACTATTTCATAACCATGTTTTTGAAGCGACAACTTCAAGTTTAAGGCTGTAATCTCATCATCTTCAACAATTATGATTGTGTGTTTATCCATTGTTAATCCAAATAATCATATCTCTTTTTTTATAATAATGACATTATAGTATAAGTTTTTTTAATTTCATAATAAAAATGTGATTATTGTGATTATATCGTTACAAAATTACACTGTAAACTTTTTTATGTTTTTTTTTGCCATTTTGGAATGATGTTTGCTATAGTTAAAGAATGTTTTTGGAGATATTGTAATGAATTTCATTGAGACTCTAAGGTTAAAAAGTAAACTTTTTTTTATTTTTATCATTATTACTCTTGGGCTAATAATTGTTGGAGTCATGGGTGCAATAAATTTAAACTCCATGAAAAAAAATCTCGATTCCCTCTATTTTGGCTCTTTGGTGCCGGTAATAGAGCTAAATAAGATACTTCAAACATATCAAGGTATGATAACAAATACATTTTACAAGGCAAAAAATGCGCAACTTGCTCCGCATGAAATCAAATCACAAATAAAAACTGCATTAGAAGCGATTGAGAAAGATTGGAAGAGTTATGAATCTCATTTTAAAAGAGATTATGAACTTGAGTATGTAGAGTATGCCGCAACTGAAATTAAAGAGGTTAATTACTATTTTTATAGAATATTCGAGGCTATAGAACAAGAGAGTGATGCCAAAAAATTACTAATTGGTAATATAGAAAAAAAAATTGCCCATGTGCATCAGGTAATAAATAAATTAATAACGTATGAGGTTGAGGTTGCCAAGCTTGAGAGGAAAAACTTTTTAACGCTATATGATACGATTTTAGTAAAAGTAGGTTCTATTTTATTGATGGTTATTTTTGGAGTTATGATAATCTCTTTTTATGTTTTTAAAAGTATACAAAGCGATCAAAGTACACTTGAGAGAACTACAAAAAAACTAAAAATTGCAAACAAAAAATTGGAAAATGTTTCTTATACCGACTCCCTAACAGGTCTTTACAACAGAAGGTATTTTAATCTTGTATATGACAAAGAGATAAAAAGAGCAAAAAGAAACCATACCAATATCACATTTATGATGCTTGATATTGACTACTTTAAACAGTATAACGACATGTATGGTCACATAGAGGGAGATTTTGCTCTCAGGAGTGTTGCAAAGGTTTTTAAAGACTTATTAAAGCGTCCAAGTGATTTTATTTTTAGGCTCGGGGGAGAGGAGTTTGGAATACTTCTTACCGAAGTGACGGAATTAAACAGTGAAATAATTGCCCAAGCTATCTGTGATGCCATCAAGGCGCGTAAGATTAAGCATGAGGGTTCTAAAATAGATGAATTTTTAACTGTATCAATAGGTGTCGCTTCTTGCATAGCAGATGAAGCATTAGATGATGAAGTTTTGATAAGCAAAGCGGATGAGATGCTCTACCATGCAAAAGAAAATGGGAGAAACAAGTATATTATAACTACGAATATAAGCGTTGCAACTCCGCAGGTAGCGGAGAAAGCAAGCGCCTAAACTATTCCTTGCTCGATCATAGCATCAGCTACTTTTCTAAATCCTGCGATATTAGCACCCAACACTAAGTTTGTAGGTTCCCCAAACTCAGCGGCAGTTGCGCTTGCATTTACATAAATATTTTTCATGATTTGTGCTAATTTTGTGTCAACCTCTTCAAAAGTCCAATTGACCATGGAAGCATTTTGTGCCATCTCTAGCTGACTTGTAGCAACACCGCCGGCATTTGCAGCTTTACCCGGACCGTAACAAATTTTTGCATCAATAAATGCATGAACTGCCTCAAGAGTTGAGGGCATATTTGCGCCCTCACTTATACAAACACAGCCGTTTGCAAGAAGATTTTTCGCATCATTTAAATTTAATTCATTTTGTGTAGCACTTGGAAATGCTGCATAACACGGAATCGAGTAAACACCGTTACAATCTTCAGGATACTCTTCAATCGGAGTGTATTTTGCATTTGGTCTATATTTTACATACTCCGTAAGTCTCTCTCTTTTTACCTCTTTTAGGTCTTTTAAAAGTTCTAAATCAATTCCCTCAGCATCATAAATCATACCGTTTGAATCGCTACATGTAATAGGAATAGCTCCTAGATGATAGAGTTTTTCAATTGTATAGATAGAAACATTTCCGCTTCCGGATACTACACATTTTTTACCCTCTAGTGTTTCGCCTCTGTCTTCTAACATGTACTTGGCAAAGTAAACAGCACCATAACCGGTAGCCTCTGTTCTTGCAAGTGAACCACCCCATTTTAGTGATTTTCCAGTTAGTACGCCCTCGTATTTGTTTGCTAATTTTTTATACATACCAAACATGTAGCCGATTTCTCTTCCACCAACTCCAATGTCTCCGGCAGGAACATCCGTATTTGCACCAATATGTCTAAATAGTTCGCTCATGAAAGCTTGGCAAAATCTCATGATTTCATTGTTTGATTTACCTTTAGGGTTAAAATCGCTTCCACCTTTTCCGCCTCCGATTTGAAGACCTGTTAATGAATTTTTAAATATCTGCTCAAACCCTAAAAACTTAATAACTCCGGCATTTACACTTGGGTGAAATCTTAAACCGCCTTTATATGGTCCTAAAGCAGAGTTAAACTCTATTCTATAACCTTTATTTACTTGAATAACACCGTTATCATCAACCCAATTTACACGAAATAGTATCTGTCTCTCAGGCTCGACAATTCTCTCTATGATTTTGTGATCTCTATATTTTGGGTATTTAATCATTAACGGTCGTAGTGATTCAAGAACTTCTTCAGCAGCCTGATAAAACTCTTTTTGAGACGGGCTTGATCTCTTTAAATATTCAAAAACATCTTTTACATATGGCATATATTTTTCCTTCTTCTAAATAGAGAGGGATAATACTATAAAGAAAATTAAATTTTCTATAATGAGTGTAGATTTTAATAAACTTTTTAAATAATAATCAGTTTTTACCGTTTTTTAATTGACAAATAAAATATATTTCGGTAGCCTTGAGTGAGATACGTATAGGTTTGCGCTGGAAAAATTTAGGGGAATATTAGCATGAAAATAACTAAAGAGAAATTTGATGAAGCAAAAATTATTGCAAAAAAATGGCAGCAGCATATAGAAAAGCATAGAGAATCACAAGAACAGAAATTTCACGATACTATGGGCAGAATGCTAAAAGAACCGAGGAATAAAATCTTTTTGATTGAACTCTTAGACCAGAGTTTTCGTTCACGTAATCCCCATAGAGTTGCCGAGCAGATAGAGTATATTTTTAAAAAGTATAAGGATTCGAGTTTTTTTAGCACTTTTGAAGAGTTGCTTGTGCTCTCCTTTCGAAAAGTCGGTATCTACATGACTAATATCTCCGTGCCTATTTTTATAAAATACCTTAGAGAAGACATAAAAAATGTAGTTATCCCAGGCGAGGAAAAGGCTCTTGTCGCACATATTAAAAAGAGAAAAGAAGAGGGAACTCGTGTAAATATAAATATAATAGGAGAGATAGTTTTAGGAGAAGAGGAGGCGGATGAGAGGGTTGAGAAATATATAAAAACTCTTCAAAATCCACATATTGACTATATCTCCATTAAAATATCTACCATTTTTTCGCAGATAAATCCTTTGGCACATGCATGGAGCGTAGATCAGATTTCAAATAAATTAGAAAAAATTTATGATGCTGCCATGCAAAATAGATTTATAGATGCAAACGGCGAAGAAAAGGAGAAGTTTATAAACCTTGACATGGAGGAGTATAAAGATGTTCGTCTTACAATGGATGTATTTAAAAAGACGCTCTCGCTTGAGAAATTTAAACATCTATATGCGGGAATCGTGCTTCAGACATATCTTCCAGATACTTTAAAACTGGCTAAAGAGTTGACTCTTTGGGCAAAGCAGAGAGTCCATAGCGGCGGAGCACCTATCAAGATTCGCCTTGTAAAAGGCGCAAATCAGGAAATGGAGCTTACAGAAGCTAGCCTTAGAGGTTGGGAGTGTGTAACATATAGAAAAAAATCTCAAAGTGATGCAAATTTTAAACTTATTATGGATTATCTTTTAGATGCAGAAGTAGCGCCGTATGTACACCTTGGAGTTGCTTCACATAATCTTTTTGATCAGGCTCTTGGAATGTTTCTAGCAAAACAAAGAGGGGTTGAGAAGTTTTATAGCGCAGAGATGCTTGAGGGCATGAGCGAGACTGCCTACAGCGTTCTTAAAAATGAGGGTATAAATGTCATACTTTATGCTCCAACGGCGACAAAAGAGACCTTTACAAATGCAATAGCTTATCTTGTTAGAAGGTTTGATGAAAATACGGCACCGCAGAACTTTTTGCGCCATAGTTTCGGGCTTAAGGTAGGCTCTGATGCTTGGGATACTCTTGTGAAAAGTTACGATGATGCCATAGAAGAGATAGAAGATTTGAGGCTAACTCCTTATAGAGTTCAAGATAGAAATATAGAGCCGACAAAACCTGAAATTGATTTAAATAGCTATCTGTACGAGAGTGAGGCAGATACCGACTTTGTACTCAAGCAAAACAAAAAGTGGGCTCAAGAGATTGCCCATAAGTGGAAAAATATAGCAAAAAACGGTGGATATCATGCAAAGCCGGTGGTGGCTTCAAAGGAGATTGAGAGCCATGAGAGTGTAAAGGTAATAGATAAATCTCAATACCATGACGGCATTATTGTTGGCTCTTACGTAAGGGCGAATGCGGCAGATATGCATGAAGCCGTAAAAACTGCAAAAACTGATCTTGATGGTTGGAGAAATCTAAGCACAAAAGAGCGTCAAAAGATTTTAATGAATGCGGCACATGAGTTTAGAAAAAGAAGAGCTGACCTAATAGGAGTTGCTGCCGCAGAAGTCGGGAAAGTCTTTAGCGAAACAGATGTTGAGGTTTCAGAAGCTATAGATTTTTTAAACTTCTATCCCTATAGCGTAAGAAAGATAGAGGAGCTTGGAGGTGTGCATCTAGCTCCAAAAGGAGTAGGGCTCGTAGTGAGCCCTTGGAACTTTCCAGTAGCCATTCCCGCAGGTGGTATTGCTGCAGCACTTGCCGCAGGAAACAGTGTTATACTAAAGCCTGCATCAGATGCAGTTCTTTGTGCATATATGGTTTGCGAATGTTTTTGGAGTGCGGGTGTGAGTAAAAATACGCTCCAGTTTCTTCCATCAAGTGGAGCTTTAGCAGGCAAAGAGCTTGTCACAAACAGAGATATAGATTTTATAATATTTACAGGAGGCGAGCAGACGGCATACGACATGATAAAACTGCGCCCAGATATTTATCTCAGTGCAGAGACAGGCGGTAAAGACGCCACCATAGTTACGGCTTTGGCGGATCGTGATCAGGCTGTTAAAAATGTTGTGGCTTCTGCCTTTAATAACTCAGGGCAGAAATGTTCTGCAACATCACTGCTTGTTTTAGAAGAGGAGGTATACAAGGATGAAAATTTTAAAAGAATGCTTTTGGATGCAACATCTTCTCTTGAGGTGGGTTCAGTTTGGGATTTTAAAAATAGAATCGGAGCGCTTAGCTCAAAACCCTCCGGCAATCTTCAAAAAGCTCTAAATTACCTTGATAACGAAGAAGAGTGGCTCGTTAAACCCTCCTATGCGGATAATGACAATCCGTACATGTTAAAACCGTCCATTAGATGGGGAACAAAAATCGGTAACTTTTGCCATATGAATGAGCTTTTTGGACCTGTACTGAGCGTGATGTGCGCAAAAGATTTGGAGGATGCTATTAATATTGTAAACTCAACAGGATATGGGCTTACCTCGGGCATAGAGAGTCTTGATGAGAGAGAGCAGGAGATTTGGAGAAACTCCCTAAAAGCTGGAAATCTATATATCAACCGCGGCACAACAGGCGCAATTGTCATAAGACAGCCTTTTGGCGGAATGGGCAAATCCGCAATAGGAAGCGGCAAAAAAGCGGGCGGATTTAATTATGTAACGCAGTTTATGAATATAAGTGCGGGTGAGGTAGCGTTTAAAGATACAGATGAGTTCTCCTCTCATAGAGCTTTTGCAGAGGAGATTGCAAAGGCTTCGGCAATAGTAAAAGATTTTGTACAGTGGCACAGAAGGGAGTTTAGCCAAGAGCATGACTGGGCAAAGATTAGAGGAGAGAGCAATATCTCACGATATTTGGGGGTTAAGAGTGTTCTTTTGAGATGCGAAAATAGCGATAGTCTCCATGAGATACTTGCATCAATATCCGCTGCAAAAATCGCCGGGGCTGAACTTCATATCTCACTTCCTAAAAAAATAAAGAGCGAGGAGTTAGCTTGGCTTATAAATAACTCTAGAAATATTTTGCTAAAAGAGGATGTTTTGGAGCTTCAAAGCGAGGATGAGTTAATCGAGTCAATGAAAAAGGCTCAAAGAATTAGATTTTTAAATCCAAAAAATGTAACAAAAACTATCTATAATGCTCTAAAAGATGAGGCTAAACATATAGCTAGCGAGCCTTTTGTATCTCATGGCAGGATAGAGATGCTGCACTACTTTATAGAGCAGAGTGTAACAAACTCATACCACAGATATGGAAATTTAGGCATCAGGGGTTTAAAAGAGAGCTAGTGCCCTTGTCTAAATCTAAAGCCACTCTCAATAAGAGATGCTCTTAGTTTATCTTTGAGCTCCCCTTGAAACTCCATCCAGCCATCTTTTAACGTGCCGCCGCAGCCTAATCTTTTTTTGAGTGCTTTTAGTATAGCTTCAGAATCATTGTGCTCTAGTTGAAACTCCCCGACAAGGGTAACAATCTTGCCGCGGCGCTTCTCTTTTTTAAATATTAAAAAGTGTTTAGAGGGTTCTTGTATCTCATTTGCAACTGCTGTTTTTCTAGGTGATTTGATTTCTGCCCAGCCATCTTCTATCTCTGCACCGATAAAGAGGTCAAGTTTTTTTCCTCTGCTCATGAGATGACTGTTTGCCTCAAGATGCTTATCTCTGCACTGTTTAATGTGTCATTTTTTATCTTCTGTAAAATCTCTTTATAAGATAAAGTTTTGTTGTTATAAAGTATTACAAAAACTTCATCGCCCTCTTTTAAAAAGGTGCTCTCCCCATAAGAGGTGTACCTTGTCGCGCCTATGCTAATTACTGCATCAGTTGGATATTTGCATGCCCTTATGTACTCACAAAGGGGTTCAAGTGGACCAAAGTTCTCTTGAGTATTTATCTGCTTAATCATCCAATCAAGCAGTTTCTCATAAAAGTAGCTATAACCGCTTAGCTCAACATCCTCTCCATATGCATGAACTTGTGCGTCTCTTTTTAGAAA
>Ga0172382_10011039_pt1 | contig 11998 bp, 11 predicted proteins | sample Leawel138RmetaG_FD_122245 | JGI IMG/M metagenome (GOLD analysis project Ga0172382, IMG submission 122245) | Leachate microbial communities from a municipal landfill in Southern Ontario, Canada - Leachate well 138R metaG | ecosystem: Engineered > Solid waste > Landfill > Unclassified | place...
CCCATCGACTAGCGGTCTAGGTCGTAACCCTCTCAAGGTTAAAACACGGGTTCGAATCCCGTTGGGGCTACCAAATATATCCGTACCTGCGTACGGTGATTATATCGGAAGGCCGTCCTAGGACGGCCTTTTTTGTGTCGTATGCCCGTTGAGCTTCGCAGGCTCTGGTGTTAGGATAGTGCACGCAGTCGCTCCTACCCTTATTGATCGAGGTGTACTTCAAATAATGATACTCTGCCATATGAACGGCGTTTTCATCGATTCAAAGGACGCGGCACTTCCCGTGACGGACCTGGCCCTTCAGCGCGGCATCGCTGTGTTCGACTCCATCCGCAGCTACGGCGGGCGTCCTTTCGCTCTCTCGGCCCATCTGGAGAGGTTTTTTGAGTCGGCGAGGCTTTCGAAGATCACCGTGCCGTATTCCGCCGACGAGGTCGCCGCGGTGGTGCGCGATGGTCTGTCACGTATAGAAGGGGACGGCCTGGCCAAGGTCTTCCTCACCGGAGGGGACATCGAGGAGTACGGCACATTCCCGTCGCCCCGCTTCTTCGCGCTCTTCTCCCCCGTGCCTCCTACACCCAGTGAGCTCTTCACGAAGGGCGTTTCCCTGTCTATGCTCCCGGAGGAGAGGCAGCTCGTAGGGATAAAGAGCATCAACTACATGAACCCGTGCCTCAGCCATCTTCCCGGGACGTTCGAGGCGCTGTACTGCCCGGACGGGGAGATAACCGAGTCCGCCACGAGCAGCTTCTTCGCTGTGACTAAGGACAACCTGATAACAGCCCCGGAACATCGCGTGCTGCGCGGCGTCACACGCGAGATAGTCGTCGACCTGGCGAGGAGGGAGGGGCTTAACGTCGAGTTACGCTGCCTGCCGGTCGGAGAGCTAGCTCACATCGACGAGGCCTTCATCACCGGTAGCGTGAAGGAGATCACCCCGGTCACCAGAATAGGTGACGCCGTAGTAGGCGACGGGCTGCCGGGAGCGGTCACAAAGCGCATTTTCGAGCTCTTCAGGGAGAGCATACCTCTCCGTCTGGAGTGATCTTTCACCATTTAAGGAGGTATCACCATTGCTGAAAGCTATTCTTGCCGTTGTGGCACTTCTCGGAGCCTTCGTCGTGTATATTTACAACACCCTCGTGAGGAGGAGGGCGGCGGTTGAAAACGGATGGAGCCAGATCGACGTACAGCTGAAACGCCGGTACGACCTGATCCCCAACCTCGTGGAGACGGTCAAGGGCTACGCTACGCACGAGCGCGACATCTTCGAGAGGGTGGCGGCCCTTAGAAGCGCGTCAATGTCCGCGACCGGAGCGTCAGAGATAACATCGCTGCAGGATGACCTATCCTCCGCTCTCCGCTCTCTTATCGCCGTGTCGGAGGGCTACCCCGAGCTCAAGGCCAACGCAAACTTCCTCGCCCTGCAGGAGGAGCTGGCGTCCACCGAGAACAAGATAGCGTTCGCGCGCCAGTACTACAACGACGCTGTCAAGGAGTACAACATCGCCATAGACGTCTTCCCCAACAACCTGCTCTCGCGCAGGCTGGGCTTCGAGCCACGTCCGATGTGGACGGCCGGCGAAGCGGCGGAGCGCGCTCCTGTGAGCGTCTCCTGGAGTTAGCGCCATGGCGAGCTTCGACAGGCTTATTGCGCACAACAAACGCTTGAGCATACTTCTACTCATCGGTCTTTTTCTGCTTCTGGGGGCAATCGGGGCGGCGATCGGCGAGTATGCGGGCGGCTCCTGGTCCGGCGGCGTCCTGTCGGCTGTGACTGTGGCGACTGTCTACTTTCTCATCTCCTGGTACGCGGGCGGCTCGATGATAATGGCCGTCAGCGGCGCGAGAGAGATAAGCCGCGAGGAGGCCCCACAGCTGTGGAACGTCGTCGATGAGATGTCGATTGCAGCTGGTATTCCCATGCCAAAGGTCTATATCATCGAGGAGAGCGCTATGAACGCCTTCGCCACGGGGCGCGATCCAAAGCACGCGAGCGTAGCGATCACCAGAGGACTGCTCGACAGGCTGAACCGCGAGGAGCTCCAGGGAGTGATGGCTCACGAGATGTCCCACGTCAGGAACTACGACATACGTTTTTCGATGCTTATGGCCGTGATGGTCGGCTCCATCGTGCTGATCTGCGACGTGTTGCGCCGCAGCCTATTCTACGGGAGCGCCCGTCGCGGCAGAGGCTCAAGGAAGTCCTCTCAGGGGCAGGCTATCGCGGGTATCATCGTTCTTCTCCTGTCTATACTGGCCCCTCTCTTCGCCGCCATAATCCAGCTCGCAGTCAGCCGCCAGAGGGAGTATCTGGCTGACGCGTCCGCGGTGGAGCTTACGCGCAACCCGGCAGGACTTGTATCGGCCTTGAGTAAGCTCTCGGAAGACATGCAGGAGCTTAAGGGCGCAAGCCGGGGGACTCAGCACCTTTTCATCGTCAATCCGGAGCTGAGGAGAAGGTTCGGCGGGGATAGTCTTTTCAGCACTCACCCCTCGCTGTTCTCCAGGATAGAGCGCATCGAAGGGCTGCTGGTGAGCGGTTCGTGAGCCTTGTGCGGAAGCGATTTCTGGCAACCGGCAGTGTGCAGGGGGTGGGGTTCCGCCACAGCGCGGCCATTACGGCCCGGAGGCTGAGGCTGGTCGGATGGGTGCGCAACCTTCCGGACGGAGCAGTGGAGCTTCATGCACAGGGTGATACCGAGTCCGTCGAAGAGATGGAGGAGTGGCTTCGCAGAGGGCCGGCTATGGCTAGAGTCACAGGCCTGGTAGCGCTTGAGGTCCCTCCGGAGACGGGCGAGACCTCCTTCTCCATCCGCCACTACTGAGGGACCCCGCCTTGTCGTCCGCGCTGACCTCCTACCTTCTTCTCCTCTCGGTCGGCCTCGCCGGCTTCGTCACCTTCAAAAAGCTCTCTCTGCCTGTGCCCGCCCTCCTCGGGCCGCTCTTTTTCGCAGGCGCGCTCAACCTGGCGGGTCACTACCCCGATGTAAGCATGCTCTGGGTCTCCCGCTGCTGCAACATCGCGATCGGCGCTATTGCCGGGGCAAGGGTGAACAGGGAGTCCGCACAGCTTCTGCGTCGGCTTCCTCTCCCCGCCCTTACTGTCTCCTTGAGCATGCTCTTGCTCTCGCTGGCCGGAGGCGCTCTGCTGTGCGCGACGACCGACCTCTCCCCGAGGACGGCCTTCATAGGTGCCACCACAGGCGGAATAGCGGAGATGGCGATGCTGTCGATATCGCTGGGTGCCGACTCCGCCACCGTCACCCTCCTTCAGGTGACCAGGCTCCTGACCGCGCTGATAGCGGCCCCCGCAATATGCCGAGCCCTGACGAAGCGCCTAGGCAGGCGCACGGAGGCCCCAGCGCACATCGCGGAAAGGCGAAGCGAGGCAAATGCCTCGTGGGCGAATTATGCGATCCTGGCAGCGGCATCCATAGCGGGCGGCGCGGCGGGGCTCGCCCTGAGAATGCCGGTGGGCGCTCTCACGGGTGCCATGATAGGGGCCGCGGCAGCAAACCTGCTCAACGAGGAGCTTCCGCCTGTTCCGGTCAAGATCAGGATTGCGGCCCAGATAGGAATAGGCGTGACTATCGCCTCGAACGTCTCCCACTCCACCTTCGCGAACCTGAGTTCGCTCCTCCTGCCCGTGCTCCTCATTCTCTGCCTCATGCTTCTGTGCAGCGTCGCGATCGCCGAGCTGCTGCACAGGATGACGGGGTGGGACTACCCCACCTGCCTGCTGTCGGCATCCCTGGGAGGGCTATCGCAGATGGTGGTCGTCGCCGAGGAGATGGGTGCCGACCCGCTGAAGGTCACCGCGCTTCAGACAATTCGCCTGCTGAGTATCCTCATTGTGCTACCGTTCGTCTTCTCACTGGTCTTTTAGATGAGTCTCAGCGGGTTTTCTCTGGTATCATTCTGTTAATTCCACATTAAGGAGGTGAGAGGCCGCCATGTCGGACAGGCCGCCAGTATCTCCCTGGATAGTGCTCTCCATCGGGGTGTTCGCCATATCGACCGGCGCGCTCTTCGCGCGTATGGCGTCAGCGCCGCCATTAGTCATCTCGGCCTACAGGGTGGGTCTTGCGACGCTCTTCCTAGCTCCGTTCACCCTGCGCAGGACGATAAGCGAGCTCTCATCCCTCGGACGAAGGGACGTGCTCTGCGGCGCCATCTCGGGCGTCTTTCTCGCCCTCCACTTCGGGACGTGGATCTCGTCGCTCTTCTACACCTCGGTGGCTAGCAGCGTCGTGATAGTGAACATCATCCCGCTGTGGACAGGGATCTTCTCTCCGATGCTGACGGGCGACCCCTTCTCGAAGGCCCTGAAAAAAGGACTGCTTATCGCCCTTCCCGGCGCACTGATCATAAGCTGGGGGGACTTCTCGACCGGGTGGACCGCCCTGTGGGGGGACTTTCTGGCCCTGCTGGGAAGCCTGTTCGCCGCCCTGTACATCCTGCTCGGACGCAGGATAAGGCCCCGCGTGTCGCTCGGGACATACGTGACGCTGAACTACGGCACGGCGGCCGCCGTCCTCTGGGCTGTGGTCCTTGCGATGGGGCTGCCTGTGTCTGGCTACTCCTCCACGACCTGGAGCGCTCTCTTCCTGGTGGCGCTGGTGCCGCAGATACTTGGTCACTCCAGCTACAACTGGGCTTTAAGGTGGATGACAGGAGGGACGGTCTCCCTCTGCCTGCTTGGAGAGCCGATCGGGAGCTCGCTGCTGGCGGCGGCCTTCCTTGGCGAGCCACTGACCCCGGTCAAGATCGTCGGCGGAGGGCTCATCCTCGCGGGGATAGTGATGGCGTCAAAAGAGGCATGACGGGGAGTGACGGAGGACAGGAGCTACCTGGAGCAGCAGCTCATAACGTACATAGGCAACAAGAGGTCGCTGCTCTTTCTGATAGGAGAGGGGCTTGAGATCGCAAGGAAGAGGCTCGGCAGGGATAGGCTGAGCTCATTCGACGTATTCAGCGGAAGCGGAGTGGTGGCGAGGTATCTGAAAAGATTCTCCCACAGGCTTATCGCCAACGACCTTGAGGATTACTCCTCTGTCATCAACAGATGCTACCTGACCAACAGGTCGAAGGTCGATCCGGACGAGCTCGACCATTGGCACAGATATCTTGTCGCGAACCTGGAGGAGGACTCCCTCTCCGAGGGGTTCATCCGCGAGCTCTACTCCCCGCGGGACATGCACGACATCCAGCCGGGGGAGAGGTGCTTTTACACGCCGCGAAACGCCATGTACCTGGACACGGCCAGAGGGCTGATCGACACCATCCCGGAGCGCCTTCGGCACTTTTTCATCGCGCCTCTGCTCTCGGAGGCCTCGGTTCACGCCAACACCTCCGGCGTCTTCAAGGGGTTCTACAAGAACTCAAGGACCGGCAGGGGGCAGTTCGGGGGGAACAACAGAGACGCCCTGTCGCGGATCCTCGGGGATATCGAGATAAAAAAACCGCTGTTCAGTCGCTTCGAGTCAGAGGTCGAGGTCCGCACGGGCGACGCCATCGAGGCCGCTCAGAGGGTGGAGGAGGTGGACATCGCCTACCTCGACCCCCCGTACAACCAGCACCCGTACGGCTCAAACTACTTCATGCTCAACCTTGTGTTGAAATACGAACGCCCTACGTCGATCAGCAGGGTATCGGGGATACCCGCCGACTGGAAGAGATCCGCCTTCAACAGGAGGGGGGAGGCCTACCAGGCCATGGAGCGCCTGATCGACACGATCAGGGCCAGGTACCTGATGATCTCATTCAACTCCGACGGTTTCATAGGCTCCGGGGAGATGCTTGACCTGCTGAACCGAGCAGGGAGGACCTCCCTGCTGCAGACCAGGTACAACACCTTCAGGGGAAGCAGAAACCTCTCGAAGCGCAGCATCCACGTCAAAGAGTACCTATACTTGGTGGAGAAGCACTAGCCTCGGTCAGGCAGCCCCTCCGGCTTCAGAATCACCACCCCGAGCGGGGGCAGCGAGAGTGTCAGCGGATGCCAGTCCGAGCCGTGCGCCTCCCCGGTGACGACACCGCCGAAGTTGCCGATTCCACCTCCGCCGTAGACCTCTGCGTCGCTGTTCAGCAGCTCGCTCCAGCGCCCGCCGGCAGGCACATAGATCGTGTAGCCATGGCGCGGGACCGGGGTGAAGTTGAAGGCCGCCAAAACCATCTCCCCCGTCTCGTCCCTCCGTATGAACGACACGACGCTCTGCTCCCAGTCGGAGAAATCGCACCAGCGGAAGCCCTCGTGCGAGAAGTCCAGTCCGTACAGTGCTTTCTCGCTCCGGTAGACCCGGTTGAGGTCCCTCACCCAGCGTAGCATCCCCTCATGGCGCGGGTACTGCAACAGCTCCCAGAAGAGGCTGTCGTCGTGGTTCCACTCCCTCCCCTGCGCGAACTCGCTCCCCATGAAGAGCAGTTTCTTGCCCGGAAGGGCGAACATGTACCCGAACAGCAGCCTGAGGTTGGCATACTGCTGCCACTCGTCCCCCGGCATCTTCCCCAGCATGGACCCCTTGCCGTGCACCACCTCGTCGTGGGAGAAGGGCAGCAGGAAGTTCTCCGTGAAGGCGTACATGATGCTGAACGTGATCCTGTTGTGCTCGTACTTCCTGTAGACCGGGTCCTTCTGCATGTACTGAAGTGTGTCGTGCATCCACCCCATGTTCCACTTCATGCCGAACCCCAGCCCCCCCAGGTAGGTCGGGCGTGTGACCATCGGCCAGGCGGTCGACTCCTCCGCCATCGTCTGCACGTCGGGGAACTCCTGGTAGATGGCCTCGTTCATCCTCTTGAGAAAGGATACGGCCTCCAGGTTCTCGTTCCCGCCGTGCCTGTTCGGCACCCACTCCCCCTGCTTGCGCGAGTAGTCCAGGTAGAGCATGGACGCGACCGCGTCCACCCGCAGGCCGTCCGCGTGAAAACGGTCGAGCCAGCAGAAGGCGCTGCTGATGAGGAACTCTCGCACCTCGTTGCGCCCGAAGTTGAAGACCCTGCTGCCCCAGTCCGGCTGAAACCCCTGCCGCGGATCCTCATGCTCGTAGATGCATGTCCCGTCGAAGCGGGCCAGCCCCCAGGCATCCTCCGGGAAGTGCGACGGCACCCAGTCCAGAAATACGCCGATCCCCATCTGGTGCAGCACGTCGACCATGTACATGAAGTCCTCCGGCGTGCCGTAGCGGCTCGTGGGGGCGAAGTAGCCGAGAGTCTGGTACCCCCACGAGGCGTAGAAGGGGTGCTCCATCACGGGAAGCAGCTCCACGTGTGTGAAGCCGACGTCCAGCGCGTACTCCCCCAGCTCGTGCCCTAGCTCTCTGTAGGAGAGGGAGCGGAAGCCCTCGGCGGGCTTTCGTCGCCACGAGCCGACGTGCACCTCGTATATCGACATCGGTGCGTCGAGCGAGTTGCGCTCGCGCCTGTTCTTCATCCAGTCGCCGTCTTTCCATTCGTACTCGGCCGGCCAGACTATGGAGGCGGTCTTCGGCGCTATCTCCCAGAAGGCAGCGAAAGGATCGCCCTTCTCCACCACCGCACCGGAGCTAGTCCTCAGGGAGAACTTGTAGAGTGCGCCCTTCCCCACGCCGGGGATGAACCCCTCCCAAACCCCGGAGCTGTCCTTTCTCGGCGAGAGATAGTGCCTCTTCCTGTCCCAGTCGTTGAAGGAGCCGATCACGCTGACCTCCTTGGCGTTCGGCGCCCAGAGGGAGAAGCAGGTACCTCTCTCCTTCCCGTCATCGACCACCTGTGCGCCGAGCTTCTCGTACAGTCGGAAGTGGTTCCCCTCCCTGAACAGGTATGAGTCCATCTCCCCGAAGACAGAGAGGTCGTACCGGATTTTTCCCGCCCTAGACATAGCCCTTCCCCCTTCCGGCCAAAACTTCAATCATTGTACCTCACGAGAGGGGGGAGCGGGTAACCTCCTAAGCCCGTTCACCCAGTCTGCTCAGCCTGGGCCAGATCAGGTAGGCGAGCAGGACGCACACGACGAGGGTCGGTGCCATGAAGGTCAGATTGTAGATGGTCGAATATACCCAGACATTGGCACCCTCGGGCGCGAACGAGCCGAAGAAGACCACGCCCGACAGCACGTGACAGAGCAGGCGAAGAGCCGCCCCTGCGGTGAGGCCTATCCATATAGGCCTTTCCCTGAGAAAGCCCGCCACCCCGAGCACTCCGAAGGCAAGGGGGTAGTCGAGCGCGGCCTGGGCGATGTGTACCATATACCCACCGGTGAGAAGCTGCATCAGCCCGGAGACGGCCCCGGCTGCACAGCCGTACCTGCCCCCGCGGCGCAGTGCGAAGAGAAACAGAGGAAGCATCTCAAGAGTTATGGATCCCCCCTGGGGCATGCTCCAGAGGCGCAGTGCGGAGAAGACTACGGAAAGGGCGACGGCGAGCGCGCCCTCGACCAGGATGGTGATTCGTGAATTATGCAAAGGACATTCCCCCTTGATAAAATATCCATCGGTGGAATGTCCTTAAAAAGCGGCACCTTCCCTTCGCCGGCATTACCCGGATCAGGTTCCAGGAGTCGGGGCCAAAACGCCCCCTCTCAGTCCGTATCGGACTCCCCCGATGCATTCCGGGGCATTATACACCCGATGCACAAAATATGTCAAAGCCGAAGGCGCAATTCCACCGCCGGTAGTATAATCTTTCATGGATAATCAGTCGGTAAGCCTGATGACAGGCTTCTGGGCTGAAAAACCGTCATACATCCCCGCGGTCCGACAGAGGGCATTCACCTGTCGAGAGAGCGGGATTACTAAAGGAGTGATAGAGTTGGAGCAGGTTTCAAGGGAGATTAACGAGCAGATACGCTCCTTCAACAGATTCTACTCCGAGGTCCTCGGACTGTTGGACCGATCGGCCGAGAAGACCCCCTACTCCATCGCCGAGGCCAGAATGCTCTCCGAGATAAAGCGCCTCGGCACCCCTACAGCCAGCGACATAAGCAGGGAGCTAAAGATCGACCCGGGGCATGTGAGCAGGCTGATTCGATATTTCGAGACGCACGGTATTTTGGCCAGAGAGCGCTCGCCGGTGGATGGCAGGGCCTACATTCTGAAACTCACAGCCGATGGAGAGAGGATACTGAGGTCACTGGAGAAAATCACCGATGCCGCTTCGGCCAGGCTGCTGGCCCCCCTGTCGGAGTGCGAAATGCCGCTGCTTCTGCACTCCATGGGGGTAGTTCAGTCTCTTCTCTCCAAGGCCCCGACGAAGGTGACGGTAAGGCCCGCGAAAATGGGAGAACTGGGCGTCGTGGCTTTGCGTCACATGGACTTTTACGGTGGGGGGCAGGGTTTCGACATGTCTTTCGAGACCAGCCTGTTCGATGTGATGGCGCGCTTCCTGAAGAACAGAATGAGCGGACACGGACAGGCCTGGGTCGCGGACCACAGGGGCGTCGTCGTCGGCTCCGTGGCCATTGATCATACGGACAGGAACACGGCGAGGCTCAGATGGTTGCTGGTGTCTCCCGGCTTCCGCCGCAGAGGCATAGGCAGACGGCTGATCGAGGAGGCGCTCCTCTTCTGCAGGGAGAGGCGCTACCGCAAGGTATTCCTGCTGACCTTTCAGAAGATTGCCGAGGCTCGCGAGCTGTTCGATTCGGTTGGGCTCTACCTCGTCGAGGAGGAGACGCGCGAGGCCTGGGGCAGGAGTTTCACCGAGGAGAGATGGGAGCTAGCACTGACGTACTAAAAGCACCGCCATTCAGGAGAATGACGCGCCCGGCCGGAAACAGGAGGCAGGGCGCGTTTTTTTCGACTAAGCGCAGGGGACGGGAGTCTCCGAGAAGACGCCCTCTATCACCTCAAGCGCCTGGTCTATCTCCTGCCTGGTTATCACCAGAGGAGGCGCGAAACGGATGATCCAGTCGTGCGTTTCCTTGCACAGAAGCCCCTTCTCTTTCAGGGCCGTGGTGTAACGCCGCGCCTTGCCAGCGGACTCATTCAGGACCACTCCGATAAGCAGCCCCTTACCCCTCACCAGCTTTATCTTCGGGGAGTTGATGGCCCTGAGTCCCTTCATGAAGTACTCCCCTAGCTCCGCGGCCCTCTTCGTCAGCCCCTCATCAACGAGCACGTCTATGGCCGCCGTGGCCACGGCACAAGCCAGCGGGTTGCCGCCGAAGGTGGATCCGTGGGTCCCTGGCTTGAAGACGCCCAGTATTTCCTTGTCGGCGGCGATGGCCGAGACGGGGAATACCCCTCCGCCGAGGGCCTTGCCCATTATGATGATGTCCGGGTCGATTCCTTCGTGCTGAAAGGCGAAGTCCCTGCCTGTGCGGCAGAATCCTGTCTGGATCTCGTCCAAAGCCAGCAGTATGTTATTCTTGCGCGCGATGGCCTCTAGCCCTTTAAGGAAGCCGTCGCTCGGGACCACCACCCCCGCCTCCCCCTGAATGGGCTCGACCAGGATGCCGATGGTATTCTCGTTTACCGCCTTCTCCACTGCGGGGAGGTCGTCGTAGGGGACCACCCTGAATCCAGGGGTGAAGGGACCGTAGTTATCGGTCGCGTCCGGGTCGGTCGACAGGGAGATTATCGTTATGGTTCGACCGTGGAAGTTGTTCTCGAAGACTATGATCTCTCCGCTGTCCTTCTTCACACCCTTGACGGTATACCCCCACTTCCTGATGGTCTTCAGCGCCGTCTCGACGGCCTCCGCTCCCGTGTTCATCGGCAGGATCATGTCCTTGCCCGTGAAATCGGCGAGCTTCTTCGCGAAGAGGGGCCACTGATCGTTGTAGAAAGCTCTGGAGGTGAGGGTCAGTATATCGGCCTGATCCTTCAGCGCCTTGATTATCCTGGGGTGCCTGTGCCCCTGATTGACCGCCGAGTAGGCCGAGAGCATGTCCATGTAGCGCCTGCCCTCCGGGTCCTCGGCCCAGATGCCCTCCGCCTTCGATATGACCACCTCTAGCGGGTGATAGTTGTGCGCTCCGTACTCGTTCTCCATCTCCATGAGCTCTTCGGACCTGCTGCGTGACATATTACCCCTTCTTTCCCCGTTGTTTTCCCCCGCTTGAACTAAAGTAAACTTTAATTAACATATCATGTTTGAATTAACTCTAGTTCGTTTCGATTGAATCTATTATGCTCCTCTTCGAGAATTTTTGCAATACGTGGTAAGAGTAATACATCATATTTCTGTCTTGCGGGGAATGTTGCGTCGAAGGGGTTTAAGGGGTGCCCTCCCTGCCGGCCTCCTCGGCCAGCAGCTCTACGAACCTCCTGAACAGAGGGGGCAGGACGCGGAGGAAGTACGGAAGGTGAATGCGCTCGGAGTTCTTGTGGTCGTCCTTGCCGAGCGGCCCGAGGTTGGCGATCGGGACGTCCAGCCTCTTCAGGTCATCCGACGGAAAGAGATAACCGCTCCCCCACAGGGGCATGTTCTGAGCAAGGGAGTCTAGCTCTGACGCCTCGCCCTGAAAGCCGAGGTAGCTCATGTCCATTATGCCCTTGAAGACTTCTACAAGGCTAATATCAATGCCCGCAGGAGCGGCCTCATCCCTCAGTCGGGCGGCGGCGCGCAGCAGAGAGCGCTCTCCGGTGGTCTCGCGTCGGTTGAGGCGCGGCGGATAGTAGGGCGGCAGAAAGCCCACCACGATCAGAGGCCCCTTCTCCCCCGACAGATCGAGGAGGAATGACGCGGCCTCTATGCAGCGCTCCCGCTCGTCCAGCGAGGCTGGAAGAGACTGAAGGAAGCCGTCGAAGGCGGCGTCGAAGCCATCCGTGCGCCTGCGCGCGCATTCCAGCAGATCGGCGAAGGAGAGCACCCGGCCTGTGAAGTGCGCGACAGGTGCGCCCGCACTCTCCCTGTGCCGGGAGAGGGACTCCAGAGCCGATGCGAGCGCGCGCCCGGCTACGTCCCTCATCTCGTCGAGCACTCGTGCCGGGGTCTTGGAGACAGTTAAGATGTTGTAGCAGGCGACAGCCCTCTCCGGTATCGTGACGGAGTAGTTCCTGACCAGGTCGCGAAA
>Ga0172382_10011041_pt1 | contig 11995 bp, 12 predicted proteins | sample Leawel138RmetaG_FD_122245 | JGI IMG/M metagenome (GOLD analysis project Ga0172382, IMG submission 122245) | Leachate microbial communities from a municipal landfill in Southern Ontario, Canada - Leachate well 138R metaG | ecosystem: Engineered > Solid waste > Landfill > Unclassified | place...
ACGGCCTACCCGGCGCTGTCCGACCCGCAGGCCCAGCTCGTTCAGCTCCTCGGTCATACGCGGCCTGCCGTAGCTGCCCAGGCTCAGCCGATGCTGTTCGCGGATATGGGCCAGGATCACCATGTCGCGCCGCTGACGGATGGACGGGGGCCTGCGCAGCCACGCGCGCAACCCGCGGTCCGTCACGCCCATCATGCGGCAGAGATGGCTGCGCGAAAGGCTGCCCCGATAGCCGGCAATGAACTGAAACTTCACGGCTTTTGAGCCGCGAAGAACTGAGCCGCCTTTTTTAATACTTCCCTCTCCTCGCGCAATATACGGTTCTCTTTCCGCAGCCGTTCGTTCTCACGAAGAAGATCGGTATCCCGTTCTGGCATCTTCGCCTCAGCGGAAATCGCCCGTATCCACTTGCCAAGCGTCGAAAGGCCGACGCCGAGATCAGACGCAACCTGACGCCGTGTCAGGCCGCTGGTGAGCGCGATGCGAACCGCATCCCGCTTGAATTCGTCGCTGTGTATCGCTGCCATATCCTGTCTCCTTGAAGAGAGCATCGCTCTCAGAAGACCGGAACGAAACCGGGACAGGCCCAGCTTGTCCTCTTCGGCATAGACCGCGACGGTGCGCTTACCCGGCTCATTGGCCGCCCGCAGCACACGAATGGCAATCTCGCCACGGTTGGCGATGAGGATTTTTTCGAACGAGCGCATTGCGGCCCCTCAAAGGAATGGAAATGGTGCCGCGACGACACCGGACAGGTCGGCCCGATGCCGCCGGTTCATGACCGTCGCCCCGGCTCAGGAGCCCGTCGGCAGGACGCTTTGCGCGATGCTGGCGTCCAGCGCCTCGAAGGCGTTGAGACCGATCACCTCATAAAGCTCGGCCCTTGTCTGCATCTCGGGGATCATCGCGGTGGTGGCGCCGTCGCGGGCGAGCGCGGCATAGAGCTTTTCCTGCGCCTTGTTGGCGACGCGCAGCGAGGAGACCGGCCAGATCACCATGTCATAGCCCAGATCCTCGAATTCCTGTGCGGTCAGGGCGGGGGTGCGGCCGAATTCGGTCATGTTGGCCAGCAGCTTCACGCCGGGCAGGGCCGCGCGAACCTCGCGGAACATCTCCACGCTGGTCAGCGCCTCGGGGAAGATCGCGTCGGCCCCGGCCTCGACATAGAGCTTCGCGCGCGCCACCGCGCCCTCGATGCCTTCGGACGCCGCCGCATCGGTGCGGGCAATGATCACCAGATCGCGCCGCGCGCGCGCCGCCGCCGCCACCTTGGCGGCCATATCCGAGGCGCTGGCCAGCTTCTTGTCGTTCAGGTGGCCGCATTTCTTCGGCAGCAACTGGTCCTCCAGATGCACTGCACCCGCCCCGGCCTCCTCGAACACCCGCACCATATGCATGACGTTCAGCGCCTCGCCATAGCCGGTGTCGCCATCGACCAGCAGCGGCAAACCGGAAGCCCGGGCGATCTGGCGGATGAAGAAGGCCACCTCATCGACCGTGATGATGCCGAGATCCGGCAGGCCCATGCTGGCCGTCATCGCCGCACCGGACAGATAGAGCGCCTCGAACCCCGCCGCCTTTGCCTGCAACGCGGCCTGTCCGTTATGCGCGCCGGGCAGGCGCAGGATGCCGGGGCGGGTCAGGGCTGCCCGGAACCGCTGGCCCGCCGGGGCCTGTGGCAGGTCGTCTGCAATCAGATAGGGCATCTCATGCCTCCTGCTGCGGGGCGGGCAGAAGCCCCCGTTTGTTGATCGGGGTAAAGGCGCGGTTATCCGGGCCGATGTAATTGGCGGAAGGGCGGATGATCTTGTTGTCCTGCCGCTGTTCGACCACATGCGCGCCCCAGCCCGCGGTGCGGGCGATGACGAAGATCGGGGTGAACATCGCCGTCGGCACCCCCAGCAGGTGATAGGAGACCGCCGAATACCAGTCGAGATTCGGGAACATCCGCTTTTCGTCCATCATCACCGTCTCGATCCGTTCGGCGATGTCGAACATGCGCGTCGATCCGGCAGCGTCGGAAAGCTGCTTCGCCACGCGCTTGATGACCACGTTGCGCGGATCGGCGATGGTATAGACCGGATGGCCGAAGCCGATGACCACCTCGCGCGCGGCCATGCGGGCGCGGATGTCGGCCTCGGCCTCGTCGGGGGTATCGTAGCGTTTCTGGATCTCGAAGGCGACCTCATTGGCGCCGCCATGCTTTGGCCCGCGCAGCGCGCCGATCGCCCCGGCGATGGCGGAATAGACGTCCGACCCCGTCCCGGCGATGGTGCGGGCGGTGAAGGTCGAGGCGTTGAACTCATGCTCGGCATAAAGGTTCAGCGTGGTGTGCATCGCCCGCAATTCGACCGCTGTCGCGGGCTGCCCGTGCAGCAGGTGCAGGAAATGCCCGGCGATGGTGTCGTCTTCGGTCTCGACCTCGATCCGGCGGCCGTTCTGGGCGTAATGGTGCCAGTAAAGCAGCATCGAGCCTTGCGCGGCGATCAGCCGGTCGCTGATGTCGCGGGCGCCGGGGATGTTGTGGTCATGCGCCTCGGGCAGCACGCAGCCAAGCGCCGAGACGCCCGAGCGCAGCACGTCCATCGGATGCGCGGCGGCGGGGATCGCCTCCAGCGTCTCGCGCACGGCTTTCGGAAGGCCCCGCAGGGCCTTCAGTTTCGTCTTGTAGGCGCGCAGTTCAGGCGCGGTCGGCAGGCGGCCGTGGATCAGCAGATGCGCCACCTCCTCGAATTCGCAGGCTTCGGCGATGTCGAGGATATCGAAGCCGCGATAGTGCAGATCGTTGCCGGACTGGCCGACAGAACAGAGCGCGGTGTTGCCAGCGACCACCCCCGAAAGGGCCACGGATTTCTTGGGTTTCAGAACAGTGCTGCTCATTTGCTCCCCCAGTCGAAAATGCCTTGCGGGCGGGGCGTACCCAGCCTTTCCGCGTCCACGGCGAAGTTCAGCGCGGCGAGATCGCCGGCCTTCAACGCCTCCAGCCCCTCGGCTGCATCGAGGAAGCGTTGCTGTTCGGCGGCGGTGAGGATGCCGTCGGAAAGGGTAAGGAACTTCCTGACGTAGTTCGCGCGCACGAAGGGCCGCGCGCCGTCGGGATGGGCGTCGGCCAGCGCCAGTTCGTCAGCAATCTTCGATCCATCCTTCAGCGTCACCACCACCCGGCCGCCGAACGCCTTTTCCTTCGGATCGCGGGCATGGTAGCGGCGGGTCCATTCCGGGTCTTCCACGGTGCTGATCTTGTGCCACAGCGCCACGGTTTCGGGGCGGTTCGCGCGTTCCGGGGCATAGGATTTTTCATGGTGCCAGCCCCTATCTTCCAGCGCTACGGCGAAGATATACATGATCGAATGGTCCAGCGTCTCGCGGCTGGCCTTGGGGTCCATCTTCTGCGGGTCGTTGGCGCCGGTGCCGATCACGTAATGGGTGTGATGCGAGGTATGGATGACGATGCTGTCGATCTGCCGCAGATCGCCGATCTGCGGCCCCATCTTGCGGGCAAGGTCGATCAGCGCCTGGCTTTGGTATTCCGCCGAATGTTCCTTGGTATAGGTGTCGAGGATCGCGCGCTTGGCCTCGCCCTTGCCCGGCAGCGGCACCTGATAGCGGGCGTTCGGGCCGGACAGCAGGTAAGCGATGAAGCCGTCCTCGCCTTCCCATGCCGGGCTGGGTGCGCCCTCGCCGCGCATCACGCGGTCCACCGCCTCGATCGCCATCTTGCCGGCGAAGGCGGGGGCGAAAGCTTTCCACGAGGAAATCTCTCCCTTGCGTGACTGGCGGGTGGTGGTGGTCACATGCAACGCCTGCTGCACGGCCTGATAGATCACCGCCGTGGGCAGGTTCAGCAGCGTGCCGATCCCGGCGGCGGCCGACGGCCCGAGATGGGCGATATGGTCGATCTTGTGTTCATGCAGGCAGATGCCGCGCACCAGGTTGACCTGAATCTCATAGCCGGTCGCCAGCCCCCGGATCAGATCGGCGCCGGATTTACCGGTATGCTGCGCGACGGCAAGGATCGGCGGGATATTGTCGCCGGGGTGCGAATAGTCGGCGGCAAGGAAGGTATCGTGGAAATCCAGTTCCCGCACTGCCGTGCCGTTGGCCCATGCCGCCCATTCCGGGGAAACGCGGGTATCGGCCAGCCCGAAGACGGTCGCGCCCGGCTGCATCGGATGGCACAGCGCCTGCGCCCGGGCCGAAGCAACGGGGCGGCGCCCGACGGATGCCGCCGCCACGGCAGCATTGTCGATGATCCGGTTGATGATCATTTCGGTCACGTCGGCTTCGACCGTAACCGGATCGGCGGCCACCTCGGCGATCTTCCACGCAAGCTGTTCTTCGCGCGGCAGGTGTTCGGCGGATTTATAGGTCCGCACTTCGTGGGTGATCATGTCTCGTTCCTTTCGTGAATCTGCTATGCAGCGGGTTGCATCACGGGCTGGGGGTGCCCGTCCGCATCCACCGCAACCATCTCGAACCGCCCCGAAAGCACCGGGCGGTCCGGGGCTATTCCGGGTGCGCCTGCCGTGCCCGCGACCTCGACTGTCATCGAGGTGCGGCCCGTGCGGGTGACGCGGGCCACAAGCTCCAGCATCTCGCCCACCCGGATCGGGGTGGCGAAATCGACCCGCTCGGACCGCGCCATGACCACCGACATGCCTGCATGACGGGTGGCGGCGACAAAGGCCGCCTTGGCCATCAGCGCCAGCGCGTTGCCACCGAACAGCGTGCCGTAGTGGTTCGCGGCCTCGGGAAAGATCATTTCGATCAGGCGCGTCTCAGATGGCACGGCGTCGACCTTCGCAGTATTTGCAAGGCGACCTTTGCACGGGCCAGGTGCCATGATAAATTGCTGAATTGGCGCAGGATTGCGAAGGGTCGTCTTGCGAATTGCGAAGGTTGCGAAGATGAGCAAGTCTTTCATGGGCGTCCGCCTGCGCCGGCTGCGCGAGGAACGCGGCATGACCCAGGCGGCGCTGGCCCGGGCGCTGGAGATCAGCCCGAGCTACCTCAACCAGATCGAGCAGAATGCCCGGCCGCTGACCGTGCCGGTGCTGTTGAAGCTGAACGCCGCCTTCGGGCTGGACGTGCAATTGTTTTCGGACGAGGGCGAGGCGCGGCTGATCACCGACCTGCGGGCGGCGCTGGCCGACCAGGGCGCGGGGGTATCGCTGGCCGAGGTGCGGGAACTGGCCGCCAACATGCCCGAGGTCGCGCGCAGCGTCATTGCCATGCAGGCCCGCCTGCGCGAAACCGCCGAGCGCGCCGACCTGCTGGCGGGCCGCATCGAATCCCCCGGCACCACCCCCGCCGCGTTCGAGGCAGTGCGCGACTGGTTCTACGAGCATCGCAATCATGTGGCCGAACTGGACACCTCCGCCGAGGCGGTCGGGGACAGCCTGCCGCCCGGGCGGATGGCGGCAGGGCTGATCGACCGGCTGGCAGGACGCCACGGCATCCGCATCACGCAAGGGGGCGAGGCTTTGCGCCGCTATGACGCAGGTGCGCGCATCCTGCATCTGGCCGCACATCTGAGCCCCGGCCAGATGGCTTTCCAGATCGCCACGCAGCTGGCCTTTCTGGAACAGGGGGAGGTCATCGCCCGGCTTTCGGATGATCCCGCGCTGGCAACCGACGCGCGCACGCTGCTGCGGATCGGGCTGGCCAACTATTTCGCCGGGGCGCTGATCTTGCCCTACCGCGCCTTCCTGAATGCCGCCGAGGCGACGCGCTATGACATCGACCTGATCGCGCGGCGCTTCGGCGTGGGGTTCGAGACCACCTGCCACCGCCTTTCGACCCTGCAACGGCCCGAGGCGCGGGGCGTGCCGTTCTTCTTCATCCGCGTGGACCGGGCCGGGAACATCTCGAAACGCCAGTCGGCGACCGATTTCCACTTCAGCCGCATCGGCGGGTCATGCCCCCTGTGGAACGTCTATGAGGCGTTCGCCCGGCCCGGCGAGATCCTGCGGCAGGTGGCACAGATGCCCGACGGGCGCAGCTATCTATGGATCGCCCGGCAGGTGCAAAGCGGTCAGGGCGGTTTCGGCGCGCCGGTCAAGACCTTTGCGGTGGCGCTGGGCTGCGATCTCGCCCATGCTGACCGGCTGGTCTATGCGCGCGGCCTCGACCTGAAGAACCCCGAGACGGCGACGCGCATCGGCCCCGGCTGCAAGGTCTGCGAGCGCCCCGCCTGCCCGCAGCGCGCCTTTCCGATGGTCGGCCGCCCGCTGGCCGCCAGCCCCGGCGAGGCCCGCTTTGCCCCCTATTCCGGCTCGGACGGGCCAGCGGTCGCGGCCAGCCGCAAGAATCCGGCGATGTAGTCGATGGCCTCCTCGCCGCGGCGCAGGCCGATATGCAGCCCCTTGTCGATCCCTTCGCCCAGCCGCACGGCCCGGACCGGCAGGGCGGCGCCCTCCTCGCGCAAGATCCAGTCGGGCACCGCGCTGACACCGCGCCCGGCGGCGACGAGTTGCAGCATCATCTCGGTCGTCTCGACCGTGCGGTGGCGTTTCGGCAGGCAGTTTCCGGGCACGAGGAAGCGGGTGAAGACGTCCAGCCGCTCGGGCGCGACCGGATAGGTGATCAGCGTCTCACCGGCCAGATCCTGCGGGCGGGCCGTATCTCCCAGCGGATGCGCTTCTGGCACGGCGAGGACCAGTTCATAATCGAAGACCCGCGTGTAGTGGATGCCCGGCAAATCCAGAGGGTCCGGCGTGATCAACAGGTCGATTTCATGGCCGAGAAGCGCGCCGATGCCACCGAAGCGGAAGGCCGTGCGCAGGTCGAGATCCACATCCGGCCACGCCGCCAGATAGGGCGCGACCACCCGCATCAGCCATTGCTGGCAGGGGTGGCATTCCATTCCCGCGCGCAGCGCGCCGCGATGGCCCTGCGCAAACTCGGCCAGCACCCGCTCGGCATGGTCGATCTGCGGCAGCACGCGCCCCGCCAGCGCCAGCAGGTATTCGCCCGCCTGGGTGAAGCGCAGCCCCCGGCCTTCCTTCTCCCAGACCTTCACGCCGTGGCGCTCCTCGAACTTGCGCATCGTGTGGCTGAGCGCCGACTGGGTCAGGTTCAGCCTGTCGGCGGCGGCGGTGACCGAGCCGAGCCGGTCGACCTCCCGCAGGATGGCCAAGTGCTGGCGGTCGAGCATGGATGAGCCTCGTTCATGGGTCGATGAAGGAATACCGTTTCCGCTCATGGAACGCAGCCCCTAGCTTCCGCCGCAAACCGCTGGAGGATCACATGGCGATTGCTGCAAACCTGGGTTTCCCGCGCATCGGCGCGCGGCGCGAATTGAAGACCGCTGTCGAGACGCATTGGAAAGGCAGCCTCTCGGTCGAGGAACTGGCTGCCGAGGGCGCGCGTCTGCGGGCACTGCATAGGCAGGTCCAGAAGGACGCGGGGCTCGACGTGATCCCGTCGAACGACTTTTCCTTCTACGATCAGGTGCTGGACACGACCGCGATGCTGGGCGCGGTGCCGGACCGCTTCGGCCCGCTGGGCGAGGTGGTCACGCCGGCGCAGTATTTCGCCATGGCGCGGGGCACCAAGGAGGCCCCGGCGATGGAGATGACCAAGTGGTTCGACACCAACTATCACTACATCGTGCCCGAGTTCACCGAGGGCCAGAGCTTCCGCCTCGCCTCGCTGAAGCCGGTCGAGGAGTTTCTTGAGGCCAAGGCGCTCGGCATCCATACGCGGCCGGTGCTGCTGGGGCCGGTGACATGGCTCAGCCTCGGCAAGGCCAAGGATGCCGGTGTCGATCCCATGGCGCTGCTGCCGGCGATCCTGCCGATCTATGCCGATATCCTGCGGCGCCTGGCCGAGGCCGGGGCGGACTGGGTGCAGATCGACGAGCCGATCCTCGTCACCGACCTGTCGGATGCGCAGGCACGCGCCTTCCGCGCCGCCCATGCGGAACTGGAAATAATCGGGCCGAAGGTGGTGCTGGCCAGCTATTTCGGCGCGCTGGACGACAATCTCGACCTCGCCCTCTCCCTGCCGGTAGCGGGGCTGCATCTCGATCTGGTGCGCGCGCCCGGGCAGGCGGCGCATGTGCTCGCGCGGGGAACGGACAAGATCCTGTCGCTGGGGCTGATCGACGGGCGCAACGTCTGGCGCGCCGATCTGGCCGAGGCCGTGACGCTCGCGCAGGAGGCCGCCGCAGCCCAAGGCAATGAGCGCATCCAGATCGCGCCGTCGTGCTCGCTCCTGCATGTGCCGGTCGATCTGGCGGCCGAGACCGAACTGGATGACGAACTGAAGTCCTGGCTCGCCTTCGCGGTGCAGAAGCTGGGCGAGGTGGTGACGCTGACCAGCGCGCTGAATGGCGAGGATGTGGCGACGGAACTGGCGGCCAATGCGGCAGCCGCAGACTCGCGCAATGCCTCGCCCCGCATCCACGACCCGAAGGTCAAGGCGCGCGCCGCCGCGGTGACGGAGGCCGACCTGACCCGCAAGTCGCCCTATGCCGCCCGCCACGGGGCGCAGGCGGCAAGGCTGAACCTCCCCGCCTTCCCCACGACCACGATCGGTTCCTTCCCGCAGACCGCCGAGGTGCGCCGGGCGCGGGCCGATCACCGCAAGGGGCTGATCCCGGATGCCGAGTACGACGCCTTCCTGAAGCGCGAGACCGAAACCTGCATCCGCAAGCAGGAGGAACTGGGCCTCGACATGCTGGTCCATGGCGAGTTCGAGAGGAACGACATGGTGGAATATTTCGGCGAGCAGCTTGCGGGCTACGCCTTCACCCGCATGGGCTGGGTGCAGTCCTACGGCTCGCGCTGCGTCAAGCCGCCGCTGATCTTCGGCGACGTCTCGCGGCCCCGGCCGATGACGGTGGACTGGTCGGCCTATGCGCAATCGCTGACGGACAGGCCGATGAAGGGTATGCTGACCGGCCCGGTCACGATCCTGCAATGGTCCTTCGTGCGCGACGACCAGCCGCGGGCCGAGACCTGCAAACAGATCGCGCTGGCGATCCGCGACGAGGTGACCGACCTCGAGGCGGCCGGGATCCGCGCGATCCAGATCGACGAGCCGGCGATCCGGGAGGGTCTGCCGCTGCGCCGCGCGGAGTGGCACGCCTATCTGCAATGGGCGGTGGATGCCTTCCGGCTGTCGGCCGCCTGCGTGCGCGACGAGACCCAGATCCACACCCACATGTGCTATTCCGAGTTCAACGACATCATGCCGGCCATCGCCGCGATGGATGCCGACGTGATCTCGATCGAGACCTCGCGGTCGGACATGGAGCTGCTCACGGCCTTCGGCGAATTCGAATACCCCAACGAGATCGGCCCCGGCGTCTGGGACATCCATTCCCCGCGCGTGCCGTCTGAGGCCGACATGGTCACGCTGCTGCGCAAGGCCGCCAGCGTGATCCCGGCCGAGCGGCTCTGGGTCAACCCCGACTGCGGGCTGAAGACCCGGGGCTGGCCGGAGACGGAGGCGGCGCTGCGAAACCTCGTCGCCGCGGCCAAGGCGCTGCGCAAGGGCGACCTCGCGCCGCTGCCGGTCGAAGGCGGCAAGGAGGCCATCGCGGCCTGCGGTTGCGGCAATCACTGATCAGCGGTGAACAGGCATGGGACCGGGCGGGACGTTCCCGCCCGGTCGCTTTGTTGATGGCGGTTCAGCCGCTCGGCGCCGGCAATGGCGTTCCCGGGTCTGGAAGACGATCCATCCGGCATCCCTCGGCCCGAAAGACCTGCAAGCGGGCCTCGGTGCACAATGCGGCCAGATCGGCGTGCAGCCGGGCCAGTGCGTCGCCATCCAGCCAGCGCCCGGATGCCGTGGTGCGGATATCGCAGGGGATGCCGGACGCCAGTAAGCGATATAGGCGCGGGCGGTGTCCAGATGGCCGGCGGCGATCAGGGTCTGTTCGACGATATCCTGCACCTGTTCGACATTCGGCGTGATGCCCGGACCAGCGGGGATCATGGTCAGAACACGCTCGGCCAGAACGCTTGCTTCGACATCGCCGAACTGGCGCGTCGCCTGTCCCGCGCGCCGCAGCGCCGTCTGGATTCGGGCAATCTCGAAGGGCGCGGTCTCGCCACTGCGTTTGAGGATTCGGCCAGGAGGTGGCTGCGGGGTCACAACGTTATCCTTTGTAGGCAGGGGGCTGCTTCTGGTTCCGCTGCGGTCGAGGGAAACGGAAGGCGAGCGAGCGCTCAACTATATGTTGACAACCCCTGCCTCAGCGGCCCAAATGCTGGTGTCATGGTTCCTTCGGGGCGACTCGAAGGTGAAAAGGGAAGCCGGTGCGATCCGCAGGGATCAACTCCGGCGCTGCCCCCGCAACTGTAAGCGGAAAGCGAAGCCGGAATGCCACTGGGGAAACCCGGGAAGGTCGGCCAAAGCTGCGACCCGCGAGCCAGGAGACCTGCCAGGACAGTCGAGACGAAACCGTGCGGCGGGCGCGGGGTGCGTGATCACGGCTGGCCCCGCGGCCCGCCCGACGTGCCTTGCTCCGCCATAAAAAATCAGGGGCCACAGGCATGACCATCACTGTCTATTCCAAACCCGCCTGCGTGCAATGCACCGCGACGACCCGCGCGCTGGACGCCCGCGGCATCGACTACAGCGTGATCGACCTGACAAAGGATTCGGCGGCGCTGGAGATGGTGACGGCACTTGGATATCGGCAGGCGCCGGTGGTTGTGGCAGGCGAGGCGCATTGGGCGGGCTTTCGTCCCGACATGATCGGTCGGCTGGCCTGACGGTCATGCCCGGGATCATCTATTTCTCGTCCGCGACGGGCAATACCGCGCGGTTCGTCTCGCGGCTGGGATTGCCAGCGGCGCGCCTGCCCATGCGGGGCGATGGCCAGATGCCGCAGCCATGTCGTCCATATGTGCTGATCTGCCCCACCTATGCCGATGGTGAAGGCCGGGGCGCCGTGCCCAAATCCGTGATCCGGTTTTTGAATGATCCGGCGCGGCGCAAGTGGATTCGCGGCGTGATCGGCACGGGCAATCGCAATTTCGGCCGGATGTATGGGCTTTCGGCCCGGGTGATTTCCGAAAAATGTGCCGTCCCGGTTCTGTATAGGTTCGAACTGGCCGGAACCGAAACCGATATCGACCGCGTGCGCGCGGGGCTTGCTGATTTCCGGGGGACAGAATGCTTGACGATGGCGTAGCCAAGGACATGCAGGGGCTGGATTACCACGCCCTGAATGCGATGTTGAACCTCTATGATTCCGAGGGGCGGATCCGCTTCGATGCCGACCGGCTGGCCGCGCGGCAGTATTTCCTGCAACATGTCAACCAGAATACGGTGTTTTTCCACAGCCTCGACGAAAAGCTGGGCTACCTGCTGGAAGAAGGCTATTACGAGGCCGAGGTTCTCGACCAGTATTCGCGCAATTTCCAGCGCAAGATCTGGGATGAGGCCTATCGGCGCAAGTTCCGCTTTCCGACCTTTCTCGGTGCGTTCAAATACTACACCAGCTACACGCTGAAGACCCGCGACGGGCAGCGTTACCTCGAACGCTATGAGGACCGCGTGGTCATGGTCGCGCTGGCCCTGGCGCAGGGCGACGAAGAGTTGGCGATGCGGCTGATGGATGAGATCATCTCGGGCCGTTTCCAGCCGGCGACGCCGACCTTCCTGAACGCAGGCAAGAAATCGCGGGGCGAGCTGATTTCCTGCTTCCTGCTGCGGATCGAGGACAACATGGAGTCCATCGGCCGCGCGATCAATTCCTCGCTGCAACTGTCGAAACGCGGCGGCGGCGTCGCCCTGATGCTGACCAATCTGCGCGAGGCCGGCGCGCCGATCAAGGGGATCGAGAACCAGTCCTCGGGCGTGATCCCGGTGATGAAACTGCTGGAGGATTCCTTCTCCTACGCCAACCAGCTCGGGGCGCGGCAAGGCGGAGCTATGCCGGGAATTGGGTGACGGGATTTGAGAGGGCGGCGTATCGTGGCGGGTGTTGAGGCCTGCCAGAACTTCCAGAAGGAACGATACGCCATGAAGAACGATA
>Ga0172382_10011043_pt1 | contig 11995 bp, 12 predicted proteins | sample Leawel138RmetaG_FD_122245 | JGI IMG/M metagenome (GOLD analysis project Ga0172382, IMG submission 122245) | Leachate microbial communities from a municipal landfill in Southern Ontario, Canada - Leachate well 138R metaG | ecosystem: Engineered > Solid waste > Landfill > Unclassified | place...
ACCGACGAGGGCCATCACATCATCGACCTGTATCTGGGCCGGATCGGCAACCCCCGGCAACTGGCGCTGGTGCTCAACCAGATCCCCGGCGTGGTCGAGACCGGGCTTTTCATCGACATCTGCGACGCGGTGGTGATCGGCCATGCCGACGGGCGGGTGGAGCTGCGCGACCCGGCCGCCGGCGCGCAGGAGCAGATGCGCTTCGAGGTCGCGGGTGCGGACAACATCTTCACCGAGGTGAGCGACTGAACCGGCGGCCGGGGCTTCGGCCCCGGGGGATTTTCACGAGGATCGGGAACAGGATGGCGCCCCGCGCAGGCGGGCCGGAAAGGCGGGAATGAGCGGACGGGATCTGGATCTCTTCGTGATCGGCGGCGGCTCGGGCGGGGTGCGCGCCGCGCGCATGGCCGCCGAGTGCGGCGCGCGGGTGGCGCTGGCCGAGGAAAGCCGCATGGGCGGCACCTGCGTGATCAGCGGCTGCGTGCCCAAGAAGCTGATGGTCTTTGCCGCCGGGGTGCCCGACGCGCTCGAGGAGGCGCGCGGCTACGGCTGGGACATCGGCGCGGCGCGGTTCGACTGGCAGCGGTTCCGCGGGCAGCTCGCGGCCGAGCTCGACCGGCTCGAGGGGGTCTATCGCGGCATCCTCGCGCGCGCCGGAGTCGAGGTCTTCGACCAGCGCGCGACCCTTGCCGGGCCGGGGCGGGTGCGTCTGGCCGACGGGCAGGAGATCGGCGCGGCCCGGGTGCTGCTCGCCACCGGCGGCCGCCCGCTGCGGCCCGAGGTGCCGGGGGCGGAACTGGCCATGGTCTCGGACGATATCTTCACCATGGACCGCCTGCCCGACAGCCTGCTGGTGGTCGGCGGCGGCTATATCGCCTGCGAGATGGCCTCGATCATGGCCGGGCTCGGGGTGCGGGTGACGCTGATGCACCGCGCGCCGCAGATCCTGCGCGGCTTCGACGACGAGGCCCGGGCGCTGGTGGCCGAGGGGCTGCGCGCGCGCGGCATCGCGCTGGTGGCCGGGGCGCAGGTGACCGGGATCGCGCGGGCCGGCGCCGGGCTGCGGGTGGCCGACAGCCGCGGCGGCAGCGTGGATTACGGCGCGGTGCTGATGGCGACCGGGCGGCAGGCCAATACCGCCGGGCTGGGCCTCTGGGCCGCCGGGGCGCGGCTGGACGAGTGGGGCGCCGTCGAGGTGGACGATTTCTCGCGCACCAGCCTGCCCGGGGTCTGGGCGGTGGGCGACATCACCGACCGGATGAACCTCACCCCGGTGGCGATCCGCGAGGCGATGGCCTTCGTCGAGACCGAGTTCCGCGGCAACCCGGTGCCGGTCGATCACGACCTGATCCCCTCGGCGGTGTTCACCGAGCCCGAATTCGGCACCGTCGGCCTGTCCGAGGAGGATGCGCGGGCGCGCGAGAAGGTCGAGATCTACGCCACCGCCTTCCGGCCGATGCGCACCGCCTTCGCCGGCGGGCAGGCACGGGTGCTGATGAAGCTGGTGGTCAGCCAGGCCACGCGCCGGGTGCTGGGCTGCCATATCGTCGCGCCGGGCGCCGGCGAGATGATCCAGTTGGCCGGAATCGCGGTGAAGATGGGCGCGACCAAGGAGGATTTCGACCGCGTCTGCGCGGTGCATCCGACCATGGCCGAGGAGCTGGTGACCATGCGCGCGCCGGTCCGGCGCGATTGATGTGCGACTGAATCGCCCGGATTGCTTGCAATCCGTGCGCGTCTGCACAAATAGGGGCGAACGACGCTCAGGCAAGTCGAGGTGACATGGCGGGACAGAACGGCGGCCCCTGGGGTGGCGGCGGACGTGGCAACGGCAGCGGCGATGGCGGCCGCGGCGGCGAGGGCGAGCGTCCTCCGCCCCGGCGCCCCGGCGAGGGCGGGCAGATCCCCGAGATCGACCAGCTCGTGAATCGCGGCCGCGAGCAGTTGCGGGTCCTGATGGGCGGTGGCGGCGGACGCCGCCCCGGCATGCCCGGCGGCGGCGGGCAGGGCGGGCCGCGCATGACCCGCGGCACGCTGGCCATCGCGGTGCTGGTGCTGGTCGGGCTGTGGTCGCTGATGTCGGTCTATACCGTGCGGCCCGAGGAACGCTCGGTCGAGATGTTCCTCGGCAGCTTCTCCTCGCTCGGCGAGCCGGGCCTGAACTTCGCCCCCTGGCCGGTGGTCACCTACGAGGTGGTGAACGTCACCTCCGAGCGCACCGAGTCGATCGGCTCCTCGGGGGTGACCGGCGACAATGCCGGGCTGATGCTGACCACCGATGCCAACCTCGTCGACATCGGCTTCCAGGTGGTGTGGAACATCAACGATCCGGCGAAATACCTGTTCAACATCCGCGACCCGGAACTGACGGTGCGCGCGGCGGCCGAATCGGTGATGCGCGAGATCATCGCCTCGACCCGGCTGCAGCCGATCCTGAACGTCGACCGCGGCGTGATCGCCGACCGCGCCCATGCCGGGACGCAGGAGGCGCTCGACGCCTATGAATCGGGCATCACCGTGGTGCGGGTGAACCTCCAGCGCGCCGACCCGCCGCTCGACGTGATCGACAGCTTCCGCGCCGTGCAGGCCGCCGAGCAGGAGCGCGACCGGCTGGAGCGGCAGGCCGATGCCTATTCCAACCGCGTGGTCGCGGCCGCGCGCGGCCAGGCCGCGCAGATCACCGAGGAAGCCGCGGCCTACCGTGCCCGGGTGGTCAACGACGCGCTCGGGCGCGCCAGCCGCTTTACCGCGGTGCTGATCGAATATCTGCGCGCCCCCGAAGTGACCCGCCGCCGCCTCTATCTCGAGGCGATGGAGGATGTGCTCGGCGGGCTGAACAAGATCGTGCTCGACCCGGCCGTGACCGGCGCGGGCGGCGAGGGCAGGGGGGTGATGCCGTTCCTGCCGCTCGACCAGTTGATGAACCGCGGCGCGGGTGCGGGTGCAGGTGCTGCCGGGGGCGCCGGCGCGGCCGGGCAGGGCAATGCCGGGGCCGCTGCCGCCTCGACCGCCGGGATGGAGAACTGAGCCATGAAGCGCGCAACCTTCGCCCTCGTCGCCCTCGCCATCCTCGTCGTGGTGTTCCTGTCCTCGGTCTTCGTCGTCAACGAGAAGCAGAAGGCCCTCGTGCTGCAGTTCGGCCAGATCCGCCAGGTGATCGAGGAACCGGGCCTGCATTTCAAGGTGCCGCTGATCCAGGAGGTGGTCTATTACGAGGACCGGATCCTCGGCCTCGATACCGACACGATCGAGGTGACGCCCTCGGACAACCGCCGCCTCGTGGTCGATGCCTTCGCCCGCTACCGGATCGCCGATCTGGTGCGCTTCCGCCAGGCGGTGGGCGTGGGTGGCGAACGCACCGCGGATGACCGGCTCTCGGCGATCCTCAACGCCAAGATCCGCGAGGTTCTGGGTGCCGAGAACGTGCGTTCGGACACGATCCTGTCCTCCAACCGCCGCGACCTGATGATGCGCATCCAGGCGCTGGCCCAGGCCGAGGCCGCCGATCTGGGGTTGCAGGTCGTGGACGTGCGGCTCAAGCAGACCAACCTGCCGGCCCAGAACCTCGAGGCGACCTTCGCCCGGATGCGCGCCGAGCGCGAGCGCGAGGCCGCCGACGAGATCGCGCGCGGCAACGAGGCCGCGCAGCGGGTGCGGGCGCTGGCCGACCGGATCGTGACCGAGACCGTCTCGGCCGCCGAACGGGCGGCGCAGGTCGAGCGCGGCTCCGCCGATGCCGAGGCCAACCGGGTCTTTGCCGATGCCTATGGCGCCAACCCCGAGTTCTTCGACTTCTACCGCTCGCTCGGCGCCTATCAGGAGGCGCTGGACGGCCGCAACTCGACCATGGTGCTGACCCCGGATTCGTCGTTCTTCGACTACTTCCTGTCCGGGAACGGCACCGCCGGCAGCCCGCCCGAGGTGACCGGGGCGATGATCGACGCCGCCGAGGCGGCGCTCGAATCGACCCGCGCCGCCGAAAGCCGGGCCGAGGAGATGCGCCGCGAGGTCGAGGAGCGCGCCGCCGCCGCCGAGGAAGCGCGCCGCGAGGCCGAGGCGCGCGGCTTCGAGGGCGTTCTGGGCGAGCCCGACGACGACGAGATCGACCCGCTGGGCGGGGTCCTCGACGACGCGGTGCCCGAGGCGCCCGCGGCCGAAGCTCCGGCCGAAGCGCCGCCCGGGGCCGCCCCGGCCGATGAGGCCGCCCCGGACGAGGTGCCGGCGCCCTGATGGCGCTGGCGCTGCTCGCCCTCGGCCTCGTGCTCGTGGTCGAGGGGCTGGTCTGGGCCCTCGCGCCCCGACTGATCGAGGACCTGCTCGCGACGCTGGCCGCGCTGCCGCTGGCGACCCGGCGGCTGGCCGGGCTCGCCGCGCTGGCGCTCGGGGTGGCGCTGCTGTGGTGGGCCAGAGCGCTCGGCGCCGGGCTGTGAGGCGGGGCGGAAAGCCCGCCTCCGCTCTCGCCGGGATCGGCCACCTCCCCTTCGTCATTGCGAGGCGGCGCAGCCGCCGTGGCAATCCACACGTCCGGACCATGGATTGCTTCGCTGGCGCTCGCAATGACGGGGTGGGGCCCTCCGCGACCATTGCCCCATGCCAGTCGCGCCCCCCGCCAAGGCCGGCCACCTGCCCTTCGTCATGACGAGGCCGCACAGCCGCCGCGGCGATCCGCACCCCGCGCCTTCACGCCGTCTTGACGCCGCGCGACCCGGCTTGCGTTGCCAAGCCGGCGCCGGGCGTGAATGATGCGCCGGCATCGGGGCGGCGGGGGCGACCCCGCGATGCCGCCCCACCAGTCAAGGAGCACCAGGCGTGTCCGCCAGATTCCCCCTTTTCCCGCGTTCGCTGCCGGTCCGTCCCGCGCTTGCCGGGGTGGCCCTGCTCGCGCTCGGCGCCGCGCTGGCGCCGGGCCTGCCGCCCGTCCATGCCCAGGAGAGCGCCGCCATCGCCGCCCCGGCCACGCCCGAGGACAGCCGGCCGGTCAGCTTTGCCGAACTCGCCCGCGAGGTGAGCCCGGCGGTGGTCAACATCACCACCTCGACCATCGTGGCCCGCCCGACCGGGCCGCGCGGCCTGCTGCCCGAGGGCTCGCCCTTCGAGGATCTCTTCGACCGCTTCCGCGACCAGGCGCCGCAGCGCACCGGGGCGCTGGGCTCGGGCTTCGTGGTCTCGGCCGACGGCTATATCGTCACCAACAACCATGTGATCGACGGCGCCGACCAGATCGAGATCGAGTTCTACTCGGGCCAGCGCCTGCCGGCCGAGGTGGTCGGCACCGATCCCAATACCGACATCGCGGTGCTGAAGGTCGAGGCCGAGGGCGATCTGCCCTTCGTCACCTTCGGCGACAGCAACGACGACATGGCCGAGGTCGGTGACTGGGTGATGGCGATGGGCAACCCGCTCGGCCAGGGCTTCTCGGTCACCGCCGGGATCATCTCGGCCCGCAACCGCGCACTCTCGGGCACGTTCGACGACTTCATCCAGACCGATGCGGCGATCAACCAGGGCAATTCCGGCGGGCCGCTGTTCAACATGCGCGGCGAGGTGATCGGGGTGAACACCTCGATCCTGTCGCCGGACGGCGGCTCGATCGGGATCGGCTTCTCGATGGCCTCGAACGTGGTCAAGGACGTGGTGGCCCAGCTCCAGCAGTTCGGCGAGACCCGGCGCGGCTATCTGGGGGTCCGCATCCAGGACATCATGCCCGACATGGTCGGCACCATCGCCGGGCTCGACAAGGCCGAGGGCGCGCTGGTCACCGATGTGCCCGCGGGCCCGGCCGCCGATGCCGGGATCAGGGTCGGCGACGTGGTCATCGAGTTCAACGGCAGCGAGGTGGTCGACACCCGCCAGCTCGTGCGCATGGTCGCCGCCGCCCCGGTGGGCGAGCAGGTCGATGTCGTGGTGCTGCGCGGCGGCGAGGAGGTGACGCTCGGCATCACCCTCGGCCGGCGCGAGACCGAGCTCGATGCCGGCGTGACCCCGCAGCCGGCCCCGCATGCGCCGCAGACCGACGAGCTGTCGGGACTCTCGGTCGCGACCATCACCCCGCGCATCGCCGAGGAGATGGGGCTCGGCGATGCCACCGGCGTGGTGATCACCGATGTCGACCCGCTCTCGGACGCCGCCGCCAAGGGCCTGCGCCCCGGCGATGTGATCGTCGAGGCCGGGCAGGTGCCGGTGGCGAGCATCGCCGACCTCAAGGAACGGGTCGAGGAGGCGCGCGAGGCCGGGCGCCGCTCGATCCTGCTGCTGCTGCGCCGCGACGGCGAGGCGATGTTCGTCGCCATCGGCATCGGCGAGTGACGGGAAGGGGCGGCGGTAGTGCCGCCGCCCCGCCCGGCCGTCACCCTCAGCCCATGTAGCCGGCTTCGGCCAGCACCTCGCGCACCCGCGCCTCGGCGGCGCGGGTGGTGATCCTGGCCCGGCGGCGCTCGAGATCGGCCTCCACCTGCGCCTCGGGGTCCAGCTCGCGCACCGCCGCCGTCACCCCGCGCACACAGCCGCCGCAGGTCATTCCCGGCAGATCGAGTTCCAGCATCGGCTCGTCCTTTCACCTCTGACGGGAAGGAGATGCACCCTCCCCCGGGGGGAAGGTCAAGGGGCGGACGGAAACCCGCCCCCCTTTCCGTCATTGCGAGACCGCGCAGCGGCCGCGGCACTCCACAGCGCGGGGTCTTGCGCCGGGCCGGTGGATTGCTTCGCCTGCGGCTCGCAATGACGATCGGACGGGCGCCGTTACCACCCCCGTCATTGCGAGGCCGCGCAGCGGCCGTGGCAATCCACAGGGCGGGGTCTTGCGCCGGGCCGGTGGATTGCTTCGCCTGCGGCTCGCAATGACGGTCGGGCGGGGCATCGCATTACCACCCCCCGTCATTGCGAGGCCGCGCAGCGGCCGCGGCAATCCATGCCCGGGCGCCGGGCGTCCGGGTTACCTCGCCGGCGGCGCGATGACGGCACCGCCCCGCCATTGCCGCCGCCCCGGCGCAGGCGTAGGCATGCAGCATCAGGCAGAGGGGGACCGGCGATGGCAAGGCTCTACGGCATGCGGCGCAGCCGCGCCTCGCGCAACCTGTGGCTGGCGGGCGAGATCGGGATCGTGCTCGATCTGGTCCCGGTCTGGCAGAGCTACCGGCTGCGCGACCCGCAGGCGCCCGGGGCGCCGCTCAATACCGCCTCGCCGGAATTTCTGGCCATCAACCCGGCCGGGGCGGTGCCGGTCCTGGACGAGGACGGCTTCATCCTGACCGAATCGCAGGCGATCAACCTGCATCTCGCGCGCCGCGACCCCGGCGGGATCGGGCCGGCGGATGCGCGCGAGGATGCGCTGATGCAGGCCTGGGCGCTCTACGGCGCCACCGCGCTCGAGGAGGCGGCGCTGGCGGTGCAGCTGGTCCATGACCGCGGCCGGCAGGACGAGGCGGACGGAAAGGCCGGGGTTGCGGCCGCCGTCGCCCGGCTTGCCCGGCCGCTGAAGGTGCTGGAGGCGCATCTGGCGCGCGAGGGGCAGATCGCCGGCCACCGCTTCACCGTGGCCGATATCAACATGGCCGAGATCATCCGCTACGCCACCGCCGCGCCCGGCGTCCTCGCCCCGTTTCCGGCCGTGGCCGGCTGGCTGGCCGCCTGCCAGTCGCGCCCGGCGTTCGGCGACATGTGGGCGCTGCGCGCCGCCGAGCCCGAGCGGCATCCCTCCGCCTGAGGCTCAGTCCGGCGCCAGCAGATAGCCCTCGCCGCGCACGGTCTGGAGATAGCGCGGCTGGCGCGGGTCGGGCTCGATCTTGCGGCGCAGGCGGGTGATCTGCACGTCGATGGCGCGTTCCTGCACCGGCTCGCTGCCGCGGCCGAGCTCCTCGACCAGCAGGCTGCGGCTCAGCACCTCGCCCGGACGCGCGGCCAGCAGGCGCATGAGCTGGGCCTCGCTCGCGGTCAGATGCACCGGCTGCTCGCCCGACCACAGTTCCGCGCGTTCCAGATCGTAGCGCAGCGGCCCGATCTGGAGGTTGCGCGGCCCGGCCGGCACCGCCGCCTTCGGCATCCGCCGCAGGATCGCGTTGATGCGCAGCACCAGTTCGCGCGGATCGAAGGGCTTGCTCAGGTAGTCGTCGGCCCCGGCCTCGAGCCCGGCGATGCGGTCGGCGGTCGCCTCGCGCGCGGTCAGCAGCAGGATCGGCACCGGGCTCTGCCCGTGCAGCCAGCGGCAGAGGCTGATCCCGTCCTCGCCCGGCATCATCACGTCGAGCACCACGAGATCGAAGTCGAGCCCGGCCAGAAGCCGCCGCGCATGGGCGGCGTCGCGGGCGGTGGTGACGAGGAAGCCCTCGCGGCGCAGGAATTTCTGCAACAGGCCGCGCAGCCGTTCGTCGTCATCGGTGATGAGCAGATGGGCCGGCGCCTGGGTCATCGGCCGGCCCGCCCCCGCGCGGCCCCCGATGCGGACCCCGGTGCGGCCCCCGGCCGCCCCTCGCCGAGCGCCGCGTAGCTGCGGCGGCCGTCGTCGTCCATCATCGCCTCGAGCACCGCGCGAAAGCCCGCCACCGCATCGGCGCCGGCGGCGGCGAAGGCGGCGCCGACCCGGGCGCGCTGGGCGTCGGAGAGTTCGTGCTCGAGCGCCACGCCCGCCGCGGTCAGGTGCAGGTTGCGCTCGCGCCGGTCGGGCACCCCGACCTCGCTGCGCACCAGCCCCTCGGCGATCAGCCGCCGCAGCACCCGGTTCAGCGCCTGCTTGGTGATGCCCAGCGTGAACAGCAGCATGCTCACCGTCATGCCGGGCTGGCGGTTGATGAAGTGGATGGCGCGGTGATGGGCGCGGCCGAGGCCGCGGGTCTCGAGAATGCGGTCGGGATCGGCGGTGAAGTCGCGATAGGCGAAGAACAGCGCCTCGATCCCGCGGCGCAGGTCCTCGTCGCTGAAGGCGGTGGTCTCGTGCATGGTCTGCCGGTCGGCCATGGCGATCTCCTTTCGCCCGAGAATACGTCAGCCTTGTTGACACTCCAAGGGCCGGCTGCTAGCGAAACAGGTGTTCGGCGCAACATTGTGTCCATCGGGCATCGCGCGGCGAACGAATCAGACCGGATGGAGGGTATGATGGCCGGTGCCTATGACGATCGCGACGGATGGATCTGGCTCGACGGGCAGCTCGTCGAATGGCGCTCGGCCAAGGTGCATGTGCTGACCCATGCGCTGCACTACGCCTCCTCGGTGTTCGAGGGCGAGCGCTGCTACAACGGCACCATCTTCAAGAGCGACCAGCACAACCGGCGCCTCCATGCCTCGGCCCGGGCGCTCGATTTCGAGATCCCGTTCACGCTCGACCAGATCGAGGCCGCGAAATACGAGATGCTGAAGGCGAACGGCTGGACCGATGCCTATGTCCGCCCGGTGGCCTGGCGCGGCTCGGGCGAGGACATGGGCGTCTCGGCGCGGCGCAATCCGGTGCATCTGGCCATCGCCGGCTGGGAATGGGGCAATTACTACGGCGATGCCAAGTTCAAGGGCGCGAAGCTCGACATCGCGAAATGGCGCCGCCCCGATCCCGCCACCGTCCCCCATACCGCCAAGGCCGCCGGGCTCTACATGATCTGCACCATGTCCAAACATGCCGCCGAGGAGAAGGGCTGCTCGGATGCGATGATGCTCGACTACCGCGGCTATGTGGCCGAGGCGACCGGCGCCAACATCTTCTTCGTCAAGGACGGCGAGGTGCATACGCCGCTGCCGGACTGCTTCCTCAACGGCATCACCCGGCAGACCGTGCTCGAGATGCTGGCCGAGAAGGGCATCCGCGTCCACGAGCGCCATATCCTGCCCGGGGAACTGGCCGGGTTCGAGCAGTGCTGGCTCACCGGCACCGCCGCCGAGGTCACGCCGGTGGGCCAGATCGGCGAGCACCGGTTCGAGGTCGGCGACCTCGCCCGCGAGATCGCCACCGATTACGAGGCGCGCGTGCGCGCCTGAGCCGCGGCGGGGGGCTGTCTGCCCCCCGCACCCCCCGAGAGTATTTGCACAAGGATGAAAGGCAGAAGGCCCCTTCATCCTTGCGCAAATACTCCGGGGTCCGGGGCGGCGCCCCGGCCGGCGCCCCGGTCCTTCCCGCGCTCAGTCCTTGGCGCGTTCCATGTAGGAATTGTCGTCGGTGTTGATCACCACCCGGGTGCCCGCGTCGATATGGCCGGGGACCATGACCCGCACCCCGATATCGGTCATCGCCGGCTTGTAGGAGGAGGAGGCGGTCTGGCCCTTGATCACCGGCTCGGTCTCGGTGATCTCGACCGTGATCTTCTGCGGCACCTCGAGCGCGATCGCCACGCCTTCGTGGGTCTTGAGGTAGCAGCGCATCCCTTCCTGGAGATACACCCTGTTGTCGCCCATCACATCCGGGCTGACCACGAGCTGGTCGTAGGTCTCGGGCTCCATGAAGTGGAAGCCCTCGCCGTCCTCGTAGAGGAAATCGTATTCGCGCTCGTCCACCATCGCCTTTTCCACCTGGTCGGTGGTCTTCCAGCGTTCCGACACCTTCACCCCGTCCGAGATGCGGCGCAGCTCGGCGCTGGTGGTGGGGGTGCCCTTGCCGGGGTGGAAGCTGGAGGCGTTGAGGACGACATAGAGGCGGCCGTCCATATCGACGACATTCCCCTTGCGCAGCGACGAGGCGATGACCTTGACCACGGGATGATCCCTTGCGAATGGAAAAGCGGGCGCCGAAGGCGCGCCGCGTGACGTCCGCCCCTAGCGCATTTTTCCTTCCCGCACCAGCCCCGAGGCCCCCGTGACCGACCGCAGATGGTGGCATCCCGACCGCCACGCCGACCGCCGCCCGCTGCTTCTGGCGCGGGGCCGCATCCAGACCGGGCTGCGCCTGTGGCTGGAGGACGAGGGTTTCACCGAGGTGGACCCGGCCGCGCTGGTGGCCAGCCCCGGCAACGAGGCGCATCTGCATGCCTTCGAGACGCTGCTCCAGGATGAGGCGGGGCAGGGCGAGGCCCGCTATCTGCATACCTCGCCCGAATTCGCGATGAAGAAGCTGATCGCGGCCGGCGAGCGCCGCATCGCCGCCTTCGCCCATGTCTGGCGCAACCGCGAGGGCGGGCCGCGCCATGCGGCCGAGTTCACGATGCTGGAATGGTATCGCTGCGACGAGGACTACACCCGCCTCATGGCGGATGCCGCGCAGATGGCGCGGATCGCCGCGCGCGCGGCCGGATCGGCGTGCCTGCGCCATGGCGAGGCCACCTGCGACCCGTTCGCGCCGTTCGAGCGGCTCCCGGTCGCCGAGGCCTTCGCCCGTTTCGCCGGGATCGACCTGGCCGCCACGCTGGCCCCCGACGGCACCCCCGATGCCGGGGCGCTGCGGGCGCGGATGCAGGAAGCGGGCCTGCGCCCGGGGCCGGGGGATACCTGGTCGGACATGTTCAGCCATGTCCTCGTGGCCCGGATCGAGGCCCGGCTCGGGCATGGCCGGCTGACCATGCTCGACCGCTACCCGGCCGCCGAGGCGGCGCTGGCGCGGCGCTGCCCGGACGATCCGCGCTTTTCCGAGCGGTTCGAGGTCTATGCCTGCGGGGTCGAGCTGGCCAACGGCTTCGGCGAGCTGACCGATCCGGTCGAGCAGCGCGCCCGCTTCGAGGCCGAGATGGACGAGAAGGCCCGGGTCTACGGCATCCGCTACCCGCTCGACGAGGACCTGCTCGCGGCGCTGCCGCTGATGCCGCCCACCGCCGGGATCGCGCTGGGCTTCGACCGGCTGGTGATGCTCGCCACCGGCGCCCCGCGCGTCGATCTGGTGCAATGGGCCCCGGCGGGCTGAGGGGAAAGGGCCGCCGTCGGTGCGGGCGCCGGCGAAGCCATACCCCCGACAGATTGCGTCCGCCCGGGCAAGCGGGCACAATGTCGGGCAAGCCGACAATGATAACGGGCAGGACCATGGCCGACGACCTTCTCTCAGCGCATGAGAGCTATACCGCCGCCTCGATCGAGGTGCTCGAGGGGCTCGAGC
>Ga0172382_10011044_pt1 | contig 11994 bp, 13 predicted proteins | sample Leawel138RmetaG_FD_122245 | JGI IMG/M metagenome (GOLD analysis project Ga0172382, IMG submission 122245) | Leachate microbial communities from a municipal landfill in Southern Ontario, Canada - Leachate well 138R metaG | ecosystem: Engineered > Solid waste > Landfill > Unclassified | place...
AGACTGAAGAATTGGTGGATTAATGAATAGAGAAAGAGCTCAGGAAATGGAAATGGTTCAAAGTGCCGTCGCTATGACAGTGGTACTGTGTTCCTTTGCTATGCTGTTTGCCACTATGTTTCTGGGCTACTTTCTTCTTCGTTCAAACGCTGATGTCTGGCCTCCTGTTGAAATTGAAGGGATGCCCCAAGGGATTCCTTTGGTAAGTACTGTGTTCATTCTTTTAAGCTCTGTGACTTATTATTTTTTTGAACATAAGGCCCAGGCTAAAAAGCTTTTGTTCTCATTGACCATAGTTTTCGGCGCCCTTTTTCTACTGTCCCAATGGCTACTATGGGGCTCGTTGGCAGATGCAGGTATTTTTGTATCCGATGGCATGGTTCCTTCTATGGTCTATGCCTTCACCTGGCTTCATGCTGCTCATATAGGGCTTGCTCTTATTCTTTTGTTTTGGCTTGGATTTTTTGTGTTTTTTAAAACGGAGAAGCTAACCAAACTGAAAGTAATAAACGTAGGAAAGTTTTGGCATTTTTTAGGTGTAGTTTGGTTATTAATGTATTTACTGATTTTTGTTTTATAAAGGACTGATGATGAAACTATCAATCATTTCACTCTTAGGTCTACTTCTTACTACTTCTTGTGTGTATGAACGTAAGCCATTCAAGGAGTCTAAAGTACTGGCCGGTGAAACTGTCAGTGCTGCAACTCTAAACGAAGGTTACTTTACTTACCTTGAGTACTGCGTGCAATGTCATGGGGTAAACGGTAAGGGAGATGGACCTGCCTCTATTGGGCTTCTTCCGCCTCCTAGAGACTTTACTCAAGGTCTTTATAAGTTTGTATGGGCAAACTATGGAGAACTTCCTCAAGATGAAGATCTTCATCGTATTATCCGTCATGGACTTAAAGGAACAGCAATGCTTTCTTGGGATATTTCCGATGAGCGTCTGAAAGCTGTTACTCATTATATTAAAACTTTCGCTCCTGAAGTTTGGGAAGGAGAGGATAAGGTTCGTGGTGATCAGTTTGAAATTCCTGCAGATCCTTTTGGTCCTGAGAAAAAACTTGAAGCCATTGCTCGCGGTGAAAAAGTATATCACGTAGATGCTTCATGTATTCAGTGTCACAGAGGTTATGCCAGTCGAGAGGACATTAAAAAGTGGGGGGGGGATCACAGTGCTGCTGATCTTTACCAGCTAAAAGGCCAAGATTCAGAGTTTAACTATAAGGCCCTGCCGCCTGATTTTACTCTACATGAACTTCGCTCAGTGACTGATACAACTTCTCTTGTGAACAGAATTATGTACGGTGTTCACGGTTCTGGAATGCCTGGATGGAAAGATGTTATTTCGGATGAAGATATTTGGGCCGTGACTTATTATATTGAATCTCTCATTGAGCTTAAAGGTAGTCCAAAACGTAAAGAGTTCATGCAACAGTTAAGCGGTCAATAAAGAATGAAGTCTGATCCAAACTTTACCAAAGGTACTTTAAGAGATTCCAACATTGTTGAGCGGACTGTTCGTCATCCGCTCTTTTGGATTATCTTTATTTCATTTGTTTTTGGGTATCCCATCTACAAATCATTAAACAGAGTTCTTCCTCCTGAGCTTCCTGTTATTGGAGTTGTTCCGGAGTTCGAAATGATCTCTGAGAATGGACAACGTTTTGGCTCGAATGAATTAAAGGGTAAGGCCTATCTCGCTAACTTTATTTTCTCTCGCTGTCCAACGGCATGCCCTAGAATGCTTGTGGATTTGCAGAAAATTCAAAAGCGTATTAGAGGGACGGCACAAAAGGTTCATATCGTTTCTTTTACTGTTGATCCTACTTACGACAATGAGAAAGTTCTTTTTGATCTGGCCCGTAAGTATGATGCTAATCCTCATATTTGGACTTTCTTGACCAAAGATGGAGAAGAAGAACTTTTTAAGTTCTATCGAGATGGATTCAAAGTAGGGGTAGAGAAGAAACCTGAGGATCTTTTTGATATTGCCCATTCTGAAAGGATCGTTCTCGTTGATGGGAAAGGTCAAATCAGAGGCTATTATTCTTTTGAAGAAGACAGTATTAATAAACTAATGATTGATGTTGGACTTTTAATTAATCGTCCAGATAACAAGGAGTAGTCCCGTGTCAGAAGTACAAACGCACTCAGAACACAAGAGCCATAAAAAAGAATATATTATTATTTTTATCGTTTTGGGTGTTCTTACTGTTCTAGAAATTGGGGTTGCTGAAATTAATGGTATCGGAAAATTTGTTAAAGGATCTTCTTTAACACTTTTAGCCATTGCAAAGGCCTTACTTGTGGCCATGTATTATATGCACCTTAAGGAAGAAACAAGATGGCTTAAGTTTATTGCGGCCATTCCTATCTTAGCAGCAGTTTTCGCTACTGTGGTTTGTCTTGAAGGTTACTTCAAGCCATATTAATATGACGATCATTTGGGACTCTCTGATTGAAGGGAGTCCTTTTTTATTTGAGGTGTAATGTGGTAGATCATACAGAAACCAGAAAATATATTCATGATCTTGCTAATAATTTTGCGATCATTGACGCCTCTATTACCCGTGCCTTAAGTCTTCTTCAAAAAAGCAATCCACAGGCCCAGGATGAGATCCTTCGTTTAGAGAAGGCCAACGAGTATATGAAGAAGTCCATCAATACTCTCAAAGACTTACGCGCCCACATCCACTCTCAAATTAAGCACTAATACCTGAACTAAAGTCTCAAGTAGTTTTTCCGATAAGAGATCCGATAAAGGATTTTTTATGAAAACATTTGGGATTTCATTTTTACTTATTTTTACTCTTACCGTGAAAGCACAAGTCGATGACTTAGAGAAGGCACGCGAGGAGCACATTCAAAAACTCAAAGATTACCAAGAGAAAAACCCTGGTTGGGATTCAGCTCCGAGTGATGAATATGTGAGTTTTTTCAAGAAGTGGAACGAAGAATCCCTGGCCATTACCTTAAATTATCATAAGAAGAGATGTGAAGCAGATTCTTCTCAATGCTTATCTAAAAAGCAGGAAAGAGATCTTCGATCCCAATATAAAATCGCAAGTGATACCCTGGAAAGGCAAAATAAAATGGCAAAGAACAGCTCTGGTGAGCTTGTCACTAAGCCAGGAGAGTTCGGTGGTGATCGAGCTCCAGCTAGAGATGAGATCACTCCTCCTGCAACACCTCCTGCGCCTCCAGTAACTCCTCCTGCAACTTCTCCTAAAGAGGAGGAAGCAGAAGATAAGGATACCGCTCAAATTGGACAAGAGACTCCACCGGTCACTAATCAGGATGAGAAAGTAGAAGATAAGCCAGAAGTGAAACCAGAAGAAAAACCGGAAGAGGAAAAAACTGAAGTGAAGCCGGAAGAAGAAAAGCCGGAAGAGAAAAAAGAAGAAGATCAAGAAGAGGAACTCGAGCAATTTAACGATGAAGAGTTTCCGAAAAACTATGATCCAAAAACCTGTGAATGGGTAGAAGATATGCCTAGAAAGATTGTCTATGGCCCTAGCTTTTGTTCTCGCCAAGCTGTTCAGATTTGTACTGGATATGTTGTGTGTGAACGAAAAAAAGGTGGAGGAAAGTTTGTAAGAATGAGTTCTTGTTCACCTAAGAACTGTGATCGTTCAAAAGAATCTGCTGTTGCTTGTACTTTAGAGCAGGCCTATTACTCAAGAAGACCTGAGGATGAAAGAAACCATTTTGTTTCTCCTGAGTTAAAGAAAGTTTTAACAACTCCTAAGGTACGTGCTCAGTAAGGAGAATGAACATGAAAAAATTATTGGTAACTTTATTTATACTTTCAAGTTTCTCAGTCATGGCCGGAGTTGATCCTGAAGTTTTTATCAGAGGAGAAGTTTCCGGAAGCTTCAATGAAAAAGAAGTGAGAGTCATCGATAGTTTCGGTCAGAAGTACTATCTTCCTCGTAGCGTGTTTCCAGAGGGCTTTAAAATTAAGCAAGGTGCAAAGTTTGCGATTAATGTACCTGATAAAGTCGTACAAAAAATTAAGATTTTAGATAAGTAGATCTAACTGCCTTACCTAAATGTTGATAACAAAAAGAGAACCCATGAGGTTCTCTTTTTGTTTCTATTTTCATCTTTTACAAATTAAGCCTGAAGATAACTCTGATTATAAAAATCGATAAAAATATCCAACTTCATTGAATCGACTTGTCGTATTATGAAGCGCTAGGAAATGAGCTATGAAAGAGTATCCGGTACAGTTTAGTATAAATATGAGGGAAGGATGCAAAGAATAATCTCATTAAAAAACTTAAAGGGTCTGACAATAAAATCATCAGGTTTAAGTGAAGCTGAGTACTCTCTGCAGCTCGGAAAATTTGGACCTAATGAAATCGTTGAGCGCACCGGAAACCCATGGCTTGAACTCTTAATAGATACGGCCAAGGATCCCATGGTTTGGTTTCTTATAGGAACCTCGGTGATCTTTTATATTATAGGGGATTATCAGGAAGCCATTATTTTATCTCTAGCAACAATACCTCTTATCTTTATGGATGCTTTTTTATATTGGCGAACTCAAGCGTCTACCGCTGGTCTGAAAAGTCAGTTAGCTTCCAAAGTTATGGTCATTAGAGATGGTGAGCACAGAGAGCTCGACTCATTGGCAATCGTTCCTGGAGATTTGATTGTACTCTCTACTAAGAACTACTTTTTACCGGCAGATGGAGTGTGGGAAAAAACGGATTCTTTACAGCTAGATGAATCTGTTCTTACAGGAGAGGCATTTCCTGTTAATAAATCAGAGTTGTATCTGGCTTCGCATTTTCAGAAAGATGAACTTTTCATCGATTCCGGCTCTCTGGGATTTGCAGGAACAAGAGTTATTAGAGGAACCGGTTATCTGCGAGTGTTATTTACCGGAAAAGATACTTCATATGGTGAGATTGTTCAGTCAGTAGCAAAGATTCAACATGAAAGAACGCCTCTTCAGTCAGAGATACTAGAATTAACACGCTTTCTTATTTATATTGCTCTTGCCTTTTGTCTTGCTCTTGCGGCCATTCGTTTTTATCAGGGGCATGGTTGGCTTGATGCCTTATTAAGTGCTGCGGTTCTCGCCGTTGCGGCCATTCCTGAGGAGTTCCCAGTTGTCTTCTCCTTTTTTCTAGGAGTGGGTGTCTATCGCTTAGCAAAGCGCAATGCCCTCGTGCGTAGAGCAGTCTCTGTGGAAAATATAGGAAGAGTGACTCAAATTTGTACAGACAAAACAGGAACGATCACTCAGGGAGAACTCACTCTTACTCATTTAGATCCAGCCTCTGATGTTACGGAGATTAACTTACTGGCCCAAGCTCTTATAGCTTCTGACGTGGAAGGAAGTGACCCTGTAGACGTAGCGATTTTAAAGGCGGCAAGGCTAAGAGAGATGGAATTACCGAGAAGGTTTAGTGTTATTCCTTTTACTGAAGATAGAAAAAGAGAAACGGCCTTCTTGGAAAAAGATGGGGAACTCATTTGTGTTATCAAGGGATCACCTGAAACAGTTCTAACTAAATCAAAACTTTCCGAGAAAGAGCTTACCCACTGGAGTGAAAGAATAAATGAGTGGGCCCAAGGAGGGCATAAGGTCTTAGCAGTGGCTTCTGTTGAAGTTAGGGAAGCGAGTGAACCAGAGGACGGTTTTCTTTTCAAGGGACTACTGGCCTTTGAAGATCCGGCCAGACCTGAAATTAAGGATGCGATAAAGTACTGTCAGCGAAATGAAATAAAGGTACTGATGATTACCGGAGATCATCCTGCGACAGCAGAAGCTATTGCCAGAGATATCGGTTTAATAGAAGACTCAGCGGTCATTATTTCAGCAGAAAAAGAACCCCATAAAATTGAGGATAATTGGTTGGCCAACCATCCAGATTTTTTTAAAGGAGTGGATGTTGTTGCTCGTTGCAATCCGTTGCAAAAATTAAAAATAGTGGAGTCGTTAAAAAAAGCGGGAGAGATGGTGGTTGTGACAGGTGATGGGGTAAATGATGTGCCCGCCTTAAAGGCTTCTGATATAGGTGTGGCCATGGGATTACGTGGAGCCAGAAGTGCTAAGGAAATTTCTTCAATCATTCTTGCTGATGATAATTTCAGTACGATTGTAAACGCCATTCGAGAAGGTAAGCAGTTATTTGAGAACTTAAGGATGAGTTTTAAATACCTCTTACTTTTACATATTCCTTTTGTCCTCTCAGCAGCCGTTATTCCTTTACTAGGATATCCTCTCTTGTTTCTTCCTATTCATGTTGTATGGCTGGAACTTATTATTCACCCAACAGCGCTCTTTGCTTTTCAACAATATGCTGTTGAGAAAAATGAAAGCAGTTTTACTCAAAAATCATTTTTTACCAAAAAGGACTCGTTAGTTATTTTAACAATGGGATTAAGTTTAACGGGAATCGTTATTCTCTTTTTTATTGCCGGAGTTTCAGAAAATCAAAGCATAGACCACGGCCGAGCAGAGGTCATGGCATTGCTGTCCTTATGGAGTGCTGGACTTGTTTTGGCCTTAACCAAAGGAAGAACACTTGCATCTAAAGTTCTGATGATTGTCACAGTATTTTCAACTGTGGTTTTGGTGCAAAACAAGTGGTTTGCGAAGGCCCTTCACTTAAATTCTCTTCATGGGATTGATTGGATAAAGATTGTTTCGATTGTCTTGTTATTTGTTATTGCTTTGAGTTTCTTGAGTAGAAATAGCAAACAGAAAAATTACTAACTGCCTCACTTTAATGTTGATGAGGTAATTTCGGCACTCATCTGCAAAGATCTGTATCTTCTGGAGAGTTAAAATACGGAAATAATGAGAGTGTGACTCTGAGCATTTGAAAAAAAACTATGAAATTATTGTTTCACACTCAAGAGAGGCAGTTAGAAAAAAAAAAGGCCTCCCATCGGGAGGCCTTCTTGTATGTACTGACTAATCAGATTACTTAATTTTCCAGTACCACTCAATCACGAGACGTTTCTCGAATGGGAATGGGATATCTTCTGGAAGTGGTTTAGCAACTAGAGTTGCTTTTTCTTTCTCACCAACAGTCTCTTTATTAAGACAAGCTGGGATTGAAGAAATTCTTGGACGAGCCTTAGCTTGTAGGTAGTTACCAGACTTAGCACCTTTATCAGTGATTTCGATAACGTCACCAACTTTAAGGATGTATCCTGGAACGTTAACGATTTTACCGTTAACTAGGATGTGCTTGTGAGAAACCATCTGACGAGCAGCTGGAATCGAAGGGGCCCAGTTAAGACGGAAAACAACGTTATCAAGACGAGACTCAAGAGTCACGATCATGGTATCAACCCATGAAGCTGTCTTAATTTTCTTAGACTTGTGAACGTAAGTTCTAAGTTGAGACTCACGAAGTCCGTAGTGGAACATTACTTTTTGTTTTTCTAATAGACGGATAGTGTAATCCGAAAGCTTCTTACGTTGCATTCCGTGTTGACCCGGACCGTAAGGTTTTCTTTCTAGAGCACCAGCTTTTCCAAGACCTGGTAGTTCAACGCCCAGACGACGTTGGATTTTGAAGCGTGCGCGCCCCATGTCGATCTTTGCCATAAAAAATTCTCCTTGTAGGCAATATAGCGAGAAACAAAATAATTAAAAAAAACTTCTCCTAGGAGCCCGCTTTCCTCACTAAAAAAAGTGTTTGGTAGTTATAAACAAGTTCAATGCAACTGGCAAGCAAGAGATGCATATACCCCTAAATTTCCTAGGGAAAAGTTCCCTTAGCCCTTTAGTTTTTTCATTAGATTGGCCATCTCAATGGCACCCATGGCCGCATCCCAACCTTTGTTACCAGCTTTAGTGCCAGCTCTCTCAATGGCCTGCTCAATATTCTCCGTTGTAACTACGCCAAAAATGGTAGGTACACCGGTTTTAAGAGAAACATGGGAAATTCCCTTGGCCACTTCATTACACACGTAGTCATAGTGGCTGGTAGAACCGCGGATCACACAGCCAAGGCAGATGATAGCATCGTATTTTTTAGTTTCAGCAAGGGCCAGGGCCGCAGTAGGAATTTCAAAAGCTCCTGGAACCCAAACCTCATCGATATCTTCTTTTTTGATGTCATGACGTTCTAAACAGTCGATGGCACCGCCAAGAAGCTTAGAAGTAATAAACTCATTAAAGCGCGCTGTAATGATTGCAACTTTTAGCCCAGAGGCGTTTAAAGATCCTTCAATTTTCATAGATCCTCTTTATTTTAAGTTAGTAAGTAAGTGTCCTAATTTGGTCTTTTTAGTTTCTAAGTATTTTTGATTCTGACTAAGAGGCTCTATCATTAGAGCATAGCGGGTATTTTTAATACCGAAGTTCTCAAGTTCAGAAAGCTTCTGTGGATTATTGGTCATTAACTGAACTTCTTTTAGGTTGAAGTAGTTAAGGATTTGGGCAGCCATGGTGTAATCACGAGAGTCAACGGGGTGACCAAGTTCTACGTTAGCATCAACCGTATCAAAGCCCTGATCTTGCAGTTGATAGGCACGGATTTTATTGAAAAGCCCGATACCACGTCCTTCTTGTTTTAAGTAGATGACCATACCATGACCATTTTCGCTGATGGTTTTTAAAGCGAGATCAAGTTGGGCCCCGCAATCACAACGACTAGAACCTAGAACATCACCGGTAAAGCACTCAGAGTGAACGCGAACCAGTGGATTATCTTTGAGTTCTCCCTTCACAATGGCCATGTGTTCTTCACCCAGAAGTTCTGAGCGAAAAATATAGAGGCGAAAGTCATCACCATACTTACAAGGAAAGGGGATAGACTCCACATGGGAGATAAGATTTTCTGTTTGCTTACGATATTTAATCAGGTCTTCAATTGAAATAACTTTTAATTGATGAATGCGAGCAAGTTCCATGAGATCCGGAAGACGGGCCATGGTGCCGTCTTCGTTAATGATTTCACAAATCACGGCCACGGGAGTGAGTCCACTTAAGCGACAAAGATCAACGGAAGCTTCTGTGTGGCCATTACGAACAAGAACTCCACCATCTTTGGCAACCAGAGGGAAGATATGCCCTGGACGAACAAAGTCCCCAGGCCTGGTTGATTCTTGAGAAAGAAGTCTAATGGTGTGGGCCCGGTCACTGGCCGAAATTCCTGTTGAGATTTTCTCTTTGGCATCAATAGTGACAGTAAAGGCCGTTCCCAAATTAGCAGTATTAGTATGTACCTGAAGTGGTAAGTCATACTTTTGAGCAAGTTCTTTGGTAAGGGGAGTACAGATAAGACCTCTTCCAACAGAGGCCATAAAATTAACAGCTTCTGGTGTGATAAGTTCTGCACTCATCACGAAGTCACCTTCGTTCTCACGGTCTTCATCGTCCACAACAATGACGATCTTACCTTTTTTTATATCTTCTAAAGCTTCTTCAATGGTGTTCAGTTTCATACTAATCTTCAAATTTTGCGTTAAAATAATTTCGTGCCCATTCTTCTTTTTTAGCAGGATCAAGAAGAATGAAGTTTTCAATATACTTTGCCACCATATCTACCTCGATATTGATGACATCTCCAATCTTTTTAGTGCCTAAGTTAGTATTTTCCAGAGTATGCGGAATTATTGAGACTTTGAGTTCCTTATCTTTTAATTCGGCAATTGTTAAGCTTATGCCATCAAGGGCCACAGAACCTTCTTGAATCATATATTTACGAAGCTCGGCACTAAATCCAACAGTAATCTCCCAGTTCTGACCCTTTTTATCAATACTCTTAATCACTCCCAAATCATTGACATGGCCAGAGACCATATGTCCCCCAAGTCGATCCTGCGGACGAAGAGATAATTCCAAATTGACTGGCGAACCAACACTTAACTGTCCAATGGACGTTTTTTTCAAAGTCATATGTACGGCCTGAACTTTAAAAGTATCACCTTCAATTTTGGTGGCCGTCAGACACACGCCATTGGTGGCAACTGAGTCATCGATCTTAATATCTTTAATAAGCTTAGGAGCATAGATGACAAACTCTTTACCTTCCGTATTCGTTTTAATGGTCTTGATAGTTCCTACTTCTTGAATAAGACCTGTAAACATAAATTACCTCTTAAATGTTGCAGTTAAGTAAATGTCTGGTCCCATGTTTTGGGTCTGAACATTTTCTAAATCTAAGCGTTCACTTAATCGGTGAAGTTCTAATCCTTTGATGGATGGAAGTCCTTCACCAAGAATAGTCGGTGCTAAGTAGAGGCTTAGACGATTAATTAGTTTTTTCTTTAAGAATTCTCCCGCCAGTGTTGCACCACCTTCTAAGTAAAGATTAATGAGCTTTCTCTTAAAAAGGTCCTGGAGGGCCTCTTCAAGATGATGAATAAGAACCACATTCTCAGAAGGAAGGGGAGTCTTTAAGGGAGTCATCGTATAGACGATGGTTTTTTCTTTCAGCTCATCGGTAAAAAGGTGAGCATCAAAGTTTAAGTTTCCTGATTGGGTAAAGACCACTCGATAAGGTTGAGGACCTTTATAATCAGGCAGGCGCACATTAAGTCTGGGATTATCCACTCGGAGAGTATTGGCCCCAATGAGTATGGCCTGATGAAGGGAGCGTTGCTGGTGAGCATGGGCCCGTGATTCTTCACTGGTAATCCACTGGGATTCTCCAGATGGGAGAGCAATCTTCCCATCAAGACTTTGAGCAAGCTTTAAATTGATAAAAGGGGTTTTGGTTCTTTGAGCATGAAAGAAAACTTCATTGACCTGTTCTCCTTCATTTTCAAGGACGCCATGAACCACTTCGATTCCAGCATCGCGAAGAAGCTTAACTCCTTCTCCATTCACATAAGGATTAGGGTCAAGGGAGGAGATAAAAACTCGTTTGAACTTTTCTTTAATAAGTCTTTGAGCGCATGGAGGAGTTTGCTTGTTGGTATGACAACAAGGCTCAAGGGTGACATAAATATCGGCCCCTTCCACTGATTCAGTAGCAGAAAGAATCGCTTCTACTTCTGCATGATGAGAACCGTATTTTTTGTGATAACCCTCACCAATAATTTTTCCATTCTTGACGATAACGGCACCAACTAAAGGGTTAGGAAAGTTCTCTCCCCGGGCCTTGGTGGCAAGCTCCAGTGCCTTTTTCATATAAGCTTCGTGAGTCATCATAATTCAATCTCCGTATAGGCATAGTCCGCAGGAGATTTTTTAAACTCTTCTACATAAAGTTCCAGTGAGTAACTTGGGGCCACTCCCAACCACTCCTTGATACTGCTATGAGGATGGTTGTAGTTAAGCCATTTAAAGATACAGGACTGACGAAGAGATTTAGCGGTAATCTCAATTTTAAGTTCACGCCTGAGTTCTTCGAAGAAAAGTTCGATGCCTCGAGGAGAAAGTCCTCCGGAAAGAATCTTATATGGATTAGCATTAAAGAAGAGCTGATCAATACCTAGATTTTCTTCCAGAATAAAAGTTTCATAGAGATCTTTATAGAAGGCCCAGTCTTCATTAAAAGAGCCTGGAAGATTAATCGAATAAGGATCACGTTTAGGATGCTCCACCAGAATCCGGTATCCTTTTTTGGATTTCAAAATGCTTTTAAAATCCAGAATGGATAGGTCACTGACCTTTAAACCTGCTCCGTAAATGAGATGAAAAATAATCATGTTTCGGGCATGAACAAATTGAGCAAGGCCAGAAGAGGTTTCAACTCTTGATTTTAATTTCTCAAAAGTTTTTAACACATCTCCAAAAGGAAGAGGGCGTGGAATATCCAGAATCTTAGGTGAGACGGCCATCTTTTTGATAGGGTTTTCCTGGAAAATATTGGCGGCCAGTAAAAAGTCAAAGAAAAGTCTTAAGGCCTGAACACGTCGGCGTACCGAGTTTGAAGAATCATATTTCTTATTGAGAAACTGAGCATATTCCTGAACTTGTTCTGTGGTGAACTGGTTTATTTTAAGCCCCTGCTGTTTCTCTAAAAGAAAAGAGTTAAAACAAGATAGATCGGCCTTATAGTTTTTTA
>Ga0172382_10011045_pt1 | contig 11994 bp, 9 predicted proteins | sample Leawel138RmetaG_FD_122245 | JGI IMG/M metagenome (GOLD analysis project Ga0172382, IMG submission 122245) | Leachate microbial communities from a municipal landfill in Southern Ontario, Canada - Leachate well 138R metaG | ecosystem: Engineered > Solid waste > Landfill > Unclassified | place...
CTTTTGTTTATCGTTTTTATTAGAATGAGAATTCTTTTAATGCTTCAACTACATCTTTTAGCGGCAATCCCACAATTGTGAAAAAATCACCTTTGTAATTATCAACTAATTTTCCACCCTCGCCTTGAATTGCATAAGATCCGGCTTTATCCATTGGCTCGCCCGTTTCAATGTAATTATAGATTTCAAAATCAGTAATTGGTTTCATCGAAACTTCCGCTTCAGCGAGGAGTGTTTTTATTTTATCTTTCTGGATAATCACAACTGCAGTATAAACAACATGCGTTTCACCAGATAGTTTTTTTAACATCCGATACGCATCTTCTTCATCTTTTGGCTTGCCTAAAATTTCGTCTTCATAAACAACGACCGTATCAGCACCGATAACGGTGTCTTCTGGATACATTACAGCAACCGACATCGCTTTTAATTTTGCTAGTTCAAGTGTAAGTTCCTTTGGTCTTGTTATATCAACAGATTCTTCGTCTACTTGACTTTCGACAACTTTAAATGTAAATCCAGCATCCTGTAGCAATTTTATACGTCGTGCTGACTTACTAGCTAGAATGAGCATTGTCATTCCTCCTTATCGATTTTTATTATATCACATCTTTTTGTTTTGCACTCTTTTTCTTCTTCTATTCGTGATATACTAAATACGAAAGGTGGTGAATAAATTGGATTCTATTTTAGCAAATTTAGAGCCTCATTTAACAACTGAAAAAGCATTGATTGTCTCTGTCAGCGGTGGAGTGGATTCTATGTCTTTATTACATTTCTTGTATCAAAACAAGCTCAACGTTGTTGTTGTTCACTTTAATCATTTAACAAGACCAGAAACAGTAAAAGAGGCTGAATTGGTTCAATCTTTTTGTGAAATAAGAAAGATTCCTTTATATTCGTTTGAATTAAGTGTTCCCCAATCAAACTTTCACCACCAGGCTCATCGATTAAGAGCGTATTATTTAGAAAGTGTCGCAAAACAAAGAAAGACGCCTTTTATCGTTACTGCCCATCATTTAAACGACTTGTTTGAGACAATGCTGATCAGCCAGACAAGAGGCGGCCATTTATTAAGCTATGCTGGTATGCAGGTCACTAGAAAAAAAGGCAGTTTTATTTATTTAAAGCCTTGTCTTTATTTAAGCAAACAACAGCTGATGACTTATGCAAAAGAAAATGAGGTTCCTTTTTTAGATGATTATTCAAACGAATCACATGCCTATTTAAGAAATCGTTATCGTCACTCTGTCATTCCTTTTTTTTACCAGGAAAATGATAATTTAAATGAGCAAATCATTAATTATCATACACAGGTTACGAAAGCACATAATTTTATTCGGGGTTGCACCCTAAAATTAATCGATAATAAAACTGAATTGTCATTAATGACTTTTAAACAACAGGCGGAGGCGGTGCAGGAAGATATGCTTGCATGTTTGTTTGAGATGCATCAGTTAACGTTCAATTATCGAACAATTCTGCAAATTAAGAAAATGATTTTAACCAAAAAGCCTAATAACAGGTTTCAAATAACGCCTAATTTAGATTTCATTAAAGCGTATGACAGGCTCTATATTGGTAAAGAAACAAAACCTAAGCAGACACCCTTTACTTTGTCTGAAGGATCAAATCGGATTAATAATATGGCTATTTTCACATTATTAAGTAAATCACCTGCTAATTCTTCGGAATTTTCAAAATTATGTTATAATGAATTAGCGTTTCCTCTTATACTTCGTAGAAGAGAAAACGGAGATCGGGTTACCTTTAAATTTGGTACAAAAAAGTTAAAAGATTTACTAATTGATCTGAAAATTCCCTTGAGTTTAAGAGATGGTTTATGGGTTCTAGTTGATCAAAACAATCAAGTTTTATGGATTCCACACATTTACTTAAATGAAACCCTGGGAGACAAAAATACATTATATTTACATGTATCGGAGGTTTAAAATGCATCAAGATATTCAAAAAATATTAGTTTCTGAAGCAGAAATTAAAGCTGTTTGCGAAAGAATGGGCAAACAGCTGACTGAAGATTATAAAGATAAAAGTCCAATACTAGTCGGTTTATTAAAGGGATGTGTTCCTTTTTTAGCTGATTTATCAAGACATATCGAACTAAAAGTCGATCTCGGCTATATGGCTGTTAGCAGCTATAAAGGCGGGATTAAGAGTTCTGGTGATGTTAACATTAAAATGGACTTAGATACATCTGTTGCAGGACGACATGTGTTAATTGTTGAAGATATCGTTGACACCGCATCAACTATTATCACAATAAAGAAGTTATTACTGCATCGTGGTGCTTCTTCTGTTAAAATCGCCACACTATTAGACAAACCCGGCGGACGAATTCATGATTTTAAGCCCGAGTATATCGGCATATCAATTCCTAAGGAATTCGTCGTTGGCTATGGACTTGATTATCGTGAGTATTACCGTAATCTACCATATGTGGGCATTTTAAAACCTGAAATTTATACGAAAGACTAAAGGAGGATTTTATGAATCAAGATCCAAGAAAACAACCAACGAAACCAATCCGCAAAAAGCCTGATTATTTAATTATCATCTTTGCGCTTTTTATAACACTCGGTTTATTTTTGTTTTTACAAGAAGTATTTAAGGGCAATGTTGAAGAAATGTCTTACAATGAAATTAAAATCGCTGCAGAACAAGGATATATTGAAGAATTTTCCTATATTTCTGTTGGTGGAGACAACTTAGACTTAGTTGAAGTAACTGGTACTCTAAGACCAAACAGTGATCCTGAGTTTGTCGGTATCACCCGTTTTAAAGGTGTTATCCGTCATGATCAAGCAACCGAAATTATTTTAATCGTAAATGTTTTTGGAGGTACAACCAATATTGAAACCCGCTCCGGCATTACGTTTTGGAGCGTTCTATTAAATATCTTGCCAATTATACTTATTCTGGCTGTTTTATTCTTCATCTTTAGAAATGCAAACAGTGCAAATAGTAAAGCTTTTGATTTTGCCAAAAATAGAGCGAAATTAAATCGTGAAAAAGGCGTAACATTTAAGGATGTTGCTGGTTGTGATGAGGAAAAGGAAGAGCTAGAAGAAATTATTGATTTCCTAAAGGCACCGAGAAAATATTTAGATATGGGTGCTAGAATTCCAAAAGGTGTTCTTTTGGTTGGTGCGCCTGGTACTGGTAAAACATTATTGGCTCGTGCCGTTGCTGGTGAAGCCAATGTCCCCTTCTTCTCAATTTCAGGTTCTGACTTTGTTGAAATGTTTGTAGGCGTTGGGGCTTCAAGAGTTCGTGATTTGTTTAAAGTCGCCAAGGACAATATGCCGTGTATTATTTTCATGGATGAAATAGATGCCGTTGGTCGTCAACGTGGTGCCGGTTTAGGTGGAGGGCATGATGAACGTGAACAAACACTTAACCAACTACTAGTTGAGATGGATGGTTTCTCAACAAACATGGGAATTATTATGATTGCAGCAACTAACCGTCCAGACGTGTTAGACCCCGCTTTATTAAGACCTGGTCGTTTTGATAGACAGATTACAATTGATCTACCTGATGTTCGCGGCCGAGAAGCAATCTTGAAAGTTCATGCTAGAAATAAACATTTAGATCCAAGCATTAAACTGGATAAACTTGCCCATCGTATTCCCGGCTTTAGTGGTGCCGATATTGAAAACCTGTTAAACGAGTCTGCTCTATTGGCAGCTAGGGATAACCGCACAATGATTTTAGAGTCGGATTTAGATGAAGCGATGGATCGTGTTAGAATGGGTCCAGCTAAAAAAACAAGAAGAATTACTGATTCCGAACGTCAAATAGTTGCCTATCATGAATCTGGTCACGCTGTCATCGGCATTAAATTGGAATACGCAAACGTTGTTCAAAAAGTAACGATCATTCCTAGAGGACGTGCAGGTGGTTATAACCTAATGGTTCCTTCGGAAGAAAGATTTTTGGAAACAAGACACACATTGATCGCAATGATCACTTCTTACCTGGGGGGACGTGTAGCGGAAGAAATTAAGTTTAACTCCGTTACTACTGGTGCTTATCAGGATTTCCAGATGGCAACAAGAATCGCAAGAGCGATGGTCACAGAGTATGGAATGAGTGATTTAGGTCCAATCCAATACGAAACACAAAATGGCAACGTCTTCTTAGGTCGTGATTACTTAAAAGAGAAAAACTTCTCCGACCAAGTTGCTCACGAAATCGATAAGGAAGTCCGAAAGATCATTACTGAATGTTATGATACCGCTAAAGAGATTATTACTGAAAATATGGATCTACTAGATAAAATTGCTAATTATCTCTTATCAGTTGAAACCTTGACTAAGGCTGATATTGATGAGATTGTATCAACCGGAAAATTGGCTTGGGCCGATTCAAAGAAAGAAAACAAATAAGATGAGGCTTGATCTGTTTCTAAAAACAGCACGTATAATTAAACGCAGAACCTTAGCGAAAGAGGCAGTTGAAAAAGATCGTGTAAAAATAAACGACAAACCAGCTAAGCCCTCTACAACCGTTAAGGTTTTAGACGTTTTAGCTTTGCGTTTGGGTCAAAAAACAATTACGCTTAAAGTGTTAAGCCTAAACCCCAAGGAAACAATGTATGAATTACTTTAAAATTAAAGGAGTGTTTAAACGTGTACCCAGAAGATTTAAATGAACAACAGAAAATACGTCGAGCTAAAGCTGAGGCTCTAAAAGAAATGGGCATCGATCCCTTTGGCGGTCCCTTTGAGCAAACACATCATAGTGATGAAATAATTGCTAAGTATGACCAATTTGACCATGATTCCTTAGAGGAACAAAATGTCTCTGTTTCGATTGCTGGTAGAATTGTCTTAAAAAGGGGACAAGGAAAGGCCGGTTTTATTCACTTAAGTGACCGCAACGGTAAAATCCAGGTCTATGTTAGACAGGACACGGTTGGTGAAAAAAGCTATGAAGTTTTTTTAGCCTCTGACTTGGGTGATATTGTTGGAATCAAAGGTGTCTTATTTAGAACCAAGACAAATGAGTTAACCGTAAAAGCACTAAGTTTTACTCATTTATCAAAGGCCTTAAGGCCATTGCCTGATAAGTTTCATGGTCTTCAAGATAAAGAAGAAACAAGAAGACGTCGTTATGTTGATTTAATCGTTAACGAGGATGCTAGAAGAATTGCAACTACGAGACCAAAAATTATTCGTTCAATTCAACACTTCTTTGATTCAAAAGGGTTTATTGAAGTTGAAACACCGGTTTTGCAAAGTATTTTGGGTGGTGCAGCAGCAAGACCTTTTGTTACTCATCACAATGCACTTGATATGGATTTTTATTTAAGAATAGCAACCGAACTACCGTTAAAAAGGTTATTAGTCGGTGGTTTAGAAAGAGTATATGAAATCGGTAGACTGTTTCGAAACGAAGGAATGTCAAACAAGCACAATCCAGAGTTTACAACAATTGAAGCTTATTTAGCTTATTCTGATATGAAGGGCATGATGGATTTGGTTGAAGACTGTCTATCAACTGTTACTTATGATATTTTAGGTACGTATGATGTTACTTTTAATAATCATTTGATCCATATGCAAAAGCCATGGAAAAGATGGCATATGGTTGATGCTATTAAAGAGATATCAGGCGTTGATTTCTGGCAACAGATTTCATTAGATGAAGCAAGATCTTTAGCTAAGAAACATGAAATCGAGGTTGAAAAACATTTCTCAGTTGGACATATCATTGAAGCCTTCTTTGAAAAATATGTGGAACCAGAAATTATTCAACCAACTATTGTTTATGGTCATCCAATTGAAATTAGTCCTCTAGCAAAGAAAAATGCTGATGATCCAAGATTTACGGATCGCTTTGAATTATTTATTTTAAGAAGTGAATATGCTAATGCATTTAGTGAATTAAATGATCCAATCGATCAAAGACAACGCTTTGAAAACCAATTAAAGGAAAAAGAATTGGGTAACGTTGAAGCAAACGAAATGGACATTGATTTTCTTGAAGCATTGGAATACGGAATGCCACCGGCTGGCGGATTAGGAATTGGGATAGATCGCTTCATCATGCTTTTAACTAATACTCCTAATATTCGTGATGTAATTTTATTTCCACACATGAAAAATCGTTAATATCTATTGGAAGGTTGAATAATTCAATCTTCTTTTTTTGGCTAAAAGATGTATTAAAATGACACGTCTTTTATCTACTGTATGATGATGATGAATAATTGATTGAATCAACGCATACTTTTGTAAAGATTAGACGTGAAATCTTTTTTAATAACATTTTTATGCGTTTTCACATTTTTTTTATTTTTTGTGAATTTTCATAATTACGTTAAACCACTATAAAACCCTGATAAAGTGCTATATGAAAATGAACCCAATAAACTTTTTAACCTAAAAACGGTTTAAAAATAAGAGTAATCAATTAAAAAAGATTAACAATCTGTCCCCAAAATCACACATTAAAGGGGACAAGGGGTGATTTAACTAATGCATAGTTAAATCCTTTTAGTGCACCAGTAGTACTGGTTGTTTATATAATACACAATAACAAAAAAGACGGGATTATTACTAACCCGCCTTATGTTTTATTAATCTTTGTATTTAATTCAAAAATGTTGGTATTTCTACCTCTTCATATTCATCTAGATCAGTAGGAATACTTGGTCTAGTTCCAACAGATGATATTTCTATTTTAAAATCAAACTTAACTGTTAATTGTCTATACTCGGAATAACCCCAATTATATTCGATCTCTTGCTCATAGGCAAAATCACCTTTAATATCAATCACCATATTCAATATTCTTCCCTCTTCAATAACAATTAAATATTTAAATTCAAAATCTTTAATCGCTTCATTGATTTGGTCTATCATATCATCAATTTCACTTTGTTCCGGCACATAACCATCACCAAATATTTCGGCCATTTCAACAATAAAATCCTCAAAACTATCTAACAGAGTTTGTTTTGTAAACTCTATTACAAGTGTATATTTATTGCCGTCTTTATATGCTCTAATACTAGGCAATGCTTCAATAATAGTATCAAGATCAACATCTTCAAAATCATCAATATCTATGCCTATGCCGAACATGCCAGATATAAGAGAAAGTTGGTCTCTTAATACTTCCTCATACATTTCTTGAGTTAATGCCTGCATCAATTTTTGTTTGGCTTTTTGCTCATCAATGGATGGCTCATCTTCATAACTGTAATCTGATGTAGCTTTAGCATCAATATTAAAATATGCGTATGTGTCAATTAAAAATGCTTCAAGACTTCCTTCAACCGTTGTTGTTTCAGTTTGATCATAAACGATGATTCCTTCATCGTCTTTTGCTCCATCATATTTTCTGTCTTCAAAAAATTGTCCGGAGATTTTAAATGAAGCGAATGCATCCTCTACCATTTCTGTCATATCAAAAAACAATTCTACCTCAAGCTCACCTTCTAAAGTACTGTGGCTATATTCATCTTCTTCTCCAAAGTTATATCGTTGTAACTCTTCTTGGAAAAAGCTTCCTTCTACAACAATCTTGAAGATATCATTATAGATTTGATTTTGATCGATTTCGCTAAATAAATCTATAATTTCACTAGCTGATAATTCTACAGCAGTACTCTCGTCGATTTTAAAAGGATCTTCTTCTGATGGCCTATTACATGCTACTAGCATAATAGCCATAAATAGGATTACAAATAAACTAAATATTTTTTTCATTTTACTTCATCTCCTTTTCGTGTTTCAATTATACCATTTTTAAAAAGGAAGTTTAATAAAATACTTTATAATCTCATATATTGATGGTTTTTGGTGTATCTAATCGTTAATATACAGAGAATTCCAATAATATAATCAAACTCAATTCCAAAAATATCATTTTCTAAACCTTTTTTATCGTTTTTGTATCATATTATTCTGTTAGATGTCTTCCTATATATCTAGTAATACAACTACCACTAATATATTGCCTTCCCTAAAAGAGTTTTCAAAGCTTTTTTTCAATGCAAATTGCCAGTTTATTGTTTTTTTGGCATTCTACATGAAAATGAATCGCGCTATGCACTAAAGAATAACGCCATTTAGCAATTAAAACCAGTAATTCCTAGTTTATGCAATAAAATAGTCGAACTCGAATGTTTTGTTGTTATTTTTACAGATGAATGCTACAATAACTGCAAGAGCATTTAAAACAGGAGATCGTTAATTAATGATAAGATTAGAAAATGTTTCTAAAATATATTACTCACAAAATAAATCATCAAACGGTTTAATTGATGTTTCTTTAACCTTACCTAACAAAGGTCTGGTTGCTATTATTGGCCCTTCTGGTTGTGGTAAAACAACATTGCTAAATCTATTAGGCGGATTAGATGTTCCCACTAGTGGATCTCTTTATGTAAATGACGTTTCAACTTCAGCATTTTCAGATAAAGATTGGAACTATTATCGCAGTCAAAAAATTAGTTATATCTATCAATATTTCTTTTTAATGCAGCATTTGACTGTAAAAGAAAATATTGGCTTAAGTTTGTTTATCCAAAATAAAGATAAAAAAGAAATAGATACAAAAGTTGATGCGTTATTAGCTAAAGTAAATTTAAAAAACGAAAAGGATAAAATGCCCCACCAGTTATCTGGTGGACAGCAACAAAGAGTTGCTATCGCTAGAGCAATCATTCATAATCCAGGTGTTATTTTAGCTGATGAGCCTACCGGTTCATTAGATGATGAATCTAGCGTTGAAATTATGAACATTCTTAAATCACTTTCAAAAGAAAAATTGGTAGTGATGGTAACACACAACAAAGCTTTAGCTATAAAATATGCTGATCAGATTATTGAAATGAAAGACAGCAAGATTGTCCATGCTGGTTTAATAGAAAGTAAAAAAGAAGCTTATAATACTAAGATTGTCCCTACAAAAGAAAAAATAAATCCCTTTTTAAAACTGAGTTTTAAGAACCTTTTATCAAAAAAGTTTAGAACAATTATTTTAGCGATTGCCGCTAGTATATCTGTCATTGGAATTTCGTTAGTTATCGCTTTATCAAGGGGTTTTAACTATTATATTGAAAAACAGAAAAGAGAAACACTAACTGTTTTCCCCTTAAGAGTTGAATCCACAACATTTATAATTCCAACGCTTGATCCCTCAAGAGATCTAAGCGTAAACCCACTACCAAACATTGATTATGCTATTCCGTATAATCTGGAATCATTATCGATTCGTCAAAATACATTAAATTTTGATTATTATCAATATGTCCAAAATATGCCCAATGGTTTATTGGATCATATTCACTACGGTTATGGATTAAAGACAAACTTCATTGTCAATCATAACGATACTTATAAACACTTTGATGTAATTGAACCGTTTAGTTATCGTTTGTCTTCATTATATGAATTTTATGAACCGGTAGCTGAAAGAATGTCAACTGGTGACGAATTGGGCTTGATTATTGTAATTGATCGATATAATCGCCTGCCTAAAGATTTAGTTCAATATCTAGGTTTTAGTGGTAATGATACAATTAGTTTTGAAACGTTGTTAAACCTCGATGTTCGTTGGGTTCCTAATAATACCATTTTCGATAAAGCTAATGATAATAGATTTGAAATAACTGCTGATTTGAATGCTGCCTTTCACGATACATCTGGTATTTCCTTACCTGTTTTATCTATTTTAAGAATGAAAGACTCGCAGTCGTTAGACGCAATCTACCCTGGCGTTTATTATTCTAACCAATTGACAGAGCAAATCATTAACACTTCAGTTGACTCTGAAATTGTAATTGCTCAAAAAAACAGCACCATTAATGTTATTACTGGTCAATCCATTTCTAATCTTGATGCTAGCTTAAGAAGATTAGGTTATGCAACTTATCCTAATAGTTATTTATTTTATCCAATTTCATTGGAATCAAAGGATTTGGCTTTGGCTTATCTAAGGGATTATAACAAACTGGATCACGTTGGTTTATTAGATACAATTGAACCATTTGATCTGGCTGGCGTTGGTTTAGCGACTCTTCGTGTTGGAATAGATTCGGTTTCTAGCTTATTATTAATGTTCGCTGTTTTATCTTTAGTAATAACAAATGTTTTATTAGGCTTAATAACTTATCATAGTGTTATTGAAAGAGTCCGTGAAATTGGAATTTTAAGGGCACTTGGTTCCAGTAGAAAGCAGATTGGAATTTTATTTTATGCTGAAGCAATCAATTTAAGTTTGTTTGCTAGTCTAATTGGGATTGTTTTAACCTATGCCTTACTACCTTTTGTCAACTTCTTCTTCTTCAAACTAACTTCGATTCGTAATTTAAGTGTCTTTAGATTAACAGATGCTCTTTTAATTGTTATCTTAGCGGTCTTTCTAAGTAGTTTGTTTAGCATAATTCCAGCAATTATTGCAAGTAGAAAGCAACCTATTGATTGTTTAAGAGTTGAATAACGATTACACTACCTTAAAACAAAGCCACACTCCTACGATTATTAAATAGGAGTGTGGCTTTATACTTTTTTAGTTTAGTGTTATTAACTCGGGACAAACTGTGCACTTTAAAACGGTTGGTTATCTTCATGCAACTTTATCATCCTTTTTAGATAATTCCTAATTCTTCGGCAATATTAAAAAAGATATCTGGTATCGAACGAAAATCAACATTCAATCCCTCAAAAATTTTAATAGTTATAAGATCTAAATCTTGATACATTTCAATTGGAACTTGTTCAAGATTTTTTATTTTCGCTAAAACTTTTTCTTCAAAATCAATTAATTGATCCATATCATCCTGATCAAACCCTTCAAATCCTAATAATTCATTTTGAAAATCAATTGTATTTAATAACAAATTAATTTCTTTGGCATAAGCGTTCATTTTTTGATAATCATCTTTAAATGTTTTTTTGAGTAACTCGTCAATCGCTTCGACTTGATCATGCAAGTAAAAAAACCCTGCTTGAAATATTTCATGATCAACTTCATTATAGTTAGCATCATCGATCAACTTATCATACATATAATCAACGACGCCAATAATCTGTTTAAATCGATCAATTAAAATTGACTCACTGTCGCTTAAAAACCGCAACAACTCTGAGTACTCTAACTTCCAGTTAGCAAATTGATGATATAATGTTTCATCAATCATATGAGCCCCCTTATGCTTTGTTATCTGAACCAAACAACTTGATTTTTTCTGTTACTACGCGCTTAATTGCTTCTACGCCTGGAGCAAGTAGTTTTCTTGGATCAAATCCTTTACCAGTTAAATCTTTTCCTGCTTCAATATATTCACGTATAGCTTCAGCAAAAGCGACTTGACACTCCGTGTTAACATTAATTTTAGCAACACCTAATGTGATTGCTTTTCTTACCATTTCATCAGGAATACCTGAACCACCGTGCAATACTAATGGAATTTGATTTGTTACACGTTGAACTTCAGCTAAAACTTCAAAATCTAAACCTTTCCAGTTAGCTGGATATTTTCCATGAATATTACCAATTCCAGCAGCAAACATATCAACGCCTGTTTCAGCTATTTGACGGCATTCCTCTGGATCAGCAATTTCACCAGTACCAATTACTCCATCTTCTTCACCACCAATTGAACCTACTTCAGCTTCAACTGATACACCTTTTGCATGACATAATTTAACGATCTCTTTTGTTTTTTCTAAGTTTTCAGCAAATGGATAATGTGATCCGTCAAACATAATTGAAGTAAATCCAGCGGTTAATGCCTTTTTAGCTCCTTCATATGTTCCATGATCTAAGTGAACCGCAATTGGAACAGAAATATTATAGAAGCGATCAAGTGCATGCACCATTCCCATTACGTTTTCATAACCGCCCATGTATTTAGCTGCACCTTCTGATACGCCTAAAATAACTGGTGATTTTAATGCTTCAACAGTCGTTAAGACAGCTTGAATCCATTCTAAGTTATTAATGTTTATTTGAGCA
>Ga0172382_10011046_pt1 | contig 11993 bp, 10 predicted proteins | sample Leawel138RmetaG_FD_122245 | JGI IMG/M metagenome (GOLD analysis project Ga0172382, IMG submission 122245) | Leachate microbial communities from a municipal landfill in Southern Ontario, Canada - Leachate well 138R metaG | ecosystem: Engineered > Solid waste > Landfill > Unclassified | place...
ATAGTCCGCCTCGTTGCGCTGGATGGCGATGACCACGTCCGCGCGTTCGAGTCCCCTCGCCTCTTCCGCAGGCGCCGTGGAAAACCAGGCCGCCGTCCTGCCGCGGTTTCGGTAACGCCGATGGCGGTTGCCGAAGGCATCGTGGGTATCGATAAGCTTGAGCACCGTGGCCGGGACCTGTTGCAGAACCCGCGACAGGTACACGTATTCGACCATTACCGCATCGGGCTGGATGGCGGTGAGGAGCTTGCGCACGTGGGCGTCGATGGCGGGGTCGTACCAGTCGTCGATAGCGAACCGGTAGCCGTAATCGAGGCCCAGCCGGCGTGCCAGCCGGCGTAGCGTCTGCCGGTAGCGGTTGCGCGGCGCAGTGTAACCGACCGGGTAATAGCGCCCATCGAGCGCCGCGTGCATGGCCGGGGTATCGCCGGTCTCCCGCTGCACGTGCATAAAATGCACCTCGTGCCCGAGGCCGGCCAGGCTTTCCACCAGGCTCAGGATGCGCGCGCGGTTTCCCGACGTGGGTGGCAGCATGGGCGTCGGCGCGATCATCAGGATTTTCATGTTACGGTCCTTGTGCCGACAGTTAGCCCACTGCGCGCTCATCCGCTGAGCTGCGAGTCGGAAACTCGCCGCGCATGCCCACGACCCGGGCGGGAACGCCGATGGCGACGGCATAGGCGGGAACCTCGCCCACTACCACGGCACCTGCGCCAATCACGGCGCCGCGTCCCACCCGTGCGCCGTCCAGCAGTACCACGCCGAAGCCGATCCAGGCCTCGTCGCCCACGCTGATCCCGCCGGAACTCACGAGCGGTTGCGCACGGATCAGCGTCGTGCCGTCCATGCCGTGGTTGTAGGGATAGAACGCGCAGTTGGGCGCAATCTCGACGCGAGCGCCGATGGTGAGTGCGCCGAGGTAGGCCGACAGCTGGCAGCGCGATTGAATGTGCGTGCCGTCGCCAATGCTGATCCGCCCTCCCTGGCCGGTCTGGACGACGGTGTCCTGGTGGATGTGTACGCCATCGCCCAAGCTAACGTCCGCACCGCCGCTATCACGGTAGAAGAGCACCCGGTCCCCGATGAAGCAGTGCCTGCCCAGGGACAGGCCGGGGTGGAAAAGGTGGGCGCGCGGCGAAAGGTAACCGCGAGGATTCATGCCTGCCAACGGCACCCGGCCATACAAGGGCGGCAGGAACAGACCGGCCAGCCAGGTGGCCGCGCGACCGACACCCTGGCGGTGCGCCTGGCGCATCCAGAGACGCGCCCAGCGTCTGTGCCAACGCGGTTCTCCTCTCACGGTCACGCGCCGGATGCTCCCGTGCATGCGAGTCAGCCCCCGCGGCGTGCTGCGGGCCCGCCCCGGGCCCGCCCGGTGAGCAGACGGCGCGCGCGGTTCTGCACGAAGCGCAGGAATCTGCGCGCCCGTTGTCGCGCCAGTTCAGGCGCCATGGCCGTGAAGTGGGCATCGATGGCATAGCGGTCGGCCGCCACGTCGCGCAGTACGCGCGGCGGATGGTGCAGCGGCAGGCCGATGGGACGGGCGGGTATGGCGTAGTGCTGCTGCAATCGCGTCGATTGCACATCGTGTGTCGCCCCGGCCCCGAAGCCGGTGTTCGCAATCAGGTTCACGTAAGGACGGATCCCCAGCCCGCTGTTGGCCCAACAGGCGAAATTCCACTGCTGATCCCAATAGCTGATGTGGTCCGCATGGGCATGGCAGCTGTCGAACAGTCGACGGAAAAAAGGCACCGCGCGGCGATCGCCGAGCACGTCCTCGAGCCAGGGGCTGTCGCGCAGTTCCGGCCAGGCGGCGATACGGTAGTCGTAGCTGCGCCAGGCACGCGCCCAGGTGGCCCAACCCCAGCACGACAGGGAACGGGTGAAATAGTAGCTGTACGGCCCTTCACGCCCATCCGGGAATACGCTGCGCCCCGAGATGTGCATCACCCGTTCGTCGTCCCTGTAGCGCTCCAGCAACTCCTCGAAGAACGGGAAAGCAGTCGGCTCGGGAACGCAGTCGTCTTCGAGAATGACGGCCCGATCGGTCTGTTCGAACAGCCGGCTGATGCCGGTGTGGGGCCGCTTGCCGCAGCCGAGATTGACCGGCGAATAGTCCTTGACGAGTTCGCAATCCCAGTCGATGCGATCGATGACGGCGCGCGTGGCGGCGCACTTCTCCGCATCCTCCGAGTGCCCGTCCCTTGGCCCGTCGGCAATGACGAACAGGCGGCGCGGTTTGAGCCCGGCCAGGGATGACACCAGTCGTGCCGTCGCCTCCGGACGATTGAAAACGATCAGCGCAACCGGCGTCTGCATACCTACCTCGTACCGAGCGTGACCTCGGGCTTGCGATCGTGTCGGGTCCCCTGGCCGGGACGGGAATGCCAGAGCCGTTTCACACTCGCCACCGGACGGTGGGTCAACTCGCGCAGCACGGCGCGCAGCAGACCCATCCGGTTCAGCGATAGGCCCAGGGCCTGCACCCCCTGGCGGTGGAACGCCCAGAACGCCGCGGGCCGCCCTTCCAGGGCGCCGCGCGCCAGGAAGCACAGATATCGCCGCCAGACCTCGCCGAAGCGCGCCCGGTATTCCCCTGGCGTGAGGAACAGCGGACCGTACGTGGTCAACAGCGCCATGTTCGACAGACGGATGCGCTCCAGGGGCGCGGCTTCCGTCGCCGTCACGGAATCGTCATGACGGCGGATGAAGCTCAGCACCTCAGGCACGAATCCGAAGTCATGAGCACGCAGGGCCTCATAGCAGGCGGCCACGTCCGCGTGCAGCGCCGCCCCCGGATAAAACCCGCCCTCCCCTCGGACGAGATCGGCGCGGATCAGCAGTGCGGAGGGGGAGATGAACGGATACACCTGACCGAGCAAGGCCCGTCGTGCCATCTCCGGCCCCGGCACGCAGGTCTCGTCGGGTGTAAGGCCGTCACCGACCACCCGGTTGCCCCACAGGCTGTAGGCGCCGATCAGACCTGCCGACGGATAGCGTTCCGCCCGTTCCACCATCGCCCGGGTGCAACGGGGAAACAGGCGATCATCCGCGTGCACCACCTTGCAGTAGCGGCTCGCCGGCGAGATGAGTGCGAGCGCGGCGTTCCAGTTTGTCATGATGGGCAGCACGCTCCCGTTGCGATGCACACGGATGCGTGGTTCGCGGCGGGCATAACCCTCGATGATCGCAGCGCTGCCGTCGTCGCTGTGATTGTCCAGAATGACGTACTCCCAGTTGGCGTATTCCTGGGCCAGCACGCTCTCGATGCACTCGCCGATGTAGCGGGCGCCGTTGTAGACCGGCGTAACAAAGCTGACCAGGGGCCCGCCGCCTATCACCCTCGGCGCCTCAGCCAACATTACGCAGTCGCCGCCGTTTGCCGGTCCCCGGCACGTCGTTGGTCCTCCCGGCGGGACGCACCGCCCAATGCAGCACCGGTGTGATCGCCCCGATGCGTGGCGCATGCATGCGGTAGCCCCGTGCGGTCACGTCGAAGGTGAGCGCGTTCTCGGCGAGGTGCACGATCTTCACCCCGTGCACGTAGGCCATGAGCGTCACGTGGTAACGACCAGGCTTCAACAGGTGAGCGGGCATGTCACAGGTGGAAATGTAGGCGCCCGGCTCACGCACCTGCAGCTGGCGCGGACTGTCGTCCACATCGGTGGTTTCGAACACCACGTCGCCCCGCGCATCCACCAGTTTGATAAGAATGGACATGCCGCGCATGGGCTGATGGATGTGATAGCCGATGGCGATTCTGAACGGCTCTTCGAAGGCCGGGCTGCTCACCGGCTGCCCGTTCCTGTCCAACAGTCGCGCCTCCGTGAGCCAGGTCTCCACTGTGGAATCCGGCGTGGCCGAGTTGCTCCAGCTGCCGTGACTTTCAGAACCCTCGGACAGATAGGCACTGATCACCTCATCGGTAATGCCGTCCATGTGCAGGCGACCGTCCTTGAGCCACACGGCGCGGGTACAGAGCTGGGTCACGGCGCCCATATTGTGGCTCACGAACAACACCGTACGTCCTTGGCTGGAGACCTCGTCCATCTTGCCGAGACATTTGCGCTGGAAGCTTGCGTCGCCGACCGCCAGCACCTCGTCGACGATCATGATCTCCGGTTCGAGGTGCGCGGCTACCGAGAACGCCAGGCGCATGGTCATGCCGCTGGAATAGTGCTTGATGGGCGTATCTATGAAACGACCGATCTCGGAAAACTCGATGATCTCGTCCAGTTTCTGTGTGATCTCCTGGCGACGCATGCCGAGGATCGCTCCATTCAAATAGATGTTCTCCCGGCCGCTCAACTCGGGATGAAAACCTGTCCCGACTTCGAGCAGCGAGCCGATTCGCCCGTGAATGTCCGCATAACCTTCGGTGGGCCGGCTGATGCGGGAGAGGATCTTGAGGAGCGTGGTCTTTCCCGCGCCGTTGCGGCCGACGATACCCACCACTTCGCCGCGGCGGATCTCAAAGGAAATGTCACGAAAGGCCCAGAACGTCTCATCCGCATCGGGTGTCGTTCCACCGTGCAATGCACGGCCGATCCGACGGAAAGGCGCCACGAGCCCCTCCGCCAGCAGGGCCCGTACCGGCCTGTTGTTGCGTTGCACCTTGGCAATGTGGAAACGCTTGCCAAGTCCTTCCATGCGGATCGCGGTTTCAGCCATTCAGTCCCCCTCTTATCTCGGTTGGCAATGCTGTGCCCGCAGGAGTCGCGTCCAGTTTTCGATAAAGGTCCGAATAGCTTTGCACCTGTTGCTCCAGTCTGAAGTCCCGGTCCACGATGTGCTTGCACTGCCTGCCCAGGCTCTCCCGCCATGCATCGTCGTCGAGCAGCACGGCCAGACGCTCCGCGAGAACTGCAGTATCGCCCAGCGGGACCCGATGGCCGGTGATCCCCTCGCGTACCAGGTCGGTCACACCCGCCACGTCAAACGCCACCACCGGCGTGCCACAGGCCATGCTCTCGAGCAGGACGAGACCGAAGGCCTCGCCCAGCGATGGCAGCACGAATACATCGGCCGCCGAATAGAGCAACACTTTCATACGCTCGTTGCTCACGTAACCGAAGTCCATGCACTCCATGCCCGCGGCGCGCGCAAAACCGGCCCCGCCGTGCCCCATGGTCAGCAGCAGGCAGCGGCGCCGCAGACTGTCGGGCAGGCGCTTCAATGCATCCAGCAGCAGGTCACCACCCTTGCGCTTGTCCGCGATATCCAAGGAGCTGAACATGATCACCTTGCGGTCAGGTGCGATATCGAGCAACCGCCGGCAAGCGGTGGGGTCCAGGGGGCGGTACAACTCGGTGTCGACCCCATGCGGAATGTGATGGACGGGCAGATGGGCGAGCATGCCCTGCCTCGCCAGCGATGCCAGCCCGGAACTCGGGCTCACCACCGTGAACGGCGCCTGGCGCCACACCCAGTGCTTGAGCTGCCACTCCAGATGCGTGTTGTCGCGACACACCGCCGGCGCCGTATCGAGGGCCGGGCAGGCCCCGCAACCGCTGCGCCAGCGTTCGCAGGTATAGGAAAAGGCGCAATGGCCGGTCATTGCCCACATGTCGTGGAGCACGAACACCGTCGGCCGCGCATTACCGAGACGCGGCAGCGCCAGATAGTTGAAGAAACCATGATGGGTGCCGTGCACCGTAACCACGTCCGCGCTGCGGATCTCGGGGTGACGGTGCAGTCGGAAGGAATTGATCCGGTGCAGGTCGTTCAATCCGAGCGCGCGGGTGAATGCTTGCAGGCGGCGTTCCCACTTGCGCGGTCCCGGCAGCTTGTGCACGCCCGGCAGTTCGCCCGCCGGCAGTTCACAGAGGATGCGTGATTCGACGCCCGCCGCGCGCAGCCCCATGTGCAGGCGCGCCATGGCGACCGCGCCCCCGCCCCCGCCGCGCGCCGCATCGCTCTTCCACAGGTGCACCACCTTCATGGCCGTTTCCGTGCGGTCGGATGGCTCATACCACGTCAGCGAAGTCGCGTTCCATGCGACGGAAGTAGGCGACACCGGTCACCAACATCAGCAGTGCCGCACAGGCGGAGACGGCGATCATCGGCCCGGGCGCGGTATCCATGCCGAGCAACGCCCAACGAAATCCCTCCACCACGCCCACCATGGGGTTGAGGGCATAGGCGGCGCGGACCAGCGGATTCTCGATGAGGGTGGCCGGATAGACCACCGGTGTCATGAACATCCAGGCCTGCACCAGAAACGGCGTGATGTAACGCACGTCGCGATAGCGCACGTTCATGGCGGACAGCCACAGGGAGATGCCCAGGGCGGTGCAGAAGGCGAGCAGGAACAGCATCGGCAGCCATAACACGTTCACAGTGGGCATGATGCCGTACCACACCATCATCACCAGCAACACGGAGAACGCCAGCGCGAAATCGACGACGCCCGCGAGGATCGACGCAATGGGCATGGCCAGGCGAGGGAAATACACCTTCCTCAACAGGTTCTGGGAACCCACCAGCACGTTGGAGGCCTTGCCGACGCCGGTAGAGAAAAAGGTCCACGGCACCAGGGCCGCAAAACTGAACAGCGGATACGGCAGACCGTCGGAGGGCATCTTTGCCAGCCGGCCGAAAAACAGCGAGAAGATCACCATCGCGATGAGCGGCTGGAGAATCGCCCAGCTGAAGCCGAGCAGGGTTTGCTTGTAGCGGACCTTGATGTCGCGCCAGGTGAGGAAATAGAGCAACTCGCGGTAACGCCACAATTCGCGCAGCGCACTGCTCAGGCAGTCCTTTTCCGCCTGGATACGAATCACTTCCATGCCCCGAGCCGCAGTGCCGGCGGGGCTATCGATGGCCTGTTCCATGGAGCGTCCTGTGCGTGGGAAATGGGGTGAGGCCGGCGTGGTCAAGCGCCGGCTGCCTTGCGCGGCATATGCGGAGTGGCCTGGGCGAAATACTCGTCCTGCTCCCGGCGCAGCCGATCGCACAAGCGCCCCGGCGGGATCTCCACGTCCGCATAGGTGAGCACCGTGTCCCTGCTCACCGCCCGCTTCAGACGACAGCCGGCTGCCAGCCCGATGGGCAGGAGCTGCTGCTCACGCGCGACATCACTGTTTTCCGCCAGGCCGTAGGTCATGTATTCACCCAGGCCGTCGAGCACGGTGCCCGCGGCGAGGTCCACCTTCGCGGCGGCAACCACATCCACCGTGGGTGCGCCGAGCGGCGCGATGGCGGCATCGTGGAACAACACGGCCCGGGCGACGGTGTTGGGCACCTCGAAGTGGCACAGGTGGTAGGGGGTGTAGAAGCAGTACAACGGCCCCTCGCCCAGTTTGTAGAGGTTGAGGTAATGCTGCTGGACCGGATGGTCGCAGGTGCCGAGCACGAACACACCGGGCCCCGGTTCGGCGCCCACCACGTAATCCACCACGCCGGGTCCCTCCAGCAGGTCGTCGAGGGGATACCAGTTCACGGCTTCGCGGATGGGCGTGCCCGCGGGCACTGTGGGCCCATGCATGCCGCGCTTGGCAACGCGCATGCCCGTTGCGTTGGCGACGATCGCCTGTTCAAAAGAGATCTTCGTGCCGTCCGCGAAGGAGGTCACCATGTTGGGCTTCTGCTTCCAGCGCTTGGCGAAGGCCTCCTGGGTGGTGGGATTGCGGTACGGGTCGTGCAGTCCCTTGATGTTGCCGCACAGCACCGGCTTCACGCCGATGCCCTTGGCAAAGCGGTACAGATTCATGATAACGCCGGGCTGATCGCCGTCGGCGTTGGTGAACACCACGCCCGCCCGGTCCGCGTAGGTCTTGAGGATGGGACCGAGGGTCCCATCCAGCTCGGCGTTCATGGCAATGACGTGCTTACCGCGGGCGATGGCCCGCATCACTACGGCGGCGGCGAACTCAATGGTGCCGGTCACCTCGATGATCGCATCCACCTGTGCCGCTTCACACAACAGAAACGGGTCGTCGGTAATCGCGCGTTTGCCGCTGGCGATAACCTGTTCCAGCTGCGCCACGCTGGCCACTTCCGTCACGGTGTTCACGCCCGCCTCGGTGTAGGCCCGCCGCGCGCCATCTACGGAGCGGTTGGAAACGGCCACCAGGGTCATTCCCGGCACGGCCGTTTCGATCTGCAGGGCGATACCGCGCGCCATGAAGCCGGCCCCCACCATGGCCACACGGATCGGCTTGCCGGCCTGCTGCCGCTGTTCAAGGGCCTTGTCGACCAGGATCATGCTCACTCTCCCTGAGTATTGGTCTGTCTCCCGCACACTCCCTCTCCCCCGGGAGTTCTGCTGCCTGTTGCGTAGATCACGTTGCGCGGCCACGTGACATTCTTCAGGCCGCGGCTGTCTCCTCATTTGGAGGAGAGACAAAGGAAACCACATCAAGCTGCACCTGAATTGATCCCCTCTCCCCAGCCCTCGGCAACCGTTCCCTACGTTGCTCTACCTCGCGCATCCATGCGCTCGTCTCCCGGAGGGAGAGGGGGCAAGAAGGGCTGGCTCGCGGCGAAATGTGACTAACTAAAGGACAGGCGTATCGGTCAGGTTCACGCACGCGCAACCCGCTGCGGCACCTGCACGTCCGGCCAGGCGGCGTCCTTGGCGGAGATGGACGTGACGGCCAGGGGCCAGTGGATGGCAATGGCAGGATCGTCATATCGCAGGCCGCGTTCCGCCGTGGGCGTGTAGAACTCGGATACCTGGTAGAAGGCCTCCGTGTCGTCCTGTAGCGTCTGGAAGCCGTGCGCAAAACCTTGCGGAACGAACAGGGCCCGGTGGTTGTTGGCCGTGAGCTCCACACCCGTCCACTGCAAATACGTGGACGAATCGGGGCGGAGGTCGACGATCACGTCGTACAGCGCCCCGCGGGTGCAACGCACCAGCTTGGTCTCTTCATGGGGCGCGACCTGATAGTGCATACCGCGCAAGGTGCCCTTGCGCCGGTTGAAGGAGATGTTCGCCTGCACTACCCGCGGTATCAGGCCGTGTTCGGCCAACTCGCGCTCGCAAAAGCCGCGGGCAAAAAAACCCCGTTCGTCTTCCAGCGGCTGAATGTCGATGATGAACGCGCCGGGCAGGTCGGTTTCCGTAAAACGCATGGCAGTCCCTCGCAAGGATGGGCGGCACGCGGGTGTCCCTGACGTGCGCCCCGGAGAATGGAACCGGCGGGTGCCGGGCCGTGCGGCCTACATCGCGAGCCGGTTTTCCAGGCGCCAGTTGAGCGCTTCGTCCAGGCGCCCTCGGGCGCGCAGGTCGGCGAGCACACGCAGGCGCATGTATTGCGAGTTGCGGAAATTGCCGTTGTTGAAACCCATCTGTTCAAGCCCCGCCTTGAGCTCGCCGATGGATTGTTCGATGGGCACCTGCGGCAGGTGATCCGCGGCAAGGCGCTGGTACAGGCTGAAGTCCACCCGATAGGAGCGCTTGTCGGGCGGCGCGTCCGGATTGATCTCGATGGCGACGCCCGGGATCTGCGCCTGCACCGCCAAAGCCAGGTCGCGGATCTGAAAATTCCATTCGTTGCGGCCCACATTCACGGCCAGGAACGCGCCGCCATTGGCCGGCTCACGGGCCACGGCCCATTCCATGGCGCTGGCCATGTCCTTGATATCGATGAGCGGGCGCCACGGCGTGCCGTCGCTCAGGATCTTGATGGTGCCCGTAGCGATGGCCGAGGCCACGAAGTCGTTAAGGACCAGATCGAGGCGCAGCCGCTCGCTCATGCCGCAGGCGGTCGGGAAGCGCAGGCTGGTGATCACGAAGTGGTCGTCGGCCAATCCCTGGATGCTCTGTTCGGTATCGATCTTGGAGCGGGCATAGGCGGTGAGCGGATTCAGTTCCGACTGCTCCGAGCGCGCCTCCCCTTCCGCGTAGCCGTAAACACTGCAACTGGAGGCGAACACGAAGGCGCGCACGCCCGCTGATTTGGCCATATTCGCGAGGCGCACGCTGGCCTCGTAATTGACCTCGCGTGTCACCTGCTCGAAGGCGTTGCCCATGGGATCGTTGGAAATGGCGGCGAGGTGGATCACCGCGTCCACGCCCTGCATCACCTCCTCCCCGACATGACGCACGTCGGCGAAATACTGCATATCGCAGCCGGTTTCCGGAAGGAAGTCCCCGCCGGTCAGGCAATGGGCAAAATAGCCGTTGTCCAGGCCCGCCACCACAGCCTCCGGCCACCGCTCGCGCAGGCGGCGCACCACCGTCGGGCCGATGTAGCCCATGTTTCCCGTGACCAGGATCCGTCGAACATCCTTCACGATGACCTCCTTGTGATCTCGTCGCAGATGTAGTTGGAGAACGGGATGGAACACGTCCAGCCGGGTGATACGGCGTTCAGGATGTGCATCGAACGGCGGTCGCCCTGCAAAACGAAGTCCATCTCCAGTTTGCGTTTCTTCACATCGAGCAGTTGCGCGCGTATCCCCGCCGGCGCCCAGTGCCGGAAGTCGCTCTCGCGGATGCCCTTGGCCAGGCTGGTGGCCAGGGCGACCATGTGCCGTCGCGTGCGCTTGCGGATCTCGGTGATGGAGAGCCGCTTGAAATCGAAGTCCGAGTTGATGAACAGGCCGAGGCCGCGCAGCGAGATGTCCAGGAGCTCGCCGAAATGGAAATTTTTCAGGCCGCGGTACTGTTCGCGCCACAAGGCCGGCAAGGCCGTGGGGCCGAGTTTGATGCCGCCGTCCGCCACCAGGGTGACGTGCACGCCGAGGAATGGCTGCTTCAGGTCGGGCACGGGGTAGATGTTGGTACGAAAACCCGCCGCGCCGGCGTTGCCTTTCAGGTAAAGCCCCTTGAAGGGCAGGATGCGGTACTGCTCGCTGAAGCCGAAGTCGCGGGCGACGCTGTCGGCGTACAGCCCGGCCGCATTGACCACGTACCCGGCGGCCATAGGGCCGCGGTTGGTGATGATCCGATCGCCGTCCCGGCGCACATAGGCGGTGCCGCGCTCGATTTCCACGCCCAGGCGGCGGGCGTCCCCTTCAAGGGCCGCCATGACGGCGGTCGGCATCACGGAAGCGGTGTTCGGCGAAAACAGCGCGCGTTGCCAAGTGACGGCGCGCGGCTCGATCTCCCGCGCGGTCTTCGCATCCACCTCGCACAACTCGATGCCGTTGTGGCGTGCCCGGCGCAGCAGTTCGTCGAGCACGCGGTCCTCGGCCTCGTCGCGCGCCACCACCAGCTTGCCGCAGCGGTTGATGGGCAGCCCCTTCCGCTCGCAGTATTCCGCCAGCAAGCGGTTGCCTTCGCGGGTGAAGCGCGCCTTGAGGCTGTCGGCGGTGTAATAAAAACCAGCGTGCAGTACGCCGCTGTTACGGCCGCTGGCGTGTTCGCCGCAGTGCGCCTCTTTTTCCAGCAGCCGCACGGTGCAATCGCCATGGCGGCGTTTGAGTTCCATCGCGACATTGAGTCCGATGACACCCCCGCCGATGACCAGGAAATCGGGATTGCCCATGCCTACCAGACCTTCCAGGGGGCCGTGCCGCTGTTCCAGAGCTGTTCCAGGGTGTACTTGTCGCGCAGGGTGTCCATGGGGTGCCAGAAGCCTTCGTGTTTGAAGGCCGCAAGCATGTTGTCGTTGGCCAGCCGTTCGAGCGGCTCGCGCTCCCAGCTGGTGTCGTCGCCGTCGACGTACTCCAGGACTTCAGGTTCCAGGACGAAGAATCCGCCGTTGATCCAGGCCCCGTCACCGTCGGGTTTTTCCTTGAAGGAGAGGATGCGGCTGCTGTTCGCCTCCAGAGTAAAGGCCCCGAACCGCCCGGGCGGCTGGGTGGCGGTGAGTGTGGCCAGGGCGCGTTGGCTGCGGTGGAAGGCGATGGCCTCGCTGATGTTCACATCGGCGAGCCCGTCGCCGTAGGTGCAACAGAACGTGCCTTTGCCGACGTAGTCGGCGATGCGTTTCAAACGGCCGCCGGTCATGGTGGCTTCGCCCGTGTCCACCAGGGTCACGCGCCATGGATCGGCGCCGTTCTGGTGCACCTCGGCCTGGTTCGCCCGGAGATCGAAGGTGACG
>Ga0172382_10011048_pt1 | contig 11992 bp, 10 predicted proteins | sample Leawel138RmetaG_FD_122245 | JGI IMG/M metagenome (GOLD analysis project Ga0172382, IMG submission 122245) | Leachate microbial communities from a municipal landfill in Southern Ontario, Canada - Leachate well 138R metaG | ecosystem: Engineered > Solid waste > Landfill > Unclassified | place...
GCGGCGAGCAACCCTTTTGGATGATTTTTGAACATTGATTAATTTGTTTATGATTGTAAATATTAGTCTTCTCGGTTTTTTTGATTTGCAAAAATAATGACAGCCGAGAGAAAAATCAAGCTTGCTTGAACTTTTCCGAGGCGCATCTTATTTTCTTTAAAAATAATGACAGCCGAGAGAAAAGCCAAGCTTGCTTGAACTTTTCCGAGGCGCATCTTATTTTCTTCAAAAATAATGACAGCCGAATGATAAGCCAAGCTTGCCTGTGTTTATCTGAGATGCATCTTATTTTTTGCAAATATAAAAATTATTTTTGTTATGACTGTTGGAATTTTATATAAAACTGATGGGTTTCCCACTCTTTAATAATGGCTTTTTTCTTTATTTTCATCTTATTTGTCATATTTTTTCTTCATTTTCTTTGTTGAAAAGATAAAAGTAGTACTTTTGTATTCATTACCGGTATGATAATTTTGTCATATCCATCTTATAGAGAAAATACAATGATTGGTTCTATTTTTGCATTTGCTTTCTGGTTTTACTTTTACTTTAGTAGGTAAAGGCAGGATTTTATATGCAGAATGAGAAGAAATTAAAAAAGTCATATCAGAAATAAATAAAAGTCCTGCCGATCACACGGCGGGGCTTTTTTCATTTAAATAGTAGAACAGATGAAAAGAATAGCCATTCAGGGAGGAGAAGGTTCATTCCACGAGATTGCAGCCCGAGAATATTTCAGTGATGAAGAGTTGGAAATAGTTCCATGCAGCACTTTCCGTGATATCTTCGCTGAGGCAAAGAAAGATACTGATTTGATCGGCATGATGGCAATTGAGAACACCATTGCCGGGAGCCTGTTACAAAACCATGACCTTTTGAAGATGAGCGATCTGCAGATTGCCGGAGAACATAAATTGCGTATATCGCATTCGTTGGCGGTACTTCCCGGCAAGCCCATAGAAAAGATTAGAGAGGTGATGTCGCATCCTATCGCTTTGATGCAATGTGAAGCTTTCCTGGATGCTTTACCGGATATAAAAATTGTAGAACACGAAGATACCGCTTTGGCCGCACGGGATATCAGGGACAAACAGCTGGAATCGACAGCCGCCATCTGTAGCACATTAGCTGCCGAAAAATACGGCTTGGAAGTTTTTGCATCCGGAATAGAAACCAACAAAAGGAATTTTACCCGTTTCCTTATCCTGGCACAAGGCGATATGCTGCGTGAAGTGCAGAAGGAGAACCATATCAATAAATCATCGCTGGTTTTTGTACTGCCACATAATGAGGGGAGCCTCTCGCAGGTACTCTCGGTATTGTCATTCTATAATATCAACCTCACCCGTATCCAGTCGCTTCCTATTATCGGAAGAGAGTGGGAATATCAGTTCTATATTGATCTCACTTTTACCGATCACAACCGTTATCGCCAATCAATCGACGCCATCATGCCGCTGATCAGTAATTTGAAGATTTTAGGCGAATACAGGGAGGAGAAGCATGGATTCAGTGAAGAATGAAAAGTGAAAAGCGAAGAATAAAAAGTGAAAAATGGAGAATAGACAAATTGGTACACTTCGCGCAATAAAAGGTAATAGTCTAATTAATTGGTAATTAATAATTTTTAATAGTAATTGGTAATTGGTAATTTAAAAAAGTATGATAGAACCAGCTGAACATATCAAATCTATATCCGAATATTATTTTTCGGTGAAGTTGGCGGAAGTGGCCCGCATGAATGCCGGAGGGAAAGATGTGATTAGTCTCGGTGTGGGTGCTCCCGACCGGATGCCGTCAGAAGAGACCATCCACACACTGTGTGAAACTGCCCAGCGTCCGGATACGCATGCTTATCAGCCTTATACAGGTATTCCCGAGTTGAGAAGAGCTTTTGCACAATGGTACGCAAGGATATATCAAGTGGAATTAGCAGAAGATGAGGTATTACCGTTGATCGGTTCAAAAGAGGGGATATTGCATATCTCAATGGCTTTTCTCAATTTCGGCGACGCTGTTTTGGTTCCCGATCCGGGTTATCCTACTTACAGCTCCGTGTCGAGCCTGTTGAGAGCAAAAGTAATACCCTACGACTTGCGGGAAGAAAATAACTGGGAGCCCGATTTCGAAGCATTGGAGAAGATGGATCTGTCGGATGTGAAGCTGATGTGGGTCAATTATCCCAACATGCCTACGGGCGCCAATGCTTCGATGGAGCTATTTGAGAAACTGGTGGATTTTGGCAAACGCCACGAGATCATTATTTGCCACGATAATCCTTATAGTTTTATCTTGAATGACAAGCCAATAAGTATTCTTTCTGTGCCGGGTGCCAAGGATATCTGTATCGAACTGAACTCATTAAGCAAATCTCATAATATGTCGGGGTGGCGTATGGGAATGTTGGCTTCCAATCCGCAATTTGTAAAATGGGTACTCAAGGCTAAAAGTAATATCGATAGCGGACAATTCAAACCGATGCAATTGGCAACTATCGCCGCATTGTCGAACAACGACGAATGGCATGCCAATATGAATAAGATATATGCCGAACGCCGTATATGGGCGGAAAGGATCATGGATTTGCTGCATTGTAGCTACGATAAGCGTCAGGTGGGACTTTTCGTATGGGGAAAACTTCCCGATGATGCACCCGATAGCAAAACATTTGTCGATGATATACTCTACAACAGGAGGGTATTTATCACTCCGGGAGCCATCTTCGGAAACAATGGAGACCGGTTCATCCGGATTTCCCTTGGCTCATCGGCCGAAAAACTGGAAGAGGCGTATAAAAGGATTAAGTTGATTAGCTGATTAGCCAATGTGATGATTTGATAATCTCGACAAGTCGGGACAACTTATCCCGATTTTTCGGAAAGTAGTGCTGATGAGACTAATATGCTAATGTGGCAATGAGTTAAGGTGGGAAACTAAAATCTAAAAATTAAAATTTAGAAATTCTTACTTCTGAGTTCTAACTTCTTAGTTCAAAAGGACAATAATAAAAACAATAACAATATGAATTTCGAATCAATTTTATTACCGGGCATAAACGACAAGAGACCTCTTGTAATCGCTGGCCCTTGTAGTGCAGAAACAGAAGAACAGGTGATGACCACTGCCCGCCAGCTGGCAGACAACGGAATAAAAATATACAGGGCGGGTGTATGGAAGCCAAGAACCAAACCGGGCGGATTTGAAGGAGTAGGGAGTCCGGCCCTCAAATGGATGATGGAGGCTAAAAAGGAGACCGGCATGTATATGTCGACCGAGGTGGCCACCGAAAAGCATGTCTATGAATCGTTGAAATATGGAATAGACATCCTGTGGATTGGTGCGCGTACAGCGGCAAATCCCTTTGCAGTACAGGAAATTGCCGATACGCTCAAAGGGGTGGATATCCCGATATTGATAAAAAATCCGGTCAATCCTGATTTGGAGTTATGGGTCGGTGCCTTGGAGCGATTGTATAACGCAGGAATAAAAAGGCTCGGTGTAATCCACCGTGGCTTCAGTACTCCCGACAAGACTATCTATCGCAATCTCCCCCAATGGCATATTCCTATTGAACTGAAACGCCGTTTCCCTACATTACCTGTAATTGGTGATCCGAGCCATATCGGTGGTGCCCGTAATCTGATTTTAAAAATAAGTCAGCAGGCGATGGACCTTAACTTCTCGGGATTGATCATAGAGACTCATTGTTCTCCTGATGATGCCTGGAGCGATAAGGATCAACAAATCACACCTGCTACCCTAAAAGAGATCCTCGACAACCTTGTCATTCGTGATACGGTTCAGACCACAGAAGATCTCTCCGTATTGCGTGAACAAATCGATGACTTGGACAATGAATTATTGCAACTGTTAGCCAAACGGATGCGGGTATCACGGGAAATCGGACAATATAAACTGGAACATGATATGCCCATCCTGCAAACGCAACGGTATGACCATATCCTCACCGACCGTGCCGGACAAGGTGAACGGATGGAGATGTCAGGAGATTTTATCAAGCAAGTGCTGGAAGCCATCCACTCGGAATCGGTCCGTCAACAGATGGTGATTATGGAGAGGGCGAAGTCAATGTACTAATGTGCCAATGTGCCAATATGCCAATATGCCAATGTGCCAATATGCCAATGTGCCAATATGCCAATGTGCCAATGTGCCAATTAATTGGTAATTGGTAATTTTCAAAAGTATGAAGATATTAATACTCGGAGCCGGCAAGATGGGATCTTTCTTTGCCGATGTACTTAGTTTCGACCACGAGGTGGCGGTGCTGGATCCCGATCCAAAGAAACTGCGGTTTATTTATAACACGCAGCGGATGACTGATGCCGCGGAGGTCAAAGATTTTGTGCCGGAGCTGGTGATCAACGCTGCCACGCTAAAATACACCATTCCCGCATTCCATAACGTACTGCCTTACCTTCCGGAGAGATGTATCCTGAGCGATATTGCTTCGGTAAAAACCGGATTGGAAGAGTTCTACAGGGAACGTACCCGCCCCTATGTCTCTACTCATCCCATGTTCGGCCCCACCTTCGCCAGTCTGAACGACCTGAGTAGAGAGAGTGCCATCATTATCTCAGAATCGTCGCATATGGGAAAGGTGTTCTTCAGAGACTTGTACCAACGTCTCAAACTCAATGTGTTTGAATATTCGTTTCGCGAGCATGACGAAACCATCGCCTACTCCCTCTCCATCCCCTTTGCTTCGACACTGGTGTTTGCTTCGGTAATGAAGCATCAGGATGCTCCGGGCACTACCTTTAAAAAACATATGAATATTGCACAAGGATTACTCTCTGAAGATGACTACCTGCTCACCGAGATACTTTTTAACCCCCATACATCGGAGCAGTTGGGAAATATCAGGATGAGATTGAAGGAATTGCTCGATATTATCGGTGAGAAAGACTCCGATAAAATGAAAGCGTTTCTGACCGGAGTAAGAAAAAATATTGAGTAGCCGGACTGTTACTCCAGATAAATCTTTATGATCTTCGCATCGGTTTCGGGACGGCTGTTGCCATCAACCGGTAGAAGTGCGATCTTATCGATCACCTCAATTCCTTCAGTCACCTCTCCGAAAACGGTATACGCTCCATCAAGGCGGTCTATACCACCAAGGGTGGCGTATGCCTCTTTTAATTCTTCGAGAAGAAAGAATTTTCCCGGAGCTATCGCATAGAGTGAGTCCACCACGTTTAGAAGCGAATCTAAAAGGGTATTGAACCCCCCTGCATCTTTGGCCTCTTTGAGCTTGTCCAACTCTCCCTTATGCGGCAAATAATGGGTACGGATAATTTCGTTCTTGATCGGCACATTCACCGCCATTTCCATCGAGTCGAGCCGCCCCTGGGTGTAGACCCTTCCTTGAACAATATAGAATTGTGAAGCATCCGATTTCTTCTGTGGATTCTCGTTATCACTTTTTCTTGGAGCGGCAAGCGCTCCTTTTTTATGAAACCTGTTCTCACGGAATTCGGGCATCAACTCCATATCGGTACGCCCGCCACCAATCTGGGCACCGGCAGGAGCATTGCGTGAGTCCTGTGCTCCTCCCTGTATCACAAAATCCTTTACCACCCTGTGAAAGAGGGTGCCGTTGAAGTAGCCCTCCTTTATCAGTTTCAGATAATGACTACTATGTACGGGTGTATCATCATACAGCATCGCTTTCATTGTACCATAATTGGTTTCAATGACAATCGTCGGATAGTTTGTCTGCGCACCGGCTTGCCATGTCACTATGACCAGTACAGAAATAAGTATGTTACGTATCATATCATTTCGATTAGCTAATTGGATGATTTACTGATTAGTTGATTATTTTGACAATCATCACTACTCCCCGACATGTCGGGGCAAGTCGTCCCGGTTTCCCGATAAATCGGGACAAGTTATCGGGATCAATCAGGGGCTCTCTTATACAAAAACAAAGCAATAGCTGTAAAGATAATATTCGGGATCCAAGCAGCGATGAACGGACTCATTCCCCCTTTCACCGCAAAAGTGGAACTTACCGTCATAAAAAGAATATAAGCCATACTCAGTGCCAGACCAATACCAATATTGAGACCCATTCCACCTTTGACTTTTTTCGCTGATAACGCCGCACCGATAATGGTAAGGATAAATGCCGAAAATACGGAGGCTATCCGTGAGTGATACTCTATCTGAAATGCCTGTATATTTCCCAATCCCCTTTCTTGCTGACTGCGGATGTAACTGCGGAGTTGGGGTGAAGTCATCATCTGCTGGTCTGTCTTGGCAATGATAAAATCATTGGGGACAATCTGTAAAGTGGTGTCTATGGATGTACCTTTGGTAATGGTCTCCTTCAATCCTTCGAAACGCCTGATCTGGTAATTGTTGATAGTCCAGTGATAAGAGGAGTCGTAGCGGATCGATTGTGCAGTAAGCCTTGATGTGAGTCGAAGGCTATCGAAATGATCCATAGAGAAATAATATCCCGTGTTGCTGGTCATATCAAAATTACCGAAATAAACGATGGTCTGCGGTCCTATCCTGAACTGAATATCACGGTCGCTAGTCACTTTACCGCGTGGATTCACATAGGTCTGTTCAAATTCAATACGGGTAGCGTTGGCCGGAGGGATAATATAGCCCCCGAAAATAAATGAAAAAATAGCGATCACTAAAGCAGATACCATATAGGGCTTCATCAATCGTCTAAAGCCTATACCATTTGAAAGGATGGCGATGATCTCAGAGTTATTCGCCATCTTGGAAGTAAAAAAGATAACGGCGAGGAAGACGAATAGAGGACTGAACAGGTTGGTATAATAGGGGATGAAGTTGAGATAATAGTCAAAAATAATGGCTTGCAGTGATGCGTTGTTCGTCATGAATTTGTCGATCTTCTCGTTGATATCGAATACCACCGCGATAGAGATGATCAGGGCGATCATAAAGACATAGGTACCCAGGAACTTTTTAATGATATACCTGTCCAGCCGTTTTAACCTCAGAAAATTATTCTTCTTCATAATCGTCTGGTTACATTTTCCAGCATCGCTGACTTCCACTCCGGGAAATCACCGGCGATGATATGTTTTCTTGCCTCTTGTACCAGCCATATATAAAAGGCCAGGTTGTGGATGGAAGCAATTTGCAATCCCAATATCTCGTTGACGTTGATGAGATGACGCAGATAGGCTTTGCTGTAGAGGGTATCTACAAACGAGGCGCCCTCTTCTTCAATGGGAGAGAAATCGTTCTTCCACCGTTCGTTGCGCATGTTCATCACTCCCTGCTTGGTAAAGATCTGTCCGTTGCGCCCGTTGCGTGTGGGCATGATACAATCGAACATATCCACACCGCGTTCGATAGCCTCCAGGATATTTTCCGGTTTACCCACCCCCATCAGGTAACGCGGCTTCTCTTTCGGCAGTATCTCGTTGACCAGCTCCACCATCTCGTACATCTTTTCGGTAGGCTCACCCACAGCCAGGCCTCCGATAGCGTTTCCGTCCGCCTCCTTGGCCGCCACATTTTCCGCGGCGCGGCGCCGGAGATCGGGATATACACATCCTTGGACGATGGGGAAAAGGGTCTGGCGATGCCCGTAAGGGCATTCCGTTTTATGGAAACGGGTGATACAACGGTCTAACCACCGTTCGGTGAGGTCAAGCGACTTTTTCGCATAGTCGTAATCGGCATCTCCCGGTGTACATTCGTCGAACGCCATCATGATATCGGCGCCAATAATCCGCTGGATGTCGACTGCCCTTTCGGGTGTGAAGAAGTGTTTCGAGCCATCAATATGCGATCGGAACTCGACCCCCTCTTCGGTCAGTTTCCGGTTTTCCGTCAGTGAAAAAACCTGAAACCCCCCACTATCGGTCAGCATCGGCCTGTGCCAACTGTTGAACCGGTGTAACCCTCCTGCCTGTTGCAAGATGTCAAGCCCCGGGCGCAGATAGAGATGGTAGGTATTACCTAAGATAATCTGTGCTCCTATATCCTCTTTCAACTCGCTGACATGTACTGCTTTCACGCTCCCCACAGTACCCACCGGCATAAAAACCGGAGTCTCCACCTCTCCATGATCGGTGGTAATGATGCCCGCCCGGGCGTTCGATTGGGGATTGGTATGTAATAGTCGAAAATCCAATGTAATCTGAGCTGACTGAGTTTAGGGGGCAAAGATAATATTAATGTGCCAATATATCAATGTGCCAATGTGCCAATTCCGGTAAATCGGGACAAGTAATGATGATGTGATGATGTGATGATCCCGATAGCCTGTCCCGATTTATCGGGAAATCGGGACGGGTAGTGATGATTCCGATAAACCGGGATTGGTTCTATCACTCTTTGTTCTAAAAAATAATTGGCGAGAAACCGAATAAAATCGTATTTTTGCTCTCTGTATAACATTTAGAAATCACCTTTTCGTTGTATGGCAGAAAAATCTGTTTTTTCTCTGCTTGGAACAACGAAAAAAAATCAGTAAAATATGGATAACAAGCCTGAATTAATGACAAGGAAGCCCGATTGGCTCAAAATATCGCTTCCCCAGGGGAAACAATACCTGGATGTAAGAGAGATTATTGCGAAGAAGGGCCTGCATACGATCTGCGTAAGTGGAAAATGCCCTAACCTGTCGGAGTGCTGGGGAAGAGGGACGGCCTCTTTTATGATCTTAGGAGATATCTGCACCCGTGCATGCCGGTTCTGTTCAGTGAAAACAGGAAGCCCGCAGGGTATCGTGGACTGGAACGAGCCAGATCGTTTAGCCGAGAGTATTGAGAAGATGAACCTGCGGCACTGTGTGATTACCAGTGTGGATAGGGATGACCTGCCCGATCTGGGCGCGGAGTTTTGGGCAACGACTATCAGGCGTGTCAAAGAAAGAAATCCCCAAGTGACACTCGAGACATTGATCCCCGATTTCAATGGAATAGAGGAGTTAATTTACAAGGTAATAGATGAGGGACCGGAGATTATATCGCACAATATGGAAACGGTGAGGCGTTTGACTCCGAAGGTACGCAGCCGTGCCAAATACGAGGTCAGCCTCAAAACGATAGAGACCATCGCCAAAAGTGGGAAGGCAAAACCCAAATCGGGTATCATGGTCGGTTTGGGAGAGAAAGAAGAGGAGATACTGGAAACAATGGATGACCTGATCAATGTGGGATGTCAGGTGCTCACCATTGGCCAATATCTGCAACCAACCCGGAAACATCTGACAGTAAAAGAGTTTATAACACCGGAACAATTCCGGAAATACAAGATGATAGGATTGGAGAAAGGATTCAAGTTCGTGGAAAGCGGGCCGCTGGTACGTTCTTCTTATCACGCGGAGAGACATGTTTAACGATTTAACGATGAGATGATGAGATGATTATGGGGTTAGAAGTTAAGAATCATGAAATCATGAAATCATGAAATCATGAAATCGTGAAATCGTGAAATTTTGAAATTTTGAAATCAGAAATTGAAAAATGAATAATAAAGTGATTTTTGAAAACCTCGGTCTTATCCGTTACAAGGAGGCGTGGGATTATCAGGAGAGGCTGTTTGAAACGGTCATCCGAGAGAAATCGGCCACCCCCGCAAAATTGGAGGGGGAGAACGGGGATGAAGAAAGTGAAAAGGGCAACGAAGAAAAGGGGGAGAAAGAGCAATACCTCCTTTTTTGTGAACATGAGCATGTCTATACCCTCGGCAAACATGGCAATCAACAGAACCTGCTGATTGCCAATCATGTTTGTAAAAACAGGAATATCGACTTACATACCATCGATCGGGGTGGTGACATCACCTATCACGGTCCAGGCCAGCTGGTGGTTTATCCGATCATCGACCTGGAATCGTTCGGGATGGGAATAAAAAGTTATATATCCACGCTGGAGGATGTAGTGATAGATACACTCGAGTCCTTTGGTGTCAAAGGGAAAAAAGATGAAAAAGCAATGGGAGTATGGATTGATGCCTCCGATTCGTCCAAAGCAAGGAAGATCTGTGCCATTGGTGTGCGGGCAAGCCGTTTTGTGACAATGCATGGTCTGGCACTCAATATCAACACCGACCTCTCCTATTTTAATTATATCAATCCTTGTGGATTCAAGGATCGTGGTGTTACTTCCATGCAGAAGGAACTCGGTCGGGAAGTTGATTTTGAAGAAGCCGCCGCACGGATGAAAGAGGCTTTTGGCTATCGCTTCGGAATGGAGTTATCCGACAGGTGTAAACAGGCTTAAATATTTTTAACCCCTAAACTACAAGAAACCTCTTTAACATTTCTAATTTTGTAAGTTGAAAAGAATCTATACTCAATAATTAAAAAATATGAGCCAAGTTGTCGATATTAAGGAGCTAAATGAGAGAATAGAGCAGAAGAGCGGCTTCGTCCAGACACTCGTTACCGGAATGAATCAGGTGATCGTGGGACAGAAACACTTAGTGGAGTCGCTGCTGATTGGATTATTGTCAGACGGGCATATCCTGTTGGAAGGGGTACCCGGCTTGGCGAAGACCCTGGCCATTAAAACGCTGGCGCAACTGATCGATGCGGATTACAGCCGTATCCAGTTTACTCCCGACCTGTTGCCGGCCGACGTGATCGGGACCATGATCTACAGCCAGCGTAATGAGGAGTTTCAGGTAAAACATGGACCTATCTTTGCCAATTTCGTGCTGGCCGATGAGATCAACCGTGCGCCTGCCAAAGTGCAGAGCGCGCTGCTCGAAGCGATGCAAGAGCGTCACGTAACCATCGGTGAACAAACTTATCCGTTGCCCAGTCCTTTCCTGGTGATGGCAACACAGAATCCTATCGAGCAAGAGGGTACCTATCCGCTGCCGGAAGCGCAGGTCGACCGTTTCATGCTAAAGGTGATCATCTCCTATCCTTCCAAAGAGGAGGAAAAGCAGATCATCCGTCAGAATATCTTCGAGCCTGCGGTTATCGACAAGGCCGTTATCTCTAAGGAGGCGGTCCTCGAAGCACGTAAAGTGGTAAGGGAGGTATATATCGATGAAAAGATCAGTAAATATATTGTGGATATCGTATTTGCATCCCGTTTTCCCGACCAGTTTGGTATGGCAAACCTGAAAGAGATGATCGGCTTCGGGGCATCACCCCGTGCTTCCATCAACCTGGCGCTAGCCGCCCGTGCTTTCGCATTTATCAAGCGTCGCGGTTATGTGATTCCTGAAGATATCCGTGCGGTATGCCATGATGTGTTGCGCCATCGTATCGGCCTCACCTATGAGGCAGAAGCCAATAACATGACTTCCGAAGAGATCGTCAGCGAAATTCTGAACAGGATAGAGGTGCCGTAAGGAGTAAAGGCAGAAGAGAGATGGAGACGACCGACCTACTTAAAAAAGTACGACATATAGAGATCAAGGCGCGGGGCCTTTCACGGAATATCTTCGCGGGAGAGTACCACTCTGCGTTCAAGGGGCGCGGTATGGCCTTTTCTGAGGTTCGGGAGTATCAGTATGGGGACGATATGCGTGATATCGACTGGAATGTGACCGCACGCTATAACCGCCCCTACATCAAAATATTTGAAGAGGAACGTGAACTGACCGTGATGCTGCTGATCGATGTGTCTGAAAGCCTCGGGTTTGGGTCCCAATCGTTGCTGAAAAGAGATATTGTAGCTGAGATCGCGGCTACACTGGCATTCTCTGCTATCCAGAACAACGATAAGATCGGCGTGATTTTCTTTACCGACAAGGTGGAGAAATTCATCCCTCCAAAGAAAGGGAGAAAGCATATCCTCTATATTATCCGGGAGATACTTGGTTTTCAACCTGAAGGTAATGGTACGGATCTGAATGTGACACTCCGGTATATGACCAACGCCATTAAAAAACGGTGTACCGCCTTCCTGATATCGGATTTTATTGATGCCGGCGATTACAGGCAGGCACTGCGGATTGCAGCCAGGAAACATGATATGGCGGCTATCCAGGTGTACGACAAGCTAAGCAC
>Ga0172382_10011052_pt1 | contig 11989 bp, 11 predicted proteins | sample Leawel138RmetaG_FD_122245 | JGI IMG/M metagenome (GOLD analysis project Ga0172382, IMG submission 122245) | Leachate microbial communities from a municipal landfill in Southern Ontario, Canada - Leachate well 138R metaG | ecosystem: Engineered > Solid waste > Landfill > Unclassified | place...
CCAGGGCAAGTGGCTGGTGCTGTTCTCCCACCCGGCCGACTTCACCCCGGTGTGCACCACGGAATTCACCGCCTTCGCCAGGGCGTATCCCGAGTTCCAGAAGCTGAACACCGAGCTGCTCGGTCTGTCCATCGACAGCCACTACGCCCACGTCGCCTGGGTGCGCAACATCAAGGAGAAGTTCGGCATCGACATCCCGTTCCCCATCATCGAGGACCTGTCGATGAAGGTGGCCAATGCCTACGGCATGATTCAGCCGGGCGCCAGCGACACCTCGGCGGTGCGCGCCACCTTCATCATCGACCCCAATGGCGTGCTGCGCGCCATGGTGTACTACCCGATGAGCAACGGCCGCTCGATTCCGGAGTTCCTGCGCCTGGTGCAGGCCCTGCAGACCTCCGACACCCACAAGGTGGCCACGCCTGAAGGCTGGCAGCCCGGTGACAAGGTGATCGTGCCGCCACCGCAGAGCGTGCAGGAGGCCGAGGAACGCATGGCCGCCGGCTACGAATGCACCGACTGGTACTTCTGCAAGAAGAGTCTGTAAGCGTATGGGCGGGCCGGTCTCCGGCCCGCCCGCAGGCGCAAGACGGGCGTCAACAGCCAGCGGCCCTGGCAACTGGATTACAGGCCGTTGAGTATCTCGCGATAGAGTCGTGCCGCAGCCAGCAGGTTCCACAGTTGCTGCCCATAGGCCACGGCCAGAACCAGCAATGCCGGATAGAACATCAACTGCGGCCAGGCCAGTCCGAACAGTAGCAACAGGGTTGCCGCCACGTGCAGACGCAGATGGCGACGCGCATGGCGTTCGGCAATCACCTGGCGCATGGTGGGGATGTCTCCCTGCCACTTGCCTGCCTCCTGCATGCGGTTGTTGAGGTGCAGCCAGATGAGGAAGGGAACGATCTTGTACAACATGCCGCTGATCAGCGCGCCGCCAGCACCGACCAACACCAGCGCCCCCCACCACAGGTGAAACAATTGCGGGTGGATCAGTTGCGGTGCCACCTGATGCACCAGCCACAGCAGCGCCGCGCCCAACAGGCTAAGCAGGCCCACATACCAGAAGTCCACGGTTACGTCAGGCAGGCGGCGCAACCTGCGCCGCTGCAGTTGCAGCGTCACCACGGCAAAGACCATGAATGCCGCCGCCAGCCCCACCCCCGGCAACCAGGCCAGCCGGGGCAGATGCAAAAAGGACAGCGACCATACGATGAGCAACAGCAGTACCGCCCAAGGCAACCAGCGACGCAGGCGCGGTGCATACTCCGCGGTGATCTGGAACATGGGGACCACCTGATAGGCCACCCCGGCCAGCAGCAGGCCGACCCAGCCCAGCAGGCCCCAGGCCAGGTGCAAATCGATCAACAGATCGCGCGGCGCAAAGTCGCTGCCAACCTGCGCCAGCACCAGCAACAAGCCCAGCAGCAGCGTCACCGCCAGCGATGTCACTGCCAGCTTCATGGCACACACCGTGTCGTGCACGGAACACGCATTCCACAATGCATGGCCGATGACCAGGATGAACGCCCCCAGCGCCAGCGTCAGCACCACTGCGGCGAAGACAAACCATTCGTCCGCATCGGAGAGAAAGGCGGTAACCAACAACAGTGTGCCACTCACCAGTAGCAGGTGGATGGCGCGGGCGATAGGCAGGGGCCACCGCAACCGCACACCGACCAGTACGGGCAATAGCTGAAACAGTGCCCCGAACATCACCATCGCCAGATAGCCCAGGGTAAGAAGATGGGTAAACGCCAGCACACCCGGTTGCCAGCGCGAGCCCATGTGGCCCGGCCCGATCCACATCGCCAGCAAGGCAGCCGCAACACCGAACAATGGGGCGGTGAGAAAGAAACGCAATGGTGCCGCCAGGGGCGGCGTTTGTTCCAGACTGAGCAGCACGGTGCTGGGTCTCATAGGGGATGTTCTAGGTGAGGCACGGACTGGTCATGCGTCCGTCCACGGCGCAAGCGCATTCGCAGCCTGGCGCGCGGCAGTGGCCGCAGCGGCATCGCCCCGCCGCCAGATGAATACCTCGCACATACCATCAACGGTACGGCGCGTGTCATGACCATAATCACGGCGGGCCAACTCGTCATACAACAAACAGGGTTTCATGCGGTGACGCATGCGCAGATATTCGCCGGCCTGCAGCTGTTCCGCTGCAGCCAGTGTCAATACCAGCGGCTCAGGTGGACCCAGCGTGCTGACATCGATGCTGCGCTCGACATCGTGCTGCATAATCAGCCCATGGCCTGCATACGCTGCAATACCGCATCACCGCCATCCAGGGCGCGCTCGCTCATGGGATAGAGCATCTGCTCTTCCTTCATGTTGTGTTGCTGCATAAGAATCAGCAACGTGTCAGACGCTCCCAGATATTCCTCCATATCTTTCGCCGTCAACGCATTGCGCATACGTTCGAACAGGGAGCGCATCTGGCCATGCTCCATGCGCATCACCTGGGTCGGCCCCATGGTGCTGCCCATCGCCTCCTCGAAGGCGGGAAACAGTTCGTCCTCTTCCATGCTGAAGTGATGCTCGATGGCGCCGTGGAACCTGGCATAGGCATCGGCCGCGGCACTCCACTCGCCGGCGGCCACCAGCCGCTCAGCGGCGGCGAACAACTCGTCGCAACGACGATGATCGCTCTCCATATATTGGGTGATGGTAGTCATCTATGGGTACCTCGAAACTGTGGAGGAGCATGATTGCGCCGGCCGCGTGCGAGGCGCATTGACGAAGGTCAAAACCCCGGCGGAGGGGGCGCCGCAGGATAGCGGGGAAGGGGAAAAACATCAATGTGGCGGGGGCTTTGCCCCAAGATGGTGCGTCCGCGGAAAAGACTTCACGCAACGACGATGCGCGTCTGTATCACCCGGATGGATACGCAAAAGTCCGTGGGCCGGCCCGACAACACTCCGCTGCAGCGCAAACCACCCAAAGGTCCGGCGCCCTTGCCGTGCGCGGACGCTACAGCTGCGGATAGATTTGGCGCAGCCCGGTACCGGCGACACGATCGAAGTAGCGCGCACGATAGAGCAGGCGCGGGGCACTGCCGGTCGGATCGGCGAAATCGCTACGGTCATGCAGCACGTTATTGCAGATCAGCCCCATACCTGGCTCGAGGCGGGCCCGGAAGCGATAGGGCATGTTGTTGCTATCGAGCAGTTGTTCCAGGAAAGCGATCGTGTCCTGGGTCATGGAATCCTGGCTCCACTCTATGTTGCGTTTGCGCGCGGTATAGCGCATATGCAAGCTGTCGGTGGCGGCATCGTAAGAAAACACCGGACCACTGGCGGCATCACGTTCGCCGCCCTCGCCGTCCTTGCCGGGCGGAATGGTCATTACATCAGGGCGGGTCAATACACGGATGAAGTCCGGGTTTTCATCGCGCAGCAGGATGTACACGATCTCCGGGTCAACAAGGCCGTTATCGCCGCCTTCTCCCGCCGAGTGCACACAATGCAGAATCAGGCCGCGGATCTGCTTTTCGGGCGTATTGTAGTAGCCGTCGGTATGCCACTTGATGGGCTTGTTGGTGTAGGGGATATAGTTGGGATGCTCACCTTCAGGATTGACCGTCAACGAGGTGATGCCGTCATCGTCGGCCAGATAGTTGCTGTCCAGCCGCAGCAGACCGAAGCGGCGCCCCAGTTCACGCGGGATGGCCTTGTCCGGATCATCACCGGTGGCGGCGGCATACACCGCCATGTTGGTTTTTTGCAGGCACTGCTGCAGCGCGGCAAATTCGGCATCGTTCAGCGCGCGCGGGTCGCGCACCTCAACGATCAGTTGTTCAGCCTGTTGTGGATAGTCGGCCAGCTTGGCATCGCGCCAGCGGCGATAGGCATCCTTGTCGTCCAGGTCGAAGGGGGAGCCGGAGGGAACAGCGGAATTCATGCCTTGCCTCAAAAATCAGGAGCGGGCTGTAGTTTAGCAGGGAGCGCCTGTACAGCGGCATTGACCTGGATCATAAAAAAGGGGCGTGCCCTCGGCCCGCCCCTGTGTACGCTAGCGGCCCCAGCGGCCACCCCAGGACCAGCGGCGCAGTTGTTCCTTCTGCTCCACCGTAAGCTGATCCTGAATGCGATTGCGGGTCCGGACAGAGGCCTCGATCATCGCCCGCTGCTGCTTGAAAATGTCGTCGTAAACACGGGTGATGGCCTTTTCATCCCATTGCTCCGCCATCTGCAGTTCACGCAGGCGACCCTGGGCGCCGATCATGGCCGACATCGCCGCCCAGTGCTGCTTGTGTTGTTCTGCCATGATGTTGTCGATGGCGCGGCGCTGGTTTTCATTCAACTCCAGGGCCCAGATCGGACCCAGCCCCATACCGTCGCCACTCATCATGCCGGGACCCATGCCATAGCCACCCATCATGCCGGGACCCATGCCATAACCACTCATCATGCCGGGACCCATGCCATAACCACCCATCATGCCGGGACCCATGCCATAACCACCCATCATGCCGGGGCCGTAACCTCCTTCTCCCATCATGCCTGGGCCCATGCCATAGCCACTCATCATACCGGGACCCGTGCCATAACCACCCATCATGCCGGGACCGGGACGCGGCTCCACGGCCTGCACCACGCCCAGCCCCAGAAAACAAGTCATAAGCAAGGGAATGCCCCATCGCCATAGGTTTCGTCTTTCCATCGTAATCACCTCCTGCTGACACACCACGCCGCGCGGCAGACGCGGCACCCTGATGTCTGTACAAAACAGTATGTTTAACGGCCCGGTGCAGATGACGGTGGAGCGGACCCTGGCCCGAACTGCAGCGATGGGCGTGGTGGACTGTCGGACTGAATTCCGATCCGCAGGTTCAGGTGCGCAGGGCCTCCGCCACGCGCTGCAGCCTGACACGCACCTCGTTGCCCAGTGCTCCCAGCTCCTTGCGCTGCACCAGTCCGAGTACCGTCACCGGATCCATGAAGCCCACAACAATCTTACCCTCGTCGTCTTCGCGCACCACCACATTGCACGGCAGCAGCAGACCGATATCCGGCTCCAATTCCAGCGCCTGGTTGGCCAGCTTGGGATTACAGGCGCCGAGAATGTGATAAGGGCGCTTGTCGATGCCCAACTTGGCCTTCAGCGTCGCCGCCACATCGATCTCGGTCAGCACGCCAAAGCCCTCCTGCTTCAGGGCCTCGGTGACGCGCGCCACTGCCGAATCAAAATCCCCCGCCGTATTTACGGTAAAACCGTACATGCATTGCTCTCCTATAAAGGTAAAAGATTCTTCATGCAAAAACTCAATGCCGGCCGTGCCGCTGGCGCTGATCGATCTCCCACCATGCCTCGTACACCTCGTCGCTCCACAGCGACTGGAACCAAAGGATCACGTCCTCCGCCTCCTGCTCCGACAACACGCCCTGCCACGGCGGCATGTTGCCACCCAACGCGGCAGTGCCGTACTGGATGGTGTGTTTCAAATCAGCCCACGGGTGATGCCAGGCATGGCCGGTGCCGTTCAGCGGCGGCGGCGGAAAGGTGCCATCGGCATTGCGCACCCGCCAATCCGGCACGCCCTCGGCCCCGGCACCATGGCACACCGCGCAATGCCGGCGGAACAGTTCGGCACCACGGGCGATACGCTCGGTATCGGAACTACGTATCGGTGTGTGCTGCGGCGGAACCGGTTCACTGCAGGCCGTGAGCAGCAGAAACAGTCCTGCCGTGATGAGCATTGCGGACGTGGGCATCGTCATGGGCTGATATATGGTCAAGAGTGTAGACGGCAATAGACATCCGGGGGCAAAAATATACTGCCGCACTCTGGAATAACAGCGGCGCATGATGAATCTTTATGTTAACGGTGCTGCATTGCGCCGGAAATACCACATAAAAATTGAGGAGGAGTCACCATGAACATGCGCAATATTGCAGCGCCTATGCTGCTGGTCCTGCTGGCGACCGGTTGTGCCACGCAAGGCGAAGGCAGTTACGGCTACCAGGCGGAGAACGGTTTCCACAAACAGAAAGTGGTTTATCACATCAACGACAGCGCCGTTGCCGGCGTGGCCCTGCGCAATGTACAGAATCATATCAACGCCCTCGGTGCCGGCAATGCCGAGATCGTGGTGGTGACCCACGGCAAGGGGATCGACTTCCTGCTGGAAAACTGGAAGGACAGCAATGGCAAGAGCCAGGGCGACATGGTGCAGGACCTGGCCAACCAGGGCGTCAAGTTCAACGTGTGCAACAACACCCTGAAGGGCCGCAAGATCGACGAAAACCAGGTCAACATGAACGCTGTGATCGTGCCGTCCGGCGTCGCCACCGTGGGTGAGCTGCAGCTGCGCGGCTACGTCTATCTCAAGCCTTAAACCCACTGGCGCACCCTACAGCGGCTTGCTGCAAAATCTGTTGAACCACGGGGTGCACGGGGAACACAGGGCAAACCAGGCAATACTCGGTTTATAACCCCGTGCGCCCCGTGTTCCCCGTGGTTAATGATGTTGTATTCGATTTTGCGTCCGTTACGTCTTTGCAGCGCGCTGCCCTTATTTTGTCAACGCCATGAACAGCTGCGGCAGTTTTTCCGGCAGGCGCTGGATGTTGTCCACCACAGTGTAGCGGTGACCGAAGATGTCGCTGACGTATTCATCTGCTTTGGGGTCGAGGTTGATGCAGAAGGTGAAGATGCCCTTCTGATCCAGTTCCTTCACCGCGCGGCGTGCATCCTCGATCAATAACCTCTCGTCGTGCACGTCCACGTCAGCCGGTTCGCCGTCGGTGAGGATCAGCATAAGTTTCTTGTCGGCCTTCTGCGCCGACAGATAGTGGGCGGCGTGGCGCATGGCGGCGCCCATGCGCGTCGACCAGCCGGCCTGCATCGCCGCCAGGCGCGCCTTCACCTCGTCGTTCCAGTGTTCGCGATAGCCCTTGATGTGCATGTAACGCACGTCGTGTCGGGTGTTGGAATGGAAGCCCCCAATGGCGAAGGGATCACCCAGGTGTTCAATGGACCAGGCCAGCAGGGACACCGCCTCTTGCGACAATTCCAGGATGGTCTGCTCGGAACCGGCCACCTTTTCGTTGAGCGAGGCGGACAGATCCAGCACCAGGCTCACGGCGATGTTGCGGCCCGAGGTGCGGTGGCTCATGTTGATGCGGGGGTCCGGGTTGGAGCCGCCCATGAAGTCGATGAGCGAACGTATCGCCACGTCGAGATCCAGCTCGCTGCCCTCTTCCTGGTAACGGATGCGCACCTTGTCCTGCGGCTTGAGCAGGTCCAGCATTCTTTTCAGCCGCTTGGCCAGGGCGGCATGTTTTTGCAGCAGGCGATCGATGTCGGCGGCATTGCCCTTGGGATGCAGCGACTCGTACAGGCTGACCCAGTCGGGGCGGTAGGTCTGGCTGTTGTAATCCCATTCCGGGTAGTGGCGCGGCGGCAGCGAATGCAGCTCGGATTCCTTCTTCAGTTTCTTGTCGGGATCGTCGAAGAAGTCCTCATCGTCGCTGTCCTCGATGTAGATCCACATGTGCCGGTTGTCGTCGCGGTAGTCGATGACGGTATCGTCGAACCACACCTGGGCGAACTGATCGCTTTGCAGGCGGGTGCGCGCCACGAAGGAAAGCGCCAGATCGGCGATGTCGCGGGTGCTCGATTCGCCCTGCGCCATGATCTCGCGGAAGCGCGCGGCGAAGTCGCGGATCTGCGGATTCTGGTAAGTGTGCTCCGCATCGAGCAGGGCGCGCGACATCATGGCCAGGCGATGACGCAGACAGGACATGGTTTCCGGATCGCAATCGTTCTCGCCGGGCTGCGGATGCAGGGCGAGGAAGATGCGGCGCAGGCCGGGGTATTCGCGGATCAGCAGGGTTTCGATGCGGCAGTCCTCGAAGAATTCGACGGCCATGCGCTGGAACGGGCTGTAGTTGTCGGCGACGATGGGCGTGGTCCAGCGACGGTGTCCCACCATGTGCGCCAGCACGGCGCGGTAGCGATCGATGCCGCTGATGCCGTTGCTGCTGTCGAACACGTCGGGCACGCGCATGCCGAGCTTGTCGTAATACGGTACGGGCTTGCGCAGCTCGTCGAAGGCGGTGGAATACGGCACCAGCTGTTCGGCATCCTGCCACAGCCCGCGCATGTACAAATCCAGCCGGCGCTCCACGTCGGCGAACAGCACGCCGTGGCGCTCGCGCTGCAACACCGCCCGGCTGTCGGCCGACTTCAGCGCGAAGTACTCCTCCTGCCGCTCGGGATGCTTGCCGTAGTTGCGGATGCCGTACTCCACCCAGTTGCGCACGCCCGCCATGGACAGCTGCGCGAACAGGAACGGCGCCTGCTGGAAGAAATGCGGCAGGCCCGGGCTGGGAAAGGTGGTGTGATGGCCGTGGATGGAACCGGTAGTGCGCTGCATCAGTTCCAGCGCAATGTCGAGATAATGATGCAACTGTTCCAGCGAGTGCTGCCGGCGCGCCACCGGGGCCAGGGTTTGCAGGAAGGGCGCAATGGCCTTGCCGTTGGGCGACTTCTGCATCGCCTGGATGGTCTGCATCACCGCCGGCAATGCGTCCTCGCCCAGGGCCTGTGCCACCGACGGCCACTCCTCCATGAAGGCCAGGATCGGTTCGACGCCACGACCCAGCCGGCCGATGGTGCCGGCGGCATCGAGATAGGCGGAGGCCGTCGCGGCTCAGCACCGCCAGCGCTTCCACCATGCAGTCCTCGAACACCTCGCGCACCTGCGGGAAGCCGCTGTTCAGCTGCTTCCAGTAGGCCTTCATCAAGGGATGTTCGTATGCGGTTTCGGTCATGGCGTACATCCAGGAATTAAACGCAAAGACGCAAAGTACGCAAAGGGCGCAAAGATTTTCGGTAGGAGCTGCTCTGCCGCGACGGGCGCGTCGCCACACCCACGCACCTAATCGCGCTCCTAGGGATTTTCACGCAGATTTACCTTTGCGCCCTTTGCGTTGAAAGCTTTTTACTTTGACTTTCACCTTACGCGAAGGTCGCGTCGATGGCGTGATCCAGCGTCTCGCGGATGTCGGCATCGTCGGTGATGGGCCGTACCAGCGCCATGCGGCAGGCGTCGCGCGGCGCCACGCCGTCCTTGATCAGGGTGGCCGCGTAAACCAGCAGGCGGGTGGAGATGCCTTCGTCCAGGCCGTGGCCCTTCAGGTTGCGGGCGGCTTGGCCGATCTTCACCAGCTTGCCGGCAACGGCCTCATCCAGTCCGCTTTCCTTGGCCAGGATGCTGGTCTCCAGCTCGGCCTCCGGATAGTCGAATTCGAAGGCGGTGAAACGCTGCTTGGTGGACTGCTTGAGGTCCTTCATCAGCGACTGGTAACCGGGATTGTAGGAAATCACCAGTTGGAAGTCGGGGTGGGCCTCGATGAGCTCGCCCTTCTTGTCCAGCGGCAGGGTGCGGCGATGGTCGGTGAGCGGATGGATCACCACGGTGGTGTCCTGGCGTGCCTCCACCACTTCGTCCAGATAGCAGATGGCGCCGATGCGCGCGGCGGTGGTGAGCGGGCCGTCGAGCCAGCGCGTGCCGCCGGCCTCCAGCAGGTAACGGCCCACCAGATCGGAGGCGGTCATGTCCTCGTTGCAGGCCACGGTGATCAGCGGCTTGCCCAGCTTCCAGGCCATGTATTCGATGAAACGCGACTTGCCGCAGCCGGTCGGCCCCTTGACCATCACCGGCAGGCGGTTGCGGTAGGCCGCCTCGTACAGGGCGACTTCATTGCCCTGCTGCTGATAGAAGGGTTCCTGGCGAACCTTGAACTGTTCTTTGTCGCTCATGACATTCTCCTGTGCAAATCTGCATGCCGCCGAACCCGTGGTGCGGTGTTCGCTGGCATGCACTCTGCCTTGTCCATATTACGCGCGGGTCTGTAGCGCAGGAAGAAAAACGCCCCCATGAAGGGGGCGTTCTCCTTTTTCAGCTTGGGAGGCGACGTACAGAAGCCTGCTCCGGGGTCGCATCCCCGCAAGCGGGGCCCCTGCTCCGGGGTCGCATCCCCGCAAGCGGGGCCCCTGCTCCGCCCTCCGCAGGGCGGCTATCGCAGAGGCGACGGCAAGTGAGTTGCTTGGACTCGCCGCCTTAGCCTGCTCCGGGGTCGCATCCCCGCAAGCGGGGCCCCTGCTCCGCCCTCCGCAGTCTTACTTGTGCACGCCCAGCTTTTCGCGCCAGCCCGGGAAGATCTTGTCGGCATCCTTCGGGAACGACTCGAAGGCGCGGGCGAACTCCTTGTGCTCCTTGGCCCACTCGATCGGGTCGGCCTTGGCCTTCCAGCACTCGTAGGCCTGACGCAGGGAGATGGCGCCGGCGGCCGGGGAGTCGATGTGGCCGTAGGAGCCGCCACCGGCGGTGTTGATCACGTTGCCGTGGCCCAGGTTCTCGAAGAAGCCGGGCAGGCGCAGGGCGTTCATGCCGCCGGAGATGATCGGGGTGGTCGGCTTCATGCCGTACCACTTCTGGAAGTAGACCGGGCCCTGGCACTCGTCGCGCTCGATCATGTAGGCGATGATCTTGTCGTCGCCTTCGCCTTCCATCTTGCCGTAGCCCATGGTGCCGACGTGGATACCGGAAGCACCCTGCAGACGGCTCATCTTGGCCAGCACGAAGGCGGTGTAACCGCGCTTGGAGCTGGGGGAGGTCACGGCGCCGTGACCGGCACGGTGGTAGTGCAGGTACTGGTTGGGGTACTGACGGCGGGCGGTGGTCACCATGCCGGGGCCGCCGACGTAACCGTCAACCAGGAAGGCCAGCTTGTCGGCGTCGGGACCGAACACTTCCAGTGCGAAGTCGGCGCGGGCGCACATTTCGTAGTGGTCGTCAGCGGTGATGTTCATGGAGAACAGCTTGGCCTGACCGGTTTCGTCCTGGGCGCGCTTCATGGCGTCGTACACCAGGGGCAGGGTCTTCTTGATCGGGGCGAACACCTGGTTGCCTTGCGGCTCGTCGTTCTTGATGAAGTCGCCACCCAGCCAGAACTGGTAGGCGGCCTTGGCGAACGGCTCCGGACGCAGGCCCAGCTTCGGCTTGATGATGGTGCCGGAGATGTAACCACCATCGACCACCGGACGTCCGAGAATGCGCCACAGGTTGGAGATGTCGGTGGCCGGGCCGTCGAACATCTGGATCACGCGCTCGGGGACGTAGAAGTCGACCATCTTGGCGTGTTCGATGTCGCCCATGCCCTGGTTGTTGCCGATGGTCAGGGTCAGGAAGGACACCAGCATGAAGCGGCCATCGATGACGTTGCGGTCGAACAGCTCCAGCGGATAGGCGATGCGCATATCCTCGGTGGCTTCGTCGATGTAGTAGACCAGGGCGTCAACGCCCTTGGTGAATTCGTCGGTGGTGGAAACTTCCACGTTGGTGCCGGTGGAGGACTCGGCGGCGAAGTGAGCGGCCGCTTCCAGGTAACCGTAGCCGGACTTCGGCTTCATCTTGTAGGCGACGAGGATGTGCTTGCCACCCTTGATCAGATCCTCTTCTTTCAGCGAGAGGTCAGCATAACGTGCGGACTGATCCATCTTTGATACCCCTGACATTGTTTGAGTAAAAAACGGCGGGCATGGTGTTCAGGCCGCCATCATATACACAGAAACCGTATCTGTATAAAACGCGGGGTAAAAGATACTCGATCGATTTCCATAAAGAAAATCTAAATTACTGATGGGATGGATAAGCTATTACTTATCCATTGTATGGCGGGTATAGGGGCGGGCGACGGGGCGGCGGTCCTCCGGGGGGGTCAGAACTCGTTGGCCAGGCGCTTGTAGCCGCGCACCAGGTCGACATTGGTACGGGCCACGTCCTCGGAAAAGGCGGCCATGTCCACGGGGACCGGCTTGATCTTGGCCAGCTCCGCATCGTTGTGGATGTTGGTGGTGGACGGGATGTGGAAGCCCTCCGGCACGTGGCAGCCCTCCACCACCGAGTTGTGCCGCACCACCGAGCCGGCGCCGATCTCGCAGTTGAACAGCACCGAGTTGAAGCCGATGAAC
>Ga0172382_10011053_pt1 | contig 11989 bp, 19 predicted proteins | sample Leawel138RmetaG_FD_122245 | JGI IMG/M metagenome (GOLD analysis project Ga0172382, IMG submission 122245) | Leachate microbial communities from a municipal landfill in Southern Ontario, Canada - Leachate well 138R metaG | ecosystem: Engineered > Solid waste > Landfill > Unclassified | place...
TGTAAACACTAACGGTAGATTTTACACCAAACTGTCAACACCCTGGGAAAGGAAACCTGATTGTACCTTTTGAAGTCATAACGTCGCGCTCGATTCTCAGATAAGATAAAACCCAAATACCTGTTTCTCTTTGGAATATATCATAACGCGCATTCATCAGTACCGGGTGCCAGGATGACAGCTATAAAGCAGCGGGACCTGGTTTTTACAGCAACTTTGACAATTTGTAAACGGTCCTTTTACATCTGTATGAGCAAGAATAATAAAATCTTAGGCAATCGGCTTAATTTGAGCATAATACATCAGTCGAGACAATTGAGAATCTAAAGGGATCACTTATCCCAATGGGTTTTCCGTTATATAATTTTCGACGATTTTTGTATATAATTTGTGCTGAACAATAAAACACCAGGTGGGTAGGCCGGTCTGATTTTGTTTTTTCTTCCCATATTACTAATTTTACAGTAAATAAAACAAGTCATGGCAACATACACGATAAAGATCAACGAAAAGACGAAAGAAGGCAAAAGACTGGCCGCAATGCTTGGAAAATCGAAGGCTGTGACCGTTTTCTCCCATGACAAAAAGCGTCCGGGACTGGAAGAAGCACTGGAAGACGTTAGGCAGGGCCGGGTCTTTGAGGTCAGCAGCGGGGCCGACCTGTTAAAAAAGTGCCTCTCCTGATGTACGTCGTAAAGGTTACCAACCGGTTCAAAAAGGACGTTGAGCGTTGTCGCAGAAGAAACCTCGACCTTTCCAAGCTTGAAACCATTGTCGATATTCTCAAGGAAACCGGAGGGTTGCCTGTGCAGTATAAGCCACACAAACTTAAAGGGAAGTATGCCGGTCTGTGGGAGTGCCACATCGAACCGGACTGGCTTATGACCTGGGAGCAAAACGATCGGCAACTTATCATCCTTTTGATGCAAACCAGCACCCATTCCGACCTGTTCTGAATTTTCCATTTTCATCATCACAACAAAGTCATTTCAGATATTCTTTCACCTCTTTAATCGCCACCGCAGCGTTCCGGACCACCACGTATTTACCCGTAAACATCTGAACCGGTGACTTCTTAATTTTTTTTCCTTACCTTTAACAAAAAATCATCATGAAAAAGCTTTTCCTCTATTTGCTTATTTTGTTTGTAATGTTCATCCGGGGATAGCGATGAAGACCCGGTATTGGATTTCACAATATCAGTAAATAATTCTGTGCCCAAGATCGGGAACGATATTACCGTAACAGTATCCCCGACGATCGAAGTTGAAAAAGTAGAATTGTATTTTGATGAAACACTGATCGGCACAAAGTTTTCAGAGCCAATTACTTTTGATGTTTCAACAGATTATATAGAAATCGGCGATCACTCAATATCAGCAGTCGTTACTGGCATCAACGCCACTAAAGAGAAGGCGATCAAAATAACTTCGTCATTAGAAGTTGGGTCTCCTTACCGGGGAGGTATTATTTTCGTTTTGAATAGTGATAACAAAAGCGGATTGATAGCAAAAGAAGATGATTTAAAGGTCGATGGATCAACAACATTTACATGGGGGTGTTCCGGCCACGTATTGGGAGCCAGCAGTATGTCGGACGGGCTGGCTAATTCATTGTCCATAAGCGGTTCTTGTTCAATCAGTGCGGCACGGGAATGTGTCACCTTGGACGCAAATGGTTTTGATGACTGGATGCCCGGCTCCATCGTCAGACTTCGTTTGCTCTTCCCGGATCCGGGTTTTCATACGCGCGCAGGTTGATAGTAGAAAAACCTTAAGGAAGGGCCAATAAACGAAAAGCCTCCATTTCTGAAGGCTTACTATAAACCAGGTGTGGTTTTTATGCGAAAATGATTCCAGGTAGTTTCGATTTCAATGCGGCATTGTTTTTCCCGGCTGTGGTATTCGCAAGGGAGAGCTTCAGGATGCCACTCTTGAAAGAGGCGACCAAGTTATCATCGGCAGCCTGGGCAATCGCCAAACGAAACCCATTAAAGTTAGCGGGAGCGGATCCTGTAGGGATGGACACAGTGAGAGTGTCAGCCGCATCGCCGGTAACGGTTGCAGCGGCAGCGGTCCCTCCGGTAACATTTGCAGCAGCAGCCTGGTATAATACCACACCAGGTACAGATACAAGCAGCGATCCGGAAGCGAATGTCAGCGTGTCATAAGTGTCGCCCTTTGTTACAGCCGCAATCTCCAAGGCTACCTTGCCGTCCGAAATAAACTCGCCGGCTTTGAACAGGTGATTTCTCGAAATATGAGGGGCTGCAGCAGTCCCTCCTGCTATGATCCTGGCCGTTTTGATCACGTGATATAAGCGGGTGATGAAATCTTTCCCGACCACACACAAAGGAGGGAGTTCATCAATCCGGCGACCTCCGAACATAACGCCAATCATATCTTCTCCCGCGATGGTACCGCCTCCTTTTACCTCCATGATGATCTTCTCGATACCCGGATGATACTGGAATTCACTCTCTCTCTTGAAATACATAACGATAGAGGATTAAAATTATTAATACCCAGGTCAATTAAACTGTTCTCCCTTAAAATATATTCAGACGCAGTATTAGTAAATAAAAAAGCCTCCACAAGGGAGGCCAATACATTTACCGACACCATTTTTTTGTATACACCTCGGTAAGCTTTAGGTTCTTATCCAAGAGCTCAAGGAACAATTCCAATTCTTTCTTAAAAGGCTTCCTTTTCGCTGCCCGCAAACGGATGTCCATGCTTTTTCTTACAATCCGATTGTATGACCCCGATATTTTCACTAGTGAATCAGATTTTGCAAGAATTCCCTTGATGTCTTTTGTTGTTAATTCCTGAAGCTCACCAAGCAATGATCCAAGGGCCTGATAATTTGTCTTTGCATTAAATTCGTATTCTGTTTCGCCCGGTACTTTGAACAGGTCTGAGTAATCAACCGTATTGTTCAGTACTTCGCTTAAAAAACGGATCTCCTCATTGCTGGCCTGTCCTTTTGATATTTTCTCTTCAGTTTGGAAAAGACGATTCTTCATCTCTTCGAGATTTTCAGATGTAATTAAATTCATAATTGACATGCTTTCTTTTTGCTGTAATAAATTCATTTTGAATGGCTGTGATTTGCTTATTTTATTGATAAAAGTAACCTAATTGATCAATTAGTGACCCCATCGGGGTCACTAATCTAAGCGGTTGGTATACAAGCTCTGTGCAAGCTTGATGATTATAAAAAAGAACGTTTCCCGGGAATACCCGCCCCCCTGGGAGCGATGTTCCCGGCATTAAAGTTAAAATGATGGTAGACTCATAGGCATTGGATTTAAGTGTTCATATACGGTTAATCTGGATTCTTGTTTCCGTCCATGCCCCCGGAAAGACATGTCTGTGATGAACTGCCTTTCCTTCTCTGTGATCTCCTGGCCAGCCTCTACCTTCTGCATGATCCGCTTTACTTCGACCTGCTCTCCCGTTGAAAGCATTGAAAAATCGATTTTCGGAAGTTCGTCCATGGCTATTCAGTTGGGAACTCATAAGAGGCCAGGATCTGGTCCAGCTTGTGGGCTTCCGCCGGAGATATCCTCAGATCGATTTCGCATTCGATACTGATCTTTACGATTTCGGTTTTGACCCGGGGATCTGTTCGCAGATCAACGCGCTCGACGATGATCCTTCGTGATTTTGAAGTTGTGTTCAGCATGATTAGAAATTTTTAAGTGATTATTAAAATTGATTAACTGATAAGTCTTAAGTGTGTAGGACCGGCCATCAGTTGGTCTGACAAAGCTGATTTCTCCCTCCGGTGGATAACCGTCAAACCGAAATTTATATGGCCTTGCCTGCTGAGAAAATCTCTCAATTTCTCCATATTACGCCTGTTTCTTTCATCTGCGATAGCATTTAATTTGGTGGCTCTAAAATTCATTTTCCAAATGTCTTTTTTACTATTTAATCTGGCGAGTTCCATTTCGGCTCTTACTTTGTCGGCTTCATCATTTAATTCGGGATCAGAAAGAGTCTTCAATAGAGATACAAAGTTTTCATAAGCAGAATCTAAATCGTCTTTGATTTCTTTTTTGTGTGTTTTCATCGTTTAAAGTCTTTAAGGGTTCATAATTATATCCCAAATGTATAATTATAAGTAAACACAACAAATATAAATGTATATTTTTTATTAAATATTTATCAACAATTGTACCCATATGTGTTAACATGCCAAAATTCACATTACATTTGATGAATAAATTTAAAATTGTACTTTATGAACTTACGGATAGGTGAGATTATCAAGGAAAAAGGCATGACCATGCAGCAGGCAGCCGACAAAATGGGCTTCTCAAGGATTGGCTTGTATAAGCATATAAATGGAAATCCGACAATTGAGATTCTGCAGAGGATCGCGACCGCTCTGGAGGTTGATATCACCGAATTATTTGAGCCGGCCCGGGCGGATGAGTTTACATGCCCGAATTGCGGGACCAGGCTGACTGTCTCTCAGAGGAAATAGCAGACATCTGCAGGTGTCTGGATCAAATACCTAAACGATAAATTCAATCAAATGGAAGACAAAGTAATTGAGAAGATTTTCGATATTGGCGTCCAGGTCGGCGTATATAAGCTGGCCACTGAGCTGGGTCTCATTGATGAGAAGATGTCCGAGAAGCAGGCAAACAAGAAGTACGGAGAAAAACAGGTGAAAGAATGGCGCCAAAAGCGCTGGATCGTTGGCTATCCTTCGGGAAACTCAACCCGTGCCCGCTACTACTTTAAGCGTTCAGAACTGGAGATAGCTGCCAGGATGCTATCAATGCAGAACATCATTCCAGCGAACAAACTAAACCAGATGATTTAATCGCAGTAATTGAAGACCGGTTTAAAACAATCCCATAAAGGATGGTATTTGGGACCGATAGTCTTTTATAATTCCAAGGGGTGAGCATTCACTCATCCCTTGGAATTATGTATCTAAAAAGTAAAGAATTCAGAATGCCGGGAGGGCTAATCTCGATCATTAAATTCCCCTTCCGGGATCTTCCCGTCGATGATCGCCTGGAGCTCCTCATCCGTTTTAAACTGCAAACTCTTTGGTACGACATAAAACAGTTCCGGGAATTCATCCGGATACAGCTCTCCAGCCGCGCAGGCCTTCAGTAACCTAATTTTCATGTCCTTGCCGATCTTCAGGACCGGCCGCGATGTGTTACTCATCTTTATCAATTATTTGGTGAATGATTTGATCAATTTGGGACTCATCCATCCGCTCCAACATCAGGCGGAGATCCTTCGGAGAGTCAAACCCAAGGATTTTGCAGATCCTTTCCAGGCTCCAGTTCTTCCCGTGGAACCGTAGTTCGATGGATGACTGTTACTTTTAACTAAAGTATAGTTGGCTCTCTCTCTGTCCCAGATTTTCTGTTATTCTGGCACCGAAAATCTAAACAACATTGAATTTCCTGGGCGAATTGATCCATTTCCCGCTGGGCCTGACGGATGTCAAATGTTACTTTTAAAGCCATAATTAATGTCCTCCTTTTATTATTTTTTTAATATATAATCCACTGTTGACTTATTATACTTTATCCAATATGGGGTGCTTTTCCACCCTTCAATTCGTTCCTGGTTGTCTTTCAGGTATTGTTTAAATTCACTGGGAATATCAACCGGTTTTACCTCGATCGGATCGCCCATTAGTCGTTTTATAAAATCCTCTTTGGGCAGGGTTATGGATGAGGCATAACACCTGCAGATCGGGTGCCAGCCGGTAAAAAAGAACTCTTTAGGATAATTACCCTGGAGCTGATCGCAGATATCTCCATCCGGCATTCTTGTTCCGTGGCTTTCCGAAACTGGAATCTTTATTCCGCGGATAAAGTCCAGTGATGCCCATCGCTCGTGATCCGCTGCCCTGTATGCCAAGAGGATTTCATTTGAGGCAAGCCTCCGGGCATTCATATGGCTGGACCGGTACACTCCTTGACCGGGATGATAGTCCTTTGCGGCTGACGAAAGTTCGAGTTTCCCTGTTTCCTTATTTCTGACGCGCCGAAACAGCTTATTCGGTTCCCGGAGGTATTGCTTCATATCCCGGCTGATTGTGGCTGCAGGAGTTCCGGATTCAATCCCCTGGGTCAGGAAACTTTCGATAAGTGGTTGGACCGTTTCATCTGTCAACCTCCACACCCTGGCAGACAGATTTAATCCATCAACCTTCCGGTTTAAAAAGGCATTCAAAGCCTGGGTGTTACGGGGTGATTTTAAAACTTGTTCAACCGCTTCCTTTGTTACGGTTATACTGAGTCTCGGATCAGTCTTTTCAGGGATCAGCCTATTGAGGTACTTGTATAATTTTCCGATAAAAATAGTGGCGCCAGTGGCTTCAAGGAGCTTTCCGATAACCATTTGATCGTTTTTTTCTTCCGTGAGTTCCCATATCTTCCGGGTCTGATTCTCAGTTAATCGAACCACCTGGCCAGTATATTCACGAAGAATATTCTCAATCTGCTTTTTAACTATCGCATTACGGAACCATGGGTTCAGTGAGTTCGTATCCCGGAAGTTCATAGACAATATTGCCGATATCCGGAACAGGGCATGATCAAGGGCTTGTTCTGTCAGGTTGCCTGTTTGAGCAAGTATTTGGCCAATAACTTGGCGGGGTTTTATTTCGTCCGGATTCATATCAGTTTATATTCTGGTTACTTTTTACCCTGGGATCCGGATCCTGGACAATTTCTTTCAGCGCAATCATCCTGCTTTGAAGGAGCATGATCTGGAGACAGATGTCCAGCACATCGACGATGTCATAGTGAGCGCCGTTAACCATCTTCTGGAGGTCCTGCTCCTTGGCGTAAATCTCGCGGCTCAGGGTGTTGATTTGTTCAGAAATTTTCTCGTTTATCATATCTTGATTAATTATAATAATTAATATACATAAAAAGAAGGAACGGCTATAATGCTTCATTTGAAATCAGCCAAAAGACTCAATTGATATTGACATTATTATTTCCGAGACACCCGGTAATCTTGAAGTGAATCATGGAAGTTATTATTATCGTATTTGGGATCGGGACTTATCCAGCTTCCGGAAGTACGGCCGGGAAAAAACCGGCTGGTAAACGCCCATTATTCTAAAAATTGCATATCTTTGTTCGTAAAATCACGAACCATAGTGGAAGAGACCGTCATTTTCACAGAAGAACAAATCCAGGCCGCCCGTTTCGCAAAAGCCATGGGACATCCGGTGCGGATGTATGTGCTGGAACTGTTGAGCAAACAATCCTGCTGTTACAGCGGCGACCTTTCCGATATTTTACCCATCGCCAAATCCACCCTCTCCCAGCATCTGAAGGAATTGAAGGAAGCCGGTCTTATCCAGGGAGAGATCGAAGCACCCAAGGTAAAATATTGTATTAACCGGAAAAACTGGGAAAAGGCCCAACAACTGTTTGGAAAATTATTCAGCAAATAAAAAAATTTACATTCATGGTTCGTCATTTTGCGAACTACGAACAATAAAAATCAATTATGGAAATCAAGGTATTGGGAACCGGCTGTGCAAAGTGCAAGGCACTTGAAAAAGCAACCAAAGAAGCTGTTGAAAAAACCGGATTGGATGCCACTGTCACCAAGGTGGAGGATATTGTCGAGATTATGCAGTTCGGCGTAATGACCACGCCTGCACTGGTTGTCAACGGCAAAGTTCTCGTCAAGGGAAGAGTTCCCTCTGTCGATGAGATCTCGATCTTACTACGCAAGAACGACATTTAGCTCATGCTCCCGTTTCAGGGCAAATCAGATCATCATTTCATGCAGAAAAATAAGAAGATCAGGCTGATTGTCTCCATCGCAGTTGTGCTGCCGCTGTTAGGAATCCTTTATTACTTTCTCCAACCACTGGCCGATCATTTGACTTACGGTGTATTCGGACTTGACATGGAAGGCCATCCGGGTAAGGCCATCAATTTCTTTATTTATGACACCGTCAAAATCCTGATCCTCTTATTTCTGATCAGTTCATCGATGGGACTAGTCAATGCCTATTTCCCGGTAGAACGGCTACGCCTCTATCTGACCACAAAAAAGATGTACGGGCTTCAGTATTTATTCGCCTCATTATTCGGGGCCATCACACCCTTTTGCTCCTGTTCGTCTGTTCCGCTTTTTATTGGTTTTGTCAAAGGCGGAATACCCCTTGGGGTAACGTTGGCTTTTTTGATCACCTCCCCCCTTGTCAATGAAGTGGCCGTAGCCATGTTTCTCGGTCTGTTCGGAATTAAACCGACCCTGATCTATGCCATTAGCGGAATTCTTTTAGGTACAACTGGCGGTTTAATCCTGGAAAAATTTCGATTGGACCGCTATCTCAGCGAGTGGGTAAAAGAAATACAGGCAAATTCAGAACAAGACTCGGAAACGTGGGAAAAGGACCAAACGCCGTTTATCGACCGGCTTCCGGTCATCATTCGCGAAGGATGGGATATTGTGCGCAAGGTTTTGGTGTATGTGTTGATTGGCATTGCCATTGGCGCTACGATGCATGGTTATGTTCCCGAAAATTTCTTTACCAAATTTCTTTCAGCCGATAAATGGTATGCCGTGCCTTTGGCTGTATCCCTTGCCGTGCCCATGTACGCGAACGCTGCCGGAATTGTGCCGGTCATTCAGGTATTTGTTGCCAAAGGCGTTCCGCTGGGAACAGGCATCGCCTTTATGATGGCCATCGTGGGACTTTCATTGCCCGAAGCCACACTCCTCAAAAAAGTAATGAAGTGGAGGCTGATTGGCATTTTCTTCGGGACAATAACCTTGTTCATCATTTTATTGGGATACTTATTTAACTGGATACTATAAAAAAAGACAAACTGAAGACAGAAAATTCCAAAATGAGTGTAAATATCTTCTCCATACGTTTTATTATCAGTACGACCATCGTAACTTAAAATAAATGGAATATTTCGCTTATTTAATTTAGATTTCCTAAGTGGTTCCTGGTTTTGGTGGGCGTGGTGATTGTATTTTTGTTGATGGAGGTGGTGTGGCTGCTTGTTGTATAGGATTTGCCTGCCTTCATAAGACACTAAAATCCAAACGGAATAGATAATTGGTGTTTTTATTTTGTATCACTTAGGTCAGGATAAAGCTGACAATTGAACTATGAAACGTAAATATATATCAACACAATCCAGTGAAATCTTATCCTATTTTAACCAACAGGAGCAGGATTGCTTTGATTTTACCGAAGCATCCCAAGCCTTGCCCCTGTCAGGCGAAAGTGCACTAAAGGAGTTGCTTAGCGATATGGTAAAAAGAGGTCTTCTTATGCGATTGAAAAAGGGGTTGTATTACATTATTCCCTACGAAAAAGATCCTGAAAATTTCATGCCGGACTGGCATTTACTGGCACAACCCCTTACTAAAGGAACGAGTCACTATATTGGTTATTATTCTGCATTGCAAATCCATAGCCTGATCACACAACCGTCACTAAAAGAGCAAATTGTGGTAGCAAGACAAATGAGGCCATCTACTTTAAAAATAAAAAATGTGGATTTTCAGTTTATCTATCACAATGAAAAACATTTTTTTGGGTTTAAGAAAATATGGATTGACAGTTATAATAAGGTTTTATGTTCTGAATTGGAAAAAACTTTTATTGATTGCCTGTTTAAACCAGACTACGCAGGAGGGATTGTTGAAGTAGCGAGAGCAGTCTATATGTCGAGGGACAAAATTAAGTTCAATAAATTATTGGAGTATGCCGAGCAATTCCAATCCCAAGCAGTAATCAAACGGTTAGGCTTTTTGCTTGAGACCCTGGAAATTGAAAATGATATCGTAGAACAACTACAAAAAAAGAAGACGTCCTCCTATGTACTGTTAGATACTGAGTTGCCGAAATCGGGCAAGTTAATCAGTCGATGGGGGATTCAGCAAAATTTAGAAACAGAAACTATTAAATCGGCGATTTATACATGATAAAACCAGGAGAATTACAAAGTAAGGCTCGCGCGGTTGGCGTTCGCGATCAACAAATTGAGAAGGACTACATTTTGTCATGGGTTTTGCAGGGAATAGCCAGGCAGCCTCAATTATCTGAGCAAATTATTTTTAAAGGATAATGTGCATCTGCACATTATCCTTTTTATGTATAGCAAATGATTATGTGAAGCAATCTTTTCTAAAATACGCATAATCCATGCTTTCGCATAGACTAATCAGCAAATTGCTCCACATAATATTTCAATCAAAAGGATTTCAACCAATCAAGTATATCCTCATTCCTTTCCCAAAGAGGAACGATTTCAGGAGAAACATTTTTATATGCTTTTTCGATGGCCTCTCGTTTCTGCTTTGAATCAGCCCTTGCATACACTTCTGTGGTTTGTATGGATACATGTCCTAATATATCCCTGATATATACTAAGTTTACTCCTGCTTGCAACAGGTGCATTGCCTTTGAGTGTCTTAGAGTGTGGCAACAAACACTTTTAGGCATGATTTCGTCATTTTCAGAGCGTGCCATCGCCGCATATTTTTTGACAATATGTGTTATTCCACCTCGGGTTAGCTTTTCCTTTCTATTATTGGTAAATAGTGGATAAGGACGGCACTCACTTTTCAAGAGCCCATTTTCCTCCATGTAGGATAATAATATTTTCATTTGTTCTTCCAGCATCGGGACAGTTCGTATTTTCCGTCCTTTACCATGGATTGTGACGTAATATGGTTTCTCCTTGTGGATATCTTGAACTGTCAGATCAGCGGCTTCTTGTACGCGAGCTCCGACATCATACATAACGGATAATAGGGCCAAGTCTCTACGACCTTTTCGAGTCTTAGCATCCGGCATGGATAATAGCAACTTTATTCCGTCCAAGCTAAGATAGTTTATTTTACCCCGCTCATGACGTTTACTCTTGATAGCCAAAATTCTTTGGAACTCAAAAATGTTATCAGGATGATGATATTGAACATACTTGATGAAGGAATGGATTGCAGCCAGGCGGTTATTTCTGGTGGATGCCCCCAGTTTTTTTTCTTTCTGTATCCAATCCAAGAATGCAGCCACCCTGTCTCTTGTTATGGTGGATAGAGTGACCAGGTTTATATTTATACCTTCAACTTTGTTGATATACCCAATAAGTTGGACAAAAGTGTCCCGATAAGACTTTATTGTATTTTCACTTGCCCCTCTTTCATCAACAAGGTATGTTGTGAGGAAATCTGTTAGGTGTTTTGCAAAATCAGTCGTTCTCATAATCACATTCATTTTTTAGGCAAGGGAAGACATTAACGAGCATGTCTTCCACATTGTGTATTAATTCCGGATATATTTCAGCCGTCAAGCGTACATAATTGTTTGTCGCTTCTATAGACCGATGACCTAGATAAGTTGATAAAATTGGTAAGGAACTGTACATGTCCATACCGTTCCTTACCATTTGTAATAATGAACGCACAGCAAAAGTATGGCGGAGTTGATGGACATCCGGACCGTAATGGTTCCCCTTAAAAGGGATTCCGACTTTCTTCAGTACCAGCCTAAAAACTTTGTAGATCTGTCCACTGTTACATTTTTTTCCTCTTGCAGTAATAAAGAAGTAAGGTTCGTATCTGTTTGGGTTTAGACGATCCCGGTGTGTACGGTACTGCAAGAGAACATTGCAAAGCGATTTGGTAAAGGGAAGCAGTCTTTCTTTACCATTTTTCGTATCACGCAAAATGAATACTTTTTGTTTCAGGTCCATATCCTCATCCAATATGTCAAGTGCTTCCCCGATTCTCACCCCCGTACAAACCAAAAAACGGAGCAAAGCAGGCATTACAAAACGAACAGAGTCTATTCTTATTGGTACACATACCAACCTGTCGCATATTTCCAGTATCTTATCTGTTTCAGAAACAGTATAGATATATGGAACAAAAGTTTTCCTGGGTTTGGGAACATGAGACATTGCGGACACTTTGCCGTTCTGGCTTAAATACAGTGCAAACTGGTTTAA
>Ga0172382_10011056_pt1 | contig 11987 bp, 11 predicted proteins | sample Leawel138RmetaG_FD_122245 | JGI IMG/M metagenome (GOLD analysis project Ga0172382, IMG submission 122245) | Leachate microbial communities from a municipal landfill in Southern Ontario, Canada - Leachate well 138R metaG | ecosystem: Engineered > Solid waste > Landfill > Unclassified | place...
AGATACGCAAGGCAGGCACAAGGAACCCGGTGTTCATGCTTGACGAACTCGACAAGGTCGGGGCGGACTTCCGCGGAGACCCCACCTCGGCGCTGCTTGAGATACTCGACCCCGCACAGAATTACACCTTCCAGGATCACTACCTCAACGTTCCGTTCGACCTGTCTGGTGTTCTGTTTATAGGCACGGCAAATTACATGGCGCCGGTTCCCGCGCCGCTACGGGATCGTATGGAAGTGATCGAGCTGCCGGGCTACACGAACCACGAGAAGCTGCACATCGCCAGAAAATATCTTGTGCCCAGGCAGCAGAAGGAAAACGGACTCAAACCCTCGCAGGTGCGATTCAGCGACGCCGCCATCAACGAGATCGTCGATGGTTACACACGCGAGGCGGGAGTGCGCGACCTCGAAAGGCAGATCGGCGCCATTTGTCGAGGAGTGGCTGCACTGGTGGCGGGGGGAAAGGCGACCTCACGCAAGGTCGATCACAAGCTGATAGTCGAAATGCTCGGCCCGAAGCGATTCGAAAGCGAAACCGCGATGCGAACCAGCGTGCCGGGCGTCGCCACAGGACTCGCCTACACGCCATCCGGTGGAGAGCTGATCTTCGTCGAGTGCACAAGCTATCCCGGAAAAGGCAACCTGACCCTGACAGGTCAGATTGGCGACGTGATGAAAGAAAGCGCCCTTGCCGCACTGAGCCTTATCAAGAGCCGGTCGGACAAGCTGGTGGGCCATTCTAAAGAGTTCGCTGACATCGACATTCACGTTCATGTTCCCGCCGGTGCCGTGCCCAAGGACGGCCCGTCGGCAGGACTGGCGATTGTGACTGCCCTGACAAGCCTGCTGTCCGGAAGACCCGTGCGATCCGATGTTGCGATGACGGGCGAAGTGACCCTTCGGGGCCTGGTGCTTCCAATCGGAGGTGTTAAGGAAAAGGTGCTCGCCGCACATAGAGCGGGCATCAAGACGGTGCTGCTTCCCGATGGAAATCGAAAGGATCTACCCGACATCCCGGAGGAGGTGCGAAGCGGATTGGAGTTTGTGTTTGTAAAGACCGTGGAAAAAGCAATGGAAGTGGCGATACGAGCAAAAAAAACCGATAAGAAGAAAGGTCTTGACAACAAGCCCCGTGACAGGCATACACAATCACAGGCCGCCATGGCCCGAACTGACACTAAGACCTGACATGATGATGTATCCGTCTGGTTGAAGTAAGTCGACAGGGGCTTGAGAAAAGGTTTGCCTCCTGTCCGGTTCTTGTTATCTTATGTCAAGTCGCCGATTGTTTTTGTAACCTTTCATCTATCTTAAATGGAGTCTGGCATGGCACTTTCAGACATTACGAGAAAATTGTTCAACTTTGGCCAGTCGGGTGGAAACAAAGTCGAGTACCTTCTGGCTGGTGCTTTGGGCCTGATTATTGTTGGTGCTTTGGCGCTGACGATTCACACCTCCTTCGGTGGGGGCAGTCGCGGTAAGAATCGGCCCATCGTCTTTGAATGCACGCAGTGCCACCATCAGTTTGAGCAGAAGGCAGAGGACCTTTATGACATGGAGGGCATGTATGGCGGAATGGAAATTCCCATGCTTGATTGCCCTTCCTGCGGCGCTCAGAAGTCCGCGCTGCTTACCACAAGGTGCCCCGCCTGCGAGAAGCATTTCATTTCGCAGTCCACGCTGATGCAGGTTCAGTATGGCGCGTCCGGTCAGATGCCTCCCGAGGATGTGCGTGATGTCTGCACTCATTGCGGGCAGGACATCCTTCAATGGTACAGGGATAACCGTCGCAGATAGAGCGTTGACCTTGCCGGGATCACGTTGACGCCAGGTGCATACGCGGCACGAGTTCGACCTTGATCCATCCCGGTTGGCGTTCGTCGAAGGCGCGGTATGCGTCCAGTACCGAGTCGAACGGTTCGACGTTCGAGATGTACAGTTCCGGATCGACAGCGCCGGTCTTGACGAGTTCCATCAGCATCGGGATATATTTCCTGTGGTTGCAGTTGCCCATCTGCAATGTGAGGTTTCGATCGGTGGCGAATCCAAGCGGAAAGAATCTGGCGCTTTGGGGGTATGCTCCAACGATTGCGAGCGTTCCTGCTTTTGCGAGTGATTCCGATGCCCAGAACAGTGCCTGCGATGGCCCGTCGCCGGGCCTCCAGCCTTCGTTGCTCGGGTGCGAAACTGGTGCGACGTGTTTGAGTTCATATTCAAATTCTTCGTCGAGTTGGCGTGATTTCGCCGCCGCCGGGCCTGTATGAGCTTTTACGGCATCGACGCCAACAGCGTCGATGGCGCGATCGACGCCTATTCCGCCCGTCAATTCTTGAATCGCTTCGACGGGGTCATCCTCCTCGAAGTTGATTACTTCGGCGCCCTGATCGCGGGCCATTTCAAGCCTCATCGGTATGCGATCAACGGCGATTATCCTTCCGGCGCCCATGAGAATCGCGCTGAGAATCGCGAATTGCCCCACAGGTCCGCAGCCGAAGATGGCGACGGTGTTTCCCGGTTCGACCTCGGCAATGTCGGCTGCAAAGTATCCTGTCGGGAACATGTCGGTGATCATAATCGCCTGATCGTCGGTCACCTCGTTGGGTATCTTGATCAGGCCGATGTTCGCAAATGGGATGAGCGCCTTCTGCGCCTGAAGTCCATCGAACGAACCGCTGGACGCGGGTCCGCCAAAAAACGCCGTTCCAGCCTGCGGGCCGTTGGGATTGGAATTGTCGCATTGTGAAAAATATCCCGCCCTGCAATAGCTGCAATATCCGCAGGCGATTGTGGGGGTGATGACGACGCGATCGCCTTCCTTGAAATTGCGAACGCCCGGGCCTGTCTTTTCGACAATGCCCACTCCCTCGTGTCCAACTATCGTGCCTTCCCGCATGCCCGGCATCGTGCCCCGAACCAGGTGCAGATCGGTACCGCAGATCGCGCTTGCCGTCAAGCGGACGATGGCATCGTTGGGTTCCTGGATCCTTGGCTCGCTTACCTCTTCAAGTCGAATATCTCCGATGTCGTGAAAGACCACCGCTTTCATTTGGGATCCCCTTTGCACCCGATAAACAGTCAATTCTAGGCATGTGGGTTTTGCACTTCAGCAACCCTTCGCATGCGGCGGTTGCTTCGCCCGAGGGGTATAACTTATCATGATGGCTTGTAAGCTGATTCTGAATGTGAGGATTTCATATGCTGCTTAAATCATCCATCCGTATGTTGGTTATTCTTGCCTGTGTCCGCGGCGTAGGGGCCGAGGTCGATTTAGCGCCCCGTCCTTACGTGGACAGGCTCAACGGGTTTTCGCTTCGCCCCCCCGATAAGACCCTGCGTCGGCGGGATCCTTCGGCGTCGCTTCTGGTGCGGTGGGAAAATCGCGATAAATCCAACAACGCGATCGTGTGGACGTTCAGCGTCAGCAGGTTCATCGAGAACCGCGAAGACATCGCTGTTGACCAGTATGCCCGCGCTTTGTCGACCAGGCTTGAGGAGAGCGAGGGGTTCACAACCGAGAATGTGCGCACAAGCTCAAGGCATGGCAGGAATACGATAATCATCGAGGGTCTGACCGCCAAACCGTTGAGGCAGTTTCAGTATCAGGAATGGATCGTCGCCGAGCACAATCGCATGCTGCTGTTCGAGATCACCGGCCCGGCCTCCATGCGGGATGAGTTGAAGCGAATCATGCAGGCGTGCATGGAGACCCTTGTCCTGTCCGATCCGCTGGCCGAGCTTGCCAGTAGAGAGGCGAGCATCAATCGAGGCGTCGATCTGCTCAAGGGCGTGAATGATCGCAGGCTGATGGCCGCGGCGATTACCGCTGGGCAGTGGTACACCATGCGTCTGAAGGGGCGGTACGTCGGATGGGCAGTGCAGGTTGAACGCTACACACGATATGAAGATGTCATGGGGCTTGAGGTTCGAATGGGAACCGTTCTGGACCTTCCTGACGGGCGGCGAACCCAGAAGCAGGTGCTCTTTGTCTCTAGCGACGGGAACATCGAGTACTGGAAGGACAGGTTGATACTGACTACCGATGACGGATCGATGGTTGTCGAGGAGGACGCCTTTCGCCAGGACGATGCGATTCTGTTCCGGGCCCGCCAGGGCAACAAGCAGTGGGAGCACAACAAGGTCATGCCCCCTCACCGTCCCGTGCAGGTAATAAAGGAGCAGATCGACCGAACGATGCCCAACGCAACCGCGTCGGAGAAGGCGCGGGCTGTGGAATCGGCACAGAGAACGGTCAGAGACTTTTACCTTTCACGGGCATTGAGCATGATTCTGCCCAGGTTGATGGACCTGTCTTCTATCGACTCGTACGGCTTTGCGGTGTATAACTCTCAGATCAATGATTTTGAACTCAGGACGTTCAAGATCGTTGCTCGGCGTCTGATTGACGTCAACGGAGCGAGGATAGACGCGATTCATCTGTCGGACAGCACATCCGGCGGCGATAGTGTACCGTCGGACTGGTGGGTTAATGATGGGGGACAGTTGCTTCGCCTGTCCACTGATGATGGGTTCGTGCTGGAATCGGCAAGGGAGCATGACATCCTTCAGCGCGATCAGCGCGCGAAGGGGGCGGTTGAAGAGCTTTTGAGATAGTAGAGGTTGAGCATGAGCGAACAGAACACTTATGACGTGATAATTGTTGGTGGAGGCCCGGCGGGTTTGTCCGCAGCGCTGTACTGCGCACGTGATAGATACCGCACGGTGATTCTTGAGAAGAACGGTCTTCCTGGCGGGCAGATCATGCTCACCGAGCGGGTCGAGAATTATCCTGGGTTTGAAGAGGTTTCCGGCCCGGATCTGATCGCCCGCATGCAACAACAGGTTGAGAAGTTCGGGGCCGAGATATCCGCCAACAGCCCTGTGAACGCGATTACCCGTCGCGACGACGGCCTGATCGAGGTACAGACCAATGATGGCGAGCAGGCGCTGCTCACCAGAAGCGTCATCCTTGCGCCCGGCAGCGACTATCGCCAGCTCGGCGTGCCTGGCGAGAATGAAATGCGACAGGCGACGAAGGTAAGCTACTGCGCGACGTGCGATGGTGCGTTCTATCGCGATCGTCACATCCTGACGGTGGGGGGCGGCAATACCGCGGTTGAAGACACGGTTTACCTCGCCACCAGATTCGCCCGCAAGATAACCATGATCCATCGCCGGGATGAATTCCGCGCACAGCAGGTGCTGGTGGATGAACTCCAAGAGCACGTCAAGAGCGGCAAGATAGACCTCAAGACACCGTACACGCTGGACAAAATTGTCCCTACCCCCGACGGCACAGACATTCACCACGTCGAGATTCGCAATTCCAGAACAGGCGATATTGAAAACGTCAAGGTCGACGGTGTGTTCGTTTTCGTGGGAATGATTCCAAACACCGGCTTTGTGCGCGGAGCGGTGTCAATGAACGAGGCGGGGTATATCGCGTGTGACCCGGCGACCCTGCGAACGTCGATGCCAGGCGTGTTTGTCGCCGGCGACTGCCGACAGCAAGCCGCGATGCAACTGACGACCGCATGCGGCGACGGCGTGGTCGCGGCGATGATGGCGAAAGAATACTTCAAAAACCCCGATTTCTGGAGCAAACCCACCACCAGGGTCATAGGTCAGGGCTGGTAGCACCGGCCGATACCCCGGGCGGATCATCCAACGCGGCGTCTGCGAGTGTGGTGTGACTTCAGGCGATACGTCTTGTCTGGCGCGAATGGTACAATGAACTGGCATTTGCATTTGGCGCAGCGCACCAATCTTCCCTCGAACTGTTCAGGCACAATCAGAATCTCTCTGCACCCGGGATTAACACAATATATTTCCAGTGACCGCATAACCCGCCTCCTTCAGGAATATCGGTTCAAGCGGCGTCGTCCTTGACTGTCGCAATGCGAAAGATTGATTTTTCCACGTCCCAGTCAACATTGTTCCTTTCATCGTTTTTGATCATGTGTGTTTGGGTCAGGATTATCAGTTTTATTGATTCATAATGTCGCAAAAGGCATGGGCGATGAAGCATGCGGCATATCATTGTGTACCCGGAGTTATACATGAGTAAGGTGCGACAGGACGAAAAGACAGGAGTGGTCATCGTGGACGACCACCCTATTGTGCGCCAGGGTCTGGCTCAATTGATAAACCAGGAGCCGGACCTTGAGGTCATCGGGGAAGCTCCAAGCGCATCGGAGGCGCTCAAGGTGATCGCGTCCTGCCACCCCGACGTAGCCGTGGTGGACCTGTCTCTCAAGGACAGCAGCGGGCTTGAGCTCATCAAGGACATCAAGGTGCGATACGAGGACCTTCAGGTGCTCGTGCTTTCAATGCATGACGAATCCTTCTACGCCGAGCGTGTCCTTCGGGCGGGGGCAAGGGGATACGTCACCAAGGAAGAGGGCACCGAAAAGGTCATCGAGGGAATCCGCAGGCTGCTCAACGGTGAGATATACCTGAGCGACAGAATGTCGGGCAAGATGATCTGCAAGATCGTTGAGGGCAAGCCTGGGGCGGGGTTGTCGATCGATCGGCTGAGTGATCGCGAACTGGAGGTCTTCGAGCTGATCGGGCAGGGACTGGGAACTCGGCAAATCGCCAAGCAGTTGCACCTGAGCGTCAAGACGGTGGAATCTCACCGGGCGCACGTCAAAGAAAAGCTCAAGCTTGAAACGTCAACCGACCTGCTCAAGCATGCCATTCAGTGGTTGCAGGTTGGCAAGCGAATCTGATTTCAGGTGTGCTTATCTTCACGCACTGCATCTATCGCTTCGTCTCGTGTGTTAAAACTCGATGCCGCGCTGTGCGTCTATGCCTTTGTCCATGCCGTGCTTTATGCACTTCATTTCGGTTACGGTGTCGGCGGCGGATATGAGCCCCGGCGTCGCGTCGCGTCCTGTGAGTCTCAGCGACATGTTTTGGAGCGCCAGTTGAAGCACGTCGATGACGCTCTTCTCGTCGAGCAGGCCCCTGGCGACGGCGTAGCATATCTCATCGAGAATCACCACCGGGTATATGCCCGATACAATCGCCTGCATGGCGCGTCTGAGCCCTCGACTTGCCGCCTGGCGGTGCTGGTTGATCTGAATATCCGGTACGCCGGGCGGAATGAACCCGCACCCGCACTGCACGAACTCTATGTTTGGAAGGGCGCTGGCGGTGTGAAGTTCCCCCGTGCTATCGTCGCTCTTGCAGAACTGGATGATGAACACTGGTATTCCGTGACCGGCGGCACGAAAGGCGATTCCCATCGCCGCGGTGGTTTTACCTTTTCCGTCGCCTGTAAACAACAGTGTTCTGGCGGCAAGTGTCATGTTCTCTCCAATCGGGGTCTCACCGGTGGGGATCAATGTCAACGCCCTCAAGATGGCAGGTGTCGTTGAGTCCCACAAGCAGGCCCTTGCCATCGTTGAAGTCTATCGTAGTCACCGAGCCGGGCCTGACGTCGAACAGCACGTGATCGCAAGGCCTGAGCCCCAACAGTCGGCAGATCAGCGCCCGGATGATCCCCCCGTGAGTCACCGCAAGCACAGTATCGGCGGGGTCGGTGGATAATTTCTCGGCGCATCGTTCGATTCGAAGGTGAAAATCCGTCATGCTTTCACCGGATGGAAATGCGAAGTCGCCACAACTCGCGCACCATTGATCGACAAGATGTCCGTGCTCGCGCTGAACCTGGCAGAAGGTCATTCCCTCCCACTTGCCGAAGTCTATTTCTCTCAGGTCGTCTTCGCACTGTGCGGATATGTTGAGCTTTTCGATGATAGGACCCGCCGTCTGCAACGCCCTGGCCATAGGGCTGACGTAGCATTTGGAAAGGTTCCACGTGCTGGCGAGGTCGGCTATGGCTTTGGCCTGGCGCTCTCCGCGCCCGTTCAAAGATACGTTGGTCTTGCCCACGAAACGCTCTTCGAATGCGGGGGCGACACAGGCATGTCGGATTATCAGCAGGCGTGAGGCCATTTTTCACTAAACTCCATCAACGTCTAAGTATAACGCCCGAGCGTTGTTGCTGATAGTGCGTATCCGCAAGTTCCTACTCAGTCGTTGACGATTGTGCGGGGGCTTCTGCGGGCGATGTGCAGATTTCGCACATATATGAAGATGTTCAGCGAATAGGCGGCGATGAAGACCGGGTCGAGCCTGTAAATGGCATACGAGAGTACCATCAACGTGCCCCCAAGCGAAAGATACCAGAACGCCATCGGAACAACCGTGCGCTTGCGACGCTCAGAAGCGATCCACTGCACCACAAACCTAAGAAAAAACGTGAACTGACCCGTAAGCCCCACCAGAAACCATGTCCACTCCATGCCTGTGCGAGGCCAGATTGTACTGCTGCTTGCCAACATCAGTTCAGCTCCATATGTCAAGTGAAAGAATTCATGCCCCTTCGGACAGATGCGATTATAATCCCCCACGATGTCAAGGCCATTACGAAAACGTTTGATAGTGAACGCTGACGACCTTGGGTTCTCGCCCGGGGTGACTGATGGAATATTCAGGGCCCATCACGAGGGCATAGTCACCTCCGCGACACTTGCGTGCAACATGCCGTTCGCCGACGAGGCGGTGAATCGACTGTTTGAAGCGCCGAACCTTGGTGTTGGCGTGCACTTGAACGTATCCCAGGGTCCGGCGTTGTCGCCCGCCGGCAAAAGGCATCTTGTCGGCGAGGGTGGGGTGATGAACAGATCGGCCCGCGCGGTCATCAGTGACGTAATCGCTCGCAGGTGGCTGCTGGATGTGTATGAAGAGGAATTCGACGCACAGATACGCTGGGCGCTTGATCATGGCGTGAGGGTGACGCATCTTGACAGTCATCGCCATTCCCACGCGTTTCCACCTGTTTTCATGCGTGTCAGTCGACTTGCCAGACGGTATGATATCCGCCATATCCGCCGGCATGGCGAAGGGATAATCTTCCGCAAGCTTACCGGTGGGGCCTGGAAGCAAACAATGCTATCGGGCGCGTTGAGCATGTGTTCACAAATCAACACGTTGCTGGACAGGACACACGTTCGGACTGTGCGAGGCACGCTGGGTGTTGCGGATACAGGGCGAATCGATGCGAGGTGGCTTGTCGAAACGCTACGAACGCTCAGGTGGGGCGTTACGGAAATAATGACCCATCCCGGATTGGCTGATGATATCGCCCCGTCCGTTTCGCGTCTGCGAGAGTCGAGGCATGTCGAACTCGAAGCCCTCTGCGATGCGTCCGTAAAGGAAGCGGTAAGAAGGTATGAAGTCGAGCTTATCAACTACGGTAGCTTATGAAGAATTGTCCCGCGTCCGGCAGGACAAGGAAGTGAAGTACAGCATTATCGTGCCGTTTTTCAACGAGGCCGGCGTGGTTGCCAGGCTTCACAATCGAATCTCGCGGGTCATGCGTCATATGTCCAAGCCTTACGAGGCGATTTATGTAAATGACGGAAGCACCGACTCGACGGGCGAGGTGCTCGAAGCGATAGCCCACGAAGACCCTCACGTGGTGTTTGTGGATCTGCGCCGCAATTTCGGCCAGACCACCGCGCTTCAGGCGGGTCTTGATCACTCCCGGGGCGATGTGATTATTGCGATGGACGGCGACCTTCAGCACGATCCCTACGAGATACCGCTGTTCGTTCGCAAGATAGACAAGGGTTATGACATCGCCAGCGGCTGGCGTGTGCGTCGGGGCGACAATTTCATGCTTCGTCGGTTTCCATCCATGGTTGCCAACTGGCTGCTGGCAAAGGTTTCGGGCGTCAAGCTGCACGACTTCGGCACGACGTTCAAGGCATATCGAAGAGAGGTGCTGGACGGGGTTCGCCTGTACGGAGACATGCATAGGTTCATTCCGGCGATCTGCGCGCGACTGGGCGCGAATATCTGCGAGGTGCCCATAAAAAACGTTCGAAGGGCGGCGGGGACGAGCAACTACGGAATCAAGCGAACCTTCAGGGTCGCGCTGGACATCATCACGGTTCGCTTTTTGAGCAGGTACATGACCAGGCCATTGCACTTCTTCGGCAAGTCGGGGGCACTGTTTGCCCTGGCTGGGGGCGGCATTTTGGGGTTCGGATTCGTCAGAAAGATCATCAGCCTGTTCGCCGGTGAGCAGTACCATCTTTTCCAACTGCACGGGCCTCTGATGGCGGCGGGTTTTCTGTTTGTTGTCGTCTCAACGCTGTTCCTTGCGACGGGTCTGGTGGGTGAAATGCTCATGCGGATCTACTTCGAATCGACAAACGCCCGTACCTATGCGGTGCGAAGGGTAGTGAAGAAACCACAAGTTGATAAAGAATAAGGGGTTGCAAACATTCCATTAGGCCGGAATTCTTCGTCCATTACCGCGTCGAGATTCGTATCAATAAGGTGTCACGCGAAAGGTCAGGTGGCGGTTTTTTAGCTGCAAACGCAGGGGATTTGTGTAATAATAAGCTGTCTTTGAGGACTCGGAATGGCCAGGGAAGGCCCGGGAGTGGCTTGAGTTCGGAAGTTCACGTGCTGGAGGCGGGCGATTGACGCCGGCGGATGCTCGATGACTCGAACGAAAGAACTTGACCCGGTCTGATTTCCCCTATTGAATTTAGTTTCGCCGCTTGCGCGGGGTTTGTCCGCGCCAGATGGAGTAGCAGGTGTCAGAAGAATTGGAAAACGAACAGAACGCCGATCAGCCACAGGAACAGAACGTCCAGAAGGCTCCCATTACCATGTTCGAAAACGAGAACATGAGCGATCTTCCCATTGAAGACGAGATCCGCGAGAGCTATCTCACCTACGCGATGAGCACGATCATGGATCGCGCGCTTCCCGACGTTCGCGACGGCCTAAAACCTTCGCAACGGCGCGTCCTGGTGGCGATGAACGATCTGAACCTCGGGCCTCGCAGCAAACACAGAAAATGCGCCAAGATTGCCGGCGACACCAGTGGTAACTATCACCCGCACGGCGAGTCGGTAGTGTATCCCACGCTGGTGCGCATGGGCCAGCCCTGGAACCTTCGGTACACGCTCATCGATCCGCAGGGTAACTTCGGTTCGATCGACGGTGATCCCCCGGCGGCCATGCGTTATACCGAGGCCCGGATGACAGGTCCCTCGGTGGACATGCTTGAGGACATCAACCTTGGCACGGTTGACATGGTGTCGAACTATGATGACACCCGCACCGAGCCTACGGTTCTACCGGCCCGCTTCCCGAACCTGCTGGTCAACGGCAGCCAGGGAATCGCGGTGGGAATGGCCACCAATATGCCTCCGCACAACCTGCGCGAGGTATGCGACGCGCTGATATTCCTGATGCGCGAGCCGGACGCCACCGTCGAGCAGTTGATGAAGTACATCAAGGGCCCCGACTTCCCGACAGGCGGCATTATCTGCGGTAGGGGGGGCATGCTCGAAGGGTATCGAAGCGGGCGTGGCAAGATCATCATCCGCGGAAAGCTGCACACCGAGCAGGCACGCAACGGAAAAACCCAGATCGTCATCACCGAGATCCCATACCAGGTTCTCAAGACCACCATCATCGAGCGAATCGCCGGCGTGGTGAAGGCCGGCAAGATTCCCGATGTCATGGATGTGCAGGACCACAGCGATCGCAACGGCATGAGAATTGTCGTTGACCTGCGCAAGGGCGCAGAGCCCGAAGTTGTCATCAACCAGCTTTATGAATACACCTCGCTTCAGAGCACTTACAGCATTATCAATATCGCCTTGGTGAACAAGTCGCCTCGCACGCTGTCGCTCAAGGAGATGCTTCAGTATTTCCTAGAGCACCGCAAGGATGTTGTTCGCAGGCGCACAAGGTTCCTGCTTCGCCGGGCGCGTCAGCGGGCGCACATTCTCGAAGGCCTGATTCTGGCAGTCGCGGATATCGACAGGATCATAGAGATCATCAAGAAGTCGCCCGACGTTCCAACCGCGAGAGAACGCCTCATGCAGCACCCACTGAGGCTCACCGAGCAGGCGACCGTCAAAACCATGTTGCCGGAGGTTTTCGTCAACA
>Ga0172382_10011057_pt1 | contig 11985 bp, 9 predicted proteins | sample Leawel138RmetaG_FD_122245 | JGI IMG/M metagenome (GOLD analysis project Ga0172382, IMG submission 122245) | Leachate microbial communities from a municipal landfill in Southern Ontario, Canada - Leachate well 138R metaG | ecosystem: Engineered > Solid waste > Landfill > Unclassified | place...
CGGCATCTTTCCAGAGCCGGTGATTTTCTTTCGGTTCGCTGATGCGGTAGCCGGGAGCATGGTGAAAATTGAGGCAGACGTGGAGCCTGTGCTTTTCACCCCAGCCGATGGCCTCGTCGATCGGGGCGAGCCGCTCGGGCAGGACGCGCTGCCAGTCGGCGGGATCAGTCCAGTAGCGGTAATCGAGCGGCAGGCGCACAAAGTTGAACCGCCAGGCGGCGATCTGGGCAAAGTCCCACTCCTGAAAGGTTGCGGATGAGTTCTGATCCTGCATCATCAGGTCGGTCAGGTTGAAACCGCGCCAGCGCTGCCGGGACGTTTCGTCGGCCGACAGGCAGTTGCCGAGGGTCAGACTGAGAATCAGCAGGTGAATGAGTTTGCGCGACATAGTGCCGATTACTATAAAGTATTGCTTCTAATCTGACAAAAGTATCTGCAAAAGTATTGCCGGATAGGTGTGTATTAAAAAGAGACAAAAACGTGATCACATTTTCACGAAACAACCACTGATCAACCTGAATCTGGCATGTGACCGAGCTTAGAATCTGTAATCTGGAAATAGTTTTGCAAGATTACAGTAACTCAAACTCAAATTATGGTGCTCCCCGGACCTGTGGCAGAGTCCTGACACTGCCACCACATCGGATCAAAACCAGAGCTGCTGACAAGCCCCCTTTGAGCACCGGCATACAAGTTTTTTATTTCATACGCAGCGGCGATAGTGTAGGCTATGCCTCAATTCAGCAGGAGTTACCTATGCGGATTACAGACTATGCCTGGCACGACTTTTCGGCTCTGCCGCTCGAAACCAAATCACACCTGCTCGCGCAGAGTGACGGGGTTCCTTTCCATACCCTCTTTGCCCAGCAGTTCAACCGCGAGATGCTGGACGAGTTGGGTGTTCTGGCAACGGAAATCCGCACGATCGCCAAGTCTAAAACAGGCATGAAGTTTCTGCAGAGTCTGCTCTGTCACAAACGGGCTATGCTTTACTTTTCGCAACCCAGTTCGCGGACCTTTCTCTCCTTCCTCTCGGCCTGCCAGATCCTCGGATTGAGCACCGGCGAGGTGCGCGACTCGGCGACTTCGAGCGAGTTCAAGGGCGAATCGCGCGAGGACTCGGTGCGTACCTTCAGCTCGTATTTCGACATGATCATCATGCGCAGCCGTCAGAAGGGGCTGGCCGAACACATGGCCTGGATGCTCTCAAACTCCGACCGGCCGATCCCGATCATCAATGCGGGCTCGGGGCAGGATCAGCACCCGACCCAGGCTCTGCTCGATATCTATACCCTCCAGCGCAGCTTCGACCGGCGCGGCGAACTGCGCGACCGGACGGTCGTCTTTGTCGGCGACCTGGCACGCGGACGGACGATCCGCTCGCTCTCGGTGCTGCTGATGGCCTACCCCAATATCCGTCAGGTCTTTATCGCCCCGCCGCAATTGCAGATCGGCGAAGACATGCTGGCCTCGCTCGACTCCCACGGTATCAAGTATGAATTGGGCGACGACCTGTGCGCCGCCCTGCCCTCGGCCGACGCGGTCTATATGACCCGGATTCAGGACGAATGGGATTCGGTGGTCGGCGAAAGTTCCAACATCGATACCACTCGTTTCCATATTGGCGTCGAGGAAATGCGCCTGATGCGACCCGATGCCGTACTGATGCACCCCCTGCCGCGCCGGACCGAAATCTCGGTCGAGGTCGATCATGACCCCCGTGCCGTCTATTGGCGCCAGATGCGCAACGGCATGTGGATCCGCGCGGCACTGATTGCCAACACCTTCGGGTTCGGACGCCGCATCCACGAATATTTCCGTGAGGATCTCTGATGCTGCGACTGACAGGTCAAATCCGGTCATTGATTGCACAGTGCCCCCACCCTGCCCTCTCCCAAAACTGCGGGAGTGATCGCTTTTCTTTTTCTAAAGCTGCGCCTCTCTTGCCGTTACTGGCAGCCTTGTTGCTGGCTGGCGGCTGCGCCGGGCCGCGGGTCGGCCGGACGGTCGATGTGCGCACCCGCCCGACCCCCGAAATCACTGCGGTCGAGACTGTCGGTCCCTTCTACGAACAGATCGCAACCTCTCAGGGAGACCTGCGCACCTCGATCCGGCCGCTGATCTATACCAGCATCGAAGCCCCGCGCGATCAGGCCCGGCTGCGCGAGGTGCTCTGGCCGGTCTATGCCGACCATGGCCGGGGCAATCACTTCACCTGGCGCTTTCTGCAGACCTACGGTACCAACTTCGATACCAGTGCCGAGGATCCCCAGCGTTTTCTCTGGATTCTGCCCTTCTGGTTTCACGGCAAATCCCAATCCGGCCAGCATTACCGCGCCCTCTTCCCGATCAGCGGCACCATCCGCGACTTCCTGACCTACGACTCGATCAGCTTCGTGCTCTGGCCGATCTGGATGACCTCCGAACGCAGTGGTGTGCGCGGGCGCAGTATCCTCTGGCCGATTTTCGGCCGTGCCGAAGGCGAAGGCGAGCTGCGCTGGCGCATCTTTCCACTCGTCGGCTACAGTCGCCGCGCTGGCGAATGGGAGCGCCACTATGTGCTCTGGCCCTTCTGGTCCTACGCCCGTTATCTGCGCGAACCGGTCGCCGGTTATGAGTGGGCACTGCTGCCGATCTACGGCCGGGCCGAGCGGGTCTCCGAATCCTCGCGCTACTACATCCCGCCGCTTTTCCAGTTCACCTACGGCAAGGGCCGCAATGCCGGGCAGCGCCGCATCCTGGCCCCCTGGCCGCTGGTACGTATCGAAGACAGCCGCGCCACCCACAAGCGTCATTACTGGCCCTTTTACGCCACCACCTGGAGCGAGGGCAACCGCAACACCTACGCCGCCTGGCCGTTTTATCGCCATACCTGGAACCGTCATGGCAACTACGAGGCCGAGGCCTGGTCGCTGGCACCGCTCTACCACCGCAGTGTCGAACGTCGCCGCTATCCGGCGCCGGAAGATCCTGCGAATGCTGCCCCAGGCGACACTGACGCAGCCCCCTTCGACCCCGTCTCTTCCTACACCCGCCTCTGGCCGCTCTACTCGCGCACCTACAGGGAGCAGCAGACGTTTGTCCGCATCCCCGACCTCAGTTTTCAGCGCCGTACCGGTGCCCTCGAACGCAACCTGCTGCAGATGTTCACGCTCTACACCCGCGGTGAAGATGCAGAGCGCGACCGCGTCGAGCACAGCTTCCTCTGGGGATTCTACCACAGTCTGCGCGAGGGCGAGCTGGAGCGTCAGTGGCGCCTCTGGCCTTTTTATTCCCGGCAGAGTTCCGCCCATGCAGGCAGCGCTTCCTGGTCGCTGCTCGGTGGTCTGCTCGGCCGCGAACGCCAGGGCAAGGCGCACAACTGGCGCTACCTCTGGTTCTTCGGAGGCGGCCGACCGGACAAGGAGATGGCAGAGCCATGATGATTACCCGCGAACCCCTTTCCCTGCCACCGCCGCGCAGTGAGCTGCAACGCCTCGGACAGGACTGCCTCCTCAGGCTGGTCGAGGTCGGCCGCGCCACCAGCATCTGCTTCGGCGCTTTCGCCGCCATGCGCTATGCCCTGACGACCCGCTCGCGCCGCGAAATCGTCACCCAGATGTACACCGGCGGCATCAAAAGCCTGCCGGTTGTGACGGTGGTGGCGGTCTTCATCGGCATGATTCTGGCACTGCAACTCGGGGTCGAGGCCCGCGTCTATAATCAGGAAGTTCTCGTCGGCTCGGCGGTTATGGCCGTCATGCTGCGCGAAATGGGTCCCTTTATGAGCGGCCTCGTGTTGGCGGCCAGTGTCGGGGCGGCCATGGCGGCCCAGATCGGCACGATGACGATCAACGAAGAAATCGCCGCGCTTGAGATCATGTCGATCGACCCGCTGCGCTTTCTCGTCATGCCGCGCATGGTCGCGATGGTGATCATGGTTCCGCTGCTCTCCTTCTATACCTGCATGATGGGTGTTCTGGGCGGAGCGGTTGTGGGCTATACGCAGCTTTCGGTGCCCTGGCGCGTCTATTTCCAGAACGCGATGGATTTCGCCGCAAACCGTGCCCTCTATGTCGGGATGCTTAAAGCGCTGTTTTTTGGTATCCTGATCACCACGATCGCCTGTTACGAGGGCTTTGCCACCAAACGCGGCGCGGTCGGGGTCGGCATCGCCACCCGCCGTTGTGTTATTTCCTGCTTTCTGCTGATCCTCATCACGGGCTACTTCGTGACCCGCTTCTTCTACTGATATGATCCGTTTCGTTAAAGTCACCAAATCCTTCGGTCGCCAGACTGTGCTCGACGAAATCTCGTTTGAGATACAGAAGGGCGAGATTTTCTCGATTGTCGGCCCTTCCGGTACCGGCAAGAGCGTCTCGCTCAAGCACATGGTGCGGCTGCTGACCCCCACCAGTGGCGAGGTCTGGGTTGGTGATGACCTCGTCAGCTCCGCTGCGACCAACGATCTGCCACGCATCCGTTCGCGCTTCGGCTATCTCTTCCAGAGTTCCGCCCTGCTGGCCTGGATGACGGTTTTCGAGAATGTCGCCCTGCCGCTGCGGGAGGGACGGCACAGGGCACCCGATTCGACGATCTGCGACCGCGTGCAGGATGCGCTTGCAAAGGTCGGTCTCGAAGACGCGGGCGACAAATATCCCGCCGATCTCTCGGGCGGCATGCAGAAACGCGCTGGGCTGGCGCGGGCGATCGTGACCGAGCCCGAGATCGTGCTCTACGACGAACCCACTTCGGGGCTCGACCCGGTGACCTCGCGCCGCATCGACGACCTGATCCTCGACCTCAACGAACGGCTCGGCATCACGAGCGTCATGGTGACCCACGACATGCACAGTGCCCTCTCGATCTCCAACCGGATTGCCATGCTCAATGCCGGTCATGTGGCGCTGCTGGCCACACCCAACGATTTTGTCCAGTCGGAAGTCCCCGCAGTGCGCGGGTTCCTCGACGCACAGTACATCACACAGAAAGGCTCATGGGAGCAACACCTGTCATGACTACTTCCAACGAAAAATGTTTCAACCGTACCGTCACCATCGAAGTCATGGTCGGTTTTTTTGTGGCACTGGTCTTCGTGGCACTGGCGATTTTCACGATCGTGATTTCCGGCAGTTCGCTGCTCAGAAAGAACCAGTTCGAGATCAAGGTCGTCATGCCCGATGCCATGGGACTGCGTCGCAACGACTCGGTCATCGCCCGCGGCACGACGGTCGGAACGGTCGAAGAGGTCTTTTTCGAGCGCGGCGGTGTGCATGTCCGCGCCAAGCTGCATGCACCGGTCGAGTTTCACGAAGGCTACAGCATCACGGTCGTCTCGACCTCGATCCTGGGCGGCCGGCAACTGGTGCTGCACGAAGGCAATGCCAAAGAACCGGTCGTCAGCGATGTCATGAATCTGGTCGGCATCGAGCCTTCCGATATCATGGAAGATGCCACGGCCGCCATCCGCTATCTGCGCGACTTTCTGGCAGGAGATTTCCTCGACAATCTCAGCCAGACCGGCAAAAACCTGCAGGAGATCTCCGACCGCCTCGTCGAGGGCAAGGGCACGCTCGGCAAGCTCTTCTCCGAGGACGATACCCTCTACCAGAATCTCAACGATGCCGTGGCCTCGATCAAAAACCTCGCCGCCCGCGTCGAAGAGGGTGAAGGCACGCTCGGCAAGCTCTTCTCGAACGACAGCACCCTCTACGACGACCTGCAGGGCACCATGGCCAATGTGCGCAGCATTTCCGAGCGTCTCGAAAAAGGCGAGGGCACCCTCGGCAAGCTGCTCTCGTCCGACGACCAGCTCTACGACGACCTTCAGGCCACTATGGCCAACATTCGCAGCATCTCCGACCGTCTCGAAAAGGGCGAAGGCACCCTCGGCAAACTGCTCTCGTCGGACGATCAGGTGTACGACGACATCGCCTCGATCACAGCCTCTTTTCGTGAAGTTTCCGAACGCCTCGCCGCCGGCGAAAGCACGCTCGGCAAACTGCTCTCGTCAGACAGCTCGCTTTACGATAATATAGACGGCGCAGTTTCAGATGTCCGGGAGCTGATCGACGACATGCGCGAAGCAAGCCCGATCAGCACCTTCTCATCTTTTATTTTTGGAGCTTTCTAAACAGTTTGCAGGAGCAGTGGATTTCAAAGAGCAGGAAACAAATCAGGGTGTCGGTCTGGTAGAAACGCGGCACTGCCGACTGGCTTTGCCGGATGGCGGCCTGAAACTCGACAACGGTGCAACGCTGACGCGGATTGACGTGGCCTACGAAGCCTACGGCACCCTCTCGGCGGCGCGTGACAACGTGGTCTTCATCTGTCACGCCCTGACGGGCGATGCCCATGTCGCCGGCAGCCACGAAGGCGACACCCAGCCCAGCGGCTGGTGGGAAGGCATGGTCGGGCCGGGTCGGGGTATCGATACCAACCGTTTCTACGTGATCTGCGCCAATATCCTCGGCGGCTGTAAAGGCACGACTGGTCCGGCTTCGCCCCATCCGGACGACAACCAGCCCTACGGCTCGCGCTTTCCCGAAATCACGGTCGGCGATATCGTCACGGTTCACCGCCTGCTGCTCCTGGAGCTCGGCATCGAGCGTCTGGCCGCCGTCGTCGGCGGCAGCTTCGGCGGCATGCAGGCTCTCGAGTTTGCCATCCGCTTTCCTGAAATGGTCGAACGCTGCATCTCGATTGCCGCCGGCGCCAGTCTGACACCTCAGGCACTGGCATTCGACATTGTCGGCCGCGCCTCGATCCTGCAGGATCCCAACTGGAAGAATGGCGATTACTACGATGGCATCGGCCCGATCGTCGGCCTCGCTCAGGCGCGCAAGCTGGCACATATCACCTATCTCTCCAACGAGATGATGAGCGCGAAGTTCGGACGCCGCCTGCGGGCCAACGCCACCGAAATCGCTCAGCGCTGGGCGGATGCCATGCGCCAGCCCTTCGAGATCGAATCCTACCTCGAACATCAGGGTCAGAAATTCATCAAGCGCTTCGATGCCAACTCTTACCTGATGATCACCAACGCCATGGATCAGTTTGACCTGGCCAAGCGCTTCAAGAGTCTCGACGAGGCCTTTGCCGGGGTGAAGGCCAAGATGCTGCTGGTCGCCCTCAGCGGCGACTGGCTCTTCCTGCCCGGTCAGTCGCAGGATCTGGCCAGTGCCATGCTCAAAAACTCACTCCAGGTCTCGTACGTCAAACTCGAAGCGCCTGCCGGACACGATGCGTTTCTGACACACATCGAAAAGCTGTCCGAGGCCATCGGGGCTTTTCTGACGGCCGCCGAGCCTCTGCCTGAACATGATCCGAGTCTGGCACTGAGCGATGAACAACAGGCCGATTACAATCGCCTGATTGAGCTGATCCCGGAAAATGCCCGTCATGTACTCGATCTGGGCTGCGGCAACGGGGCACTGCTCAACATGATCCGCCGCCGCTTCCAGGCTCCCAATGGCACCGGGGTCGATATCGACATCGATGCCACCATCGCCAGCCTGCAGCAGAACCACGACGTGTTGCTGACCGATATCGACCACGGGCTGCTGATGGTACCGGACAACAGTTACGATTGCGTTGTCCTCAGCCATACTCTGCAGATCATGCGCAAACCGCACGAAGTGCTGCGCCAGATGCTGCGCATTGCACCGGTCGGCATCATCAGCTTCCCCAACTTCGGCCACTGGATGGTGCGGCTGGGGCTGTTCTTCAGCGGCCGCATGCCGAAAACACGCCGCCTGCCCTACTCCTGGTACAACACGCCCAATATCCACCTCTGTACCCTGCTGGACTTCCTGGATCTCTGCCGCGACCTCGATATCCATGTCGAGCGCGTGGTGCACCTGCACAGTCGGCGTTTCAGCAGGATGGTTACCAGACTCGGCTGGCCCAATCTCGGCACTTCGCGCGTGATTGTCCGCATCACCCGCAAAGAGCAGGACTGAGACGCGCAGGGACAAAATCCGGCTCAGAAACGGAAGTAGATGAAGGGGTTGAAGCGTCCCGAGGCCAAGGCACTCAGGCAAGCCAGAAAGATCACCCCCGCCACTCCCGCCCGGGTCAGTTGACGCAGCACCGGCCAGGATTGTGAGTCGCTCAGGGAAGCGTCGCGCCAGCGGGCCGGCACGCCCAGTAACGGCGCCAGTGTGATCACAACAGCCAGGGCCGCAACGGCCAGGAAGGCCCGATCGTCCAGATAGCCCTGCAGGGCGGCGGTTGTCACGGTACTGACACTGCCACCGCCGAACATGACCCGGATATAGGCCAGCGAACGGCCGACCGGATAGTCGGACATGCCCATGCGGAAGAAAACCCAGCCGATCAGCACCAGCAGAAAAGTGCCCGGCCGCGCGATCCAGCCGGGCAGCCGCCGCATTCCACGGTCGCGCATCCAGCGGTGGACCGTCAGCAGCAAGCCGTGCCAGGCGCCCCAGACGACAAAGTTCCAGGCCGCGCCGTGCCAGATGCCGGAGACGAGAAATGTGACCCAGAGGTTGAAGTAGGTGCGGCCCCTGCCACGGCGATTGCCTCCGAGCGGGATATAGACATACTCGCGCATCCAGTTGCCGAGCGAGATGTGCCAGCGGCGCCAGAACTCCGAGATGCTGGCCGAAATATAGGGTGCATCGAAGTTCTCCAGAAAATCGAAACCGAGGATGCGTCCGAGCCCGATCGCCATGTCCGAATAGGCCGAAAAATCGAAGTAGATCTGCATTGCATAACAGAAGACGCCCAGCCAGGCCGCTGCGGCCCCCAGTTCTCCCGGTGCCATTTCGAAGATCCGGTCGGCCGGTGCGGCCATCACATTCGCGATCAGCACCTTCTTGGCCAGTCCCAGACAGAAACGCCAGAAGCCGGAGAGAAAACGCTCGCTGCTGAGGGTACGCTCGACAAGCTGACGCGCTACATCGTGATAACGTACTATCGGCCCGGCAATGAGCTGTGGAAACAGGACAACATAGAGCAGGTAGCGTCCGAACGAGCTCGCCGCCGGTGCCGTCCCGCGATAGACATCGACCAGATAGCTGACCTTCTGGAAGGTGAAAAAGGAAATCCCGATCGGCAGGGCCACTCTCGTCCAGGCGACGGATTCGGCCCCGCAGAGACCGAGCAGAGCATTGACCTGCTCGACCATGAAGTTGGCGTATTTAAAATAAAAGAGCAGTGCCATGTTGAGCGACACTGCTGCAAAAAGCCAGCTCCTGCGCCGCGCATGGTTGCGCTCGGGCGTCAGGAAGCGTCCGGCCAGATAATCAAAGCCGCTGGTAGCCACCAGCAGCCAGACGAAGCGCGGTGCGCCCCAGGCATAGAAAATCAGCGAGGCCGCCAGTGCCGTTGCATTGCGCAGACGACGCGGCGACAGCAGGCAGACCACCAGCGTCAGCGGCAGGAAGAGCGTCAGAAAGAGGATTGAACTGAAAACCATCGCGCCAGCTTAGCAGACTGCAAGAAAGCGCTCTACTTGATTTCGTCGGCACGGGAGACGACAAACTCCAGCAGGGCGGCGAAGGTGCCGAAGTGCGTGGCGTTGAAGTCGCCTCCGTCCAGCTCCAGGCCGAACTCCTCTTCCAGCCCGACCACCAGCTCCAGCAGGTTGACCGAATCGACGCCGAACTCATCCGCCAGGGATGCCTCGGCCGGGATATCGGCGGGATCGACTGTCAGAAACAGCCGATCCACAATCATGTTGCGCAAACGCGACTCAATTTCTCTCTGGTTCATGGCGGGCTCAGAAGGTGATGATCTCGTATCCCTCGTTGCGGAAGGGCAGCATGGCGGGATGCCCCGACATATCGCCCAGCAACACGAGCCCCTGCTCCTTGGCAGCTTCGAGCGTGCCCAGCTTGCCGGCGCAGGCATAGCAGACTCCCGCCACCAGACCGGCCTCCAAGGCCTTGTTCCAGAGCGGATTGAGGAGGCTGCCGGTACGGTAGAGATCGGGAATCAGCTTGACCGAGGCACCTTCCAGAATGATCTTCGCCTCCTGCCCCTTCTCATGCATGTCGAGGGCATTCAGCAGCACATGGATAAAGCACATCGCATCGCCGTTGAAAACAAACAGCGCAAACTTTTTCATTTTTCCTCCAATTTACAGACAGCTTCCGGGGTGCTTCGGCGCAAAGCTATTCTTCATCATCCAGCGGCGTGATCACTTCGACTTTTTCAAGTGCCAGCATCTCGTCTTGCCACTGATCCACTTCAGTCTGGGTCGTCAGCAGCTTGCCGTCCGGCGTCACATACTTCTGCGCCAGGCGGGCGCCTTCGGGCAGATGGGTATCGGTTGAATCTTCCGGATCAACAATTCCGACCGTCACAAAGATGATGGTTTCGGTCTGGATTTTCTGTGTGGAACTGTGCGAGAAGAGCCAGCTCCCGATCAGGGGGATATCGCCCAGCAGGGGAACTTTTTTGATCACCTGCTCGTCGCGGGTCGTCGTCAGGCCGCCGATCACGGCGGTTTTGCCGTCGCCCAGCGAGAAAACGGTGCGGACACGCTTGGAGTTGATGATCGGGTAGCGGGTCAGGCCATCGCCCGGGGTATAGTAGCTCAGGCAGTCGCTGATCGTGGGCTGAATTGTGACGGTAATGTTGCTGGCGTTGTTGACTCGCGGGGTGACATCGACCTTGATGCCATAGGTGAAGAAGGCTTCCTCGATGTAGGGCAGGGCATCGTTGTGTCCGGGGACGACATCCATCTCGGTCGAGTAGGTGTAGGTTTTGTTTTCGCCGGTGCCTTCCGTCTCCATCTTGACCTTGACGTAGGGCTCCTTGCGCGACATGTCGATGATGGCGCGTTCTTCGTTGGCGACGATCACTTTGGGATTCGAAATCAGTGAAGTATCGGCCGTTTCCTCGAGGATGCTGAGGGCGATCCGCAGGGCATCGGCCGAGAAGACAGCCGTCTGAACATCGCTGATACCGCGCCAACTGCCACCCGACTGGTTCCAGCCCTCGACCGAAGCCGCACCGGAGGCCGTCAGGAGACCATCGACAAAGGTACCGCCTTCGCGGTTACCGGTTACCAGGGTATCGATCGGAGCGGCACTGCCGCCGCCATAGTCGCCTGTGGCACGCTCATTGGAGCCATAGGTGGCACCGCCGCGTTCACGGATTTTGCTCTTGCGCCTGTCGCGGGTAATTGGTGTCAGCGATCCGTCAGCCGCCATGCCGCCACCGATACCGAGCGAATAGTTGCGCAACATGTCCCAGTCCACACCGATGGTCTTGCCAGCACTGCCGGAAACCTCGACAATCTTGGCCTCGATATAGACTTGGGGACGCGGGCGGTCGATCATCTTGATCACGGCACGAACCTCTTCCATCTTGAGAGCCGAGGTACTGACAACCACCGTGTTGCCGGCCGGATAGGAAACCACACGGCCATCTTCGCGCAGCGCGACGATTACTTCCTCACGCGGCTCTTCCGGTTCGCCGAAATTATCGGTACGCGACCGGCCGGCCGTGGTGCGCGTCGGCTGGCGCTTGGTGCCCTTTTCCTCGACTGCAATGCCCAGGAATGATTTCAGCAGTTCGGCGGCTTCGCTCGATTTGAGGTAGTCGAGCTCAAACGATTCGGTAATCCAGGGCTCGCGCTGGTCGGGAGTCTTGGGCACGACCACATAAATATCGGTATCGACCGGGCGCTCGGTCAGTTGCAGACCACAGGGATCGAGCAGCGACTGGAGCACCGGTTTCCAGGGACGGTCGGTCACATCTGCCGAGACGAGCTGGGTCGTGTTGGTGGCCACCCAGATAATGCTCACGCCGGCGACCTTCGAGATCAGCTTGACCGCCTCGCCGATCGGACGGCTGTCGAGACTGATATTGATATGGGCAATGCCATCCTCGCCGGCCGGGGTCGTTGCCAGCGAGGCGGCTTTGCCATCGTTGTCATCATCTGCCACCACCAGGGGCACAATTTCTTCGGGTACGACAACTGGAACCGCCGGAGCATCAACAACGACCTGTTCCTCTACTACGGCTTCTGCC
>Ga0172382_10011058_pt1 | contig 11983 bp, 11 predicted proteins | sample Leawel138RmetaG_FD_122245 | JGI IMG/M metagenome (GOLD analysis project Ga0172382, IMG submission 122245) | Leachate microbial communities from a municipal landfill in Southern Ontario, Canada - Leachate well 138R metaG | ecosystem: Engineered > Solid waste > Landfill > Unclassified | place...
AGATGGCACTAGTTATCCGGAAAGGAGCGAGGTCCTTGCTGGACTTGAACAACTTCGACCGTATTCGTATCGGTCTGGCTTCTCCCGAACTAATCCGGGAATGGTCAAACGGAGAGGTTAAAAAACCCGAGACGATTAACTACCGCACCTTGAAACCCGAGCGTGACGGATTGTTCTGCGAGCGTATTTTCGGCCCCACCAGGGACTGGGAATGCCATTGCGGCAAATACAAGCGGGTCCGTTATAAGGGTGTGGTTTGCGACCGCTGCGGCGTTGAGGTAACGCGGTCCAAAGTGCGTCGGGAAAGGCTTGGCCATATTGAGCTGGCCGCGCCCGTCTCGCATATTTGGTATTTCAAAGGCATCCCCAGCCGTTTAGGACTACTGCTGGACATGTCGCCCCGGGCGCTGGAAAAGGTACTCTATTTTGTTTCTTATATCGTTATTGAGCCCATGGATACACCGCTGATCAAGAAACAACTGCTCACCGAAATTGAATACCGGGAACACCGGGATAAATACGGTAATAACTTCAAAGCCTTAATGGGCGCTGAAGCAATCAAAAAACTGCTGCAGGAGATTAACCTGGATGAAATGAGCCGGGAACTGCGGCAGGAACTGAAAGATGTTACCGGGCAGCGCAAAATCCGCGCCATCCGCCGCCTCGAGGTGGTGGAAGCTTTCCGCAAGAGCGGCAATCTTCCGGAATGGATGATCGTCGACGTTATTCCGGTCATTCCGCCGGAACTGCGCCCCATGGTGCAGTTGGATGGCGGCCGGTTTGCCACCTCCGACCTAAACGATCTATACCGTCGGGTAATTAACCGCAACAACCGTTTAAAGAGACTATTGGACCTGGGTGCGCCGGATATCATAGTGCGTAACGAAAAGCGCATGCTCCAAGAGGCTGTGGACGCCCTCAACGACAACGGCCGCCGCGGTCGCCCGGTAACCGGCCCCGGCAACCGGCCCTTAAAATCGCTCAGCGACATGCTCAAAGGCAAGCAGGGCCGCTTCCGTCAGAACCTTTTGGGCAAGCGGGTGGACTACTCGGGCCGGTCCGTAATCGTGGTCGGTCCCAATCTAAAGCTGCACCAATGCGGCCTACCCAAGAACATGGCCCTGGAATTGTTCAAACCCTTTGTGATGAAAAAACTGGTTAACGACGGCTTTGCCCATAATATTAAAAGCGCCAAACGCATGGTGGAACGGGTGCGGCCCGAAGTCTGGGATGTACTGGAAGAAGTAATTAAAGATCACCCGGTGCTGTTAAACCGGGCCCCGACTCTGCACCGTCTGGGCATCCAGGCTTTTGAGCCCGTGCTGGTGGAAGGAAAAGCCATTCAAATTCACCCCATGGTCTGTACCGCATACAACGCTGACTTCGACGGTGACCAGATGGCCGTGCACCTACCCCTTTCTGCCGAAGCTCAGGCCGAGGCCAGGCTTTTAATGCTGTCTTCATATAATATCCTTAACCCCAAAGACGGTCACCCGGTGGCCATTCCCACCCAGGACATGGTGCTGGGCTGCTACTACCTGACCATGGACAAAGACGGTGATGTGGGTGAAGGCAAAATATTCTACGGCGATGAAGAAGCAATCCTTGCTTATGATAACAAAGCAGTCACGCTGCACGCCAAGGTAAAAGTGCGGACTAAGGATGGGTTGATTGAAACTACCGTGGGTCGGGTGATTTTCAATCAAGCCCTGCCCAGTGGCGAACCGTTTTTTAACACTGTGACGGACAAAAAATCTTTAAGTAAAATTGTCGATAACTCGTACCGTAAATACGGTTTTGCCGAAACCGCCGAACTATTAGATGGGATTAAGAAACTGGGCTTCCAATATGCTACCAAGGGCGGGATCACCATCGGTAATGCCGACATCATTATCCCCAAGGAGAAAAAGGAAATCCTGGCTGAGGCCGATGCCCAGGTGCGAAAAGTGGAAATACAGTATCGCCGGGGTTTAATCACCGATGATGAAAGATACCGCAAAGTAATTGGTATTTGGAACACCGCCACCAGGGATGTTACCGACGCGCTGGTGCAATCGTTGGATAAATTCAATCCTATTTACATGATGGCCAACTCGGGTGCTCGGGGTAACATTCAGCAGATCCGTCAGCTGGCGGGTATGCGGGGCCTGATGGCCGACCCCTCGGGCCGCATTATCGACCTACCCATTAAAGCTAACTTCCGCGAGGGTCTGACGGTGCTGGAATACTTCATTTCCACTCACGGTGCTCGCAAAGGTTTGGCGGACACCGCGCTGCGTACCGCCGACTCCGGTTACCTGACCAGGCGTCTGGTGGACGTGGCCCAGGATGTTATCGTCAGGCAAATCGACTGCGGCACTGAGGAAGGGATTTACGTTGAAGAAATTAAAGACGGCAATGAAGTCATTGAAAAATTAGATGATCGCATCATCGGCCGGCTGGCTCGGGAAGATTTAATTCATCCCGAAACCGGTGAGGTTATCGTAGCTGAAAAACAAATCATCGAACATGAACACGCCGAAATAGTTATGGCCACCGGCATTAAAAAAGTAAAAATTCGTTCGGTACTGACCTGCAGCAGCCGTTACGGGGTATGCAAAAACTGCTACGGCCGCAACCTGGCCACCGGACATAACGTTGATATTGGAGAAGCGGTAGGCATTATCGCCGCCCAATCCATCGGTGAGCCCGGCACCCAGTTAACCATGCGGACATTCCACACCGGTGGTGTGGCCGGCGATGACATCACCCAGGGTTTGCCGCGGGTAGAGGAATTATTTGAAGCCCGTAAACCCAAGGGCCAGGCGATTATCTCCGAGGAAATCGGCATGGTGGAAATCAGGGAAGTCAAAGGGCGGCGGGAAATCGACATCACCGCTGAAGACGGAGGCAAAAACACCTACCTGGTACCCTACGGGGCCCGTCTGAAGGTGCATAACGGTGACCGGGTGGAACTTGGCGATGAGCTGACCGAAGGTTCCGTGAACCCCCACGACCTGCTTAAGATTAAGGGCGTTACCAGTGTCCAGGTTTATCTGCTGCAGGAAGTGCAGCGGGTGTACCGGCTGCAGGGCGTGGACATCAACGACAAGCACATTGAAGTGATGATTCGCCAGATGCTGCGCAAAGTACGGGTAGAAGAGCCTGGCGACACCCCGCTCTTAACCGGTGGGCTAATCGATATTTTTGAGCTGCTAGAGGAGAACAAGCGCGTCGAAGCCGAAGGCGGCGAGCCCGCCGAAGGCAAAGCAGTACTGCTGGGGATCACCAAGGCCTCCCTGGCCACCGACTCCTTCCTGTCGGCGGCATCCTTCCAGGAGACCACCCGGGTACTCACCGAGGCGGCCATCAAAGGTAAAACCGACCCACTGCTGGGTTTGAAAGAGAACGTCATTATTGGCAAACTAGTACCGGCCGGTACCGGCATGAGCCGCTACCGCAATATAGAAATAGAAGTGGACGGCGAGCACACCAGCAGCTATTTGCTGCCGGGCAACGAACCAATGCCGGTGTAGATATGTGGTGCCAGGTGTTGCAAGTTGTAAGTTGCAAATCGGAGATTTGCAACTTACAACTTGCAACACCTGGCACCAAAGCCTACCACCCAGCTCAACTTGCAACTTACAACTTGCAACACCTGGCACCAGCTCAGGAAAATTATTGACTTTGCCAAACTGTAGAGATATAATGTTTGAGTGTGTTGATTTCGGAGGTTGATCGGCTATGCCCCAGCGTCTACAGGCAGCCAGGGAAAAGACCGTGGGCACCAAACAAACAATTAAAGCCCTTAAAAGGGAACCGGTTAAAACGGTCTATGTTGCCGAAAACGCCGAAAGACACGTTATTGAACCGATTCTTGCCGCCTGCCGGGAAAAACAAGTACCGGTGGTCAGGGTGGACTCCATGAAAACTCTGGGCAAGGCCTGCGGGATTAAGGTAGGATGTGCTGTAGCGGCTATTGTCCAGGAATAATTAGTGCTGTTTTAGGAATCAGAAATCAGGAGTCAGAAGTCAGAATGAGTTAGAATGAGTTGCGAAGAAGCATATTCTCGAGACATTCTGAATTCTGACTACTGAATTCTGACCGTCTTGGTGCCAGGTGTTGCAAGTTGATTTGTTGCAAATCTTCGATTTGCAACAAATCAACTTGCAACACCTGGCACCAAAGCCAACTTGCAACACCTGGCACCACAAGTTTTGACGTAAAGGAGGTGGAACAGAGATATGCCGACTATCCACCAGCTAATCAGAAAAGGCAGGGAAGCAAGCGTCAAAAAATCCACCGCTCCAGCCTTGAAAGAGTGCCCTCAAAAACGGGGCGTGTGCACCAGGGTATATACAACTACGCCCAAAAAGCCTAACTCCGCGTTGCGGAAAGTAGCCAGGGTCAGGCTGACCAACGGGATTGAGATTACTTCATATATTCCCGGTATCGGGCACAACCTACAGGAACACTCCGTAGTTTTGGTACGCGGCGGCCGGGTTAAAGACCTTCCCGGTGTCAGGTATCACATTATCAGGGGCGCGCTAGACTGCGCCGGAGTGCAGAACAGAAATCGCAGCCGTTCCAAGTACGGTTCCAAAAAACCCAAGAAATAATGTTTCTTAACTATAAATACTAAACTTTTACGCCGGATATGCCGGTGAATTTTTAACCTTAGCGCAAAGGGGGGAAAAGAATGCCCAGAAGAGGCGCAGCGCCCAAACGGTATGTTATGCCCGACCCGGTTTATAGCAGCAAGGTACTGACCAAGCTGATCAACCAAATTATGAACGATGGCAAAAGAAGCGTGGCCGAAAAAGTTTGCTACAACGCTTTTGAAATCATACGTGCAAAAACCGGTAAAGATCCGTTGGAAGTTTTCGAGCAAGCGATGAAAAACGTGATGCCGGTTTTAGAAGTTAAAGCCCGGCGCGTAGGTGGTGCCAACTATCAGGTGCCTATCGAAGTCAGACCCGAGCGCAGACACACATTGGCAATCCGCTGGATTACCACGTACGCTCGGAATCGCGGCGGCAAAAGCATGGAAGGCCGTCTGGCCGAAGAATTAATGGAAGCGGCCAATAATACCGGTCCGTCTGTGAAGAGAAAAGAAGATACGCATAAAATGGCTGAGGCCAACAAAGCTTTTGCTCACTACAGGTGGTAGTAAAGGGGGGTCTTTATGGCGAGGCAATTTCCGCTGGACAAAACACGTAATATAGGGATCATGGCCCACATCGACGCCGGAAAGACCACCACCACCGAACGTATTCTGTTCTACACCGGCAGGGTGCATAAACTGGGGGAAGTTCACGACGGTGCGGCAACGATGGACTGGATGGTCCAGGAGCAGGAGCGGGGCATTACCATTACCTCCGCTGCCACGTCGTGCCAATGGCGGGATTATGCAATTAACATTATTGACACACCCGGGCACGTGGACTTTACCGTTGAGGTGGAACGTTCGCTCCGGGTACTAGATGGAGCCGTCGCTGTATTTTGTTCGGTGGGTGGTGTGGAGCCGCAGTCCGAAACAGTGTGGCGGCAGGCAGACAAGTACAGGGTCCCCCGGATTGCTTACATTAACAAAATGGACCGCATCGGGGCCGACTTTTTCAGTGGTCTGGAAATGATGGTTAAAAGGCTGGGTGCCAACCCGATAGCGTTGCAATTGCCTATCGGAGTGGAAGAAAGCTTCACCGGCGTGGTAGATTTAATCCGCGTCAAGTGTATCCGATATATTGACGATCTTGGTACCACCAGTGAAGAATCAGAGATTCCCGCCGATATGGTGGAACTTGTCGCCGAGCACCGGGAAAAGTTGATCGAAGCAGTGGCCGAGTTTGATGATGAGCTAATGAATAAATACCTGGACGGGGAGGAACTAGACCCCGAAGAAATTAAGGCGGCTCTTCGCAAAGCCACTCTGGCGGTTAAAATCGTGCCTGTATTATGCGGGTCATCATTCAAGAACAAAGGGGTGCAGCCCCTGTTAGACGCCATTATAGATTACATGCCGGCACCATCCGACGTGCCCGCCATTCGGGGCATCCACCCCGACAGCGGCGAGGAAGATGCTCGGGAAGCCGACGACGACAAGCCCTTTTCAGCTCTGGCGTTTAAAATTATGACCGACCCTTATGTGGGTAAGCTTACTTATTTTCGAGTCTATTCCGGCGTAATCGCTAGCGGTTCTTACGTCCTAAACTCCACCAAGAACAAGCGGGAGCGCATTGGCCGCATTCTGAGGATGCACGCCAATCACCGGGAGGATGTCAAGGAAATTTACGCTGGTGATATCGTGGCCGCCGTGGGATTAAAAGACACCACCACCGGCGACACGCTGTGCATAGATAAATTTCCCATCCTGCTGGAGGCGATGGAGTTTCCCGAACCCGTTATATCAGTAGCCATTGAGCCCAACACCAAAGCCGACCAGGATAAAATGGGTGTGGCACTGCAAAAACTCGGTGAGGAAGATCCCACCTTCAAGGTGCACACCGACATCGACACCGGGCAAACCATTATCCGCGGGATGGGTGAATTACATCTAGAAATTATTGTGGACCGGCTGCTGCGGGAGTTTAAAGTCGGGGCTACCGTGGGCAAACCACAAGTGGCTTACAAAGAAACAATCCGCAAAAAAGCCAAGTCCGAAGGCAAGTTCATTCGCCAGTCCGGTGGCCGCGGCCAATACGGTCACGTGGTTATCGAGCTGGAGCCCGCCGAACCCGGCACCGGGTTTGAATTTGTCAATAAAATTGTGGGCGGAGCCATCCCCAAGGAGTACATTTCTCCGGTGGAAAACGGTATCCGTGAGGCCATGAATAACGGCGTGTTAGCCTCTTACCCGCTGGTGGACGTGCGCGCCACCCTGCTAGACGGCTCCTTCCACGATGTGGACTCATCGGAAATGGCATTCAAAATTGCCGGGAGTATGGCACTGCAAAGCGCAGCCAAAAAAGCCGGCGCCGTATTGCTGGAACCATCGATGAAAGTGGAAATAGTGGTTATGGACGAGTACATGGGAGACGTTATCGGCGACATCAACTCCCGCCGGGGCCGCATCGGCGAGATGGAACCCCGGGGCGTCAACCAAGTGATTCACGGCTATGTGCCCCTATCCGAAATGTTTGGGTATGCTACCGAACTGCGGTCCCGGACCCAAGGGCGAGGCACTTACACCATGCAATTTGACCACTATGAAGAAGTGCCGCAATCTATAGCCGAAAGTATAGCAACCAAGCGCGCATAGCAGAATATGTAAAAGACGACTCAGGAGTCAGAATAGGCGCTCCAAACAGTATCTGCAGTGCATGAAAAACAAACGTACGGAGGCGATCCGGTGGTATCCGGAGAGAGCGGTGCACCTGATTGCGTTGTCTAGCCCGTCATAGCCCCGAATTCATGACTGCTCTGCTTAGGGCGTAAGTAGTAGTTAGGTAAATCGCCCTTGCGCGTTCACCAAAAGCCTTGCCAACCACAACAAGTAGAATTGCAAGAGCGAACGGAGCGATACCACCGGAGCGCCAGATACGAGTAACGCTTAAAAATGTTTAAATGATTTTGTATTTAAAGGATTTAAGGAGGAATTAAAACCCAATGGCCAAAGCGAAATTTGAGCGGAATAAACCGCACTTGAACATCGGCACCATCGGCCACGTCGACCACGGTAAAACCACCTTAACCGCTGCTATCACCAGCGTGCTGTCCACCGTGGGCGGTGCTGCCATCAAGAAATACGACGAAATCGACAACGCGCCGGAAGAACGTGAGCGCGGCATTACTATCAACACCGCCCACGTTGAATACGAAACCCAAAGCCGTCACTACGCGCACGTTGACTGCCCGGGCCACGCCGACTACATCAAGAACATGATCACCGGCGCCGCCCAGATGGACGGCTCCATCCTGGTAGTATCAGCCGCCGACGGCCCGATGCCCCAGACCCGTGAGCACATCCTGCTCTCCCGTCAGGTGGGCGTGCCCTACATCGTAGTCTACCTGAACAAAGCCGACATGGTCGACGACGAAGAACTACTGGAACTGGTCGACATGGAAGTACGCGATCTTCTAAACATCTATGAATTCCCGGGCGACGACACCCCCATCATCACCGGCTCGGCCTTAAAGGCGCTGGAATGCGCCTGCGGTAAACGTGACTGTGAATGGTGCAAGAGCATCTGGGAACTAATGGACGCCGTCGACTCATACATTCCCAACCCCGAACGTGACGTCGACAAGCCATTCCTGATGCCCGTAGAAGACGTATTCACCATCACCGGGCGCGGCACCGTGGCCACCGGCCGTATTGAGCGCGGCGTGATTAAAACCGGCGAAGAAGTAGAAATCGTCGGCTTGATGGATAAACCCCGCAAGACCGTCGTCACCGGCGTGGAAATGTTCCGCAAAATCCTCGACCGCGGTGAAGCCGGCGACAACGTTGGCTGTCTGCTGCGCGGCGTGGACCGCAAAGAGATTGAGCGCGGCCAGGTACTTGCCAAGCCCGGCAGCATTAAGCCGCACACCAAGTACAACGCCGAAGTATACGTCCTGACCAAAGAAGAAGGCGGCCGGCACACCCCGTTCTTTAACGGCTACCGTCCCCAGTTCTACTTCCGGACCACCGACGTGACCGGCATCGTCCAGTTGCCCGAAGGCGTGGAAATGGTTATGCCTGGCGACAACGTCAAGGTAGATATCGAGTTAATCACCCCTATCGCCATCGAAGATGGCCTGCGTTTCGCCATCCGTGAAGGCGGCCGTACTGTGGGCGCCGGGGTTGTTACCGGCATTAACGAGTAGACAAGTGCACAAATAAGATTAAAAAGACAACGCATGCAGGCGATCCGGTGTTACCTGAAGGAACAAGATAAGATCCTTCGCTACGCTCAGGATGACAATCCTAAAATCTATATTCAGGTAAACGCCCATGTCGCAAAAGTGCGCACCGGCAGGAATAAAAAGACAAACGCACGCAGTCGCTCCGGTGGGATCCGGACCGTCAGATATGCTTAAAAAAAGACAGGAATCGGCAGGGGTCGGTTCCTGGTCCTTAATTTTCTTGACACTGTTTATTAACTGTGATAAAGTTGCAAAGGTACCCCTAAAATGCGGGTTTTTAAAAGGATTCGATGTGATGGCTAATGCAGCATCCTTTAGAACATCCGATTTAAAAGGCGGTATGTCTTTTTTTAGTTTATGGAGGTGGTTTTCATGAGAGTGGGAGTTACCCTGGCTTGCACCGAATGCAAACGCAGGAATTATTCAACAACCAAGAACAAAAAGAACGATCCTAACCGTATTGAAATGAAAAAATATTGCCGGTTTTGCCAAACACATACCATGCACAAGGAAACCAGGTAAAACCTTATGCCAGGTTATTACAATATTTAGTCGAGTGTTCGAAAAAGAGCACTGCAGATACGGGAACCGAATGCGCAACCAAAGCGTACATATTGGTGCGTGAGCGTCCAGCTATCGGAACCCGGATTAGGTGCAAACTTTTAGAACATCCTCTTTAAGGATGTGGCATAAATGGCTGTAGTAAAGACCCCCAAGAAAGACAAAAGCTCCGGTACCGGAAAAGAACTGGCTAAGAAAGACAACCGGAAAGAAGTAACCAAGAAGGCTGCGGCCCTTGGGCCCAATCGGTTGGAAAATGCCAAGTCGTTTTTTCGCGGAGTGCTAAATGAACTTAAAAAAGTGCACTGGCCCAGCCGCAGGGAAACCGTGATATATACAGCGGTGGTTTTAGTCTCGGTGGTGTTGTTGCCGTACTGATCTGGATTTTCGATTCGATTCTCGGTTCGGTTATGGGCATGTTCATAAAATAAAGAAGACTTGGTTCAGGTGGGGTTTTGACCCATACGTTGGGGACATTTCTCCGAAGGATGTGTGTCCCCTGACCGCTGAACCTTAGTCGCACTTATTTCGAGCTTACACCTGTTAATCCCCGACCTAAGAGGGCAGGTTCTTACAGGCTGTGCGAAGATAGACAGGGAGGTGAGGGGCCTGCTTGACGCCGGTCCCTTGTATTTATGAGCAGGCAATGGTACGTCATACACACCTATTCGGGGTATGAAAACAAAGTCAAGGCGAACCTGGAAAAACGAATCGAATCCATGAACATGGAAGATAAGATTTTTCGGATCCTTGTGCCCATGGAAGACGAGATTGAAATCAAAGACGGGAAAAAGAAGGTCACCAAACGCAAAGTGTTCCCGGGTTACGTTTTGGTTGAAATGATTATGACCGACGATTCATGGTACGTTGTGCGCAACACCCCCGGGGTGACCGGTTTTGTAGGTAGCGGTTCCAAACCCATCCCCCTGGACGAGGATGAAGTGCAGCAGATTATCAGGCAAATGGGTATGGACGAGCCGCGCACCAAGGTTAATTTTGCCGTCGGCGAACAAGTCCGAGTGATCTCGGGCCCCTTTGAGAATTTTGGCGGTGCGGTGGAAGAAATATTAATTGATAAGGGCAAAATCAGAGTACTTATCAACATGTTCGGCCGGGAAACTCCGGTGGAACTTGAGTATAATCAGGCAGAAAAAATAAACTAAGCAGCGGAGGAGGTGGACATTATGGCCAAACGTGTGGCAGCGATTATCAAGCTGCAGGTGCCGGCAGGCAAGGCTACCCCCGCTCCGCCGGTGGGTCCCGCCCTGGGTCAGCACGGGGTTAACATTATGCAATTTGTTAAGGATTATAACGAGCGTACCGCCAAACAAGCGGGGATGATCGTTCCGGTGGAGATTACCGTATATGAAGACCGTTCATTTACATTCGTAACTAAAACCCCGCCGGCAGCGGTGCTGCTAAAAAAAGCAGCGGGATTGGAAACTGCATCCGGTGAGCCCAACAAGAAAAAGGTGGGCAAGGTAAGTAAAGACCAGGTGCAAGAAATTGCTCAGCTGAAAATGGAAGACCTAAACGCCAACAACGTGGAAGCGGCTATGCGCATGGTTGAAGGTACGGCCCGCAGCATGGGGATAGAAGTAGTTTAAATCAGGAGTCAGAATTCAGGAGTCAGAATGAAAGAACGAAGACTTTAAGGAATTCTGGCATAGCTCCAAAATGTATTAGATTGTGTTGCGATGCAAAGGAATGAAAGCATGTTTTATAAGTATTCTGAATTCTGACTACTGAATTCTGAATACTGCTTTTCAAATACGTGGGAGGATTAATTTCCGCTACTACCACAAGGAGGTATGTAAATTGCCCAAGCATGGTAAGAAATATCAGGATGCCGTGAAAAAAATTGACCGGTCCAAGCTGTATGAATCCATGGAAGCAATGGAACTGGTCAAGGAAACTGCCGGAGCCAAGTTCGATGAAACTATTGAAGCCGCTATCCGGCTCGGTGTCGACCCGAGGCACGCAGACCAGCAAGTGCGCGGAGCTATGGTGTTGCCGCACGGAACGGGCAAAACCCGTACAGTGCTGGTATTTGCCAAAGGTGATAAGGTTAAAGAAGCCGAAGAGGCCGGCGCTGATTTTGTAGGTGCTGAAGATATGGTGGAAAAGATTCAGAAGGAAGGTTGGCTGGGGTTTGAAGTAGCCATTGCCACTCCGGATATGATGGGCGTGGTTGGTAAACTAGGCCGGGTTCTTGGTCCCCGCGGACTGATGCCCAACCCCAAAACCGGTACCGTTACCTTCGATGTAGCTCGTGCGATACAAGAAGTTAAAGCCGGTAAGATTGAATACCGGGTAGATAAAGCCGGAAACATTCATACCCCCATCGGCAAAGCTTCCTTTGAGCCGCAAAAACTGGTTGAAAACATGAGGGCGCTGGTCGCTCAACTGATCAAGGTTAAGCCGTCGGCTGCCAAGGGTCAGTATATCAAGTCTGTTACAGTGTCCACCACAATGGGCCCCGGTATTAAGATGAACGCACAGAAAATTACCCTTTAAGAGTTTAGATTATTTAAATCTAATATGTTTTACCAGCCGTAGACAGTTTGGCACCCCCCAGGGGTTTAATGGCTAATG
>Ga0172382_10011059_pt1 | contig 11982 bp, 9 predicted proteins | sample Leawel138RmetaG_FD_122245 | JGI IMG/M metagenome (GOLD analysis project Ga0172382, IMG submission 122245) | Leachate microbial communities from a municipal landfill in Southern Ontario, Canada - Leachate well 138R metaG | ecosystem: Engineered > Solid waste > Landfill > Unclassified | place...
CGCGTAGCCGCGACCTGCTGCGTAGCCGTGAACGGGGAGAGCGTTGATGCGTGACAAGATGTCTCTGATTGGTGGCGTGCTGCTGTTTCTGGCTGCCGTTGCCTCGATGTCGCTCTTTACGGTGGACCAGCGTCAGTTCGCGATCGTGTTTCAGCTCGGTGAGGTGAAGGATGTCATCAGCGAACCGGGCTTGAACGTAAAGCTGCCACTGATCCAGAACGTGCGTTACTTTGACAAGCGCATCCTGACCATGGATACGCCGGAGCCCGAGCGCTTCATTACGTCCGAGAAGAAGAACGTTCTGGTCGATCACTTCGTAAAGTGGCGCATCATCGATCCGCGTCTGTATTACGAATCGGTGGCCGGTGATGAAGCGCGTGCGCGGATTCGACTGACACAGACCGTCAATGCCGGATTGCGTGAAGAGTTCGGCAAGCGCACCGTGCATGACGTGGTGTCCGGCGCGCGTGACCAGATCATGGAAGACATGCGTGCCAAGGCGGACCAGGATGCGCGCAAGATTGGCGCCCAGATCATCGACGTGCGTCTGAAGCGGGTCGATCTGCCGTCGGAAGTGTCCGAGTCGGTGTATCGTCGGATGGAGGCAGAGCGGAAACGGGTTGCCAACGAACTGCGTTCTCAGGGTGCTGCCGAAGCCGAGAAGATCCGTGCAGATGCAGACCGTCAGCGTGAGGTGATCATCGCCGAAGCCTATCGTGATGCTCAGCGGACCAAGGGTGCGGGCGACGCGAAGGCAACGGCCATCTACGCTGAAGCTTTCGGCCAGAGTCCGGAGTTCTACTCCTTCTACCGCAGTCTCGAGGCCTACCGTGCCAGCTTCTCGGGCAAGGACGACGTGATGGTTGTAGATCCAAGCTCGGATTTCTTCAAGTTCATGAAGAACTCCAAGGGGACTGAGCGGAACTGATCCTCAATGGGTGCTACCCTGCTGACGGCCTTCGCACTGATGTTGATCATCGAAGGCATTGTCCCTTTCGTCGCGCCAGCAACCTGGCGCGAAACCTTTTCGCGTCTCGCCCGCATGGCTGACGGTCAGATCCGCTTTATCGGTCTGTCGTCGATGCTGGCGGGGCTGATCCTGTTGTACGTCTTTGGTTGAACCTTTCATGCGCTGGGTATTACCCGATCACATACAGGACGCTTTGCCGTCCGAAGCCGACAAGCTAGAGGGCCTGCGCCGCAAGCTGCTTGATGCTTTCCGCGTGCGCGGTTACCAGCAGGTCATGCCGCCGCTGCTTGAGTATCTCGATTCACTCACCACGGGCGCTGGACGTGACTTGCGCCTGCGAACCTATCAACTGGTCGATCAATTGTCGGGCAGAACGATGGGGGTGCGTGCTGACATGACGCCTCAGGTCACGCGTATCGACTCCCATCTGCTCAATCGTCAGGGCGTGACACGCCTGTGTTACTGCGGCAGTGTGCTGCACACGCTGCCGTCGACGCTGACCGCGACCCGTGAGCCGCTGCAACTCGGTGCCGAGCTTTACGGCCACGCGGGTATCGAGGCTGATATCGAAGTGCTGCGCCTGCTGGCCGAGGTGATGCGCCTGGCTGATGTGCCTGCGACCCGTATCGACATCGGGCACGTGGGGCTGTTTCATGCGTTGGCAGGGCGCGCCGGACTGGTGCCGGGGCGTGAGGAGATGCTGTTCGATCTGCTGCAGAGCAAGGATGTCCCCGGGCTGCACGAAATGCTGGCGGGCGTTGCCGAGCCGGTTCGCAGCGCACTGCTGATGCTGCCCGAACTCTATGGTGGGCCGGAAGTGCTTGAACAGGCAGTGGCGCGCCTCCCCAAGGATGCTGAGATCGCTGCCGCACTTGATGACTTGCGTCAGCTTGCAGTGGCGCTTGCCGATCTGCCGATCAGTTTCGATCTGGCTGATTTGCGTGGTTATCATTACCACAGCGGCGTGGTGTTTGCTGCTTACGGTGGTGGTTCGCCCGCTGCGCTGGCGCTGGGCGGGCGCTATGACCGTGTTGCGGAAGCTTTCGGGCGTGCTCGGCCGGCGACGGGATTCAGTCTCGACCTGCGCGAACTCGCCTTGCGTCTGCCAGACCCCGAGCCTGTCGGCGCCATTCTTGCGCCTCATGTGCAGGATGTGGCATTGCTGACCGAAATTGCCGCCCTGCGAGAGCAGGGCGAGATCATCGTGACCACGTTGCCGGGTCACGATGGAACCTGGAACGAAGCCGGATGCGACCGGCAGCTTGTGATGCGGGGAGGCCGGTGGACGGTCGAGCCGCTTCAGGGAGAGTAAATAGATGTCGAAGAATGTGGTGGTTGTCGGTACCCAGTGGGGCGACGAAGGCAAGGGCAAGATCGTTGACTGGCTGACCGATCATGCGCAGGGCGTGGTCCGCTTCCAGGGCGGGCACAATGCCGGTCACACCTTGGTGATCGGCGACAAGGAATACAAACTCAATCTGGTGCCGTCCGGCATCGTGCGCGAGGGTGTGGCCTGTTATATCGGCAATGGCGTGGTGCTGGATGTTCATCACCTGCTGTCGGAGATCGCAACGCTCGAGTCCGGTGGCATCAAGGTGCGCGAGCGCCTGCGCATCAGCCCGGGCTGCCCGCTGATCCTTGGATACCATTCGGCGCTGGATCGTGCCCGTGAGGCGAAGAAATCGGCTGGCGACAAGATCGGTACGACCGGCAAGGGCATCGGGCCGACCTACGAAGACAAGGTCGCGCGCCGCGCATTGCGGGTGTACGACCTGTACGACCGCGAGCGTTTTGCCGAGAAGCTCAAGAGCAATCTCGAATATCACAACTTCGTGCTGACCCAGCACCTTGGTGCAGAAGCGGTCGATTTCCAGACCGTCTTCGACGAAGCGATGCGTGACGCCGAGAAAATTCTGCCGATGGTGGCGGACGTGTCGGCCGAGCTGTACGCGGTCAACAAGAATGGCGGCAGCCTGCTGTTCGAAGGTGCGCAGGGTACGTTGCTCGACATCGATCACGGAACCTACCCGTTCGTGACCTCGAGCAACTGCGTGGCGGGTCAGGCCGCGGCGGGTTCCGGCGTCGGTCCGGGCCGTCTGCACTATGTACTGGGCATCACCAAGGCCTATTGCACTCGCGTCGGTGGAGGTCCTTTCCCGACCGAACTCGACATCGACACCAAGGGCGTGCCGGGCGAACAGATGTCGACCAAGGGGCGTGAGTTCGGTACGGTCACCGGGCGCAAGCGCCGCTGCGGATGGCTCGATCTGGCTGCCCTGAAGCGTTCGATCATCATCAATGGCGTGACGGGTTTGTGCATCACCAAGCTCGATGTGCTCGATGGCCTGCCCGAACTCAAGCTGTGCACCGGTTATCTGCTCAATGGAAAACGTATCGACCTGCTGCCGATGGGGTCCGAAGAAGTGACCAGTTGCGAGCCGATCTACGAAACCATGGCGGGCTGGAGCGGCACGACCTTTGGTGCGCAGAGCTGGGATGCGCTGCCGCAGGAGGCGCGGGCCTATCTGCACCGCATCGAGGAGATCTGTGAAGTGCCTATTGACGTGATTTCAACGGGCCCCGAGCGTGACGAGACCATTTTGCGTCGCCATCCCTTTGGTGCCTGAACGTCTTGAGCGTGAAGCTGGCCGCAAGGCCGGCTTCACCGGATGTTTGCTTGTGGCGTTCAGAAAACAGAAAAGCCGACACAAGGTCGGCTTTTCTTTGAAACTGGTGCCCAGAAGAGGACTCGAACCTCCACGCCTCGCAGCGCTAGTACCTGAAACTAGTGCGTCTACCAATTCCGCCATCTGGGCAGGGAGGCGCATTATAGCCGGGTCTTTTCGCGGATGGAAGACCGGCGTTGAAAATTCTGTCCGGCTTGTGAGGCTGATGGATACCCGGGCACGCCAGCGCGGACTGACGACCCTGGCAGTCGATTTCCTCGCGAGCTTGAGTACAATACAAACAAAAAAGCCGCTCCGAAGAGCGGCTTTCCTGCAAAACTGGTGCCCAGAAGAGGACTCGAACCTCCACGCCTCGCAGCGCTAGTACCTGAAACTAGTGCGTCTACCAATTCCGCCATCTGGGCAAGAGCCGCGCATTATAAGCACTTAAAGAAGAAAGTCAATGACTAGAAACACCAAAAAAACCAATACCGTTCCCGAAGCCGCGACTGCAGCACCCAAGGCCGGGCGACGTAGAAGCAGTCGCGCCAAGGGGCCGAGCGCAATCCGGCGCGCCGACCCGTTCTTCGAGCGCGAGTCGCTCAAATACGAACTACCGTTGCCGAGCCGCGAATACATCGAACAGACCCTCGTTGAGCATGGCGTACCGATGTCTTTTGATGATCTTGCGCGTGCGCTTGATATCACCGCCGAGGAACTCGAGCATTTCGATCGCCGTCTGCGCGCAATGCAGCGCGATGGCCAGCTGGTACGTAACCGGCGTGACGCCTATCTGATCCCGGACAAGGCAGACCTTGTCCGCGGCAAGGTGGAAGGGCATCCCGACGGCTTCGGTTTCCTGCGCCGCGATGACGGCGGTGCCGACATCTTCCTCGGGCCGAAGGACATGCGCGAGGTGCTGCACGGTGACCGCGTCATCGTTCGCATCGCCGGGCAGGATCGCCGCGGCAGACCTGAAGGCAGGATTGTCGAGATCCTCGAACGTGCCAATTCGCGTGTCGTCGGTCGTGTGCTGAACGAGCATGGCGTGCTACTTGTGGTGCCTGAAAACAAACGCCTCGCCCAGGATATTCTGGTCGCGCCAGGCGGCAAGAAGCCGATGCCGGGTCAGGTCGTGACCGTCGAACTGATCGAGCAGCCGACCAAGATTGCGCAGCCCATCGGCCGTGTCGTTGAGGTGCTCGGAAACTACGCCGACCCCGGCATGGAAATCGAGATTGCGTTGCGCAAGCACGAACTGCCCTATGAGTTCTCGTCGGAGTCCAAGGCCGAAACGCGCAAGCTGCCGGTCAAGGTGCGCAAGAAAGACTGGGCGGGCAGGGAGGACATCACCGGCCTGCCGCTGGTGACCATTGATGGCGAGACCGCGCGAGACTTCGACGATGCGGTGTATTGCGAGCGCCAGGGGCGTGGCTTCCGGCTTATCGTCGCGATTGCCGACGTTTCGGCTTACGTCGACTCGGGCAGTGCGCTCGACAAGGATGCCTACGATCGTGGCAATTCCGTCTACTTCCCGCGCCGGGTGATCCCGATGCTGCCGGAGAAACTCTCCAATGGCCTGTGTTCGCTCAACCCACAGGTCGAGCGCCTGTGCATGGTTGCGGACATGAGCATCTCGATGAGCGGGGCGGTCAAGGCCTACCGCTTCTATCCTGCGGTGATGTTTTCCCACGCCCGTCTGACTTACACAAAGGTCGCCGCGGCACTGTACGACCAGGACGCTGCGGCGCTGGAGGAGATCGGCGGTTTGCTGCCCCAGTTGCAGAACCTCGACAAGCTGTTCCGGGTGCTGCTCAAGGCGCGTGCCAAACGCGGTGCGATCGACTTCGAGACCACCGAGACGCGGATGATCTTCGACGAGGGCGGCAAGATCGAGCGCATCGTTCCCGAGGTACGCAACGACGCTCATCGTCTGATCGAGGAGTGCATGCTGGCTGCCAACGTCTGTGCTTCCGATTTTCTGCAGGAGCGCAAACAATCCGCGCTCTACCGCGTGCACGAGGGGCCTACGCCCGAGAAGCTCGAAAAGCTGCGCGGATTTCTGTCGGAGTTCGGTATGGGCATTGGCGGCGGGGACGAACCACGCGCCAAGGATTACGCCGCGCTGCTCGAGAAGGTCAAGGATCGGCCCGATGCTCAGTTGCTGCAGACCGTGATGCTGCGTTCGCTGCGTCAGGCGGTCTACAGCCCGGACAACCTCGGTCACTTTGGTCTCGCCTACGACGCTTACACTCACTTTACCTCGCCCATCCGGCGCTATCCCGATCTGCTGGTGCACCGTGCCATCAAGGCCGCGCTAAAAAGCGAAAGCTATCAACCCGGCGACTGGGACGAGATCGGTGCGCACTGCTCGAGTACCGAGCGGCGTGCAGACGAGGCGACCCGCGATGTCGTGTCCTGGCTCAAGTGCTATTACATGCAGGATCGTGTCGGCGAGGAATTTTCCGGCAGCGTATCGGCAGTGGTACCCTTCGGCCTCTTCGTCGCGCTGGACGATATCTTCATCGAGGGACTGGTGCATATTTCGGACCTCGGGAGTGATTACTTCCATTTCGACGAGACCCGTCACGAGCTGGTGGGCGAGCGTACCAACGCGCGTTTCAGGCTGTCGGACAGGGTGCGGATACAGTTGGTGAGAGTCGATCTCGAGACTAACAAGATCGACTTCCGCCTGATTGAAGGTGTGAGCCGGCCGACCGAGCGCAGCGGAAAAACCGCCCGTGACCGCGCACCAGCCCCCGAAGCCGGGGCTGCAGCACCGACCCGGCGCAAAGGCCGCAGCGCAGCCGAACCCGCACAGCGTCCTGCCACCGAGCGTGCCCCCGCTTCACGCGCGGGACGTGGCAGCAAGCCCAAGGCAGCGGCCCGGCCGGACGCGCCTGCAGCACGTAAATCAAAACCCAAGGCTGCTGTAGCAGCTGAATCAAAGAAGAAAGGCAAGCGTCGTGGCTAAACCCCCCTCCCGTTCAGGCTCCCGATCACGTTCCGGCGAGGACGGCGCGCGCGCCGCTCGCCCGCCTGTGCGCAGCGAGCACAGGCCGAAGCCCAAGCGTCACGAGGCCGCGGCGGCGGAGGCCGACGCGGCTGTCGCCGCTGATGTCGGCAGCAGCACCGATGCGGGGCGTCCCCCGTCGCGTCTGATCTATGGATTCCATGCCGTGCTGGGCAAGCTGCGGCGTGACCCGGAAGCAGTTTTCGAGCTCTATCTGTCGAGTCAACGCCAGGACATTCGCGCCCGTGAGGTACAACAACTTGCCGAAGCCCAAGGTGTGCGCCTGATTCCGAGCGAGGCGGACCGACTTGACGGCATGGTCGGCACGCGCCGGCATCAGGGCGTCATTGCCCGTATTGATGGGCGGCATCGCGAACTCAAGCTGGCGGACGTGCTTGAGTCCCTTGACGAGCCCGCGCTGCTGCTGGTGCTCGATGGTGTGCAGGATCCGCACAATCTCGGCGCCTGCCTGCGGGTAGCGGACGCGGTCGGTGCGCATGCAGTGATCGCGCCCAAGGATCGGGCAGTCGGGCTCAATGCGACTGCGGTGAAGGTCGCCAGCGGCGCAGCCGATACCGTGCCCTATATCACGGTCACCAACCTTGCCCGCGCGCTGCGTGAAATGCAGGAAGCGGGGATCTGGATCATCGGCGCGGCAGGCGAAGCCGAGCAGTCGGTGTTCGATGTCGACCAGAAGGGGCCGGTGGCCTGGGTGCTGGGCGCCGAAGGCGACGGGCTGCGCCGGCTGACTCGCGATACCTGCGACGTGCTGGCGAAGATTCCGATGCTGGGGTCGGTGGAGAGCCTCAATGTCTCGGTGGCCAGTGGCATCTGCCTGTTCGAGGCAAGGCGTCAGCGCGGTGCCTGAGTCGGCTCGCGCGGTGTTTCAGGTGCTAGCGGGGTCAGGCGAATAGGGCGTCCGCGGAGGATATGGGATGAAGTCTGCGCTGGGTTTTCTGGTGGCGGCCAAACGCTGCGAGATTCATGGCCTGGAGCAGCTTGAGATCACCAGTGGTCTCGTGAAGGGCGTGAGCGAACTTGTCCACATGCTGCAGAAGGAACGTGGCGTGTCCAACGTCTATCTGGCGTCGGCCGGGCGACGCTTTGCTGCGCAGCGGCTGGAGCGGGTTGAGGCCAGCATCGCGGTCGAGGCTGCTGCGCGTGAACGCTTCCTCCAGCTCGATACCGATTCCGGCCGTATGGCGGGTGGCGTGCGACTGTTCAGTCGTATCGCCTACGTGCTGCACGGACTGGATGCGCTTGGGGCATTGCGCAGTCGCGTGGCTGCGCAAACTCTCGACGTTGAAGCGGCAACTCGCAGCTTTACCGAACTGATTGCCGGCCTTATGGCGGTGGTTTTCGAGGCGGCAGATATTGCAGCGGACCCGGCGGTATCGCGGGCGCTGGTCGCCCTGTTCAACTTCATGCAGGGCAAGGAACTGGCGGGGCAGGAACGCGCCGTTGGCGCAGCCGGGTTTGCCGCCGGACGTTTCGAAGCCACCGCGCAGCAGCGGCTCAACCACCTGATCGATGCGCAGGATCGCTGCTTCCAGATCTTTGTCGAGTTTGCCGACCCGACCTTGCGCACGATCTGGCGCAACGTCCAGACCTCCGCTGCGATGGTCGAGGTGGAGCAACTGCGGCGCATCGCTTGCGCGGCATCGACGGCCGCTGTTGCTGCCGATGTCAGTGAACGCTGGTTCGAATGCACGACCTCACGAATAGATGCGATGCGCCAGGTCGAAGACTGCGCGACCAACGCGCTGCTGCAGCTGTGCGAGGTCAAGTTGTGCGAGGCTCGATCCGACCTCCACGATCACAAGCGTTTTCTTGATGCGCTCTCGGGCCTTGGCGGACAGGGGGCTGCGCCGCTGGCCGTCTTTTTCGACAAATCAGCCACCTCGACACCGTCACCTGTGGGTGACACAGCTGGGCTGGTGGGGGCGGACGGACTCAGTCCCAAGCTCGGGCGTTCGGTGCTCGATCTCATGCAGATGCAGTCGCAGCGGCTGCAGGACATGAGTGATGAACTCAACACCGCGCGTGCAGCGCTCAACGAACGCAAGCTGGTCGAGCGTGCGAAGGGGCTGCTGATGTCCAGGCGCGGCCTGAGCGAAGACGAGGCCTACAAACTGCTGCGACAAACCGCGATGGATCAGCATCGTCGCCTTGTCGATGTTGCCGAGGCCACACTCTCGCTCGCCGAATTTCTCCAGGCCGACTGAACGGGTCTCGCGAAATGCAGCCCGGAACCGGGTGGCAATTCCCCGTTTCACCGCAGCCGTCAGGCTGACTTTCCATTCCCCTGCTGGTGCCGGTCATCCCTCCATCGAGGGGGAGAGACCGTGCGCGCCTGCACTAAGCCTGTGCGGAGGTCACGACGTTGCACTGCAGCAGTGCGTCAAGTGCAGTGCGCCGGTGACCGGGGTCCGTACGTCATCTCAGTGTTTACGAGGCCTGTGGCTTCATGCACGGAACTGGCACGCTTACTGCATTAGCTATTTCAACGCTGGACCAACGTTGGTCCGGCATTCGACACAATCCTGAACACTGGACAAAGGCGTCCATTCCCTCCGCGCAGCACGCGCCGAGCCGGAATGGACGCCTTTTTGCATTTCTGAATTCAAGCAAGGAGTTCACGATGATCACGCAGGCGAGCAAAACCCCGGAGTTGCCCCGTCGCGGTTTAATCAAGGCCGGCGTATGGGCGGCCGGATTGGAGGGGCTGGCGAAAACCACGCTGAAGTTCGCCATCATCCCGCTCACCAACTGCGCGCCGATTGTGATCGCCAGGGAGAAGGGTTTTTTCAGGAAGCATGGCCTCAATGTCGCAGTGTCGAAGGAAGCTTCGCGGACCAGCATCCGCTAAGGAGATGGCCATGACGAAAAGCAGCGTACAGGTCAAGAATGCCGGTCAGTCCTTCCGCACCAGAAAGGGGCCCTTCAGCGTGCTCGACGCGCTGATCCGGGCCAATCCGCAGGACGAACTGATGAAGATCCTCGCGGCCACCAGGGCGACCATCGACGAGATCCTTGAGGTGAACATCAAGCGCCCGCGCGACCGGCTTGCCCATGCCCACGACAAGCATTTCGGCGCGTGCCAGGCGGCGATCGCGGCGTTTCTCTACAACAAGCAGTTCAAGCGCGCAGCCTGACCCGGAGATGGATATGGCAAAAGGGTATCTGATCGGCACCGGCCCGGGAGCTGCCGACCTGCTCACCCTGTGCGCGTCGGTGCGAAAGGGCTGGCCTCGCCCGCGATCATCGTTGTAGGCAAAGTCGCCGCGCTGGGCGTGGCGACACTTTCCACCCCGGACATTTCGGCACGCATCCTCGCGGCCTGAAGGAGAACATCATGAAACAACAGAAACTGGTCATGGTCGGCAACGGCATGGCGGGGGTGAAAACCCTGGAAGAGTTGCTCAAGCACGCCCCCGACTGCTTCGACATCACTGTGTTTGGTGCCGAGCCGCACGGCAATTACAACCGCATCCTGCTGTCGCCGGTGCTGGCCGGGGAAATGACCTTGCCCGACATCATGCTCAACGATTTCGGCTGGTATCGCGACAACGGCATTACCCTGCATGCCGGGCACAAGGTGGTGGAGATCAACCGCGCCAGACGCACGGTGAGGGCCGATGACGGCACCGAGGTCGCGTATGACCGCCTGCTGCTGGCTACCGGTTCGGTGCCCTTCATCCTGCCCGTGCCCGGCAAGGATCTGCCCGGCGTCATCGCCTATCGCGACATTGCCGATACCGAAGCCATGATCGACGCCGCGAAGCATCACCAGCATGCGGTGGTGATCGGTGCCGGCCTGCTCGGTCTTGAAGCGGCCAATGGTCTGATCCTGCGCGGCATGCAGGTGACCGTGGTGCACCTTGGCGGCTGGATCATGGAGCGGCAACTCGACAAGTCCGCCGCCGATCTGTTGCAGGCCTCGCTCGAAGCCAAGGGCATGACGTTCTGCCTGCAGGCGCAGACCGCCGAACTGGTGGCGGCCGACAGCGGTCGCGTGGGTGCGGTGCGGCTGAAGGATGGCACCGAGCTGGCGGCCGATCTGGTGGTGATGGCTGCGGGTATCCGTCCCAACACCGCCCTGGCCGAATCGGCCCACCTGCACTGCGAGCGTGGCATCGTCGTCACCGATACGCTGCAGACGGTCACCGACCCGCGCGTCTATGCGGTGGGCGAGTGCGCCAACCATCGCGGCACCGCCTACGGACTGGTGGCGCCACTGTTCGACCAGGCCAAGGTGTGTGCGAACCATCTCGCCGGCTTCGGCATCGGGCGCTACGAGGGTTCGGTGACCTCGACCAAGCTCAAGGTCACCGGCGTCGATGTGTTCTCCGCTGGCGATTTTCAGGGCGGCGCCGACTGTGACGAGATCGTGCTGCATGACCGCGCCGGTGGCGTCTACAAGAAGCTGGTGCTCAGGGACGACAAGCTCGCCGGTGCGGTGATGGTTGGCGATACCGGCGACGGTGCGTGGTATTTCCAGCTCGTGCGCGAGGGCAAGGATGTAGCCGCGATGCGCGACCATCTGATGTTCGGTCAAGGTTTCGCCCAGTCACAGCTTGGCGATGCGGGCCACCAGGGTCAGAGCCAGGCGGCACTGCTGCCCGACACGGCCGAGATCTGCGGCTGCAACGGGGTGTGCAAGGGCACCATCGTCAAGGCGATCCGCGAAAAGGGATTGTTCACGCTCGAAGAGGTGAAGAAGCACACCAAGGCCTCATCGTCCTGCGGGTCCTGTACCGGGCTGGTGGAGCAGATCCTGGCCTCGACCGTCGGTGGTGCCTATCAATCCACCGACAAATACGCCAAGCCGGTGTGCGGCTGCACCGAGCATACGCACGGTGAAGTGCGCGAAGCAATCCGTCAGCACAAGCTGCTCAGCATTCCCGACACCATGCGGGCGCTGGAGTGGAACACCCCGAACGGCTGCGCGACCTGCCGTCCGGCGCTCAACTACTACCTGATCTCCACCTGGCCGTTCGAGGCCGAGGATGACCCGCAGAGCCGCTTCATCAACGAACGTGCACACGCCAACATCCAGAAGGACGGCACCTACTCGGTGGTGCCGCGGATGTGGGGCGGGCTGACCACGCCGGACGAACTGCGTGCGATCGCAGACGCGGCCGAGAAGTACAAGGTGCCGACGGTCAAGGTCACCGGTGGCCAGCGCATCGACCTGCTCGGCGTGAAGAAGGCTGACCTGCCGCTGATCTGGTCCGACCTCAACGCAGCCGGCATGGTCTCGGGCCACGCCTACGGCAAGAGCCTGCGCACGGTGAAGACCTGCGTCGGCATGGAGCACTGCCGCTTCGGCA
>Ga0172382_10011060_pt1 | contig 11982 bp, 10 predicted proteins | sample Leawel138RmetaG_FD_122245 | JGI IMG/M metagenome (GOLD analysis project Ga0172382, IMG submission 122245) | Leachate microbial communities from a municipal landfill in Southern Ontario, Canada - Leachate well 138R metaG | ecosystem: Engineered > Solid waste > Landfill > Unclassified | place...
CAGGGGCTTCATATATGAGAAAGAATCGGAGGAGATCCTGGAGGAAGCTAAAAATAGATTAAGTCAGGCATTGGCTGAATTTGAAAGACAGCAGGTTACCGATTGGTCAGCTGTTAAAACCCGGATGCGGGAGATAATGAGCCGCTTTCTCAAGGAGAGAACCAGGCGGCGTCCCATGCTTATGCCGATAGTAATGGAGGTATGAAGCCTTGGTCAGAAGACGAGGGCCGGCTAAACAGGAGATGGACCCCCTGGCCTTCGATATAGCAGGTATAGCTCTTTGTGCGCTGAGCATATTGATCTTTATCGGCCTGATAAGGCCGGAACAAGTAAGCGGTCTGGGTAGCTGGGTAGCCGATGGCTTGCGATATCTCTTTGGCCTGGGCGCTTTTGTCGTGCCGCCGATGCTCGTTTTTTTGGGTGTACTGAGTATTGTCAGGAGAGCGCAGGCGTGGTCGAGGTACAGATTAACCGGCGTAATCCTTCTTTTTATCTCTTTTATGGTGCTAGCCGATCTCTCAGCCTGGGAACAGCCCTGGGGGTGGGATCGTTATTGTGGGTATGGAGGCCTTGCGGGGGCTGTTTCAGCCTGGCTGCTGGTCAAAATGCTGTCGCGCACAGGTACTTGTATAGTCGTCGGTGCCCTGGCGTTGATATCCATTCTCATGCTTTTCAATCTCTCCCTGGCGGCTTTGATAGGCGGTCTTTATGATCGTGTCACGGCCGTGAACAGAAAACGGCGTTCAATACTTGCTTCTACTGGAAAGAAAGCACCAAAACAGAAAGCAGGCAAAGAGAAGGCCGTATCGGAAGGTTTGCCGCTTATCATGCCTCAGCCGGTAGAGAAGCCTATACAGATAAGGCTTATGGATGATACCGATGCCGCCGGCCCTGCATTGCCCGAGGGAACGGCGGCTTTGTCTTCTGCCGGGCTTCAAGAGAGACAGGGGCCTGCCGGCCGATCGAGTTCGGCTGATGATGAGCAGATGCTCTCCGATGTTGGCAAGAAGCCGATTGCCAATTATGAGTTGCCGGCGGCATCTCTTTTGATGGAAGGAAATGCATCCGCCGCCACGTCTGATCGTACTGAAATAGAACGCAAAGCGCTGCTGCTGGAGAAGACGCTGGAAGATTTCGGCATCTCTGTTAAAGTTGCGGCCGTGGAACAGGGACCGACCATCACCAGATATGAGCTTCAGCCTGCTCCTGGAGTCAAGGTTAACAGGATTGTCAATCTGAGTAATGATATCGCGCTCTCTCTGGCCGCATCCAATATTCGCATAGAAGCTCCTATTCCCGGAAAATCGGCTGTGGGTGTAGAAGTACCCAATGATCAGGTGAGCATTGTTCGTCTGCGGGAACTGATCGAAACCGATCTGTTTCGCAATGCCAAATCCAGAATAACCTTTGCTTTAGGTAAAGACATAGCCGGAACTCCCGTAGTGGCTGATCTGGGACGTATGCCGCACCTCCTTATTGCCGGCTCGACCGGAACAGGCAAGAGCGTTTGTATCAATGCGTTGATAATGAGCTTGCTGTATCGTGCCGCTCCCAGTGAGCTGAAGCTGGTCATGATAGATCCTAAGAGGGTTGAACTTAACATATATGAACATCTGCCCCATCTGGCCATGCCTGTTATCAAGGATGTCAAGCAGGCTGCCGCTGCCTTGAAATGGGTGGTCAGGCAGATGGAATCCCGTTATGAGCTCTTTGCCTCGCAGGGAGTTCGCAATATAGACGGTTATAATAGCCGGAACAAGGACGACGGTCTGCCGTATATAGTGGTAATTATCGATGAGCTGGCGGATCTTATGCTGGTTGCACCTATGGATGTGGAAAATTCGATTTGCCGGTTGGCACAACTGGCTCGTGCCACCGGTATACATTTGGTGGTGGCCACACAGCGTCCCTCGGTGGATATTATCACCGGCACTATCAAAGCCAATATATCGTCTCGTATCTCCTTTGCCGTTTCTTCGCAGATAGATTCACGCACCATTCTTGATGCTCCGGGAGCTGAAAAGCTGATGGGGCGGGGCGATATGCTTTATCAGCCGGTAGATCTGCCCAAACCTATAAGAATGCAGGGTGCGTTCGTAACGGAAGAGGAAATCGAACGGGTAACCGACTTTATTAAGCGGCAGGGCAGGACGTCATATATGGATATATTGCCGGCGGTTGATGAGGAGGATGAAAGTCCGACTGATTATGGTGATGCCGATGACGAGCTCTTCATGGAAGCCGTGCGTCAGGTTATCAATAGCGGCCAGGCCTCTATTTCTATGTTACAGCGCCGTCTCAAGGTAGGTTATGCCAGAGCCGCCAGGCTGGTAGATATGATGGAAGAGCGCGGTATCGTTGGGCCTTTTGAAGGCAGCAAGGCACGTGATGTCTTGGTAGGACCGGAGTATCTGGAGGAACAGGAGCCGGAATTTGAAGGTTAAGGTCATTACCGTCGGCTGTCCTAAAAATACGGTCGATTCCGAGCAGGCTCTATATTTGATGCAGGCAGCCGGTTTTACTCAGATACACGATCTGAAGCAGGCCGATATCGTTCTTATAAATACTTGTGCTTTTATTGAGAGTGCCAAAGAAGAATCCATTAAAGTCATATTGGATGCTGCTGCCATGGTGGCTCAAACCGGTGCCCGTCTTTGGGTAACTGGTTGTATGGTCAGCAGATATAAAGATGAGTTGGCAAAGGCATTGCCTGAAGTCGATGCCTTTATCGGCCTGAAGGATTGGAATGGACTTCAGCGGCTCTTGGCAGAGGAAGAACCCGCTTTCACGCTGCGATCTTCGAAGCAGCAGGCACTGAAGCGGATGTCTTACGGCCGAATACTGCTTACCCCGCCCTGGAGTGCATATCTTCGTATCGCCGACGGCTGTGACAATCGTTGTTCATATTGCGCTATCCCCGTTATACGCGGCGGCTATGCCAGTAGGCCGTTTGAAGTGTTATTGGATGAAGCGGAACGGTTGGTGGCCGGTGGCGTCAGGGAGATTATCCTCATAGCGCAGGACAGTACGCGCTACGGTATGGATATTTACGGCAAGCGTCGTCTCTCTGAGCTGATATTGGCTTTGGGTAATATCAGGGGTTTGAAATGGATCAGACTGATGTATGCGCATCCGGCTTCGCTTGATGATGAGCTTATCGAGGTTATAGCTGCTGCGCCCAGGGTCTGCCGTTATCTTGAGATACCGCTGCAGCATTCACATCCCGATATCCTGATTTCCATGCGGCGCCCGTCCGATCCTCGGCAGACGCTGGATAAATTGCAAAAGCTGCGCCGTCTAAATTCATATACTACTTTGCGTTCGACTTTTATTGTCGGCTATCCTGCTGAGCGCAAGGAGCATTATCTGCATTTGCGAAGGTTTCTGCGTGAAGCCGCTTTTGACAGAGCAGGCTTCTTTATCTATTCACCGGAAGAGGGTACCTCTGCTTATAATATACGTCCCAGGGTCCGTATGAGCACGGCATTGCGGCGACAGGAGCAGCTGATGGAATTGCAGGCGGATATATCTGCCGATATCTCTGCCCGGCTGATAGAAAGGGAGATTGAGGTTCTGATCGAAAATCGGGAAGGAGGGGGTCTTATCGGTCGTGGGCATCGCGACGCACCGGAGATCGATGGCGCTGTCTATCTGACCGGGCAGGCGAAGATCGGCTCCATTGCCAGGGCCAGGGTAACTCATGCAGACCCGCATGACTTGTATGGTATAATTGTCTAAGGCGGGTTATTCAGCATGGAGATCCATTTGGGCCTTCGGGTAAGGTTGTTTGATATGAGATATGAGGGGTTAGAGGTGGGAATTTCGGATTGGTTGTTCGAAATTTAAGCAGGTTTGCGGATCAAAAGGTCAAGGGTGCCTTACGAAGAAAAACGGCCGAATTGCCGAATCGTCCCGGGGTTTATTTGATGAAGGACGATACGGGCGAAGTGATTTACATAGGCAAAGCGCTGTCATTGCGTAAAAGAGTAAGCTCATACTTTCAGAAGGGACGCCGACGTGATCCCAAAACGGCAGCCCTGATTTCAAAAATAGCGGATTTCGATATTATTATGACCGACAGTGAGATTGAAGCGTTGATGCTGGAATGCAATCTCATCAAGAAACATCGTCCTTATTACAACGTTTTGCTTATGGATGATAAGCATTATCCCTATTTGAAGATGACGGTTAATGAAACCTATCCGCGTTTGTTCATAGCCCGACGGATAGAATGCGATGGTGCCAGGTATTTCGGACCGTATACCGATGCCGGTGGAGTCAGAGAGGCACTTAAGCTGGTCAAGCGTCTTTTCGGTCTTCGTAGTTGCCGAAAGGAGATCGATGGACAGGCAAAACGCCACTGTCTCAATCACCAGATCAAGCTCTGTTCAGGCCCTTGCAGCGGGCATGTAAGCCGTGAGGAGTATGTTGACCTTTGCCACAGAACCGCACTCTTTTTGAGTGGTCATGGACGGGAGCTGATAAAAGAGCTCTCTATGAGAATGAAGGCGGAAGCAGAGGCACTTAACTTTGAACAGGCGGCTCGTTTCCGGGATCAGATAAAGGCCGTGCAAGCGGTGATGGAACGTCAGAAAATAATTGATACATCCCTGGAAGATAGAGATGTTATTGCCTTAGCCAGAGCTGAACAACGGATTGCCGTGCAGATATTCAATATCCGTGCCGGCAAAATGACGGGCCAGCGTTTCTTTACTGCCGACGATGCCGGTGCTTCCGACGGTGAAGTGATGTCTGCCTTTATAGCGCAGTATTATGCGGTCAATGAGCCGATAAAGACGTTGCTTCTTTCACATGCGCCTGATGATGAGGCGCTGCTGGTAAGATGGCTGGAGGAACGTTTGGGCCGGAAAGCGAAGATATATCTGCCGCTACGTGGTTCAAAGCATGAGCTGGTAAAGATGGCGGCCATAAATGCAGAATATAAGCTGTGGGCTGAACTGTCCGGTATAGCGGACAGGAATGCCGCAACACGATCTGCCGATAATATTGAAGCGTTAAGGGAGCTCTTCCATCTGGCCGGATATGGCGATATCGGGGAGAAGTGCAGGATAGAGGCATATGATATTTCCAATCTGGCAGGCAGCGATGCTGTTGGAGCCATGGTGGTTATGGAGAACGGTAGGCTTGTGAGAAGCGAATATCGAAACTTCAGGATAAAAGGCGATTTCAATTACGAACAGGATGATTATGGCATGATGGCCGAGATGCTGCAGCGTCGCTTCAAGCGGTTGTTTAAGGATGGAGACATGCCGCCGCAGGCCATTTTGATCGATGGCGGCCGCGGTCAGTTAAATGTTGCTCTATCTCTTCTCCGGAAAGCCGGCTTGGAAAAGAAGATAAAGGTGCTCTCTCTGGCTGAAGGGAAGGAAGAGGTCTACCTGCCGGAACAATTATTGCCGTTACGATTGCCTCGTGATTCCCGGCCGCTTCAGCTTCTGCAACAGCTGCGCGATGAGGTTCATCGTACAGCTATAGAGCATCATCGACGGCTTAGAGCAAAGCGGTTACGCCGCTCCGTATTGGATGAGATCAAAGGGCTGGGGCCGGCTCGCAAGCAGATGATGATCAGCAGTTGTGGCTCAGTGGCCGAGATAGCGCTTATGCCGCCGGCTGAGCTCGCTGCTCGCAGCGGCATCCCTTTGGCGCTGGCTGAACGTGTCAGGGCATATCTCAGCGATCGATTAGGCACGGAAGGCAGCGAATAGAAGCGCAGAGCCGCCACCGGAACACCGGGATGCTGTCGGACCTTCTGATAACGTTGCTAAGCGAAACAGGATTTTGCATCGAGGAGCTTGAATAAAGTTATGAGCAGTCAATAGAGACTCAGCAGACACTCAGCCCAGGGATCCTTCCGGGGCTTGCCCCGAGGAGCGTCAATAAATATAAATGAACGGGAGATAAAAGCAAATGTCTTATTTAATTTATAAATGGCTGTTGACAACGGCGGCGCTTTATTTGACCTCGTTGATAATACCGGGGATAAGTATTAAGGGAATTCTTTCAGCATTTTTGGCAGCTGCGGTACTTGGCCTGATAAATGCTCTGATAAAGCCATTATTGATCTTTTTAACCTTGCCGATTACCATTTTGACACTGGGTTTGTCGATACTGGTAATCAATGCATTACTTCTTTGGCTGGCGGGAAACATAGGCATAAACGGCTTTGCCGTTGACGGCTTTTTGTCGGCTTTTCTGGGATCTATAGTTATGAGCTTTTTCGGTATGATATTGAACAGGCTGCTGTCAGCCTAAGAATGGGAGAAATTTTTGAACGATTTTAAGATGATAATAATTACCGGCCAATCCGGTGCAGGCAAGACTCTGGCTGTAAGATGTTTTGAGGATATGGGCTATTTTTGTGTCGATAACCTGCCGCCGGTAATGATGCATAACTTTGCGGAACTTTGCCGGCAGAGCCTGAACAAGATAAGGCGCATAGCCGTGGTGGTGGATATCAGGGGTGGAGAGTTTTTCAGTGAGCTCTTTGAAGCCTTGGATGAATTGGCTCGCGCCGGATATGACCACAGGGTATTGTATTTGGACGCTTCCGATCAGGTGCTGGTGACGCGCTTCAAGGAAACTCGGCGCAAGCCGCCGCTGGCTGACAGCCGGGGTGGTGTGCTGGAGGGCATCAAAGCTGAACGCAAACGCCTTCAAGGCGTCAGGGATATAGCGGATAATATCATAGACACCTCCGATCTGACAGCTCGTGAGCTGCAAACTAAATTGGAGTGCCTATTCAGCGATAGGCTTTTGCAGGAGCGGCTTTCCATAACAGTCATCTCCTTCGGCCATAAATACGGTATCCCTCTGGATGTCGATCTGTTGTTTGATGTTCGCTTTCTGCCCAATCCACAGTATGTTGAGGAAATGAAGCCGCTTACCGGAGAAGATAGGAGCGTTGCCGAATACGTGATGAAATGGCCTATTACCAAGCGCTTTATCAGCAGACTTTACAGCTTCGTTGATTTTCTTCTGCCACAGTATATAAAAGAGGGCAAAGCACATTTGACCATCGGCATAGGCTGCACCGGCGGACAGCATCGTGCCGTGGCTATATCAGCCGCCCTTTATCAACATTTGCGGCAGAAGGGTTACCGGGCGGTACTGCAGCACCGGGATATGATGAACAGATTGGAAAACGCAAATTTTTCGGCTGCGTTATCCGGTAATGAAGGGTGAGTGGCCCGGGATGGCAGGCTTGAGAACGGGCATGGGAAGCCCAAAACCGGCAACCGGCAGCCTACAGTCGGCACCTGAGCCTGTAAGGCGCAGGTGCGGAGCAGAGTTATGAAGAAGAGTATCGAGGAACGAATGCATCTGCTCAAGTGGCTTTATCCCGGTATGCGGGTAAAGCGCTGGCTGGTGTTGGTGATATGTGGTGTGGTTTTGATAGGTACCGGTTTGGCACTGGTGATCAACGGACGTATTCTTGGCGTAGTTGAGGATCTATTGAAGCATCTGAGCCGGATCAGTACCGGTCGAATACTTCCTCCTGTGGCAAACGGACTTTTTCTTGTGGGAACCGGTATAGCCGTATCCATATGGGGAACAGCCAGAATATTCAGATCCATATTTGTCGCCTGTCAGCCGATAGGCAACGGCCAATTAGTTGATATTATCTATCGTAACCGCCAACTGGAGCAGGGCTTGAGAGTTGTAGCCTTTGGCGGCGGCACAGGTCTGGCATCCCTTCTGCGAGGCCTTAAAGATTATACCAGCAATATTACCGCAGTGGTAACTGTATCCGATGATGGAGGCAGTTCGGGTATATTGCGCCGGGAAACGGGAATTGTTCCTCCCGGTGATATCAGAAACTGTCTGGTTGCCCTGGCGGATGCCGAGCCTCTGATGACACGTCTTTTTCAGCATCGCTTTAACGGATTGCCGGGATTGGAGGGACATGCCTTCGGTAATTTGCTTTTATCGGCGTTGACCGATGTGGCGGGAGATTTTGAAGTGGCTGTTAAAGAGGCCAGTCGGGTTTTGGCCGTGAGAGGACGCGTTTTCCCTTCGACTCTGGAGGATGTGGTTCTTTGGGGAGAGATGAATGATGGGTCCTTGATATGTGGAGAGTCCCATATTACTGCGTCTAATCAGAATATACGGCGGGTTTATCTCAAGCCTGACAATTGTAAGCCGGCACCTGAAGTGATGGAAGCTATAGAGGAAGCCGATGCTATTGTCGTCGGTCCCGGCAGCCTGTATACCAGTGTTATTCCCAATCTTCTCATCAGTGGTGTAGCTGATGCCGTCAGGGAAGCCGAGGCTGTTAAAATCTACGTTTGCAATGTCATGACCCAACCTGGTGAAACTGATCGATATACCGCCGGCGACCACCTCAAAGCCTTGATTGACCATGCCGGAAGCGTGGTGGATTATATGCTGATAAATAACGCTCGTCCCTCGGAAGAGGCTTTGAGAAAATACCGGGAAGAGGGGGCTGAACTGGTTAGAGCTATTCCTGAGGAGATTGTCCGGCTGGGCGTACAACCGATTATGCGTCATCTTATTAACCGAAATGTTCTGGTGCGTCATAGTCCCAGACGGCTGGGCGAAGCCATTTATGCAGTTATGGAAGCAGTAATTCAATAGCCATTATATCTTAAAAACACTTGCCATCCTGCCGTAAATGCTGTAAAATTAACTCTTTGGAAAGGGCCTTTAGGTCATAAAGCCAAAAAAGACAGGAGGAGATCACATTGTCCGTAAAAGTTGCTATCAACGGCTTTGGTAGAATCGGAAGAAATTTCTTTCGCGCTGCGCAAGGCCACCCCGAATTGGAGATTGTAGCCCTTAATGACTTGACCGATGCTAAAACGCTGGCTCATCTGCTCAAGTATGATTCCACTTACGGCATTTTTAATGCCGAGGTAGTTGCCAAGGATGGCGCAATTTCCGTCAACGGCAAGGACATAACCGTTCTAGCCGAGAGAGATCCCGGAAAATTGCCCTGGAAGGGCCTAGGAATCGACGTCGTCATAGAATCTACCGGATTCTTCACCGATGCCGTCAAGGCCAATGCCCATCGGGAGGCAGGCGCTAAAAAGGTTATTATCTCTGCCCCGGCCAAGAACGAGGATATAACTATCGTCATGGGCGTGAACGAGGATAAATACGATCCCAGGAGCCATAATATCGTTTCCAACGCATCTTGTACTACCAACTGCCTGGCTCCGGTAGCCAAGATACTTAATGATGAGTTCGGCATCAACAAGGCACTTATGACTACGATCCATGCCTATACCAATGATCAGGTCATTCTTGATTATCCGCATAAGGATTTGCGTCGTGCCAGAGCTGCCGCTCTGTCAATGATACCGACCACCACCGGCGCTGCTAAAGCGGTAGCGCTGGTTATCCCTGAGCTTAAAGGCAAGTTCGATGGATTCTCTATGAGAGTGCCTACGCCTACCGTATCCGTTGTCGATCTTACGATGGAGCTGACCAAGCCTTCCGATGCTACTGCCTTGAACGCTGCTTTTGATCAGGCCGCCGCCGGCAGGATGAAGGGCATACTCGGTATCAGCCATGAGCCGCTGGTGTCCATCGATTACAAGGGCAATCCGCTTTCCTCAGTAGTGGATGCGCTCTCCACCGTGGTTATGGGTGGAAACATGGCCAAGATACTATCCTGGTATGACAATGAGTGGGGTTACTCTCATCGTCTGGTAGATCTGGCCCTCTATATGATAAAGAATAGTTGAGCAGTTGACCTGAAGGTGGCTTGCATGGCAAGCCACCTTCTTAATTAATCATGCGTAGTGAAAAATCTTAAAGCCGATGCCTGAAGGCGGACGCTCGGGTGGGACAATACTCTTCAATCTGAGAGGTATGCCCGGGCGTAAACTTCTAATGACCTTAGACTTAAAAGCCAAAAAGAGGAGGCATGCCTCATGAATAAGAAAACAATCAGAGATATAGATGTTGCCGGGAAACGAGTGCTTGTCAGAGTGGATTTCAATGTGCCTCTGGATGAGAATCGCAAGATTACGGATGACAGACGTATAAAGGCTGCGCTTCCGACTATAAATTATCTCCTTGAGAAGGGCGGCCGGGCCATACTTGTATCGCATCTCGGACGTCCCAAGGGACAGGTTGTTGATAAGCTTCGTCTCGATCCCGTTGCAGAACGGCTTAGCGAATTGCTTGGACGCAACGTTCTTAAGCTTGACGATAGCATCGGCCCTGATGTGGAACGTGCTGTCGCCAGTATGAAAGACGGCGACCTTATTTTACTGGAGAATATACGCTTCTATTCTGAAGAGGAGAAGAATGATCCTGATTTTTCATGTAAGTTAGCGGCGTTGGCCGATGGTTATGTTAATGATGCCTTCGGTACCGCTCACAGGGCCCACGCTTCAACCGAGGGAGTGGCGCATTATATCAAACCTGCAGTGGCAGGCTTCCTGATGGAGAAAGAGCTTGATTACCTGGGACGCTCTTTGGAGAACCCGGAGAGGCCCTTTGTGGCTGTGCTCGGCGGAGCTAAGGTGTCTGATAAGATACCTGTAATAGAGAACCTTCTTAATAAGGTGGATACGTTGCTTATCGGCGGCGGTATGGCCTATACCTTCCTTTACAGCCTTGGGCATCAGGTTGGGCGCTCCCTGCTGGAGGCAGATAAGGTTGAGATGGCTGCAGAACTGCTACGCAAGGCAAAGGAGAAAAAAGTTGTTATGCTGTTGCCGGTGGATGTGGTGATCACATCCGAGCTGGCAGAGGATGCCGAGACCCATATGGTGGATATCGATAAGATTCCCGAAGATATGATGGCAGCTGATATCGGACCGGAAACTATACGGATGTTCAGTGATATGATCCGTACCGCGCGAACCGTGATCTGGAACGGCCCCATGGGTGTTTTTGAGATGAAGCCCTTTGCCGAAGGTACTAGAAAGATTGCCGAAGCTATGGCTGAGTGTAAGGGAACGACAATAATCGGCGGAGGAGATTCCGCGGCGGCTGTGGAGCAGATGGGGTATGCCGATCAGATGAGCCATATATCCACCGGCGGCGGAGCATCGCTGGAATTCCTTGAGGGAAAGGTACTGCCCGGTGTCGCTGTCTTGGATGATAAATGATCTAATTTCTTATATAGTCTTATATAAATGCTAAACTAACGAGGGGTGTAAGAGAATGCGTAAACCTATTATTGCCGGAAACTGGAAGTTGAACAAGCTGGTTAACGGTGCCATGGAGCTTATAGAGGAACTGAAGCCTCAGATATCCGGGGCAGAGAATGTCGAAGTGGTTGTTTGTCCTCCCTTTACTGCCTTATATGCCGTTAATATGAGTATTGGAGACAGCAATATAATGCTGGGTGCCCAGGACTGCTACTGGCAGGATAGTGGAGCCTTCACCGGTGAAGTCTCCGTACCTATGCTTCAGGATACAGGGTGCAAATATGTTATAATCGGTCATTCTGAAAGGCGCCAGTACTTTGGCGAAACCGATGAGACGGTTAATAAGAAGTTAAAGGCTCTATTGCAAAAGGGCTTGAATCCGATTATGTGTGTTGGAGAGAGCTCTGAACAACGTAAGTCCGGCATCACGGACGACGTTATTGTCAGCCAGGTGGAAAAGGGCATGGAGGGGCTGAATGCTCAGGATGCAGTGGCTGTTGTTATAGCCTATGAACCCATATGGGCTATTGGGACCGGTGAAACATGCGATGCTGGTGAGGCTGATCGTGTCTGCGGCTTGATCCGCTCTACCGTGGCTGCTCGTTTCGGTCAGGCTGCGGCGGATGCCATACGTATTCAATACGGCGGCAGCGTGACTCCGGATACTGTAGACGATCTCATGTCCAGGAGCAATATTGACGGTGCACTGGTGGGCGGTGCCAGTTTGGTAGCTGAAAAGTTTGCCAGGATCGTCAATTTTAAAAGATAGAACAGCTACCCTTCTCCGCAGCAAGACTGCGGAGAAGGGTAGCTTACCGAAGTTTGGCATGAAGAA
>Ga0172382_10011061_pt1 | contig 11982 bp, 9 predicted proteins | sample Leawel138RmetaG_FD_122245 | JGI IMG/M metagenome (GOLD analysis project Ga0172382, IMG submission 122245) | Leachate microbial communities from a municipal landfill in Southern Ontario, Canada - Leachate well 138R metaG | ecosystem: Engineered > Solid waste > Landfill > Unclassified | place...
GCAGCAGAACAGGCACGCATCCTGGCAGAAGCGGAAGCCAAAGCAGCTGAAGAAGCACGTATCGCGGCCGAAGCACAGGCTGCAGAACAGGCCCGGCTGGCAGCAGAGGCGGAAGCCGCCGAACAGGCGCGGCTGGCAGCCGAAGCTGCAGAGCAGGCACGCATCCTGGCAGAAGCGGAAGCCAAAGCAGCTGAAGAACTGGAGCGCCGGAAAGCACTCATTGAACAACAACAGCAGGAGAAAAGCATCCGTCAGGAAATGAGCGAAGCCGCACTGAATCAGTTGTATGAGGATTATGTAGCCATTGCAGATGAATATTTCGACAAGCAACAATACAATGCTTCCCGTGCCTGGTACTATAAAGCGTGGGATGTCAAACCTTCAGAGAATTATCCACCACAACGGATACAGGAAATCAATCAACTGGTAAACAGTATGCTTTCCAGCCAGTCCGACCGGGATTACCAACAATTTATCAATCAGGCTGATTCCACCTTCCGGGCCAACCAGCTGGCCGTTTCCCGCGGTTGGTACAACCGGGCGATCACAGTAAAACCGGCTGAGAGTTACCCCCGCGAGCAGCTGCAGGCTATTGCCAATCTTATTGCTGAACGGATTGCCGGGCAATCGGGCGAACAGTTCAACAACCACATGCAACAAGCAGCTGAAGCACATGAAAAAGGAGACCTGAACGTTGCCCGTTTCTGGTATAATAAAGCACTGGAACTGCGACCCAATGACGAACAGGCCCGGGAAGGACTAACAAAAATTGAAAAAGCCCTGAAGTGATCCTCAAATCAAATCCATTTATCAACTTCCTTTCGAATAACCTGAAGAAGCTGCACATCCAGGTGATGTGAATAGATCCGCAGGATATCCGTTACCCGGCCTTCCATGATCAACCCGCCGGGAGCTGCATCAAAAAGCGGACAGTCACTGTTGTTCCGGACCTGCCGGATCAGTTCTTCAAAGTCCTGCCAGTTCATATACTGTGAAACAGCAATATATCCTTCATGTGCCTCTGTTCTGTCGAGATAAACTCCCGGACCGGCTGTTTCCAGAAAAAAACATTTGTTAACCGATACCAAAACTTCCGGATCAACCTGCGTTTTCCGCTGAAACTTCACTCCCAGCTCTGCATAACAGTGCTGGAGCATTTCCAGGTGTTGATAATCGGGAAAATTCCGGATACGAATAGCCGGCAGACAGTGGTTACGTGACTGGATCACAGCACTGGCAACATTCACTTTGTTTTTTGCACACAGCTTGATATGCTGGGTCATACGCAACGATTCCTCCAGGGTATAATACCTGTCGGTAAAAAGAAACAACGAATTGGGCCGGGCTTTATCCGGTATTCCTCCGTAATACCCGGAGTAAGGCTGGTCGGCTTCAGCTACCATGCTGTTTTTGAGGATGTTGCTTGTGATCAGTATCAGGGATTCTTTTTTCGTAATCGATCCGCATACGCTCTGGTGTTTTTTTGCTGCCATATTCGTACATTTTTGTTTAGTGTACTCCTGTTCAGTTTAAAAAGTTACGAATATGTTTCCATTTTCTGTTGCAGGGAATCCAGGTTTATTGATTTTTTTGTGCAGAACAAACATCTTCCACTTGTGCCAGGTTGCACATGGGAGGTACAATTAGTTACTCATCAGGAGTGTCCTTTTCCTGCCTTCAGGAACCTTTTTGTTGCCACTGTTTCACAATTTCGGGATCAGGCGACAGCATTACCTTATTCAGTCCTTTTTCTTTGTTGTAGAGTCTGTTAAACCAATCCGCTCCCTCTGCCAGGGGAGCAACTGCTGATATAAGTTCTGAAACATTGATTCGCCGGGATTGGATCAGATCGAGTACCATTTCATACTCCCCGTTTATTGCACAGCTACCGGTGAGTTTGATTTCGCGGGTTACCACTTGTTGAAGGGGAAACTGGATAAGCGGGGAGAGGTTGCCGACCAGGACAACGGTACCTCCTTTGCGTGTATGATCAATACAGGTGTTCACCGTTTCAGTGTACCCGGCAACTTCAAAAGAGAAATCGACACCCCGCTGTTTGGTGAGAGATAAAATTTTCTCCGGGAGATTTTCTTCACCGGCAGGGAAGGTGTGATCGGCCCCAAACTTCTCAGCCAGCTTCAGCTTATTGGCATCCACATCGATAGCTATAACGGGGTTTGCGCCTGCTATGTTGAGCAGTTGGACCACAAAAACGCCCACCATGCCAACGCCTGTAACCAGGGCGCTGCTCCCGGGTTTCATTCCCGAACGCTCGATGGCGTGAGCAGCCACAGCGATGGGCTCAACCATGGCTGCTTCCACAAATGATACTTCGTCAGGAATACGGTACAGGATATGTTGCGGCACAACCACCCTTTCGGCAAAAGCTCCGTGCCGCCGGTATTCGTTGGGTGCAACACCCAGCACCTGACGGTTGTTGCTCAGGTTGTACCGTCCCTTTAAGGTAAACCAGTCGTTGAGCGGATAAATGGTCGAGTCAAAGGTAACGCGGTCGCCCGCTTTCCACCCCTTTACCTCCCCGCCGGTCTCCAAAATCACCCCCGATGCTTCATGTCCCATCACCAAGGGCGGATTCCGGCGTCCGGTGCTGCCATCCAGACCATGCACATCACTCCCGCATATTCCACACACCTTCACCTCAATCAATACCTCATCCGGCTGAATCACAGGATCAGTGAAATCTCTGTAATTCAGTTCATTATACGCATCAAGTACCAGTGCTTTCATCCTTTTAGAACTGACTAAAATCCATCGGGGTTAAAAATATTCTTCTCACCTTGCTCACTGTATGAGCATATTCTTCCTTATTACTCATAATTTTCCATTCCTCACTGGTAACGAATGTCTTCCAGTTGGCATCACGCTCCTCCATATCTTTAAACCACAACATATAAGCCAACGCAGGCATGTGTCGGCCAGCCATTATCTCACCAAAGAAAAAAGGATGTAATCCTACCTTTTTAAAAAGGGGAAGCTCTTCGTTATTAAACATCCTGACCTTCCGCCAAAAAGCCTCCTCGTTGTGGCTTTCATAAATGCGCAGCTCAAACAGTCCCCGGTTTTTGGCGGGCATGTTCAGCTGCGGGAGGCCCTGGAAGGCTGACATGATAAAGGTATCGTACCGTTCGAACACCGGATTGGCGGCAGGAAGCCCGAAATAGTTCCCTGCAGCCTTCAAAAACACACTGTCTGTTCTCATATCGCGGGTTGCATTCCAGTAATCCAACGGATCTCTGTAGGCATGAAGCATGTATACCCGGGGAGGCTCCTCCATGCCATACTCCCGGAATGCCCCCACTTTTACACCCTGTTTGTTGAGAAAGGGAATCAAGGCGTCCGTATAATACTTTTTGAGCTGGTTAACCCCGCCGCCACCTGAGAACTGATAAACCTTCATTTCATACAAATCTTTCTCATACGACCCTACCTCACCAGCACTCAACTGTCCGGCTGCAAAAACAGTTCCTGCAACTGCAGCCGATTTTTTAAAAAAACCTCTTCTTTCCATTTTTTTGTATTTTTGCGTGACAAGATACAAATATCATCCAATATACTTAACCAGAAATTTGAGCGTTTTAAAAAAGATTACACATGCAGGCCCAAAGGAAGCAAACATCAACAGGACGAAAAAAAAGCAAAATAGAATAAATGGATAAATTTAAAACAAGCTCTTAAAATACAAATTCTAAAATTTATCGTCATGAAACAGTTCATTATTTCGCTATTTTTTATTCTGATCACCATGAACCTGGCAGCTCAGCCATCCTTCAGCGCCGGGTTAAAAGCTGGAATCAATAATTCCAAAGTTTCTGTTGATCATCGCGATTTTTCAGAAGAATCGATCGTGAAGGCGCACGTAGGTATTTTTGGCCGGCTTGGACTGGGAAGGATCTACCTGCAACCTGAAGCTTATTTCATCTCCAAAGGGGGTGAGGTGTTCAGTCCGAACCTGATGGAACTGGATACTAAATTTGACTTTCAAAACATCGATGTACCCTTGTTGCTGGGCCTGAAAATCCTGGACGGGGAGAAAGCCAATCTGCGCATCATGGCAGGTCCGGTTTTGAGCATATTAACGTCCAGTGAAATAACAGGAGATGAGCTGTTGAGGGAAGATTATTATAAAAATCACTATTACGGGTACCAATATGGCGTTGGTGTTGATTTTGGAAATCTTTTCCTGGATGCCCGCTTCGAACATGGTGCCAACAAGTTGTATTACCATCCGGGGCTGGAAATGGACGGCAAAAACAGAACCTTCATGGTCACTGCCGGGTTTAAGATTTTCTAATTTGTGATTTTGATAGAATCACCCCGGAATAAAAAATCAATCGATCCATGCAATGTGAAATCATTACCATCGGAGATGAGATACTCATCGGCCAGGTCATCGACACCAATTCGGCCTGGATTGCCGGACAGCTTAATATGAATGGCATTGAGGTTTATCAGGCCACGTCAGTTCACGACGACCCGGAGCATATCCGGGTTGCGTTAAGAAATGCCGGGGAGAGGGTTGACCTGGTCGTTCTCACCGGCGGGTTAGGCCCCACGAAGGATGACATTACCAAAAAGGTGCTTTGTGAATTTTTTCAAACCAGCCTGGTTTTTCACGAACCCACCTTTGAGTTGATTCAACAACGGTTTAAAAACCGGAATATCCCGCTCAACAAGCTAAACCGCGACCAGGCGCTCGTGCCGGAAATCTGCACTGTTTTGCCCAACAGAGCAGGCACCGCCCCGGGGATGTGGTTTGAAAAGAAGGATACAATCTATATTTCACTGCCCGGTGTTCCTTTTGAGATGAAGCAGCTGATGCAACAGGAAGTACTTCCCCGGTTGAAAAGCCACCACAAAATCAAAGCGATATACCACAAAACGATACTCACACAGGGGATACCCGAATCGATGCTGGCCGAACGGATAGAGCAATGGGAAACATCTCTTCCCCAACATATAAAACTGGCATACCTTCCCAATCCCATGTCGGTGCGCCTTCGTCTTTCTGCAACCGGCAACGGTGGGGATACATTAAAACTGCAGGTAGACCAGGAGATAGAAAAACTAAAACTGCTCATCCCCGAATACATTTTTGGTTACGATAAGGAAACACTGGCAGAGGTTACAGGCAGACTTCTGCTGGAGAGAAAGCAATCACTGGCTGTTGCCGAAAGCTGCACCGGTGGATTTATTTCCCATCTGATCACTGCTGTTCCCGGATGCTCCGCGTGGTTCAAAGGGAGCATTATTGCTTATTCCAATGAGGTGAAACAGAATATCCTGGGTGTTTCAGCTGAAACGCTCAGACAATATGGCGCCGTCAGCGAGCAGGTGGTCCGGGAAATGGCCGAAGGCGCCAGAAAAAAATTAAATGCCGGCTTCGCCGTAGCCACAACAGGCATCGCCGGACCAACCGGCGGAACCGAAGGAAAACCTGTCGGCACAGTATGGATCGCTATCGCCGGCCCCAACCATACCACAGCCGAAAAATTCGTCTTCGGCGATATCCGCGAACGAAATATCATCCGGTCAGGTCAAACAGCACTGCAACTCCTGAGGAGAAAAATCATAAACGAAAATCCAACCCGTTAAAAGATGACCGTTAAGCAGTAATTACCACTCTTTAACACTTCTTTACATGATTATCCTCCGGTTTTCTTTATTTTTGAAGAGTTAAATCTTTTGAAAAGATTGTCGTTGGAAATTTAGAAAACAAAACAATATGAAGAAAACAATCATCATTATCAGTATCCTGGTGGCACTATTCATCGCCACATTGTTGGCCATTCCGCTGATCTTTAAGCAAACCCTGATCGAAAAGGCAAAAAGTGCCATCAACAGCCACATACATGCTGATGTGGAGTTTTCCGGTCTGAAGCTTTCGTTATTCCGGAGTTTCCCTAAAGTATCGCTGGCATTAACTGATGTTTTTGTAACAGGCAGGGATGAATTTCAGCACGACACCTTATTTTCTGTTCCTGCCTTAAAAACAAAAACCTCTATCCGCCAGCTTTTCAGCGAGGAAGGCATCGGCATAGACGAGATTGTTCTGGAACATCCCCGGCTAAAGCTGGTGGTTGGCACATCCGGTTTGGTCAACTGGGATCTGACAGCAGGGGAGGCGGGGGCACCCGCCACATCACCGGCATCGGCAGAGGAAACGGACGACGGATTGGTGCTTCAGCTCGAAAAAGTGGCCATCCAGGATGGCCGGTTTATTTATGAAGACCGGGAAACCAACATGATCCTCCGGTTCGATGGTATCGACATCAACATCTCCGGGAAGATGTATGGTACGGAAGCACTGCTTGAGGCCGAAGGAAAATCACAGGAGGTATCGTTCGATTACCTGGATGTTAACTACCTGTCGAACACCGCTGTGGAAACACGCACCCTGCTGGAGGTAGATTACGATAAAATGGATATTCTGATCCGGGAGAATGAATTGTTTGTAAACCGGCTGCCCCTGGAGGTGCTGGGGATGATTAGTATACCCAACGACAGCATGTTTTTTGACCTGAACCTGAAAACAAAAGAATCGGGATTTGATAATTTCCTGGCCCTGGTGCCCCCCGAATATGAAGAGTACCTGAAAGATATACAAACCAGCGGAACAGCGGTCATCTCCGGAACAGTAAACGGTTATTACATCGGGGAGGAGTATCCTGCTTTCGACATCAAGCTGGACGTATCCGGCGGAAACCTGCACTACGCTGAGCTGCCGGAAGAGATCCGGGATATCTCAGCCGACGTATCCATCAGAAAACCGCAGGGCGTGATTGATCTGACCCGGATCGACATTCACCAGGCCCATGCCAAAGTAAAAAACAGCCCCATCGATCTGGTATTAACCCTGCAACACATGGTCACCGATCCGTGGTTCGACGGCACCTTTATTGGAAACATCAACTTCCTTGAATGGAAAGACGCCCTGCCACTCGACAGCATGAATTTGTCAGGGATCATAGAAGCCAACCTGAAAGTCAAAGGCAACTACTCAGCCATAGAAAAGGAACAGTACGAGAAAATCCAATCGGACGGAATCATCCGTCTCACCAATTTTGAATATGAGAGTACTGATCTTACACAACCGGTGATCATTCCCGACGGAAAGCTGACATTTACGCCACAAACAGTGACCCTCAGCGGGATGAACCTACTCATCGGACAGAGCGATTTCAGGTTGTCGGGGAAGGTGTCCAATTACCTGAATTACCTGTTAAAAGACGGCATACTCGCCGGAAACCTGCAGCTCAACTCTTCACGCATTAACCTGAATGAGTTACTGCGCCTCCAGGTGAAACCAAGTCCCACGCATGAGCAAGATTCCGGGCAACCATCCGCACTAGCAGCCGACAATCAGTCTGCAGAGAGTGAAACCCTCGTATTTGATGTTCCTGCAAATATCGACTTTACTTTTCAGTCTGACATCAACCAGGTACTCTTCGACCAGCTGCCCCTCACCGACGTAAACGGACTGATCACTGCCCGGAACGGAAAACTGGCACTCGACGACCTGAACATGGGGATTCTCGATGGGAAACTAAAACTATCCGGCTCCTATCAAAATACCCCGGAGAATCATCCGTTGTTCGACTTCAACTTCGATTTAGCCAGCATTGATATACCCAAAGCTTACCAGGCTTTGTCGGCCGTCCGACGAATGATTCCGATCGCCAGACAAAGCGCGGGAAGGTTTAACACGAACATCCGGCTGAATGGTCAGCTGACTCCCGATTTCAAACTGAAAGCTCCCTCACTCGATGGCAACGGAATCTTCAGTACCGAGAACCTCCGGATCATCGAATCTCCCCTGTTCAACCAGCTGAAAGGATTGCTGAAACCTGAAAAACTCAAAAATATCAGCATAGATGACTTCAAAGCTTCCGTGGAAGTGGTTGACGGAGCCATCCAACTGAAACCCTTTCAAACAAAAATTGCCGGTCAGGAAACGACCATCTCCGGAAACCTGAACCCGGGAAACCTGCTTACTATGCGTCTCGATTTTAACGTGCAACGCGAGGCTTTTGGTACAGATATTCAAAATATCCTGCAGGTCATCCCCGGACAGGAACGGATCCTGACCATCCCCGCTTCTGTGATCCTGAACGGTCCCGTTGGGAAGCCTGATGTGAAAATTGACCTGGATGATGCCCGTAAACAAATCACCGAAGAGATCAAACGGTCAACCCAGGAGAACATGCAAAAAAATTTAAATAAACTGGGAGAAGGACTCAAAAACCTGCTGAAAAAAGAAGAATAAGGCGAATGGGGGGATTATCCGGATGAACAAGGCCGACCACACAGGTGATCTCACAGGGATAAAGTGAGGCCCGGCTGTTGAAAATAATTTTGAAAACCCAAAATATATTTCTACTTTCGTGTTCGCACACGGAACAGAAAACCTGTTTCAGTTTCAATCAATAAACTCATATAAATGATCTTAGGAAAATACAGCTTTGGTACCGGCGATCGATTTGGTTGTCAGGGTGAAGCACAGCTGAAAGCCCTGCTGAAAGCCAATCGGCAGGGGGTTGAAATCACGCCGGTATGGAACAAATCCAACCGCGAACACAACACCATTCACTCCGAACCTGCCGACACCCGGACAGAAGCCGACAACGCAGTAAAAAATCTGGGATGGGAAAAACCTTACTTTGTCGATGCCGACCACATCAGCCTCTCCAACGTAGACCGGTTTATCCGGCACGCTGATTTTTTCACCCTCGATGTGGCCGTGTATATTGGCGAAAAACCATCTGCCGGTGAGGTGAAAGCTTTTAAAGAGTCATGCGCTCCTTTGGGATCCCGGGTAATTATTCCGGGAATTCCTGAAGCCATCCCGCTGACCGACCAGGTACTGGAGGAGGCAGCCGGAAAGTACCTCCGCGCAGTAAAAGAAGCCGGCAGGATTTACCGCCATATTGAAGCCCAAAAGGGAGCAGGGAATTTTATTACGGAGGTTTCCATGGATGAGGTGGCCGCACCTCAAACTCCTGTCGATATGTTCTTCATCCTGAAAATCATTGCCAACGAGCAAATACCGGTGCAGACCCTGGCTCCCAAATTTTCCGGAAGATTTAATAAAGGAGTCGATTACGAAGGCAACACAGAGCAGTTTACCCGGGAGTTTGAGCAGGATGTGCTGGTCATCGATTATGCCGTAAAAAATTTCGGTCTTCCCGCCGACCTGAAACTGAGTGTGCACTCGGGCTCCGACAAGTTTTCCATCTACCCGGCCATGGCCGCAATTATCCGGAAATACGACAAGGGACTCCACGTAAAAACAGCCGGCACCAGCTGGCTGGAAGAGGTCATCGGTCTGGCCGTGTCAAGTGAGGAGGGACTGGCTGTAGCACGCGAGATCTATAAAAAAGCACTGGCCCGGAGAGATGAACTTTGTGCTCCTTATGCCGATGTGATCGATATCGACACATCCAAACTGCCTGATCCCGCCGCTGTAGATACCTGGAGTCAGAAAAAATTTGCTGACACACTCCGACATATTCCTGGTCATCCCGATTATAACCCACACTTCCGGCAACTGATCCATGTAGGATACAAAATAGCTGCTGAAATGGGAGATGAATATATCCAACTGCTCCAAAAATACAGCACGGTGATTGGAAATTGTGTCGAAGAGAATATTTATGACCGGCATCTGAAAAGATTATTCAAATTTTAGATGATTTACGAACTTGAAGAGAATTACGAATGACGAAAGAGGGAAGGGCAACGACCAATAATGATGTGGTTATCATTTGTGCCCTTTGTGGTTAAAAAAACAGAGAGATGAAACGATTTATGGATGACAATTTTCTGTTACAAACAGAAACAGCACAGCAGCTTTATCATCAGCATGCGGCGAAGATGCCCATATTTGATTATCATTGTCACATTCCGCCAAAGGATATAGCTGACAACAAGCAATTTGAGAATATAACGCAGATCTGGCTGTACGGTGATCATTACAAATGGCGGGCTATGCGAGCGAACGGAGTAGATGAACGGTTCTGTACCGGCCGGGCCACTGACTGGGAAAAGTTTGAGAAATGGGCCGAAACGGTGCCACAGACCATTCGGAACCCGCTCTATCACTGGACGCACCTGGAGTTAAAACGATTCTTCGGAATTGAAAAATTACTGAATCCTTCCACAGCGCGCGAAATATGGGAGGAATGCAACGAGAAACTCCAATCGCCCGAGTACAAGGTACAAAACATTATTCGCAAGGCTCAGGTGCACACCATTTGCACCACCGATGACCCGGTTGATTCACTGGAACACCACCGGACCATCCGGGCAAGCGGTTTTGATGTAAGGGTTTATCCTGCCTGGCGCCCCGATAAAGCCATGGCCGTAGAAAATCCCGTCTCTTTTAATCCTTATGTAGATCAGCTGGCTGAGCAGGCCGGCATCACCATCGGGACGTTTGACCAGTTCATGGACGCCCTGACTATGCGCCACGAGTTTTTTCACCAAAACGGCTGCCGCCTGTCTGACCACGGATTGGAAACAGCCTTGGCTGAGGACTACACCGGGAAGGAGATCCGCGAGATCTTTGTCAGGATCAGAAATGGAAATACCCTGTCGGAAACCGAAGTGTTGAAATTCAAATCGTGCATGCTCTATGAGTTTGGGGTCATGGACCATTCCCGTGGCTGGACGCAGCAATTTCATCTGGGGGCCCTCCGCAATACAGCACACGCCTGTTTAACCTGCTCGGACCCGATACCGGGCTGGATTCCATTGGCGACTTCGAGATAGCCCGGCCCCTCGGCAAACTCCTCAACCGCCTCGACATGGAAAATAAACTCACCAAAACCATACTCTACAACCTGAACCCCAGAGATAATGAGCTCATAGCAACCATGGCCGGAAACTTCCAGGACGGATCTGTACCCGGGAAAATGCAGTATGGCTCGGGATGGTGGTTCCTCGACCAAAAGGATGGCATGGAAAAACAGCTGAACGCCCTGTCGAACCTCGGGCTATTAAGCCGGTTTGTGGGTATGCTCACCGACTCGCGAAGCTTCCTGTCCTATCCGCGACACGAATATTTCCGCCGGACACTCTGTAACCTGATCGGGAAAGATGTGGAAAACGGAGAGATCCCCGCCGATATGGAATTGTTGGGACAAATGGTGGAGAATATCTGCTTTAACAACGCCAAAGCTTTTTTTAACTTCGAATAATCAACTGAATTTTTTTTTTAGTTCCGGAGATTATTAATTTTGCAATCGATTGCACAAAAATATTTAAATATTTTTTCATGAAGAGGAAAGTAGTAACGTTTGGTGAAATCATGTTGCGGCTGGCCACTCCCGGGAACCTGCGTTTTTCACAAACGCATGAGCTGACTGCCACCTTTGGCGGAGGTGAGGCAAATGTAGCCGTTTCACTGGCTCATTATGGTATTCCTGTTGACTTCATCACCCGTCTTCCCGACAATGATATTGGTCGTGCCTGCATGATGGATTTACGCGGTCATGGTGTAGGTACCGGTCAGTTGATATGGGGAGGGGACCGTTTAGGGATTTATTTTTTGGAAACAGGTGCTGTAAGTCGTGGCAGTAAGGTGGTTTACGACCGGTCTCATTCAGCTGTATCGGAGATTGAGCCGGGGATGATTAACTGGAAAGCGGCATTAAAAGATGCAGACTGGTTTCACTGGACGGGCATAACACCTGCCATCTCGCAACAGGCTGCCGATGCTTGTCACGAAGCCATCCAAACAGCCAATGAGCTGGGTATAACAGTGTCGTGCGACCTGAACTTCCGGAAGAACTTATGGAACTATGGCCGGTCGGCCGGCGAGGTCATGCCCCTGCTGGTTGTCGGAACCGATATCATCCTGGGCAATGAGGAAGATGCGGAAAAAGTACTGGGCATCAAACCCGAAGGAGTGGACATCACCGGTGGTCAGGTGGAAGGTGCGGCCTACGAGTCGGTTTCGAAACA
>Ga0172382_10011062_pt1 | contig 11982 bp, 11 predicted proteins | sample Leawel138RmetaG_FD_122245 | JGI IMG/M metagenome (GOLD analysis project Ga0172382, IMG submission 122245) | Leachate microbial communities from a municipal landfill in Southern Ontario, Canada - Leachate well 138R metaG | ecosystem: Engineered > Solid waste > Landfill > Unclassified | place...
AAAGGAACGCAGATGATAAAAATTACAGTGTTATATGGGCAGCCTTCAGATCAAGAGGCATTTGAATCCTATTATATAAAAACTCATTTACCTTTAGTCGCTGAAATGAAGGGAGTAAGGCGCACTGAACTAACTGTATTTGCATCAGAAACAGATGGTTCTTTACCCGTGTATTACCGTATGGCAGAGCTCTATTTTGATAACCAAGAACAAATGGAGAATGTTATAAGCTCCAAGGAAGGACAGTTAGCAGTCGCTGATATTGATAATTTTGCAAGCGGAGGAGCAACTGTATTGATAGGGCAGGTTGCCTGATATTTAAACTAACGAATAATGAGGTGATATATGAGTGATAACTCAACATATGAGGGGCAGTGCTTTTGTGGGGCAGTTCAATTAACAGTTACTGGTAAGCCACAAGCTATGGGGTATTGCCATTGTGAGTCGTGTAGACATTGGTCTGCAGGACCTGTCAATGCTTTTACACTTTGGAGCCCTGAAAGTGTGCAGATTCATAAAGGTTATGAGCACCTATCATCGTATCAAAAAACCGTACAAAGCATACGTAAGTGGTGTGCGCTGTGCGGTGGTCACATCCTCACTGAGCATCCGGAAATGGGTTTGACTGATGTGTATGCTGCAATTATTCCACAGTTAGATTTCCAGCCAAGTGTGCATGTGCATTACCAAGAAACAGTATTACGCATGGATGATGCTTTGCCTAAAATGCGGGATGTGCCAGCTGAAATGGGGGGTAGTGGTGAGCTGATGCCTTCCTAGCCTCAAATATGATGATTTGGTGGTTGCTGTTGGCTGTTCTTTATTTCCTAAAAGCGTAGGTATCAGATCGTGCTCTATGGTGTGCTTCATACTGTTTTAATTATGCTCAGTGATCGCACCGGTCGGCGTGCTTATCCGCGTATGAAATTGCATTAAAATCCTAGAGCATTGCCGTTCAGGCAGTGCTTGTTTCTTGTCGCTGAAAATACCAACACATTATAAGTGCTGTGGTAACAGGCGTATAAAGCTAACAATGTCATGAACAAACGCCTTATGCTGGATAGCGTTCTGTGCAGGTAAAGCATGTGCGTACATTTTCTTTAGTAGACATAATTTATTTGTTATAGAAAATACTAATTAGCCCTATATGTATCAATGTCTTAACACTATAATTTTTTTCAATTACTATCTGACTCAAGCACACTTTATCCACCGCAGGAGATACAACATGACTGACAAACCTAAACTCACATCTGTGTCGGGATGTCCGATAGCAAATAACCAAGACAGTTTAACCGCCGGTGCACGTGGGCCGATGCTGCTGCAGGATGTTTGGTTTTTAGAAAAGCTCGCGCACTTCGACCGTGAAGTGATTCCTGAGCGTCGTATGCACGCCAAGGGCTCCGGTGCCTTTGGTAACTTCACCGTCACCCACGACATCACCCAGTACACTAAAGCGACGATGTTTGCTGAAGTAGGCAAGCAAACTGATATGTTTGTGCGTTTTTCTACGGTCGCGGGCGAGCGTGGAGCGGCCGATGCTGAGCGTGATATTCGTGGCTTTGCGATGCGCTTTTACACTGAACAAGGCAACTGGGACTTGGTGGGTAACAACACACCGGTGTTCTTCTTCCGTGATCCACTGAAATTCCCTGATCTGAACCATGCGGTGAAACGCGATCCGCGCACCAATATGCGCAGCCCCACCAATAACTGGGATTTCTGGACAGGTTTACCTGAGGCTTTACACCAAGTCACTATTGTTATGAGTGATCGTGGTATTCCTGCTTCGTTCCGACATATGCATGGCTTTGGTTCACACACCTTTAGTTTGATTAACGCAGCTAATGAGCGTTATTGGGTGAAGTTCCATTTTAAAACGCAGCAAGGTATTAAAAACCTTACTGATCAAGAAGCAGCTGAGCTGGTCGGTCAAGACCGTGAAAGCTCACAGCGTGATTTGTACGAAGCCATTGAGCGTGAAGATTTCCCACGTTGGACCATGTATGTACAGGTTATGCCAGAAGCTGATGCAGCTAAAGTGCCGTATCACCCATTTGATCTAACTAAAGTGTGGCCAAAAGGTGACTACCCTTTAATTGAAGTGGGTTACTTTGAGCTGAATAAAAACCCTGAGAACTATTTTGCTGATGTTGAGCAAGCTGCTTTTAACCCAGCACATATTGTCCCTGGTATTGGTTTCTCACCAGACCGCATGCTGCAAGGCCGCTTGTTCTCCTACGGTGATGCTCAGCGTTATCGCTTGGGTGTGAACCACTCACAAATTCCGGTGAATACGCCACGTTGCCCATTCAACAGTTATCACCGCGATGGTGCCATGCGTGTTGATGGCAACCAAGGCAGTCGTTTGCACTATGAGCCAAACAGTCAAGGTGAATGGCAAGAGCAGCCAGACTTCTCTGAGCCGCCATTGGCGTTAGAGGGTGCAGCTGATCGTTTTGATTTCTGGGAAGATGAGCCGGATTACTTTACTCAGCCAGGTAATTTATTTCGCTTAATGACTCCAGAGCAGCAGCAGGTGTTGTTTGAAAATACGGCACGTAATATGAACGGTGTGCCTGATGAGATTAAGATGAAGCACATCTGTCACTGCATGCAGGCTGATCCCGCGTATGGCCAAGGTGTTGCGAAAGCGCTAGGCATCGATCTGCCGAAATAAGCCGCTAGCATAGACAGCAAGTAATAAGACAGGCTCCTAATGGGGCCTGTCTTATTTGAGAGCTTGTGCCTTAGTTATTTGAGCTTTTATAACTCCCAAATCAGATTTACTGCGGCATGCCGACCTGCTTGACTGGAGCGGGTTAGACCGGCGTCGCTGCTACTCAGTCCTTGCACATCGCCCCAGTTCCAGTAACGTTTGTCGGTTAAATTGAATAACCCTGCATTAACTGAGACGTGTTCATCCACTTGCCACCAGCCATTAAGGTCTAAGGTGCCATAACCTGCGGTTGCAAATTGGTCATTGCTTTGGGTTTTGTCAAAACGATTCTTGGCTGCCACGAGCGTCCAGCTTAAATCACCGCCAAATTGACCGCTGGGTTGGCTATAGGCAAGGCTAAATACTGCTTTGAGAGGATCAATGCTATTCAATGCTTCACCCGTAGCTTCGTCTTTACCGCGTGCATAAGCTAGGTTGCCCAGCGCGCGCCAGCCTTCAGGTAGGCCAACTGTATCCAAGAACAACTCACCTTTGAGTTCAACACCACGAATGCTTACGCGGTCTTTATTGATGTATTGAAACTCACCAAATGGGTAACCCGGTTTGCTGGATGGGCGGCTCACCTGCTCGATAAAATCATCATATTGGTTGTAAAACAATGCCGCACTGAAGTTGCCCGCGCTGTATTGCCCGCGCAACCCCAACTCGTAGCTGTCGCTAGTTTCTGCTTTAAGACTGGTATTTGAGAGTGTGCGGTACATGCCAGGGTTTTCAAATTCTCCAAAAATCTCCACTGCTTGTGGTGCACGATAGCCTGCAGCGTATTGTCCGTAGACGCTGTACTGATCATCCACTTGGTAGGTGATGCCCAGTTTTGGCGATACAGTCGAATCACTGTAGTTACTCGGGTTACTGTCGACCGCATTGCTGTTGAGATAGTTCTGATTGACCTTTGGAGCCATTTTGTAGTGGTCGTAACGCAAGCCAGGCAATAACGTCCAGCGACCAATTTGAATTTGATCCTGAATGAACAGCGCATATTCTGTGGTGGTTGGATCAGGGAAATCGCTGGTGGGCACTACAGGCGTGCAGATTGAAACGTTACCGGTGGATGCAAATTTGGCTGCCGTCAGTCAAAGCGTACGGCGTATTGGAACGGTTTTAGCGCGCGGTGAACAGACTGAGCGAGCCTTAAGTGGTTTTAGCCAAGCGATGGCGTTACAACAGCAGAAACTTCAGCGTGTCCAAGGTGTCGCCCCGCGCGTGCTCCTGCTCTTTAGCGCGGGGCAGGGTAATCCGCTGACGGCAGGGCGTAATACAGTGGGTGATTGGCTGATTAAGCAGTCAGGCGGTGAGAATTTAGCACGACATGAAGGCTTTAAAGCCTTATCAAGCGAGTCCATGTTAGCGCTTAATCCGCAGATTCTTATTGTTGCCGATCGTCATAATCAGAGCGTAGATGCTTTAGAGAAGATGCTGTCGAGCGCAGCGGCGTTGCAGTATACCGATGCGGTGAAAAATAAACGCATTCTTGCCATTGATCCAACCTTACTGGTCGGCGGTTTAGGCCCACGCATACCTGAACAAATTGCTCAGTTAATCGAGGCCTTTTATCCGCAGTTACAAACCTTAGCGAAGAAAAACTAACTGCAGCGCCGTTGCTGTTGAAACAAAAGGCTGTTCTGTTTTTAGCAGGGGTGCGCTTTAAGTGTTTTGTAGCGCAAATCTGTGCGCTGAAAACTATGGTTTTTGCTTTGTTTCGATTGAGCTACCGCTTGCCGCAGGTGAAATTATGCTGAATGGTCGCGCATTGGCTGATTGGCCAGATCAGGAGCGTGCACATTGTTTAGCCGTACTGCCGCAGCATTCAACGCTGAATTTTGGTTTTCGGGTTGAGGAAGTGGTTGGCATGGGGCGTTTACCCTATGCCACGGGGCGGCAGGCAGATGCACAGATTGTGCGTGCTGCATTAGCTGCCGCGGATAGCGAGCATTTATTAGGGCGTAGTTATTTACAGTTGCCCGGTGGTGAGCGTCAACGAGTGCACTTGGCTCGGGTGCTTGCGCAGTTATGGCCTGGCGGTGTAGGGCAGGTATTGTTGCTGGATGAACCGACCTCGATGCTCGATCCATTGCATCAGCACAGTATCTTACAGGCCGTACGGGCCTTTGCTGATCAAGGCGGAGCCGTATTGGTGATTGTGCATGATCTTGATTTAGCGGCACGCTATTGCGATGATCTGTTGTTGCTCAATCAGGGCCGCGTCTGTTCTTCAGGCACGCCCAGCCAAGTTTTGCGCCCTGACGTGTTGCATCAGGTCTTTGGTTTAGAAGTGTTGGTACAACAACATCCCGAACGTAACCATCCGTTAATCATCGCAAGGTAGGCGGCGGTGAAGGATAATGGCTACGAATATCAGTGTGGGCTTGTGAGTGATTGAGGTGCTTTATGCGTTGGTTTGTATTTGCGGTGATTGGATTACTGAGTGCGTGTCAAGTTGCACCTGTACAGCAGGGGGGGATTACTTCAATTGAGGATGCTACTGAGTATGTTTTGCCGCCATGGCAAAGCTCACGAGAGCGTGAGCATCCACGCGTTGGCCATATCCTTGACTTGCGTACTGGCGAGATGGCAACACTTAACCACTTACTGGCTGAGTTAGCTGATGCGCCCTTGGTTTTGTTGGGTGAAAAACACGATAACCCTGACCATCACGCTTTACAGTTATGGTTGTTACAAGCCTTAGAAGCACGGCGAGCACAGGGCGGTGTGGTGCTGGAGATGCTCACAGTCAATCAGCAAGAGGCAGTGAATCAAGTACAAAGTCAGGCGCGTGCAGGTGTGATGCCGGCAGATATGCCAGCAGCACTGGATTGGCATATAGGCTGGGACTGGCAGCAGTACGGTGATTTAGTCACACACCTTGTGCAGCAGTCGTACCCATTGCTTGCAGCTAATTTGAATCGAGATGCATTAATGGACATTTATCGTAACCCGCCAGAGTTGATCGGTACTGCATCAACCCAAGATGATGTAACCCTGCGATTGTCCGAGCAGATACGCGAGTCACATTGCAATAAATTACCCGAAACACAATTGCCTGCGATGTTGGCTGTGCAGCAGCAGCGGGATCGCAGCATGGCCACGGTTATGTTAGCTGCACCGAGTCCGACATTGTTGATTGCTGGCGCTTATCATGTGCGTTACGACTTGGGCATACCCTTGCATATCCGTGACTTGCAAGGCGAAATGGCAGACCAGCAGCGTGTATTGATTTTTGCAGAAGCCGACCAAGAGATCGATGCAAACAGTGCAGATTTTGTTTGGTATACGCCAGCTGTGGCAGAAAAGGATTATTGCGCTGATTTATAATGCATCGGCGCTAGCAGTGCTACTCACGATGACTTTTGCTGTGCGAATATCATCACCTTCTATCATTCTTCGACCAGCTGACCGCTATGCTGACGTTAACTATTTACAGCAATAGAGGTCAGTTGATAATTATCAAACGGTAATGATTATCGTTTGAGATATGATACTACGCACTCATTCATCAGCCTTTTTGATTTTACCCAAGCGGAGTATCTGTTTTATGTCGTTTCCTTTATCCCGATTAACTTTGGCCTGTTTAGCAGCTTTGAACGTGTCTGCGTATGCTGCAGATTTGCAACTCGACGACACCGTTGTTACCGCGCGCGGCTACGCCAGTGACAGTTTTGATACACCTCAAGCCATTAACGTCATCAAACCGCAGGCGACCAGCCAAGGCCCAGCCGGTAACTTACTGCGTGGCCAGCCGGGAATGGCGCTACAAAGTGATGGGGCATGGGGACAAAACCCAGTGTTACGTGGTTTAAAGCGCGAAAGTGTGGTGGTCATGGTTGATGGTATCCGGGTTAACTCAGCCCAGCCGCAAGGTGCTTTAGCGTCATTTTTAGATTTAGGACTACTAGACCGTGCTGAGGTGGTGAAGGGGCCGGGCTCTGTACTCTATGGCAGTGGTGCGATGGGCGGCGTAGTGAATTTGTTAACGCCAGAGCCACGTTTTACTGAACAAGCAGAGTTGGGTGGTCGTTTTGGTGCGTCTGCCAGCAGCGTGGATCATGGCTACAGCGGTGCATTGCTATTACAAGGCAGCAATGCCGCGCAAGGCTTTGTGGTTGGTCTAGCAGGGCGTGATATTGGTAACTATAAAAGCCCCAATGGCCGTGAGAAAAACACCGGTTATGAATCCGATACGTTATTGCTGAAATATCAGCACAAGCTGGCTGAAGATTATGTGCTGCGGGTTAATCTGCAGCGCCACAATGATGAAAATGTCTGGTATCCAGGTTCCGCGCGTACTGGCGGTCAGCCAGGCGGAGCAGGCTTACCGCCGGCTTTAGGCAAAGTTACCATTCATTCACCCAAGCAGCATCGTGAGCTGTATGCATTAGGGTTAGATGCCCCGCTGCTTGGCGGCACGCTCTCAACTGATGTGTATCGCCAAGAGGTCTACCGTGAAATCCGTGCCTACTCTGCCAATTTGGACCGTAATTATGTACGCAATGACGTCAGCTTTATCACCCATGGTCTGCGCAGCCAGTGGAATGGTGCGCTGAATGATATACATTGGTTAACTGCGGGTGTGGAAGGCTGGAAAATGACCGGTGATCCTGAGCGTTATATGAATAACAACCCGCCATTTTTTAATAATAATATGCGCAATGACCCCTTTAAGGATGGCGAGGTGTCATCCGTCGGTATATTTGTGCAGGATGAGTTTTCGATTGCTAGCACGCTGTTCACAGCAGGTTTGCGTTACGATCACAGCCAAGGTGATGCCAAAGTTAAAGGTTCAGGACCTGCTGCAAAAACATCGGGTTTGAGTAATAGCGATAACAACGTGTCATGGTCGCTGGGCGCGGTGCAACCGCTCACAGACACCCTAAATTTGTATGCCAATATCGGACAAGCCTACCGCGCGCCTGATTTGCGCGAGCGCTTTGAGGATTCAGCGCGTGGTGATGGTTATTACCATGTCGGTAATCCGCAGCTTGATCCTGAACGTTCCAGTAGTGTTGAACTGGGCTTAAAAGGTCGTGATGGTTTGCAAGCGTTCCAGTTGGCTGCTTTTTATACGCGCATTGATGATTTTATTGCCGGTCGTGTGACGGGCGCTAATCATCCGCAGAATGGCTTAGCCATTAAACAAACAGAAAACCTCAGCAAAGTGATAATTTACGGTTTTGAAGGCAACCTTAAAGTGCCAGTGAGTGTGGTTGTAGTTGATGCAGGGTTTACTTGGATGCGCGGAAAAAACAAGCAAGATGACGAAGCATTGTACCAGATGCCGGCCAATGAGTTGCGCCTAGGTGTTGGCCAACCCGCTGAGCGTGGTTTCTCTTGGCATACGGGCTTGCGCGCAGTGGCCAAACAAGACCGTATTGCGCAGCGTTTCAGTAATGGCAGCGAAGATAAAACCGATGGCTTTATCACTGCAGATGCGCGGGTGGGATATGGCTTTGGTGCGATGGCAGGCTTAAAAAGTAGCCATGTTGATCTGCAGCTGAGTAACTTAACCAACAAAAAATATCATGAACACCTGACTGACGGTATCAGTGGCCAAGAGCTTAAGGCTGCAGGTCGTGGTGTAACCCTAGCGTTTAACGGTACATTTTAATAATACTCAGATTGGCAGTTGGGCTGTGGGTGTTCATGCTTTATTGGTGAACATCACTCAACCCGTGGATAATATGTTCGGTATTGAATACTGCGCATTGGTAATCCATTAACTCTAATGTAGAATGATTCTCATTAACTGCCGGTTTAATTAATCATTTGAGTACATTATGGATAGCGCATTGGCTTTTACTGCCAAAAATAAAACCTCTATTGTTGCGCAGTTTGATAAAAATCTACTGAGTACCTTGCTTGATGAGGCCAAGCTTATAGAGCTTGTTGTAGACGAGCATTTATTTCACTTCGGTCAACCCGCTACACATTTTTTCTGGATAAAAAGTGGTGATGTGGCTCTATATCGGCCGTGTTACGGTGGTGAAGAAAAGATTTTTCGCACTATGGGCGCTGGCGATACAGTGGCAGAAACAATGATGTTTATTAACGATGCGCAATACCCTCTAGCTGCGCAAGCGTTGGGTGATGTCATCGTATATAAAATCCCTAAACAAAGCTTACTGAGCCTTTGTCAATGCACTCCAGCCTTGGCTATGCAATTATTAGAAAGTATGGCGATCGCCGTTTCACAGTCGTTAAACCGAATTGACTTGCTGACCATAGGTAATGCAGCGCAGCGTCTGGCAAGTTACTTGTTGGATTTATATATTGAGCAACGCTCAGCGTGGTTTAGTTTGCCGGTTCGTCAGGCTGTTCTTGCGAGACAGTTGAACATTACGCCTGAAACATTCTCTCGGCAGTTGACGCAGTTTCGACGTGCCGGTTTTATTGGTGGCCGTAATCCAGAGATTGTCTTGCTTGACATTGATGGGTTGTGCCGCAGTGTTAATTTACCAGTACCCCAGTTGGATCTGAAAAAGCCACGAGAGCGTAGTGCCTCGCTCGGCGATGGTTTGTTTGAATGTTGCAGTTACTTTAAACAAATACTGGCTTAGCAAACGGTTTTATCGGGCGCTGGATACGTGCGGAGCCTGATGGGTTTTAAGCCGTTAAAAAACCAGACTTATTGCGTCGTTACCCCCAGTTTTTTAGTCATGAATCAGTGAGCTGTAGACGCTCAACAAAGTATATAAATAACTTTTATTAAATTTGTTCAATGGCTCTCTGGCAATGGCTCCGCACAACCGGCTTGTCCATCTGTGCGCGCTGTACTTAAGGTTTTAAATAAGTGCACAGCATACAGCGCAAAACCACCGACCCAGAGTAAACCGGCGACTAGCAGTAGCTGACTAAATGATGTTGCAGCGCTATAAAAACTAGCGTACGCACGCACCAATGCAGCGACGACAAAGAGTAGAGCAGCGCTCGGAACCCACAGCCTGCGATCCAGCCATAAGCCCGAATGGATGCGAGAAACAATACTCATAATGGTGAAAATCGACAAAGTCATCGCGCCGGCCGTCAGTAAGTGACGACCGGCTGAAGGTAGCAGCGGTGCACCTAAATACGCTGCACCCAGTAGTCCATAACCTAAGGCCATTAACCAATAACTGCCATAGAGCATTAACGCCAAGCGTGAGAGTAGAGGGCGACCCACATGCCAGTCATTGAGTAAGTTGAAAATGGCTGCCATAGCTGCCAGTGCTGTCCAACCCGTCACGGGGTGAGCGCCTAAGATAAATTCAGCGAGGGCACAGATGGCAATCATGGCAATGGCTAAATAGCGGCGTGGTGGCCGAGCCAAGTAAGGTGTTGCATCGGGATCACTGGTGTTTTCTTTATGTTCAACTCGATTATTGACCACACTCATCGAGACGCGACTGGTGGCAACAATAATCAACACCATTAGCGCATGAATGCCCATATACAACCACTTTAACGCGAAGTTGGGCTCAGATAAAAATACGAAAAAGCCCGTTTGTAAAGCAGCTAAGCCGGCAATGACTAAGGTAAAACTGATATGTTTACGCTGTGGATCACGCCATACCGGCGGACTGATATACAGCAACAGTCCGAGCCAGAATATTAAATTGAAGAGCAGTGCAGGCCATGGAGTGATCCAGAAGGCGAGTAGATAACTTAAACGTGCAGCCAGCCATAAGCCCACTAGGTTCATTAATGGCAGTGAGCCCAAAGGTTTAGTATTGGTAAATTCAGGAATTGCGGTTAAGGAAAATCCTGCAGTCGCCGCTGCTGCAAAACCAAAAATCAGTTCGTGAGCATGCCACAACAGCCAGCCACCAGCGATCGGCCAAGCTACGAGCCAGCCCTGTAACGACAACAGCCATAAACCCATAAAGAGTATGGCACTGCTGGCCGTTAACAGGAAAAAAGGGCGAAAGCCGCATAATAGCAGCGGTGATTGTAAACAGCGTTGTAGCAGGCTCATATACTGCACCCCGAATGCTGTGTGTGAAGGTGCTCGGTAAGATTGAGTGAGCCCTCGACTAAGCCAAAACCAATACGAATGCTATCGTTGGCCATCAGTTTGGCAGTGGTCTGGTAAATCCAAGTTTCGTTTCGCTCAATGTGTGGCTGTTTTAGGGTAAATTCACCAATTAAACGCCCCGGATCAGGAATCATCATCACGATTCGATCGGCTAAACGCACCGCCTCCATTAAGTCATGGGTAATCATTAGCACGCTGCTACCGCGCTCGATAATGTGCTGGCGCAACAGTGTGTACAGCTCCAGCTTTAAACCAATATCTAAAGCTGAAAATGGCTCATCCAGCAACAGAAGGTCAGGTTGAATGATTAAGGCGCGACCCAGTGCAATTCGGCTTTGCATACCGCCCGATAATTCATGGGGGTATTTGTTTAGATCATCCAAGGTCAAGCCTAGCGTTTTGCCAATATTTAGCGCTTGTTGCCGACGTGCGCGCTTCGGCACATTCAGGGCTTTTAGGCCTAGAGTAATGTTGTCCTCTGCAGTTTTCCAAGGCAGCAAACGCGGCTCTTGAAACATGCATGCAGTACCGCGAAAGCTGTTTTCAATCTCTGCTTCACTGGGGGTTAACAGGCCAGCAACAATATGTAATAGCGTACTTTTGCCGCAGCCAGAAGGGCCGACCAACGCTAAAGTTTCTCCAGCGACTAAATCCAAATTAATATTGCTAAGCACCTCGGTTAAAGCGTACTTGTGTTGTAAATTACGAATGTGTAGGCCGCTCATTGACTGACTCCCACGCGCCAGCGTTCCAGATGCCGTTTGATGGGCTCCAGCAGTAAGTATTCGGTAGCCAGCAATACGCCCAACACCGCCACCACCCAAGCTAAAGTGGTTGATGTGTCGAGTTGTGCGCGTGAGACCGCCAAAGCAGCGCCAACCCCGTCAGAGGTGCTGAGTAGTTCAGCCATAACGACAACTTTCCACGAGGTGCCTAAAGCGGTAATCCATGCTGGAAATAAGTAAGAGGCTAAGTGCGGTAGATAAATATCAGTGAGGCGCATGTGCCAAGGCAGTCGGTACACCTGCGCCACTGCTTTGAGATGGTTATCGAGAGTACGAGTGCCTTGCATCGCGCCAGCAAACACAATCGGCAAGCACGCGATGAATACGGTAAACACCGGCGTGGCATCGCCAAGACCAAACCACAACATGGCCAGCACCAACCAAGCAATGGGCGGCATACCTAACAATAAAGTAATTAACGGTCTAGCCAGCATGGACGTGGTCATTGAAAA
>Ga0172382_10011065_pt1 | contig 11979 bp, 8 predicted proteins | sample Leawel138RmetaG_FD_122245 | JGI IMG/M metagenome (GOLD analysis project Ga0172382, IMG submission 122245) | Leachate microbial communities from a municipal landfill in Southern Ontario, Canada - Leachate well 138R metaG | ecosystem: Engineered > Solid waste > Landfill > Unclassified | place...
CATTTCTATTCCAAATTTTTCTTTTATTGTTTTTTTTGCTTTTTCTATAAGAGACTTAACATCAAACGACGTAGCTCCGTCGATATTAACAAAAAAATTAGGATGCTTTTCTGATATCATAGCACCGCCTATTTTTTTTCCCTTCAATCCGGCTTCGGATATTAAAAACGCAGCTGGAACAACTGGAAAAGGATCTGTCTTTATTGCAGATGACCATTCTTTTTTCTGCTCCGGAGTTATGTCCTCAATATTAATATTTTTAAAAGTACTCCCAGCGCTTGGAAGCTCGATAGGCTGTTTCTCTTTTCTGTAATTTTTATGAGCCTCCGTCTTTTCAATTATTTCTTTTTTATTTCCCGGCATAAGCTTAATCGCCCCCGACAAAATAACTTCTTTTGCTGCCAGGCCTTTAAATATGCTTGCACGATAGCCGAAATCGCACTCCTTATTATTCCTTTCTAAAATTTTTCCTTTCTGGACCAAATCCATGCTTCTAACCATAATAATGGAATCTTTCATTTCTCCTCCAAAAGCGCCGGCATTCCCCCTAATAGCTCCCCCGAAAGAACCTGGAAGCCCGCCTGCCCATTCCAGGCCAGACAATCCTTCTTGAACGGCAAAACTAACAATATCTTCCATACTAGTGCCCGCTCCTGCGAGTATGACTCCGTCTTGATTCAATTCAATAAAATCTATAGATATTTTAATCACTAACCCGTTATATCCTTCATCAGGAAATAATACATTAGTGCCATGAGCTATTATAAAAATATTTTTTCTTATTTTAAGCGGAGCAAAAGTCGTATAAACATCTATTATTTCAAAAACATCTTGTTCCTTTTTCGCTTCTGCAAAATATTTGGATTTTCCCCCAATCTTATAATTAGTATAGCGAGACAATGATATGTTGCTTAAAAATATAGCCGGCATATTAAAAAATTAATCCAAAAAATAATTTCGCCGATGAAATAAAAAAAGGCGGCAGTGGTGACCTCCTTGACCTTTGTGTTTCGCGAGTGCTCATCTGCCGCCTAACTAATAATATCATTTAGCCACCCTGTAAAGAAAGTCCGGAGAATTAAAATCTTTTATGACAAAATCCTTATTCTTCGGAACTTTGCAATTGTTTCCTTTAAAAGATTCTGTTACTCCGCTGATTATTTCTCTTAGCTGAAATTGGCTCGGAGCAGAAAAAAACATCTGCACGGAAACATCGCGCCCAGGAACAAAAACCATCCTTACCGCTGCACCCTCGCCTATTTCATTAACTTTAGACATATCTATAGAAGAAAGATCTATGCTAAGAGCATCTTCTTTAGTCATATCGCAAGCCAGCACCTCATATTCTCCTCCATGGTGAAAAATCAGATAATCTTCTTTTCTTATCTCATAGCGCCCGGAAACATTTTTATTTAATTCTTTTACAAGTTTGGAAAAATTTTTATTTAAAGAAGAAATAAAAATATCAGGAGTCCTCCCTATATGTTCGACAACAACGTCTAAAGCCAATGGAAAATTTGCTGAATTGACAACATTTTTTATTCCCTCCTGCATTTCGCTCGAACAAGGCAATTTTACCATGCTGAAATTAGTGCGAGACAAGCCTAATCTCCTTTTTATTTTTTTTCCTGCATACAAAACGAAAACCGCAAACAATACAATAATTATTATTAAAAATGGAAGAGAAAACTGATTCATAATATTATTAGAACATATGAAAAAAGAAACACGAATCTGGCTCCTCGCCGGTATTTTGATTATAGCCTCTTTCTTTAGGCTCTACAATTTAAAAGAAGTTCCTCCCGGACTGTATCCAGACGAAGCCATGAATGGAAATAACGCTGTAGAAGTCGCGGAAACCGGAAATATTAAATCTTTTTATCCTGAAAATAACGGCCGTGAAGGACTTTTTATTAACATTCAAGCTCTGTTTATCAAAACCTTAGGAGAGAATGAGCCTTGGGTATTAAGGTCTGTAAGCGCCTTATTCGGTATAGCCGGCGTGCTGGGAATTTATTTTCTTGCAAGCGAGCTCTTAAAGGAAAACAAAAACCGCCACGCAGTCGCTATTTTGTCGGCATTCCTGATGGCAGGATCTTTCTGGCATATTCTTTTTTCGCGTATCGGATTTAGAGCAATAATGGCCCCCGCGTTTCTTATTTGGTCTGCTTACCTACTGCTAACGTCTTTCCAAAAAGAAAAATGGAAATGGCTGCTATATTCCCTTTCCGGAGGATTTATATACGGACTCGGGCTTCATTCTTATATTGCCTACAGGGCAACTCCGATAATTATTGCTGTCCCTTTCCTTTTTTTCTTCATAAAAGCAATTAAAAAAAGATCTATTAAAAAATTTGCTGCCATTTCTTTGTCTTTTATTGCCGGAACGCTAATCGCCGCTTATCCGCTTATCTCGCACTTTACCGCAAACCCGGAAGACTTTTTCGGAAGAACATCCCAAATATCTGTCTTTTCATCAGAAACCCCAATAAAAGATTTGGCCATAAATACTGCCGAAACGATCGCGATGTTTAATTTCTCCGGCGATGCCAACTGGCGTCATAATTTTTCCGGCTACCCGGAGCTTTCCGTCTTAGTCGGTATATTCTTTATTATCGGTCTAATGCTTTCCGTCAAAAAAGTTTTCACTAATCCTAAAAAATCAATGCCTGAATGGTTAATCGGCACTTGGCTTATAGTATCACTTTTACCGGTAGTTATATCTAACGAAGGCATCCCTCACGCCTTAAGAGCTATACTCGCCATTCCGCCAGCAATGATTTTAGCAGCTATCGGCATGGAATTTATCGCTCGTAAAGCAAAAATATGGTTCAGCAAAATGCCGGATAAAAAGAAAATTGGAATTGTACTGTTCAAAATATGCAGTGCCACAATTATCTCTTTTCTTATTATTGAGCCTTTTATTCTTTATTTTATCCTTTGGGGAAAAAATCCGCATGTTTCCGGAGCTTTCAGTTCTAATTATGTCGAAATCGGCCGAGCTATTAACAGTCTGCCGAAATCACATAAAAAATTCGTTGTTGTTCTGGCTGGCGGAGTAAGCGTAAGGAATATTCCTATGCCCGCGCAAACAGTTATGTTTATAACTGATAGCTTCACGGAAAAAGGACAGCAAGAAAATAATATCCACTATTTCACTTCATATGATGATCTGCCCGATAACAAAAATGAAGCAACCATCTTTGTTATAAATTAAAATAAAAACCCGCTAAAATTAGCAAGCCTTTATTTTGCATAAATTCACGTATATTTTTGTATCCGTATTAGTCCGTTTCTTTCAATAGTTTAGCTAGCGCTTTCCTTGCCGCATCCGTCTCCCCCGCCTGCTTGGAAGTGCCTGTTCCGGAAGCTTCCATCTTCTCTCCTAAAAAAACGCCCACTTCAAAAATTTTCTGGTGTTCAGGTCCCGATTCCTTAAGAATTTTATAAGTCGGAGTTATTTTTAGTTTTCCCTGGACTTCTTCCTGGAGAACGCTTTTTGGATCTCTATATCCCTGTTCCTTAACTTCATCAATATGCGATATAACCCTGTCCCTTATAAATTTATCAGCTGCATCATATCCCTGGTCAAGATATATCGCCCCTATAAGAGCCTCGAAAGCGTCAGCAAGAATTGCTTCAGTATGGCCGTCTTCTCCTCTTGATGCCATTAAATGTTCGCCTAAATTTATCTCGCCAGCTATTTTGGCAAGCATCTTTGTGTTTACAAGAGCTGCCCTTATCATAGTTAGTTCTCCCTCTTCTGACTTCGGGAATACCCGAAAAAGATATTTTGTAGTAGACAGCTCAAGCACCGCATCGCCTAAAAATTCCAATCTCTCATTATGTTCATAAGGCCAATCTTGGTTTTCATTAATAAAAGAGCGATGCGTTAAAGCCTCTTTAAGTATTCTGTCATCCTTAAATAAAATGCCTATATCTGCTTGAAATTCATTCGTATTCATCTTTACTCTGATTCCTTTTTAGAATCTTCAGGTTTACTATCTTCTTCTTGCTCCTTTTTTGTAGGCTCTCCTTTATCTGGTTCGCCTATTTCCCTATAAACAGTACCTAGCACGCCGTTTATAAACTTTCCCGAATTAAGCCCTCCATACGCCTTTGCAAGCTCTATAGCCTCATTTATAGCAACTCTTGGAGGAACCTCTTCCCTGTCTGCAAATAACAGCTCATAAAGGCCGATTCTTAGTATATTGCGATCAACCATTGCTATCTGGTTCAACGGCCACTCCGGCGCCGCTTTTTTGATTACCTCATCTATTTCTAAAACCTTTGAAACAATTCCTTTTGAAAGATTTCTTACAAAATCAGCCTCATCAAGTTCAGGCGCAAAATCCTTTAAATCCCTCTCGATAAATTCAGAGAGATCTCCTTCTTTATTATAAAAGTCCCATTCGTAAAGCGATTGGAGAACTATCGAACGGCCTACTTGTCTGGCAGACATTTATCTCTTTTTTTGTTTTTTAAAAATAAAAACTTAAAACGGCTTTTACTCGCTGTAATAGCCGCATTCAGGGCAAGCCCTGTGGCCAAGAACAGGTTTTCCGCATTTCTTACATACAGAAACGCTAATCTTATCCTTGGCGTGATGAGACCTTCTTCGCCCCACTTTTGACTTTGAATGATGTTTCTTTGGAGGTGGCATTTTTACCCAAAAATACTAATTTATTAAGAAGCTTATGTCAATTTAACAAAAGTTTATATTCTTTAAAAAAGAGCTCCTATGAAAACCTTCTATCTTGCCTTTACTCCTAATAGCTTCTATATGATCCCTTGTCCCGTAACCTTTGTGCTTTTCAAAACCATAATCAGCATATTCCTCTGCCATTTTTCTCATATAATTATCCCTCACCACCTTGGCTAAAACAGAAGCAAGTTTAACCTCTGTAAATTTAGAATCGGCGCCGACCACAGTTTTTATTTCAATACCCTCCAAAGCGCCGCTGTTCTGAAAATCCTTGTTTTTTAAGAAAAGGCTTCCATCAAGCACTACCTGTAAATTTTTCCCGGCATCCGATAATTCCATAAGTTTTTCAAAAGATCTCCACGCAGCCAAGCTCGAAGCTCGCGCAATATTCAACTTATCCACCATAGCCGCTGAAACGCTTGAAACTGCGTAACGCACTCCCTTTTCCTCTCCGGTATCTCTAGTCCACCGGTACCAAGCCTCTCGCTGTAAAACAGTCATTTTTTTAGAGTCCCTTAATTCAGGCAATTCTTCCGGAATAGAAAATTCCGGAGTTATTAAAACCGCGCAGACTGTAACCGGTCCGGCAAGACACCCTCTTCCAACTTCATCTATTCCAATTTTTGCTCTCATAAAAAATAATTATAAGCCATTTTAAGCCAAATTTTTTATTTTCGACCCGTTTACCTATAATTAGCATGTGAAATTCACGCATCTCCATGTTCACTCGCACTATTCCTTGCTAGATGGACTTTCGAAAATAGATGATCTTATTGATTACGTGAAAGAGCTCGGCATGGAAGCAGTAGCCTTAACCGACCACGGCAATATTTACGGAGCCGTGGAATTTTTCAAAAAAGCAAAAAAAGCGGGTATTAAGCCTATTATCGGCTGTGAGCTTTATGTCGCCCGAGCATCCAGATTTGATAAAAATCCAGGCGTCGATAATCTTAGATACCACCTTACAGCCCTCGCAAAAAATGAAACGGGCTACAAAAACTTAACTAAGCTAATTTCAAAAGCAAACCTCGAAGGATTTTATTACAAGCCGAGAGTTGATCGGGAATTGCTTAATAATCACCACGAAGGGCTAATATTTCTTTCTGGCTGTTTTCAAGGAGAAATTCCTCATCTTCTTGAAATGGGGAAAAATAAAGAAGCCCTGGAAACAGCCAAATATTTTAAAAATTTAGTCGGAGAAGATTTTTATTTGGAAATACAAGAACACGACAAAGACCTCCTTCCTAAAATTAAGGAAATATCCGAAAAACTTAATATTCCAATCGTAGCAACCCATGACTCTCACTATCTCCGCCGTGAAGACCAAGATGCCCACGAAGTGCTTTTAAAAATCCAAACAAGCAATCCGGATGGAAAAAAAGGTATGTCTACGAAAGATTTTGATCTTTCTCTTAAATCGCCCGAGGAAATGGCCTCTATATTCTCCGATATTCCAGAAGCTATAAAAAATACTTCCCGTATCGCTGACAAATGCAATTTTGAATTCGAGCTTGGAAATATTCATCTTCCTTATTTTGAAATACCTGAAGAGTATGAAAATCTTAATTATCTTGAATACCTCAAGCTTCTGGTTAAGGAAAGATTTTCCGAAAGATATAAAAAAATGACTCCTGAAATAAAGGAGCGTATGGATTATGAATTATCAGTTATCGAAAAAACCGGATATGCCAGTTATTTTCTTATAGTCCAAGACTTTATACGCTGGGCAAAAAAACATGGCATAGGCGTCGGACCAGGCCGCGGATCAGGAGCTTCATCTATAATCGCCTACATACTGGGAATAACCGATGTAGAACCTCTGGAATACGATCTTCTTTTCGAAAGATTTCTAAACCCTTTCCGCATCTCTATGCCTGACTTTGATACCGACTTCGCCGATGACAGGCGCGAAGAAGTTGTAGCGTACGTAAAAGAAAAATATGGCGAGGATCATGTAGCGCAAATTATTACCTTCGGAACAATGGCTGCGAAAGCCGCTATCAGAGACGTCGGCCGCGCCCTCGGATATCCATATGCCTTTGTGGATAAAATAGCTAAAACATTGCCAACCGTTCCAAACCAAGGAAAAGGACAGCTTGAAAATTTTTTGGAAAGCATTCCCGAGCTGAAAGAAATGTACAGTTCAGATGAAGATGTTAAAAAAATAATTGATTTTGCCAAAAAACTTGAAGGCGTTGCTCGTCATGCTTCCGTTCATGCTGCCGCAGTCGTTATTTCAAAACATCCCCTAACAGAATATACCGCCGTACAAAGGTCTCCCCAAGACGAAAATTCCATTATCAGCCAATTTGAAATGCACGCCGTCGAAGATGTCGGGCTCTTAAAAATGGATTTTTTGGGCCTTAAAAACCTTACCGTCATCCAAAACGCCCTCCGCCTCATTAAAGAGCGTGAAGGAAAAGATATAAATATAAGCTCTCTCCCTATGGATGATAAAGATACTTATGACCTCATCAGCCGGGGAGAAAATATTGGCGTATTCCAATTTGAAGGTTCTGGAATGACAAGATGGCTTATGGCTATGAAGCCGGATCGTTTCGACGATTTAATCGCTATGGTAGCCCTTTACCGTCCGGGACCTATGGAATTTATTCCCACCTATATTGCCCGCAAGCAAGGAAAAGAAGAAATCACTTATCTCCACCCCAAAATGGAGCCGATACTTAAGGATACTTACGGAATTATGATATATCAGGAGCAGCTGCTTATAGCCGCTCAAAAGCTTGCCGGCTTTACCATCGGCGAAGCAGATATTCTTAGAAAAGCTGTCGGTAAAAAAATCAAATCGCTGTTAGATGAACAATCTGAAAAATTCATTTCCGGAGCCGAAAAAGTTTTAGGAAGCCGCAAGTTAGGAGAAGATATTTGGCACCTTATAGAGCCTTTTGCCCGCTACGGTTTTAATAAGGCGCATTCTGTCTGCTATGCCCTTATCGGCTACCAGACAGCCTATCTTAAAAGCCATTATCCATTAGAATTTATGACCGCGCTCCTCAACAACGATGCCAGAGATGTAGAAAGAATATCTATCCTTATAAACGACTGCAAAAGGCAAGATATCGAAGTTCTTCCTCCTGATGTTAATAAAAGCTTTGCTGATTTTTCGCCGGAAGGCGGAGAAAACATAAGGTTTGGCCTCCTGGCGATTAAAAATATCGGTTCGGGAATCGCCCAAGCAATAGTTAGTGAAAGAATGAAAAACGGTCCTTTTAAAAATTTCAATGATTTTGTTTCAAGAGTTGCTCACAAAGATTTAAATAAAAAATCAATCGAAAACCTGGCAAAAAGCGGAGCGCTGGATTCTCTCGGCATAGAGAGAAGAAAAGTTTTGATGAATCTTGAAATGATCGTAAAATCCATCGGCGCCTACCGAAAAAGCATTAATTCTTCACAAGCTTCGCTCTTCGGCACTTCTCCAAATATAACGCTGCGGCTTGAAGATTTTGCTCCCGCAAACAAAACAGAAAAACTTTCTTGGGAAAAAGAGCTTTTAGGCTTATATGTAAGCGACCATCCTCTTCGCGGATTCAAGCACAACGGCAACGGAGTTATTCCTATAAAATCTTTATCAAGAGGACACGACGGGCAAACAGTTAAAATAGCAGGCCTGATAACAAAAGTTACTAAAATAATGACTAAATCCGGACAGCCAATGCTGTTTGTCAGAGTCGAAGATTTGAGTGATAATACTGAAATATTAGTCTTCCAAAACACTTTAGAAAAAACATTAAACATCTGGGAAGAAGGCATAATAGTCGAAGTTAAAGGCCGCTTGTCCAAAAGGGACGGCGACACAAAATTAATATGTTACGAAGCAAAAACAATATAGAAAAAATAAGACACTCCCTTTCCCATATTCTTGCCTCTGCGGTAAAGGAAAAATTTCCAAAAAGCAAGCTCGGCATAGGACCTGCTATAGAAAACGGCTTTTATTACGATTTCGATGTTAAAGGCTTATCAGAAGAGCATCTCCCTGAACTTGAAAAAAGGATGAAAGAAATTATCAAATCCGGAATCAGGTTTAGTAAAGAAGAAGCCACCCCGGCAAAAGCTAAAAAAATCTTCGCTGATGAACCTTATAAGCTGGAACTCATAGATGAGCTGAAAAAAAATAAAAAACCCATAACTATATATAAAACATATATAAAAGGAGAAAAAGAACCAATCCTTACTGATCTTTGCTCTGGACCCCATATCCGATCTTCATCTGAAATCGATGAAAACGCCTTCAAACTGGCAAAAATAGCTGGCGCTTACTGGAAAGGAGAAGAAAAAAACAAAATGCTTACCCGTATCTACGGATACGCTTTTTCGAGCAAAAAAGAATTAGACGATTACCTTAATCTTCTTGAAGAGGCGGAAAAAAGAGATCATCGTAAATTAGGCAAGGAACTTAATCTCTTCAATATAGATCCCATGGTTGGGCTAGGATTAGTAATGTGGCAGCCAAAAGGAGCTATGCTCTGGCGCACGATGGAAGACTTTTGGTACAAAGAACACTTAAAAGCTGGATATGAACTAGTTAGAACCCCGCATATTGGCAGTCGGCAATTATGGGAAACTTCGGGCCATTGGGGATTTTATTCAGATAGTATGTATCCTCCAATAGAAGTAGGCCTTAGTCTTGAAGATATTAAAAAAGGCAAAAAATCAAAAGCAAAAGAAGAGTACCTTGTTAAACCGATGAACTGCCCCTTTCACGTAGTACTCTATAACTCAACGCTTCGCAGCTACAAAGACCTGCCTTTAAGATGGGCTGAATGTGGGACTGTGTATCGTTATGAAAAAAGCGGAGAATTATCTGGACTAACTAGAGTTCGCGGATTTACTCAAGATGATGCACACATCATTTGCACTGAAGACCAAGTTAAAAATGAACTTATCAAAGTTGTTAAATTCATAAAATTTATTTTCGGAACTTTTGGTTTCAAAGATTATAAAGTTTATCTCTCTATGAGGGACCCTAAAGATAAGAAAAAATATACTGGCTCGGACAAAGGCTGGAAATTTACAGAGAAAGTACTCGAAGAAGTAGCAAAAGAAGAAAAACTCGATTATGAAAAAGAGCTTGGAGAAGCAGCTTTTTATGGTCCAAAACTAGACTTTAAGATAAAAGATGTCCTGGGACGCGAATGGCAATGTTCAACTCTTCAGTTTGATTTTAATCTTCCTGAAAGATTTAATATGTCATTTATTAATAATAAAGGAAAAGAAGAACGTCCATATATGCTTCACCGCGCATTGTTTGGATCATTTGAACGCTTTATCGGCTTATTGATCGAACATTTCGCTGGAGCCTTTCCTACATGGCTAGCCCCTATTCAAGCAGCAGTCATTCCTATAAGCGATAAGCAAGCGGATTATGCCAAAAAAGTTTCTGATATTTTAGCTGATGAAGATATTCGCTTCTCTGTATTCAATTCCAACGAAACCCTTGGTAAAAGAATCCGTGAAGCTGAAATGCAGAAAATACCCTATCTCCTAATAGTTGGTGAAAAAGAAGTCCTCTCAAAGACCATATCCGTTAGAAAGAGGAGCGAAGGAGACTTAGGAGTACAGAGCACGCAAAGCTTTATTGAAATGATACACAAAGATATTAACTCCCAGAAAGAGCAATAAAAAATTATATATTCTTTTAAAAAACCGCTGTAACAGCGGTTTTTTAATGTTTGATATTTCAAATTATTTAATGTATTCTCTATTAACCTTCCAAATTGAAGCTCTTTAAAAACGCTTGCGAGACGCGAGGATAAGTAAAGTACTTCCTTCCTTTTTTTGATAAACCTCGCGTTGAAACGCCTTCCCAAAATGGGAAGGCGTTTTTATTTAACAGATTAACAAAATTTATATTACAGCAAATCCTTTCAATAATGCTAGACAATTATGTTAATACTTTTTAATATCTGCCTCACTATTAAACAAATTTAAAATTTGAGCTTTGAGTTTACTCTATGTATCATAATTCTCGTGAAAGACCTGCCTAAAATATTAGTCATACTAGGCCCTAACGCTTCGGGCAAATCAGATCTTGCTGTTAATCTTGCCTTAGAAAAAAACGGCGAGATTGTTTCTGCAGATTCTCGGCAAGTATATAAAGGACTCGATATTGGTTCAGGAAAGATAACCCCCAAAGAAATGAAAGGAGTCCCCCATCACCTTTTAGATGTTGTATCCCCGCATAAAGTCTTTACCGCATCCGACTATTCTCACCTCGCCAGAAAAGCGATAGATGATATTTTAAGCCGCGGAAAACTTCCGATAATCTGCGGCGGTACCGGTTTTTATATAGACGCCCTTATCTGCGGAAATTATTTCTCTCCCGTTCCGCCACAACCCGAAATAAGAGCTGAACTTGAAAAGTTATCAACCGAAGAAATGGCTGAAAAACTGGCAGAACTTGATCCGGACCGCTTCGCTTCGATAGACAAGAAAAACCGCACTCGCCTCTTGCGCGCACTCGAAATAGTTGTATCTACCGGAAAACCAGTTCCAAAATTAAAAAAGAAGGCTCGCTACAATGCAGAAAAAATCGGCATCCTCTGGCCAATGGAAAAGCTAGATAAGAGAATAGAAATCCGCCTTGATAAAAGGCTTAACCCTGAAAAAGGCAAAGGAATGATAGATGAGGTAGCTGATCTAAAATTTCCTGAAAATGGAAAAGGTTTAAGCTGGAAGAGATTATACGATCTCGGACTTGAATATAGGTATATTTCCCTCTATCTCAAGGGAGAATTGAGTTACGAAGAAATGAGACAGCAACTCCTCACGGCAATTAAGCAATACGCCCGCCGGCAAATGACTTGGTTTAAGAAAGATAAAGATATTAAGTGGATAAAAAAATAAAGTTTTTATAATAGTAAAAATAGTCTTTAAAATCTGCCTGTAGGAACGGTCGTTTCTACAGGCAGATTTTTTATTTACCAACTAAAACAAATTTCTCTTTTTATAGTAAAATTTAAAGATATGCTTTTGTTTTCGAAAAAAGTTCTTACATCTTTATCATTCCCTCGCTGTATCCTTCCGAAGCCTCCGGCGCTTCGCCCATCCGTAGCTTTAGTGGAAGGAGAGAAGGAGGAAAGGAGGAAAGGAGGAAAGGAGGAAATCCAGTATTTCTTCTTTCACCCTCGTCGAGCTTCTCATAGTAATCGCCATCTCCGCCTTTGGCGGACCCGCCGGAGGCGGGCTCCCTTTGCGTCGCAAATCAACACCTTCTTTTACTTTAGTAGAGCTCTTGATAGTAATAGCAATTTTAG
>Ga0172382_10011066_pt1 | contig 11979 bp, 8 predicted proteins | sample Leawel138RmetaG_FD_122245 | JGI IMG/M metagenome (GOLD analysis project Ga0172382, IMG submission 122245) | Leachate microbial communities from a municipal landfill in Southern Ontario, Canada - Leachate well 138R metaG | ecosystem: Engineered > Solid waste > Landfill > Unclassified | place...
ATGGCACACACTCCAGTATCTGTGGTGCACTGGCCGGTTTGGCAGCGATATGCCGGATCGGTCCACACTGCATGAACAATATGGGTTGACGACCATCGCGCCGGATCGGTGTTGCCGTCAACCCCAGTACGTAACGGGCGCGGACACATTTGAGAATGGCCTCAAACGACACTGCCGAGAGGTGATGGCACTCGTCGACGATGACGTGTCCGTAATTTTCCACAATGGGATTGGTTTCTCCCTGCCGATGTATGGACTGCATGACTGCGATGTCGATGCGGCCTGTCGGTTTGGATTTTCCGCCGCCGATCACGCCGACCATCTCCTTGCCGCAACCCAGGAAAGTATGCAGACGTTCCTGCCACTGCCTGAGCAGTTCCGTGCGATGCACCAGTACCAGCGTGTTGACACCACGCCGGGCGATCAGTGCAGCAGCGGTGACGGTTTTTCCGAAGGCGGTGGATGCGCACAGGATACCGGTATCGAAGCGGAGCATCGCTCTGACAGCTTGCTCCTGGTCTTCACGGAGTTGGCCTGCGAACGCAACAGCAAGGGCTTGGCCGCCGCAGCGTTCGTCCCGCAATTGGCAGCCAATGCCATGCTCACGCAGCAGATTGCGGATGGCATCGAGACAGCCGCGCGGTAAGGCAATATGGCGAGGGAAGTTATCGGCGCAACCAATCAGACGAGGTTTATTCCAGATCGGCAGGCGCAGCGCTTGGGCCTGATGAAACTCAGGATTGGCGAAAGCGGCCAGGCGGATAAGCCGATTGGCCAGCGCCTGCGGGAGTGTGTCTTTCTCGATGTAGATAAGATTGGCCAGGGTCAAGGTAAGAGAAACCGGCATGACACCCACCAACCGTTGATGGTTCCCTGATGAACGCCTCCATGGCTCGCGCAGATCTTCGTCGGTAGCGAAGGTGATGTCCAGTGGATGAGAGCCGCCGGTGGCGCGCAGGACGACGGGTTCGATGTCATGCGGCTCCATCGTCCTCAGCGATGCCAGGAAGGCCCATTGATCGGAATGCGATTGCAGAGCATCATCCACAAAGACGCTTGCCCCTCGCTCGCGGGGCATCTTCTGCAAAGGCAGGGCAATCAGGTTGCCGAACCCACCCTTGGGCAGGGTGTCCTGGTTCGGAAACAGACGATCATAGGAGCCCAGCGTCAATTGTCTCGTACAGGCGCAGGTGTGACTTATCAAAGCCGTTCCCAACCGACGGGCATCGCGGGCAGCAACACGGCCGGAAAAGAAGATCCAGGCATGGGCGCCATTGCCGGAGCGCGAAATTTCCAGCGCGACCGGAACACCCAGTTCACGGCAGGATTGAACAAAGGCTCGGGCATCATCACGCCAGGCCGATTCGTCGAAATCCACGGCCAGCAGATAGCAATCATCACCCGGCAGCAGCGGATAAAGGCCGATCGTATATCGCCCTGCCAAGTGATCGAACAGAACCTGATCAGTCAACGGCAATAGTTGTCGCTGCTGACAGTCACTGCATTTGATGCGAGGCTTTTCGCAGACACCAGGACGCCACTCGTTCGCACAGGCGGGCGCATACCCGCTCTTGCCCGCTTTGCTTTCCCAACGGACTGGATAGACGTCGGCGCGGCCCCGGAACAACCGGCCAAAGAGCGCGACTTTCTCGTCTGTGGTCAACGATAAAGTTGCTGGAGACTTGGGGATCGACACAGGCGCTTGCCAAGCAATACCGTGCGCTTCGAGCAGGCCGATCAAGCGGGCGTTCTCGGCCCGAAGGCGGGCGAGTTCCTCGTCGCGGCCAGTCATCGTCTATGCATCATCCTGACCATAAGCCCGCTTCGGTCAAGCGACGCAACAGTGCCGCCCGCTTGGCATGAGGGACAAGGAAGCGCCGCAATTGGCGCTCGAAAGCATCCGGCCCGGCAACCAAGGCATACCCTTCGGCGAGCACCTTCAGCAGACCGACCGTTTTTTCGTAGCCGGATGCATTTCCACGGGATGCCTGTGCGCTCGCTGCTTGCCAGTATTTGTCCGGCGTGTCCATGATGCGGCGTAACTCGGCCTGGTGCTTTTGGCGACGTTCCGCCTCGCGCTTTGCGTGCACTTCAGCTTCGCGAGTCCGCCTGCGCTCACCCGCCGATTGCGCCAGCTCGCGCAGCTCTGCTACTTTGCGCCGGTGAGCACCCGAAGATGCCGGGTGCTGTGCCTTGAGCCATGCAGCATAGTGAGACTTTACCCGGTATTCTGCCTTCTGGCCCCGGCCCAATGCAATTGTCTTGAGCACATCCTGCATATCCGCTGTCTGCCAGATGTCCAGCCAAGTGGAAATTGGCAGCGTTTCATCCTGCGGTGCCGCGGCTGCGGCACTGGCCATGCTGGCGGCTTCAAGCAGATCCAGATCAATTTCCAGAAATTCGACCAAGGCCTGCTGCGCTGGCGAGAGGTCTGTCAGTCCGGCAGGCACTTCCGGTTCCAGCACGTCATCGTGCAAGGCATCGCCAGCTGCCAACCAGCCCAGATACAGAGGCCGCAAATCGCCGCGCATCAACTCATCGCGCAAGGAAATCAACCTGGGCATCCACCTGCTGCCGTCGTCTTCGGCAAAGCGATCGTAATTCTTGTTTTCTTTCAACCACCAACTAAGTATCCAGTGCGCATCGCCGGACTCGATTGACAGTACTTCCGGATGGGTAAACGATTCCAGCTCAAGCTGACTGAAAACAGCCTTGGGCAACTTTAGCGACACAAGGCAATAGCCCCAGTCGGCCCAATAGACGAAAGCATCGAAATACCGATGCATCCAATCAGCAGGGTCGGCCTTGAGGCTGCCCCATGCGTAGTGATTGGTGAAACCGCCGGGTGTGATGACGGCGCGGGTAGAAACAGCGCGAAGTTCGGCCATCTCGACTGCGCTCAAGGGTCTGTCGATGGCTGCGAATTCATAATACTGGTATTCACTCATAATACAAGTGCCCAATCTGGTGTATCTTCTCATGCAGCATGGTGACGATACCGATGTCACCATTCGAGAGACGGCGCCATCAGACGCGGTTACGCGCGATAACGTCTGCTGCCGTCAAGGGCTTGTATGACGACTCTGGCGCCGCCCAGGCGTGGGTGAGTTCGGCCTTGAGCCGCTCGAATGCAGCCGCCTCCCTGGTTTCTTTGTCACGACGAATGAGGTCCCGTATATACTCGCTGACGTTCTCGTAGTCGCCGTGCTCACCCACGTTTGCGGCAACGAATTCGCTCAGAGGGCCACTGAGGCGTACTGTCATAGTAGTGGTGTTCGTGCGGGACATGGTCAGCTCCTTGCCGTCTTTATGTCTTCAATATATTTAATAATGAATACAACAACAAGTCTGAGCGTTGCAGGACTGCGCAGACCACGCAACCGATAGCACACCCATTTGCACCCATTTCACCAAGCCCGGCAGCAGAGATTTGAGCGCGTCCTCCGGGCCAGATTCGGAATGTGTGCCCAGGGCCCCTGGCCGCGTGATTCTTGCAGAACAACGGGTTACGATGAGACGGATCATTTTTCAACCTTCTGGAGCCTACATGAAGATTTTCCATTCCGTCACGTCACCCTTTGTACGCAAGGTCATGGCCGTCGCCATCGAACTGGGCGTGGATCAGGACATCGAGCGTTTGCCCAGCGACGTACACCCGATCCGCGTCGATTCGACGGTGGCTGGCCATAATCCACTGGGGCAGGTACCGACGTTTTTCACGGCGGATGGCACCATCCTGTACGATTCCCGCGTGATCTGCGAGTATCTGGATACCACGTATGGCCAGGGTAGGCTGTTTCCGGCCGATCCAGCGGTGCGTTGGGTGGCGCTGCGCGATCAGGCGCTGGCCGACGGCATGTTGACCGCGGGCGTGCTGGTACGCTATGAACTCACCATCCGCGACCCGGCGTTGCAAAATGCCGACTGGCTTGCGGGGCAGCGGCGCAAGCTGCTCGAAGGGGTCCGGCAGCTCGAATCCACGTTCGAGCACTGGGCCGAGCGCTTCGATATCGGCACGATCGCAATCGCGTGCGCGCTGGGCTATCTGGACTTCCGGTTCGCAGACTTGGGTTGGCGCGAAATCGGCCCGCGCACGGCACAATGGCAAGATCAGATCTGCGAGCGTCCCTCGCTGGCCACGACGCGCCCGGTGTAGCCCGCCTAGTATGACTTGGGCAGCCCCAGCACCTTTTCGGCGATGTAGCAGAGGATCAGCTGGGGGCTGATGGGCGCGATGCGCGGGATGAAGCTCTCGCGCAGGTAGCGCTCGACATGATATTCCTTGGCGTAGCCGTAGCCGCCCAGCGTCATGACGGCGCGCTGGCAGGCATTGAAGCAGGCTTCGGCGGCCATGTATTTGGCGGCATTGGCGTAGGTACCGGCGGGCTGCCCCTGGTCATACAGGGTGGCGGCCTTGAACACCAGCAAGTCCGCGGCTTCGAGCTCTGCCCACGATTGCGCCAGCGGATGCTGGATACCCTGGTTCTGCCCGATCGGCCGGTTGAACACGATGCGCTCGCCGGCATATTGCGCCGCCTTGCGCAGGGCGGCCCGCCCCAGACCCACGGCTTCTGCGGCAATCAGGATGCGTTCGGCATTCATGCCGTGCAGAATGTAGCGAAAGCCTTCGCCCTCTTCGCCGATGCGGTCGTCCATTGGCACTTCGAGCTGATCGATGAACAATTCGTTCGAATCGACTGCTTTGCGCCCCATTTTATCGATTTCACGGATCTGTACCCGCTTGCGGTCCAGGTCGGTATAGAACAGGCTCAGCCCGCCGGTATGCCGGCGTGCCGATTTCAGCGGGGTCGTGCGGGCCAGGATCAGCATCTTTTCCGCGACCTGGGCGGTAGAGATCCAGACTTTGGAGCCGCTCAATACGTATTGATCGCCGACTCTCTGGGCCTGCACCTTGAGCTGCGTCGTGTTCAGGCCGGTATTCGGTTCAGTGACGGCAAAACAGGCGCGTTCCCTGCCCTGGATCAATGGCGGCAGCATGCGCTGCTTCTGGGCCTCGGTGGCGAACTGTACGACCGGGCTCAGGCCGAAGATGTTCATGTGCACGGCCGAGGCTCCGCTGAGGCCGGCGCCGGATTCGCTGATGGCCTGCATCATGATGGCGGCTTCGGTGATGCCCAGATTGACACCGCCGTAGGCCTCGGGCATGCAAATGCCCAGCCAGCCGGCGCTTGCCATGGCTTCGTGCAGCTCGTACGGGAAGCCGCCATGAGCGTCATGTTCGAGCCAATACGCATCGTCGAATTGTGCGCAAATGGCCTGGATGGCGGTGCGGATGGCGTTCTGTTCGGCAGAAAAAGAAAAGTCCATAAGGGCTTCTGACAGGTTGGTTGGGGCGCATGGCCAGGTGGCAGCGGCGGGCCTACGAGACCCCCGGTGCCCGGTGCGCAGAGGCTTGCGCGCCGGCGGCACCCGAGCCCAGCAGCTGTTCGATCTCGGCGGCGCTGTAGCCCAGCTCTTGCAGGATATCCCGGCTGTGCTCGCCCAGCCGGGGCGCGAGGGCGCCGGGTTCGGGTTGAGAACCCGACCACTGGGTGGGTACGCCAATTTGGCGCAGACGGCCTTCTGTCGGGTGTTCATGCCATTCAAACAGTCCGACGTCGGCCAGGTGGGGATCTTGGAGCAGGGTGTCGATCGTGTGCAGGGGCATGCAGGGGATGTCGGACTGCTCGAGCAAAGTCAGCCAATCCTGGGTGCTGCGCTCCAGGAAAATCTCGGCCAGCATGATCTGAAGCGATTCCGCGTGCTGCGTGCGCGTATCCATGTTGGCCAGGCGTGGATCCTTGCCCCACATCTCGGGCCTGTGGACGGCGTGCAAGAAGCGGGACCATTGCTGGTCGTTGTAGATCATCGCGCAGACATAACCATCGCGGGTACGGTAGGGTCGGCGGTTGGAGGCCAGCAGCCGGGGATAGCCTGCCGGCCCCAGCGGCGGATCGAACGATTGCCCGGCCAGGTGATCGCCAAGCAGGTGATTGATCATGGTTTCGAACATGGGGACGTCGATGCGCTGGCCGCAGCCCGTTTTTTCGCGGTGATATAAAGCGGCCCCCAGCACCGCCACGGCGTACAGGCCAACGCTGCGGTCCGCGATGTTCGAGGGCACGTAGCGGGGCACGTCGGTGCCGGCGGCATGCATCAGTGATGGCAGTCCGATGGCCCCCTGGATCAGGTCGTCGAATGCAGGCCGGCCGGCGTAGCGGCCGCCTTCGCCAAATCCGAAAGTGCCCAGGTAAATAAGCCGCGGGTTGATCTTGGCTACTGCCTCGTAGCCCAGTCCGAGCCGCTTCATGGCGCTTGGCCGCAGGTTGTACAGCAGTACATCGGCGTGCGCCAGCATCCGCCGGAACACATTCAGGCCCGATGGATTTTTCAGATCCAGGACGATGGAGCGCTTGCCGCGATTGACGTGCAGGAACAGGGCGCCCATGTTCTCATGCCGCATGGGGCCGACCTTGCGCATGACGTCGCCCTGCGGCGGTTCGACCTTGATGACGTCGGCGCCCATGTCGGCCATCATTTGCGATGCGTACGGCCCCATGAGTACCGTCGACATGTCCAGCACGCGGATGCCTTGGAATGGACCGGCCATTGTGTTTCCTCCAGAGGTCAAGATGCGTGCGATCCGAGCACCCCCGCCCGCAGTCTTGTCCGATCCAGTTTACCGGGCCTGAATGATATAAATCCAATATTGTTTTACTATTGGATGATTCAAAATACCTAATGTTCAGCCGGGTGGCACATGGTGCCCTGGTGTCATTGGACGATGGCACGCCGCGCGTTCTGCAGGTCGCGCTGATTGGCGATACCATGACGGTCGACGAAGTGGTGGAAATCGATCATGTCCAATTCTTTCTCTGCGCCCGGCGACCCGCGTACGCTGCACGCGCGCTCGGCCATACACCGCATGGCCGCCTCGCCCATCCGCGATCTGGCCGACGTGGCCATGGGGCGCGACGATGTCCTGCCATTCTGGTTCGGCGAATCCGATCAGCCCACCGCCCCGTTCATCCGGCAGGCCGCGATCGAGGCGCTGAACCAGGGGCAGACGTTCTACACCCAGAATCCAGGGCGTGGTTATCTGCGCCAGGCCGTGTCCGCCTATTTGGGCCGCCTGCATGGCGTGCCCATCCCCGAAGCACGCATTTCGGTGTGCGCATCCGGGGTGACCGGGCTGATGCTGGCGGCTCAGCTGTTGCTGGATCCAGGTGACCGCGTCGTGGCCGTCACGCCGCTTTGGCCGAACCTGATCGAAATCCCCGCCATCCTCAGTGCCCACGTCACCCGCGTGCCGCTGGTCGTGCGCGAACAGCGCTGGAGCCTGGACATCGAGCGCCTGCTGGATGCGCTGACCCCCGATACCCGGATGCTGATGGTGAATTCACCCAACAACCCCACGGGCTGGGTCATTTCAGACGAGGACATTCAGGTGCTGTTGGCGCATTGCCGCCGGCATGGCATCTGGATCCTATGCGACGATGTCTATCAGCGTCTTCTGTATGACGTGCGACGGCCGGTTGCGCCTTCTTTTCTGGCGCATCAGGCGCCGGATGATCGCGTCGTGTCGGTGAACAGTTTTTCCAAGGCATGGTCGATGACCGGCTGGCGCGTGGGCTGGATGGTCACGCCCCCCGAACTGCAGGCCGATCTGGCCAAGCTCATCGAGTTCAACTACGCCAGCGTATTCGAGGCCGTTCAACGGGCGGCTTGGGTGGCGCTCGAGCAGGGCGAGGCCGAAGTCGCGCAGCTGCGGCAGCGGCTGGCGCACACCCGTGCCGTGCTGGTAGAGGCACTGTCGGCCTTGCCGCAGGTCGACGTGCCGGCGGCCGACGGGGCCATGTATGTGTTCTTCAGGGTTGCGGGCCATGAAGACTCGATGGCGCTGGCCCACGGCCTGGTAGACAAAGTGGGCCTGGGGCTGGCCCCGGGGCGCGCGTTCGGCCCTGAATCAGCCGCCTGGCTGCGCTGGTGCCATGCCACCACGCCCGAGCGTCTGCTCGATGGCGTGGCCCGGCTGGCACGGTACCTGGATGCGCCGCAGGGGCGCGGGTGACCGCGCCGCCCCGCTTGTTTAGTTGGCTTTGAGTTCGGGCGCCACGGCGACGTTTTGTTCTTCGTAGAACTTGATGGCGCCGGGGTGCACCGGGATGGGCATGCCCTCGAGGGCCTTGCTGACCTGGAAGTATTCTTTCAGGTTGGGGTTCTGGATGTCGTTGTAGAACGTGTCCAGTTTCTTGTTGAAGAGCGTGTCCATGAAGGCGTAGACGTCATCGTCGCTCATGTTGGCGTCGACCACCAGCATGGCCGACAGCGTGATGGTGGGCGCATCGGCAGGCATGTCGGGATAGGTCTTGCCCGGAATGACGAAGGGGGTGTAGAAGGCGAATTTGTTGTGCAGTTTGGCTGCGTATTCGTCAGAGATGGGCACCAGGCTGATGGGCGCTGTCTGGGCGGCTTCGGTAATGGCCGATGCACCGACGCCGACGGTATAGAACATGGCGTCGATCTGGCCGTCGCGCAGCAGATTCACTGCGCTGCCAGCGCTGCCGCGCACGGCGGTTTTCAGGTCGTCGAGGCCGAGGCCATAGGCTTCGAGGATGTTGATAGCGTCTTGCTCGGTGCCCGAACCGATGTCGCCCACGTAGATGCGTTTGTCTTTGAAATCGGCCGGCGACTGGATGTTGGCTTCTTTGCGCGCCAGGATATGGATGACTTCAGGATACAGGATGGCCAGGCCGCGCAGGTTGGTGACGGGCTTGCCCTGGAAGGCTTCGACCCCTTCGCCCTTGTAGGCGTAGTACGCGACGTTGTTCTGGGTGAAGCCCATTTGCAGCTGGCCTTCGCCGATGGCCCTGCAGTTGAACACCGAGGCGCCGGTGGAGCGCGCGTTGGCACGCACGTTGATGTTGGCGTCGTTGACGATCTTGGCCATGCCCACGGCGGTGGGATAATACAGACCGGTGGTGGAGCCCGAGCCTATGGTGACGAATGTCTTGGCACCGGCGAGGGGGATCAACCCCAGGGTGCAGGCCAGGGCGATGAGAAACTTTGCGGTTCTAGAGCCCATTGTGTGTACTCCTCAAATGTCGTATGTACAGGCCAGTGTATCAAGGGCCACATCGTTTGTGCAGGCCACGGGAACATAATATGCATGTATGTATCATTGGCGGCGGGGTGATCGGGGTGGCGGCGGCCTGGCAGCTGGCGCAGCGCGGCGCGCAGGTCAGCCTGGTCGAGGCCCGCCGGCAGGTTGCCGAGCTGACCAGCCATGCCAATGGCGGTCAGCTCAGCTACAGCTACGTCGCCCCCTTGGCCGAACCTGGGGTTTTGCCCCATTTGCCTGCCTGGCTGTTGCGGCGCGATTCGCCCTTGCGCTTCCGGCCCCGGCTCGATCCTCTGCAGTGGCGCTGGGGGCTGGCGTTTCTGCGGGCCTGCAACGCCCGGCAGGCGGCCGCCAGCACGGCACAGATGCTAGGCCTGGCAGCGCTCAGCCGGGCGACGCTGCAGGCCTGGATGCGGGATCTGCCGCTCGAATTCCATCACGTCGAGAACGGCAAGCTGATCGTATACCGGCACGCCGGGCCGCTTGGCAAGGCCCGGGCCCAGGTCCAGCTGCAGGCCGGGCTGGGCGGTGCCCGGCAGCAGGTGCTGTCGGTCGATGCCTGCGTGGCGCTCGAGCCGGCCCTGGCCCCCGTGGCCGCGGCCCTGGCGGGTGGGCTGTATACCCCAAGTGAGGCGTCTGGCGATTGCCGGACATTCACCCAAAGCTTGTTTGGCCACTGGGTTGCACGCAGTGGCCAGTCGGCCTGGATGGCAACCCGTGCCGTCGGCTTCCGGCGCGAAGGCCGGCGCGTGCGTGCGCTGCGCCTGGACGACGGCCGCGAGATCGAGGCGGACCAGTTCGTGGTGGCCGGCGGGCTCGGAAGCCGCGACCTGCTCAGGCGGCTGGGCTATGCCCCCTTGCTGTATGGCCTGAAAGGCTACAGCCTGACCGTGCCCGGCGCGGCAGGGTGTGCGCCGGCCATCAGCGTGACGGATTACGAACGGCGCACGGTGTACGTGCGGCTGGGTGACCGGCTGCGGGTCTCGGCCATGGTCGGCATGGGGCTGAAAGGTCTCGCGCCCGAGCCCGATCGCATCGCGCAGCTGCGGCGCGAGGCGAGCGCGTTCGTGCCGCGGGCCGATTTCGGCCATGCCGAGGCCTGGGCCGGTCAGCGGCCCGCCACCCCGCATGGGCGTCCGTTGGTCGGGCGCTGCCCCGGCATGGACAACGTTTGGCTCAATACCGGGCATGGCGCACTGGGTTTCACCCTGGCCTGCGGTAGCGCGCACCTGCTGGATACGCTGATGGCCGGCGAACCACCGGCCATCGATCCCGCGCCGTTTGCACCCCGCTGATCCGCCCGCCCGGCGCTGTATCTGGCCGATCGGGCCGGCCAGGTGATCAGGCGGCCGACGCCGGCGCGGGCGGGCTGCGGCGCACGCGCCAGTGATGGTAGGCGAGCGCCAGCGCCAGCAAGGTGATGCCGATCGAGTCGGATTCCCAGCCCGGGATGATCATGAGTACGGCGGCTGCGAGCATGGCCAGGCGCTCGTACCAGTGCATCTTGATCTTCAGGTAGCCCTGCGTGGCGGCCACGAAGGCCAGCATGCCGACCAGGGCCGTGAGGATGATCCAGGCGCCTCGATACCAGCTGCCCACGTCGATCAGCAGCAGTTCGGGATTGAAGAAGAACATGAAGGGCAGGATGGCCGTGCGCAAATCATAGATGAAGCCCTGCACGCCGGTCGCGATGGGGTCGCCGCCCGAAATGGCCGAAGCCGCATAGGCCGCCAGCCCAACGGGCGGCGTGTCATCGGCCAGGATGCCGAAATAGAATACGAAGAGGTGGATGGCGACCAGGGGGACCATCAGCCCCGAGGCATCGGCCAGGTTGGCGATCACCGGCGCCACCAGAGCCGCCATGACGATGTAGTTGGCGGTGGTGGGCAGGCCCATGCCGAGAATCAGCGAGGTGATGGCCGCCAGAATCAGCACGACCCAGATGTTGCCGCCCGACAGGATGTCGAGCACCTGGGTCAGGCCGTAGCCCAGGTTGGTCATGGTGACCATGCCCACGATGATGCCGGCCGCCGCGGTGGCGATGGCAATGGTGGTCATGTTGCGCGCCCCTGACTCGAAGCCGTTGAAGATGTTTTTGCAGGCCTTCCACAGGCCGGCCGACACGCCCGTGCCCTTGCGCCAGGCACGCCAGATCTCTTGCACGACCATCAGGGCCATGAGGACGAACGTGGCGTGCAGGGCGCTGCGTTCGGGCGTGAGCTGTACCCACATGAGCTCGTAGAGCAGCCAGATGACCGGGATCAGATAATGGATGCCTTTGAAGAACGTGGGCCAGAAGGGCGGCAGTTCGGCTCGCGGCAGGCCGTGCAGGTTCAGCTTGACGGCTTCGAGGTGCACGACGTAGAGCAGGCCCACATAAGCCAGGATGGCCGGCACGAAGGCGTAGATGATGAGTTGCGAATAGGGAATGTTCAGGAACGAGGCCATGATGAAGGCCGCCGCCCCCATGACGGGGGGCATGAGCTGGCCATTGACCGATGCGGCGCATTCGGTGGCGCCCGCTTTCACCGCCGGGTAGCCGACCCGTTTCATGAGCGGGATGGTGAATGTCCCGGTGGTGACCACATTGGCCGTGGAGGAACCCGAGATCACCCCGGTCAGCAGGCTGGCGACCACCGCCGCCTTGGCGGGCCCGCCGCGATACGTGCCCAGTGCGCTGTAGGCGAGGTCGACGAAATATTGGCCTGCACCGGCCTTGTCGAGCAGGGCCCCGAAGAGTACGAACAGGAAGACGAAGGTGGCCGATACCTGAATGGGGGTGCCCCAGATGCCTTCGGCCGTGATGTACAGCTGCTGGATGATTTCGTTCCAGCTGTAGCCATTGTGCAGGTACAGCA
>Ga0172382_10011067_pt1 | contig 11978 bp, 11 predicted proteins | sample Leawel138RmetaG_FD_122245 | JGI IMG/M metagenome (GOLD analysis project Ga0172382, IMG submission 122245) | Leachate microbial communities from a municipal landfill in Southern Ontario, Canada - Leachate well 138R metaG | ecosystem: Engineered > Solid waste > Landfill > Unclassified | place...
AGTCAGCGACAACAACAGACATCAGCAACGGCGCACAGACCCACGGCGATGAGGGCCACGATGTGGCCGCTCTTGTTGCCGGACGCCGATTGCATGGCGCGAAGCGTAACAGAGGCGACCGTGCGGGTCGTCGCCGGTATTTCAGCGCGTGACGAACCACATCACGACGACGAGCACGATCAGCGCCACCAGCACGAGAGTGACCCGCGAACGCGGCATCCCGCTCATAGATCGCCACCCTCTCTGTCGTCGTCGACGTGTCTGATCCGGTGCAGGATCCTGATGCCGTTCCCCAGAAGATGGTCCAGAATCACCGCGGTCACATAGGCCAGCGCCAGCACCACCGGCATCACCACCACCGTCTGCGCCAGGAACGGCAGCCCGGACAGCCACAGCTCCACCCCGTCCCACCAGTTGAGGAAGCTGTCCACCCGGCCAGGGTATGCGCAGCAGGACAATGCAGGGCACGGGGTGTCCCAGTAGACGCCGAGGTATCCCGCAGTCGATGATGAGCAAATGGTTCTGCCGCAGACCGAGACCTCCGACGGCGTGTCCCCCAACGGTGACGGAGGGGCGTTCGCGCTGTCCAGCCCGGCGGCGTATCCCAGCTCCGGGCCGCTGCGCAACCCGTTCCCGCCGATCGCCGACTACGCGTTCCTGTCCGACTGCGAAACGCAGTGCCTGATCTCGTCGGCCGGCTCGGTGGAGTGGCTGTGCGTGCCGCGGCCCGACTCGCCCAGCGTGTTCGGCGCGATCCTGGACCGCGGCGCCGGCCACTTCCGGCTCGGTCCGTACGGGGTGTCGGTGCCCGCGGCGCGGCGCTATCTGCCCGGCAGCCTGATCCTGGAGACCACCTGGCAGACCCCCACCGGCTGGGTGATCGTGCGCGACGCCCTCGTGATGGGACCGTGGCACGATCTCGACACCCGCTCCCGGACCCACCGCCGCACGCCGATGGACTGGGATGCCGAGCACATCCTGCTGCGCACCGTCCGGTGCGTCAGCGGCACGGTGGAACTGGTGATGAGCTGCGAGCCGTCGTTCGACTACCACCGCACCAGCGCGCACTGGGAGTATTCGGCGCAGGCCTACGGCGAGGCCATCGCGCGGGCCACCAAGAACCCGGACTCCCATCCGACGCTGCGGCTGACCACCAATCTGCGGATCGGTCTGGAGGGTCGGGAGGCCCGGGCCCGGACCCGTTTGAAGGAAGGGGACAACGTCTTCGTCGCGCTGAGCTGGTCCAAGCACCCGGCGCCCCAGAACTACCAGGAGGCCGCCGACAAGATGTGGACGACCAGCGAATGCTGGCGCCAGTGGATCAACGTCGGTGACTTCCCCGACCACCCGTGGCGGGCCTACCTGCAACGCAGTGCGCTGACGCTGAAGGGTCTGACCTACTCCCCGACCGGCGCGCTGCTCGCCGCGCCGACCACGTCGCTGCCGGAGAGTCCTCAAGGCGAACGCAACTGGGACTACCGCTACGCCTGGGTGCGCGACTCAACGTTCGCACTCTGGGGCTTGTACACGCTGGGCCTGGACCGCGAGGCCGACGACTTCTTCGCGTTCATCGCCGACGTGTCGGGCGCCAACAACGGAGACCGGCACCCGCTGCAGGTGATGTACGGCGTCGGTGGGGAACGCAGCCTGGTCGAGGAGGAGCTCAACCACCTGTCGGGCTACGACAACGCCCGACCGGTCCGCATCGGCAACGGCGCCTACAACCAGATGCAGCACGACATCTGGGGCACCATGCTCGATTCGGTCTACCTGCACACCAAGTCGCGCGAGCAGATCCCCGAGACACTGTGGCCGGTGCTCAAGGAACAGGTCGAGGAGGCGGTCAAGCACTGGCGCGAGCCCGACCGCGGCATCTGGGAGGTGCGCGGAGAACCGCAGCACTTCACCTCCAGCAAGATCATGTGCTGGGTGGCGCTCGACCGGGGCGCCAAGCTCGCCGAGTTCGAGGGCGAGAAGTCCTACGCCCAGCAGTGGCGCGCGATCGCCGAGGAGATCAAGGCCGACATCCTCGAACACGGCGTCGACGAGCGCGGTGTGCTGACCCAGCGCTACGGGCACGACGCGCTGGACGCGTCACTGCTGTTGGCGGTGCTGACCCGGTTCCTGCCACCCGACGATCCGCGGATCCGGGCGACGGTGCTGGCCATCGCCGACGAGCTGACCGAAGAGGGCCTGGTGCTGCGCTACCGGGTCGAGGAGACCGACGACGGGCTGTCCGGCGAAGAGGGCACGTTCACGATCTGCTCGTTCTGGCTGGTGTCGGCGCTGGTCGAGATCGGAGAGATCCATCGGGCCCGGCATCTGTGTGAGCGGCTGCTGTCGTTCGCCAGCCCGCTGCACCTCTACGCCGAGGAGATCGAACCGCGCACCGGGCGGCACCTGGGCAACTTCCCGCAGGCGTTCACCCACCTGGCGCTGATCAACGCCGTGGTGCACGTGATCCGCGCCGAGGAAGAGGCCGACAGCTCCGGGGTGTTCCAGCCGGCGAACGCCCCCGTATAACGGGGCCCTCGCGTCCTGAACGCCCCTACTTCGTCGCCGCGTTCTCGATCATCGCGACGGCGATCTCGGCCGCCTCGTCGCTGATGCTGTATCCGCACGCCCACGCCTCGACCGTCAGATTCGACACCACCGACAGCGCGTGCTGACAGGCCCAACCGTCGGCGCCGTCCTGCGTAACCCGCTGGGTGAGCACTGTGTCGTCGACCTGGGCGGCGTCGAGCTCCCACAGGTAGTCGCCGTCGCCGGTCGTGATCGTGGCGTTGGCGCAGTCCTGCCAGGTGACCGACGAACGGTCGAAAAAGTCCTGTGCGTTCCTGGCCGCCGGGTAGATCACCGCGGTCTGTTCCACCCAGTGGTCGTTGTCGCCGTCGGGTTCACGCGCCACCTGGTCCCGCACGGCCGTCCAACCGGTGCCCGCGTATGCCGGTTCCTCGGCGGCGTACACCGTACCGAGGCAGTCCGGGTTCGACACCTCGGCGGTGTGGTCGGTCATCTCGTCGAGCTCGCTGGAGACCTTCATCCGTATCGAACCCATGATGGAGTTGAGTTCGTCGACGCTCAGCAGCACCCGGTCCAGTGCGGCTTCGTCGAGCGGCGGGACGTCGAGTGTGGCCGCGCCCGGGTGGCGCACCGCGGCCCCCTCCACCGTGCTCACACACGCGCAGAGCAGCACCGATGCCGCGAGCCCGGCTCCGGCGGCGTAGGCGCAACGGACTGCGCCGACGTTGTTCACCAAGCCATTGTCTGCCATGGACTGCCACCCGGCGGCGGAGCCGTCAGCGCACCGCGGCGATCTTGTCCAGGATCGCGTCGGCGACAGCCACCGCGGACCGCCCATCCGCCGCCGCGCGGGGGTCGACGAGCTCCACCTCCACGATGCAGTCGCCCGCCAGACCGACGGCGCGCATGCCCGTCGGGGACTCCGTCCCACCCGAGGCGTGCAGCACGTGCGCCGACACCACCCGCTGGTCGAACGCGACCCCGGTGATCCGGCTCATCTCGCCTGCGCCGTGATCCGGTGACTGCAGGGAGACGGTCTGGCCGTTACAGCGGCGCCACTGGTCGGTGAGCGAGGCGAAGAACTCCTGGGCGGCGCCAGGGTCGGTCATCTGCACGACGCCGAAGAACCCCGACACCGGCGGACCGTCGAAACCGCCGCCGGCCCACGTGTTGCTGGCCACCGACTGGACCGGACTGGTGTCGTACACGATCTCCTGCATCCGGTAGGCGGCGCTCACGCACTCCGCCGGCGCCACCTGGGCGTCGGCGACACTGCGCAACAACACGTCGGCGTCACCTTCGACCGGCCGGCCGAGCAGCCCGTTCGGCCCGGTGGCCAGCAGGGTGGCCAACTCCTGCCCGGTGGGCAGGAACGGACCGAGCGGGATCGCCGGTGAGGGTTGGGCGGCCTCGACGATCCGCACCACGGGGCGCTCGTCGGCGGGAACGCCGGTGCAGCCCGACAGTGCGACGCACGCGCACGCCGCGGCTGCTGCCGCCGCCGCCAGCTTCCCCGACATACTCCTTCGATAGCATGCCGGGCCGCGACGCGCGACCGCTTCGGGTTTTCCGAGACGCCGCCGGGCGGTGTGCGGGCGGGATCCCCAGGCCGTCGTCACCGCGTGCGCGCGGAAGCTTTGGCGATCATCTCGGCCACCACCGTCGTCGCCTCGTCGTGGATGCGCTCGGCGCACACCGTCGCCTCGATGATCAGGTTCGAGACGGAGACGACGGTGTGCTGACACTGCCAGTCGATCGAGTCCAGGATTGTCGACTGCTGGCTCACCATCCCGCCGTCCCGCACCACCGCGTCCAGCTCCCAGTCGAACCACTCCTCGCCGTCGCTGATCGAGACCTGCCGGCCCGCGCAGTCGTCCCACTCGCGGGCCGACCGCTCCACGAACTGCTCGGCGTCCTCGGCGGTCGGCACCAGCACCGCGCTCTCTTCGACCCAGTGTTCGTTGTCGTCACCCGGCTCACTGGCCAGTCGGGTGAGCACGGCGGTGTACCCGGTGGACTCGTACACCGGGTCTTCGGCGGTGTAGAGCGCGCCGAGACATTCGGGGTGGGAGACATCGGCGGAAGTGTCGGTCATCTCGTCGATTTCGTCGGTGACCTCGATGTCGGGACTGTTCAGCAGCGCGGCGATCTCGGCGCTGTCGAGCAGCACGGCATCGAGGTCACGCTCGGTCAGCACGCCCGCCACCGCCGACGGGGCGGCGTCGGGCCGCACCGCGGTGCCGTCCACGGTGCTGGTGCATGCGGTCGCCCACAGTGACACCGCGAGCCCGGCAAGAGCCACGCCGCGGCGCCACCTGCGCGTCATTTCTTCGGCTTGTCCGCGGTGGATTCGGTGGACAGCGCGGCGACGAAGGCCTCCTGCGGGACGTCGACCCGGCCGATGGTCTTCATCCGCTTCTTGCCTTCCTTCTGCTTTTCCAGCAGCTTGCGCTTACGGGTGATGTCACCGCCGTAGCACTTGGACAGCACATCCTTGCGGATCGCCCGAATGTTCTCGCGGGCAATGATTCTCGAGCCGACGGCGGCCTGCACGGGCACCTCGAACTGCTGGCGCGGGATGAGCTCCTTGAGCTTGGTGGTCATCTTGTTGCCGTAGGCCGAGGCCCCGTCCTTGTGCACGATCGCCGAGAACGCGTCGACGGCCTCGCCCTGCAGCAGGATGTCGACCTTGACCAGGTCGGCCTCCTGCTCGCCTGCCTCCTCGTAGTCCAGGCTGGCGTAGCCGCGGGTGCGCGATTTCAGCGAGTCGAAGAAGTCGAAGATGATCTCGCCCAGCGGCATGGTGTAGCGCAGCTCGACGCGCTCGGGCGACAGGTAGTCCATGCCGCCGAGTTCACCGCGCCGCGACTGGCACAGCTCCATGATCGTGCCGATGAACTCGCTGGGCGCGATGACCGTCGTCTTGACCACCGGCTCGAACACCGACCGCACCTTGCCCTCCGGCCAGTCCGAGGGGTTGGTGACGATGATCTCGGTCCCGTCGTCCTTGACGACGCGGTAGACCACGTTGGGCGCGGTCGAGATCAGGTCCAGGTTGAACTCGCGTTCCAGGCGTTCCCGGGTGATCTCCATGTGCAGCAGCCCGAGGAACCCGCAGCGGAACCCGAACCCGAGCGCCACCGACGTCTCGGGCTCGTACGTCAGCGCCGCGTCGTTGAGTTGCAGCTTGTCCAGCGCCTCGCGCAGCACCGGGTAGTCCGAGCCGTCGACTGGATACAGGCCCGAGTAGACCATCGGCCTGGGCTCCCGGTAGCCGGTCAACGCTTCCTTGGCGCCGTTACGTGCCGTCGTCACCGTGTCGCCGACCTTGGACTGGCGCACGTCCTTCACACCGGTGATGAGGTAGCCGACCTCGCCGACGCCGAGGCCGTCGGAGGGCTTGGGCTCGGGTGAGACGATTCCCACCTCGAGCAGTTCGTGGGTGGCGCCGGTCGACATCATCGCGATCCGCTCGCGCGGGGTGATCTTCCCGTCCACCACCCGCACGTAGGTCACCACGCCGCGGTAGATGTCGTAGACCGAGTCGAAGATCATCGCGCGGGCAGGCGCGTCCGGGTCGCCCTGCGGCGCCGGGATCTCCCGCACCACGTGGTCGAGCAGCTCGGCGACACCCTCACCCGTCTTGCCCGACACCCGCAACACGTCCTCGGGCTCGCAGCCGATGATGTGGGCGATCTCGGCGGCGTACCGGTCCGGGTCTGCGGCGGGCAGATCGATCTTGTTCAGCACCGGGATGATCGTCAGGTCGCGGTCGAGCGCCAGATACAGGTTCGCCAGCGTCTGCGCTTCGATGCCCTGGGCGGCGTCGACCAGCAGCACCGCGCCCTCGCACGCCTCCAGCGCGCGGGACACCTCATAGGTGAAATCAACATGGCCAGGCGTGTCAATCAAATGCAGCACGAACTCCTCACCGTTGACCACCCACGGCAGCCGCACGTTCTGCGCCTTGATCGTGATCCCGCGCTCACGCTCGATGTCCATCCGGTCCAGGTACTGCGCCCGCATCGAGCGCTCGTCGACCACACCGGTGAGCTGCAGCATCCGGTCGGCCAGGGTGGACTTTCCGTGGTCGATGTGGGCGATGATGCAGAAGTTCCGAATCTGCGCCGGCGCAGTGAACGTCTTGTCGGCGAAGCTGCTGATGGGAATCTCCTGGTGAGCGGGTCGTGGCGGCCTGAACAGGCCTGTCCAGAGTATCGAGCGCACACCCCCGCGACACAATCGAGCCGTGATCGAGGCGGCTTCGGGGCACCGGGGCACCGCCTATGCTTGGCGGGTATGGCGTCATCGTCCTCGTATCTGAAGGCGTTTCAGCGCTTCCTGGTGAAAGGCACCGAGAACCTCGTGTTCAACGAGGCCCCGAAACTGGTCCGCCAACTTCAGAAGTCCGACACCGTGGCGCGCGGTATCCAGCAAGGCATCCGGATCGGCCTCGATGTCCTGGCCGGACAGGCGCAGACCGGCGCACCCGCCCTGCCCGCCGGCCGGCCCGTCTCCAGCAACTTCGTCCCGACCGCGCACCGCGCTCGCAAGGTGTCGTACGCCCCGAACCTGGACGGACGCGCGGATCCGGGTGAGATCGTGTGGACCTGGGTGGCCTTCGAGGACGACCCGACCCAAGGCAAGGACCGTCCGGTGCTGGTCGTCGGCCGGGACCGCAACATCCTGTTCGGGCTGATGCTGTCCAGCCGGGATCACCACGGCGACGATCCCGACTGGGTCGGGATCGGCGCCGGGTCCTGGGACTACGACGGAAGGCCGAGCTGGGTCCGGCTGGACCGCGTGCTGGACGTCCCCGAGGAGAGCATCCGACGCGAGGGCGCGATCCTGGAGCGCGTGGTGTTCGACGTCGTCGCTGCACGCCTGCGCGCCGAATACTCGTGGACCTGATTCCCGCCTCCGGCGGGGTGTCCTGATCCCGCCTCCGGCGGGGTGTCCTGATCAGGCAGGCGCCGGCTGGCGCACCAGCGGCAGGACACCCCCGCCGACGTGGCGGATCTCCTCGGCCTGCGGATACCCCGACAGCACGAACTCGCTGATCCCGATGCGGGTGTACTCGGCGAACACGTCGGCCACCTGCCGGTAGCTGCCGATCGCCGCCGTCCCGGCACCGTCGCGCAGCAGGCTCGGGCCGGCCCACAGACCCGGGTGCACCTCGAGGCTGCGGGCACCGACCAATTCGCCGGTGGTCAGCGCCGCCATCCGCCGCTGCCCCTCCGAGCCGCTGGCCAGATACCGTTCGTGCGCCCGTCGCACCTCGTCGCCGGACAGGCCGGCGATCAGCTCGTCGGCGCGCCGCCACGCCTGCTCCTCGGTGGGCCGGGCCACGGTGTGCAGACGCAGTCCGAATCGCAGCGTCCGCCCGCGCCGGGCCGCAGCGGCCCTGACCCGCTCGATCTTCTCGGCCACCTGCGCGGGCGGTTCACCCCAGGTCAGATAGACGTCGGCGTGGTCGGCGGCGACCTCGATGGCCTCCGGAGAGGAGCCGCCGAAGTAGACGGTCGGCACCGTCTCGACCGGGTAGGCCAACCGGGCCTTGTCGATGTCGTAGAACTCACCGCGGTAGGAGAACTCGGGGTTGCCCCACACCCCGCGCACGACGGCGAGGAACTCGGCGGTCCGCCGGTACCTGGCGGACTTGTCGATGCCGTCGCCGTAGCGGCGCATCTCGTCGTCGTCGCCTCCGGTGACGATGTTGATCGCCAACCGGTTACCGGTGAACCGCTGATAGGTGCTGACCTGCTGGGCGGCCAGCGTCGGGGACAGCACCCCGGGACGGAAGGCCACCAGGAACTTGAGCCGACGGCTGTGCTGAGCCAGCGCCGCGGTGGCCAGCCACGAGTCCTCGCAATGCGAGCCGGTGGGGGTCAGTGCAGCCTCGAACCCGTAGTCCTCCGCCGTGCGCACCAGCGCGGTCAGATTCTCCAGCGACGGCTCCAGGTGCGATGCCGTCCGCGCTGCGGCGCTGCCGCGGTTGTCGGCGATCGTCGCCGTGTCACCGTGGGTGGGCAGATACCAGTGGAACTTCAGCCCGTCGGTCATCACGTCGGACTTCGGTTGAGTACTCATGTAATCCGCTCGATTCCAATCGGTTTCGTCCTTCGGTTGGCCATCTTGGCGCACCGGCTGCCTCGTCGGCAGCCGGGGGCACGGCACCGGTGCGCAGCGACGGGACGGGCGTTGCCAGCGAATAGCATTGCTGGATAGCGCCTTTCAGCTGGGAAGGGGCGGTAACTCACTGAGCCGACTGCGACGGTCGGCGGTGTTCTGACCGGCATTCGGATCAGGCAGATCGGTAATCTCGCCGAGCTCCCCGACCCCGCCTAGGTTGGGTCCGTCGTCTGAACACCTCACCAGCCGCCCCAGTCGGCTTCCCCACCAACGGCTCGCCGTCGCGCTCGTTGTTGCGCGTCACCGCAGGCCCTTCCACTGTAGAGAGCTTCCCCGTGATCGAGATCGAGAACCTGACCAAGCGGTTCGGTGACCGCACCGTCCTCGACGACATCTCCTGTCCGTCGGCAGCGGTGAGATCCTGGCCGTCGTCGGCCCCAGCGGCGCAGGCAAGAGCACGCTGTCGCGCTGCGTGAGCTTTCTGGAGCGTCCGACCAGCGGCACGGTCCGGGTCGACGGCAAGGACTTCACCCGACTCGACGGTGACGAACTGCTCGCGGCCCGCCGCAACGTCGGCGTGATCTTTCAGACCGCACCGCTGCTGCGGCGCCGGACCGTGGCCCAGAACATCGCGCTGCCACTGCAATACCTGCACGCCACCGAGGGCTCGGCCGGCACGCGGATGAGCGAACTGCTCGACCGGGTGGGCCTGGCCGACCGCAGAGACTTCTACCCCGCCCAGCTCTCCGGCGGTCAGAAGCAGCGGGTCGGGATCGCCCGGGCGCTGGCGCTCGGCCCGTCGAACCTGCTGTCCGACGAGGCGACGTCCGGGCTGGACCCGGCCACCACCAAGTCGATCCTGGCGCTGCTCAGTCATCTTCGCGACGAGTTCGGCCTGTCCATCATCCTGATCACCCACGAAATGGAGGTGGTCCGGGAGATCGCCGACTCGGTGGCCCGAATCGAGGACGGCCGCATCATCGAGAGCGGTTCGGTGCAGGACGTCATTCTCGACCCGGCCTCCGAGCTGGCGCGCGAACTGCTGCCGGACCGGCCGAGTGTGCCGCTGGACGGTGCCGGGGAGATCTGGGAGGTGTCGCACGCCTCCCGCACCGTCCCGCTGGACTGGCTGACCTCGATTCAGTCCGCGCCGGGCCTGTCCGGCGCCGCGGTCAGCGTGCTGAGCGCCAGCGTCGAGTCCATCCGCGGGGTGGCGGTGGGCCGGGCGGTCCTGGCTATCACACCCTCCGCCCCTTCCGGTTTCGTGGAATACCTCACCGAACGCGGGCTGCACGTCCGCCCGGTCGAGAAGGTCGCTGCCGGATCCGCGGAGGCGGCGGCGTGAATTACCTGGCCCTCGACGACTTCAGCACACCCTGGCTGAAGGTTCCCGACCTGCTGTTGCCCGCCTATGGTGAAACGTGGGTGATGGTCGGGGTCACCATGGTGCTCGTCGTGCTCATCGGCACCCCGGCAGGGATCATCCTGCACAACACCTCGACCCTCGGGCTGTTCCCGAACCCGCGGGTGTTCACGGTGCTCAACACGGTCGTGAACGTCGGCCGGTCGCTGCCGTTCCTGATCCTGATGGCGGCCATCATCCCGGTGACCCGTTTCCTGGTCGGCACCACGATCGGTATCGCGGCCGCGATCGTGCCGATGACGGTGGCAGGCATCCCGTTCTTCGCCCGGCTGGTCCAGAATGCGTTGCGCGAGGTGCGATCCGATGTGACCGACATGGGCCTGGTGTCCGGCGGGTCGCACGTGCAGGTCATCCGGTCGGTGCAGCTTTCCGAGGCGTTGCCCGCGCTGGCCGGCGCGCTCACCGTCAACACCATCGCGATGATCGAATACTCGGCCATCGCCGGCTCCATCGGCGCCGGCGGTGTCGGCCATCTGGCGATCACTTACGGCTACAACCGATTCGACGACAACATCATGATCGCGACGGTGATCGCGTTGATCATCACCATCCAGCTCGTCCAGTTCACCGGTGACCGCGTGGTCCGGGCGCTCACCCGCTGAACCCTCCCCTCCCCCAACAACCAGAAGGAAGACCCGTGGCAGAGCAGAGCAACCCCGCCGTCGACATCGAGATCAAGAAACGCAGACGCCGGCCGTGGATCGCCGGCGCGGCGGCGGCCGTCGTCGTCATCGCCGGCGGCGTGACCTACGCCCAACTCGCCAACCAGGACAGGCAGTTCGGCACCACGCTGGAGGTCGCCACCTGGAGCACCGATATCGCCGCGGAGAATCTGCTGGCCTATATCGCCGAGAATGTCGCGCCGGAGCACGGCATCACCATCGAGCCGGTGCAGATCGACAATCTCATCGAGATCAACCGTGCCGTCGACGCGGGCGACGTCGCAGGAAACTTCTTCGAACACCAGCCGTTCCTCAACGACGCCATCGCGGCCAACGGCTTCGAACTGACCCTTGCGGCACCGACATTCACCTGGGATCAGGCCACCTACTCGGACAAGTACGACAGCTGGGACGAATTGCCCGACGGCGCCAAGATCGCCCTGCGCGACGACCCGGCCGGGCAGGCGATCGCGCTGCTCGATCTCGCCGAGGCCGGCCAGATCACCCTCAAGCCGGGCAAGGACGACCTCAAGGGTCTGCCGCAGCTCTCCGACGTCGAGTCGAATCCCAATAACTATCAGTTCGTCCAGGTGCCGATCGGTCAGCTCGCGCGCAGCCTCGCCGATGTCGACGCCGTCACCGTGCACATCTCCGACGTGTACGCCTCCGGCCTCACCGAGGAACAGATCCTCGACCGTCATCCGGCACCGGTGGGCAGCGAGGGCGGTCTGGTGGTCAGCGACAAGCACCTTGACGACCCGAACGTGCAGAAGCTGATCGACACCTTCTCCGATCCCAGGATCGCCGAGTTCCTGGAGACCACCGACAACGCACTGATCCGGGACACGCTGGGCCCGATCGGCGCGTCCGACTCGGAGTCAGGAGCCGACTCGTGACAAAGCGTCCGCTCTACTACTCAGCGTTCGTGATGAACACCGCATCCCATGTGCTGCACGGGTTGTGGCGAGCGCCGGACGCGCAGAACCACAGGTTCAACTCGCTGCGGCACTGGACCTCGCTGGCCGCCGAGGTCGACAAGGCCGGCTACGACGTGCTGTTCTTCGCCGACGTGTTCGGGTTGCGGGCAACGTGGAACGGCAACTGGCGCAAGGCTGTCGAGGGCGGGATCCAGGTCCCGGTGAACGACCCGTCGGTGCTGGCGTCGGCAATTGCCGCCGCCACCGAGAATCTCGGCATCGTGTTCACCAGCTCGATCGTGCAGGACCATCCGTTCAACT
>Ga0172382_10011072_pt1 | contig 11977 bp, 18 predicted proteins | sample Leawel138RmetaG_FD_122245 | JGI IMG/M metagenome (GOLD analysis project Ga0172382, IMG submission 122245) | Leachate microbial communities from a municipal landfill in Southern Ontario, Canada - Leachate well 138R metaG | ecosystem: Engineered > Solid waste > Landfill > Unclassified | place...
GGAGCAAATCGCCAAGTGGGCTGCTGAAGGCATACAGGGCACTACCATTCACGCTGCCCTGGTGCGCAATCACGGGTACACCGGAAGCTACTCTGCAGTGCGTCGCGTGCTGCTGCGTGTCGCCCCGGTGAAGGCGCCCGATGCCACTATGCGCCTCGTTTTTGCACCCGGCGAGGCCGCGCAGGTGGACTTCGGTGCCGGCCCCGCCATCAGTATGCCGAGATTGTCTGGAATCAGACGACGATGACCTGGCTGGCCTGTCACCGCCATGCCTTCAACTGGTTTGGTGGCGTGCCAGGCAGGATCATCATTGATAACGCCAAATGTGCCATCACCAAGGCCTGCATCAACGATCCCACGGTTCAACGGGCTTATGCCGAGTACGCCGAAGGGTATCTGTTTAGGATTGATGCCTGCCCGCCTCATGACGAGGATTTCCACCACCTCATCGCCGAACGCTATGAGCGCGTCTCCACCATGCTGACCAGCAATTTCGACTTCGCCGAGTGTGGGGACGTCTTCCCGGCCAACCGCATGCTCGGAGTAGCCACCCTGGATCGACTACGCCACGGCGCCTATCGACTGATCCTGGAAGGCGATAGTTTCCGCGCCCCACGACCGCTCCCGGAATCCCAACGGAATGCCAGATAAAGGCCTTTGGAAGCCCCAATGGGGTAACGCTTGCTATTGTGTGACTTGCTGCGATTTAAGCAGATGGATGAGCGCCAGGTCGATAATCGCTTTTTGTGACTGGTCGCTGTATGTACTGACCAGCTCATCCAGTGCCCTATGCGCATCGCCAGACAACATCACGGAAACCGGCTTCCCGCTGTAGCCTTCCATCGGGAAACGGCGGCGGTCGCGGCTGGCCTTCGCCCGTTCCGCTGAGGTCATGGGGCGGTCACCCTGGGGTTTCCTGCCTCTTTTCTTCGTGACTTGTTGCGATAATACTGATGTTGTCTTGGCCATGGCTTTTCTCCGCATCGGTTGCCTGATTCTTATTATACGTGACTAGTCACTTATTGTAAAACATTCTGTGACTAGTCGCGCTGCCGTGCACCCCAAAAAACACCATTGCGAAAGGAGCCAAAAACACCCATTCTTAACACCGTTCGAGACCCCCATTTCAGGCACTTTGAAATGGCGCCATATTGCTGGTCAGTGACAAGCGGGTCCGTTGGACCACAGCCGCAACCTTTCTCCTAGAATGCGCTGCAGAAAACGGGAGAATTTGCCGAGGCCGTGAGCTACCGAGTGTGCGCAAGGGCCTTGAAAAGCCGCCTGCCTCGCCTCCAGGGACTGGTCTATCCACCCCTGGATGGTGTCGATGTCCACCAGCGCACCCCGGACCCATCATCACATCATGCATAGCTATCTCCTTTACTCGTTGCATTCGTTTCCACGATCCGGTATTCCCTTGCCCGGCCTTCGTCGGGATACCCCCAGGGGTTGCACAGCACCCGTGTTCTCCCTATCCGGTAATCCATGGGATCATGCAGATGGCCATGAATCCAGACATCGGGATTCCAGCGTTGAATGCGATGCTCTTGATTGGAGCAGAAGCCGCCCGATATGGGGCTCCCGGCGAATCGGGGGTGCTGGCTTTGGTAACTGGGCGCGTGATGGGTGATAACAACCGTCGGCCCCTCATGCGGGTGGTTAATAAACTGGTCATCTAGCCAAGCGACGCTGTCCCGATGCGCCTTGAGGATCAGTTCCGGAGTGATACTCCCGGAATGCCCGTCATGAATTACCTCAAAGTCCGACATCATGCGCTGGCAACTGCGCATCTGTTTCCCGCCCGCGAAGTCTGTCCAAAGGGTGGCGCCCAAAAAGCGGACACCCTGAATGATAATGGACTCATTTTCCAGTAGAACCGCATGGCGGTCATGGGCGATAGCCTCCTGGTACTTCTGTCGGTCATCGGGAAAGACCCCGTTGTAATATTCGTGGTTCCCCATCACAAAAATCACGGGGCCGGCATAGGCCAGCCGCAGCTTGCGCAACAGCTCCGTGTAATACTCCGGCATGGTGTCCACGTCGCCAGCCAGTACCAGCGCATCGACAGCGGGGTCTCCGGCAGGTGTGGATAAACCAGTCAGTGTGATGGATGCATCGAACTCCAGGTGGAGGTCAGAGGCGTAGGCGATGCGCATAAAATATTTCCCTTGTAGAGATGGTATGGATGCCTCCCCCTACAGGACCGGCAGCGGGGCACTTCAGAAGGGAGTCCCTGCTTGATCACTGTAGGCTCCGGCTCCACCATGTGGGCTGGTATGCAACGGGTCGGCAGGCCAAGTCACCGACAGTGAGCGCGGCAGATCCAAACCGAGACCTTAACTGTTCCGGGAGTCCGAGTTTGACAGCCTCGCTAATACTGCAGACAGTTTGGCCAACGCTCATGAGTCCCAGGATGTTCGCACAGTGGATGCTGCTGACGTATAAGTTGAGCCGTACAACTTGTGCTTGGAATTGTCTGAAGCTCTTGAAATGGTCATCTTTTCTCGCAGACCATTCGTTGCTGGAATGTCTGTATGGGAGTAGTCGGCCGTAGACCACCCTGTTTTCAATCGATTGCTCGAACTTAATCTGCAAGATCCATAGCTGCAATGCAGACGGGTGGTCTTCTTTAGAGAACAGCCGTGCTAACCGGCTGTCGTTGAGCAGGTCATCTAATCCAGGAGGCATCATGTTCCTATTGTAATTACCATTACTTGTCGCCGCCGTCCGGTTTGCCTGTTTGCCTAGTTTGCGTTATGGTCGATTTTACTCAAGTTTGCAACTGCAGGGCCAGCGAATAGCGTTTATGGACTAGGCAAAGGAGCTGGATAACCGCCACGGTCTTGGGCATCTGTAAATAGCCTTAAGCCGCTTGATTTCTTGAGAATCTGAGATTTTCCCTGGGGGCCGCCGCTCTTGGGGCTCCGCCCCGGCGCTCGAACCCGCCCGTAATGCCTAAGGTCGCGCTGGCTTTTGCTGATGTGTGTTTGGCCTACCGCCAGCGCTCTTAGCCCGCCACCCCCGCTATTATCCTGAATAGGTTCGTGCATATTTTTCCCGCAATCTTTTAGCCATCGGCAGATAGTCGACTGATGTACCGCTAGAACCTGGGCTATTTCTACTTGGGTTTTTCCATCGTAATAAAGAGCAATCGCCCTGTCCCGCTGGTCTGCCGTTCGGCCACGGCGGGCCACACCGCTGGCTCGACCCCGACTCGCTTGCAGAGCAGGGGTATGCGTTTTGCTGATCAAGAGTTGTCGACGGCCGCGCATCACATATCTTGTAATAGATCTGGCGATATGATAGCACTCACGGACAGAAAGAGGGGGCTCATTGTTTTCCTGGTTATATGCGTCTACTTCGGCACGGACAAGGTCGTATAGATCGGGCCGAGGCCCCAGAGCGTATGCTTTATGGCGGCAGGCATCCCAGGTAGAGCAGTTTCGGCCTAGTACCGCATTGACTCTTTCAGTAGGTTTCCGCAGGGGTAATGGATGTTCTGCCTTTATGCTTTCCAGAGTCTCGCGGAAGTCCTTTAACTGATACAGTTTCTGGGACAGAATTTCAGTTTGCCAATCCAGATGAAGAGGGTTATGACACAAGGTCCCACGATAATTCGGGTCCCCTTCTAGTGCGATTCTCAGGGCGACGGCGATATCGTTGTAGTAGTTCACGGCTTTTTTGCTAGCGTTTGGGCCAACCAGAACCGGGGTTTTCCAAAGAAAAATAGCATGCCGATGTCCGGTATTGGGATTGGTTACTAGAATATTCGGGGTTGGTACATTTGACGGGAGGGGCTTGGAGTGGTCTACATCAATGACTAGGCATTGTTTTTCCCATGGTGAATTGGGCTGAATTTCTTTGTGAGTCAAAGCGTTATTCTGTGATCTTATCTTGACGCCGGACTCGAAATTATTGGTGCAATAAGGGCGAGAAGGTAGTCGTGATTGCCAGAGCTCCAGGATTTTCGGAAGCTTCTGAGGACGGCCAGCTAACTCTTCTTCCTTGATTTTACGCAGGAGTTCAGCGTTTTTCCTTTTTTCTCGGGCGGCCCAACGATTATCTCGAATCCGCTGAAGTTCTGCTCCTAGATCCGATACTTCATCAATGATGCACGGCGGCCAGACCTGATCAACGCCATATTCCCGCAATCTCCAGTAGATGCAACGCCAGATGTTGTCAGTTGTCATTGCCCCATTGACGCTTCGTAGGATTTTCAGCCATCCGGCCCAGTTCTCCGGATCAGGAAGGACCGTCGGCTGGAGGGCGTTTGGGTAGCTTTTAGTTGGTGCATGAAGTAGTTCCATGACCAATATAGCAACCTGTTACGCAATTTTATCGGCAGCAGGCTACCCTTACATGCTCGATATTTTAAAGAACCTGTCCATAGGGGCGACAGGGGAAAGTTCTGCCTCTACCAGTCTCGCCAGCGTCGCAGGGCACGTCCGGGAACGTCAAGCAAGGCGCAAACCACTTGGGGACCCGGGGTTCTGGCGATCAGCCGTCCAGCTATCACCAGAGTCAACTAGACCTGGCGTCTGTCTAGCGGCTTGTTGGACTTTATTTTTGTCTTAAAAGTTCATATAATTACTCATGATTCAATGTGATGAGTTATTTTATGGCTCGCTTCCTCAAATCGCCGAAATTTCCGTTGCTCCTTATCCGGTCCATCGAGCAGCGCAGCGCTTGGCGCCAGGATGATTCGCAGAGAAATGCGGATATGACAGAATTGGTTTTGCTTTTCATAAGGACTTAATCCGCATATTCTTGGCAGAATAGTCTTACAAGGGGGTGCCTCATGACTACGGCAAGACAGCTTGAGCAACCAATAACCAATCTATACGACGCGGACTTTCTGGCATGGATAGAAGACCAGGTTCAGGCCTTGCGTACCCGAAAGGCAAACAGCCTGGATTGGGACAACATTCTGGAGGAATTGGAGAGCATGGGCAGAAGTGAAAAAAACGCCCTCAGAAGCCATCTACGCGTATTGCTCATGCACTTGATAAAATGGCAATGGCAGCCCCAAAAACAGAGCAAGAGCTGGGCGACCACCATAAGAAACCAACGGCTTGATCTCAAGTATCTCCTCAAGGATTCACCCAGTCTCAAGAGGCTGATTCCTGAAATGCTGCCGGACGCTTGGAGTGATGCCGCTGACGAAACTGCTTTTGAAACTGATCTACCGATCTCCACCTTTCCAGAGTCGTGCCCTTGGGATATCGACACGCAAATCCTGGCTAACTGGTGGCTAGAATAAGCAGTCTTACCGGAATGCCTCATAACACCCCCTTACCGGCAGGTGGAGAACTGAGCAAAACCTGGCCATCCGCCGATTTGGGATCGGTGCCCACGAGACCGAATGGTGCATTCTGTCCTATACGCCTACACGAGGATCGCCCCATATTATCCGGTATACTCTCTTATTACACAGCGCCAAAAATGTCATCGTTTTGCGCTTAACAGGAAGAAGATGAAAGTTAACGGAATTAAAATAGACAGAGATTGCACCATTAATGAGGTAAGGGATGATTTATAGCTCAGTTAATGATAATTTAATGCGCTTAGAAATAATGCATTCAGTTGCACAAAGCTATTATGAAGCCACGCATCATTCTGATTTTAGAGAAAGATTAAAAACACATGGTGAAATGTTCCCATTTGAGGGAACACAATATGAAAACATGCAAAAAGAATCATGCATAGTTGGCATGGTTATGGTCTGGTCTGTTATAACTATAGAATCATTGGTTAACCACTGTTTAGCAGAAACGATAAATAATAAAATATCTGCAAAGATGGCTATCGAATACCCGAGTCTAGTCACTGATAAATTGAACGTTGCAAAATCACAAAAATCTGAACTATCAAAGAAATTAGCCATTTTATCTGATGATGATAAAAATAACAGAGAAATTCTTTCCCTGGCTGATGAACTATCAGGTATCCGCAATCGGATTGTGCATGATAAACCGTTCGATCTTATCGATTTTGGCGATGGAGAAGTGGAAATAATCCATTTCAATTCCCGCAATTATTCGTCGGAAAATATAGATACAATGTACGAAAGCCTAGATGATTTTAATAAAAAGTGCGAACATCTTAAAAACTATTTACGTTCTATTGTCAACACAAGTTCAATAGAGTTTGAAAATATATCGTTTACAGCATTGGCAAGATGATTATAAACGAATATTAATGCGGCTTCTATCGTTATTGATATATCGCAAAAAAAACAACTAATATATTAAATTATATAGCATAAAATACTAATTACCGTAAATGCGGATATACCATATCCAATGATGATCCGGCCATTGCACAAGAACCCAAACGAATAGAATAATAGCGAAAACCAGATGCAATTAGTTTACTCCCACTATATCCCATTGGCAGCAGGTCCTTAGAGAAAGAAAACGACTTATGATAAGCTGTGTACCAATATCCATTTACAGATACATTAACTGGATTTTTCAGAACAAATTTATAGTATTTACCTGATGAAGAAGATCCATTTACACTTACAATTCGACCTAAAAGGCTATACACTTTAGAGTGACCATACATTTTTCCGCGTATTACACGTGAGGCAGGGTGAATAAATTTCTTCTCATAACTATATATCTTATTATCATTTAAAGAATAATTATAAAATACATAATTACCTCTACCGAATGAATTCACAAAACGCACTCTTAAACTTTCTTTTGAAGAACCAACGATAACGGGATTAACTGTACCAACAAAAGCATCTTTTTTATAAAAATCAGCTCCGTTATTTTTGAAAACAACAAGGTTGGTGGTTATGAAGTTGCCTGTTGCCGGATAAGATTTTATGAAAACCGCAACGTTCCCATCCCATCTGTAATAGCCTATTATATGGGGATCACTAAACTGATCAAAAACAAAAGTTTTTACATTGTTAATGACAAGTATAGGCGACGTCTTATGAATTTTGTTGGCGTCAATATTTAGACTATTTTTCCCAAATTTAAATTCCATGGTGTTGCATTGCTTTAATTGATCAGGAGTATTATTTGCTTGAGCAAATTGTACTCCATAACACATTAGAAACAAAAAGACTATCAATCTGGACTTTTTCATCAAACTTACAAGTAGCGCCAACAGGATTACGATACGAGTCTTCATGTCATTCACCTTTGAGGATACCAAATCCATGATCTTCACAGAAGGTTACATGAGGATTAGCTTTCAGCATAGCGCTGGGATATCAGTGGATATGGAAAACCCCTACCACGGTCGTTACCGTAACGAGGTATTGCCAGACCATCAGATGGACACTCCGCTGGTCAGACCCATTTGGAGAGTGAGCCATTCTAAGGGCTGGCGTCACTGAGCCGTTTTCAATAACCCAACGGCTTTGGCTTTTCGGTAGGCACTAAAAGCATGGAAAAACCCTCCCTCAGCCTAGTATAAATCCGCCCTTCCCCGGATGGTCAATGTGTTAAAAAATGGGATGATTTTCGCTTGCGCCAGGCGATGTACAGCGGTACGGTAGAAAACAATAAGGCATAGCGAATCTGTGCGGGTTCGTTGCGTCAGGTCCTTGCCCGGAAGGACAATGCCGAGCAGTCCAGGAATGGCATCGCGCGCAGTTCCTCCGACTGGCCCACACCGATGTGGGCTTTTTTTCACCTCAGGATGGCGGCCATGGTACTATCCACGAAACCGTAATCAAAGGCGGACCGTTCAATATTAGGATATCCATGGATAGACTGACTCTCCAAGATCGGGACCGCGTTATCTCCTGCCTACGCGCAGGTCCCATGACGGTGGCCGAAATCAGTAAACAACTGCATCTCAGCGCCCATCGCACCGGCAATATCATCCTGGACATGGAACGTCATAGCCAGGTACAAGTGCTACGCTGTGTCAAAAGCATCAGAGGACACCCTGTCAATCTCTGGGCACTGAAAACCCTATCATCGGAAGACACGCAATAAAAGCCACATTTGGGGCGGAAAGGATTAGATCATCCGCTAACTCCAAGTGTTCTGTGAAATCAGACATATCGACCTCCTCTAACTCCTATGCATTAGTAACTTATCCCTCTGTCAGCCGTCCCCACAACCTTAAGCCCAACAGGAAAACACGGGCCGCTTGACGTGTGCGTACAAATGGCCCACTCTAAATACACCTCAGAACCAGCAAGGATGGCGAGATGCCCACACTGACCAAGGATGCCAGATTACATATTCGTTGCGATCATGACATACGAAACCTATTGGATAAGGCAGCTTCCTATACCCACATGAGTGTCTCTGAATTTGTCCTGAAAAATGCGGTAGAACAGGCACAAGAGGTCGTTCAGGCGCACGAAAGCATAACGCTCTCACAGACGGCTTTTGCAGCTTTCCTGGATGCACTGGATAAACCCTCTCAACCGAATCCGGCCTTGCGTCAGGCTTTTCAGCGTCACGCCCAGCACGTTGTTAAATGAATTACTCCCTACGGGCATTGGACGCTCGTGCCCGAACCGATCCATTTGATTGCGGAGAGGTCAGGCTGAATGAATACCTGCAGCGTTATGCCAGCCAGGATATTAAACGGGGTATAGCACGGGCATTCATCGCCTCTCCTGCCGACGAATTAGAGCGGGTTTGCGGATTCTACACATTAAGTGCGGCCAGCGTTGCCGCACAAACACTTCCTGATAAATTCAAAAAGAAGCTGCCACGTTACCCCATCCCTGTGGCCTTACTGGGTCGATTGGCCGTGGATCAGACATTCCAAGGGCAGGGGCTTGGCACCATCCTGGTGGCAGACGCCTGTAAGCGCGTCACCGCCGCCAGTGAAACCCTCGCAGTGGCGGCTATCATTGTGGATGCAAAAACCGACCAAGCAGTCACTTTCTATCAGCATTTGGGTTTCGTTGCGCTGAATGACCCGAATAATCGTCTGTGGTTGCCACGTTCTGTCTGGTCGTGTCTGTAACTAAATAGAAATAAGGATAATTTCATGCCTAACAGTTTTCAAGAATGGATGAACGAATTAAACCACTTCGCCAAAGATGTACATCACAAGGGGATGCTGTTCGAGCGTTTCATATAAGTTCACAAGATCTGATTGAACCCTGAAGTTTCAATGCAACAAAGACAAGAAATCCAGGGCGCGGACAAGGTTGGTTAGGGGGGGCTTCAGGAGGTCTCAGGACAGATGTTGTCCGTTTTCGTCAGGCTACCCTACTAACGCATAGGGTAGTTGGTGTGATTTTTGGACCTAAACGTGTCCAAAATATGTCCAGCTATATCAAAAAGATGCTATAATACGTGTCCAACTACTAATAAAAAACAAATAATATCAATATACTGTATAATCTAAAGAGGACTGAAAATCCTCGTGTCGGCGGTTCGATTCCGTCCCTGGGCACCATATAAATCAAACGATTAGCGATAACTGGTTCGACTACATCTAATCTACGGCTGTATCTTTTGATGGAAGCGATTCCGGCGAATGTGATCCTGGAGATGGTGCTTACACGCCACCCTGCTATAACCATCATAGCCCTCTGTACATAAGCTACATGCTAGTGCCCATCTGGCTTGGGCATGTCTTGGGCAATGCGCCATTTTCCCAGGATTTTCCCATGTGGGACCCTTGTGTTTACTGGCTTATAAATTGACAGAAAATCGGTTTGTCAATCTGGGGGGGGGCTGTTAAATAACCGTTACCGTAACAATTTCATGGTGTTTTTCGCGTCTGCTGAGTCCCCACGTTACACTGAAAGCCAATCCTTGGGTTCATCCTAACAAAGGTACCAAAAGTCCCAGGGTTTAGCCCCCCCCCAGTTAAGCTTCTGCTGAACGCTCATTCCTGAGCGCCTTTCCGGATCTGTTGGAAAATGGCGTTAGAAGGCCGTCCTGCCGATCCCCTGTTGGTCAATCACGTCACCAATGAAATGAGATCTGTTTTCTATATCTTTATGTTCTTTAATGGGTTTGACGAAAACGTAAGGGGTTTTAAGTTTCGGGACAAGGAAAACGGATATTCTTTGGCACCCATACGCCCATTTGGGGGAGTAGCACGACGCATTCTCAAAACGACCGTTTTAAGAACATACAGAGTGTTTCCCCGAAACCCATGGTCCGAGACAGGAGAAATCACGGGGGATGCCAGAATGCTTGTGGCCCTTGTGAATTCAGGCTATTGCAGAGTTTCTTGTGGGACCTTTTGTACCTTTGTTGGGATCCACCCTCTGTTATGGCTAACGAGTTAAAAGCGTACCTGTGCGATCAGTCAGCAAAATTCTTTTCCTTCTTCACCCAGAACCTCGCTTATCCAGAAGTAAAACGGGACTATCCATAAGATCATCACAAGAGACTAACCATTCGAATGCGGGTGGGCCGTAATATTGGGGCAGTGATATCTGCAAGCTAAACCATATGACAACTGCCCGTATGCCAATGTAAAACGAATAAGGTAAGAATTAATCAAATATAAGATATAACGGTACGTCAAATCGCTCTCTAATTTTTTCAATTAATGATGGCTCTTTTACGTCACCCAGTATACGCTCTAAACGCATACGCGAAAGTTCAGCACGTTGAGCTTCATTCAATTCACACTCGTCTATTTCAAACGGGTCGATCCCGGCGAATTCATTTGATTCGGTAGTTTTATTAATTTCTTTCTTTTTCCAAAATATTCCCTTCATTTAAGTATCCTAGTCGACCATATCAGCTTATGATACAACTGCCTCAACTACAGTTAAAGGGGGCTGAAGTTAAAATGGAACGAAAACGTAATTTAAAGTACGTTAAGGTCGCTGCATAGCCTATATTTGCTAGTTTTTGCATGTCCCATCACCAGATGAATCGGTTACAGGGACCTCGGTCCACATATTGCAGATTTCAGGATGATCAAAACCGATGTGCGAATTTCAGCGCATGTCCATCATGCTTTTTATATTGCTTTTGTACACAAGATTAGCTTTTATCCGAAACTGATCTTTTTTGGACAGATTCACACAGAACTAGGCTCCAGATGCTTAATGTGCTTTAAATTCAGAGTTCTGAAGGGCCCCCAATTACACCGGAAAGCGACGAACAAGTTCCTCCTCGATTTCCCTTGAAGAATTGTTGGATAACGTCGCGTACGCGAGACAAATTGTTAAAGCTGCTCTGGATTTCGTCATCAGGGTCGTATGGACCACCCCAGACAAATACATATTCTTTGCCTTCGCCGTCCCATGGCGTTTCGTTCGCAGGGTCCTCGTAGCGATCAAGAAACCGCCGCCGCATAGCAGCGATTTGAAGTTCCTTTGGGGCAGAAGCGATCCAATCATCATCCGGCTCAAAGAGACCACTATTGAAGCCGCCTGCTTCGGGTGGTAGCTGTGTCATGGTTTACGTATCTTATGAATGTGCATCGCGGACGGGATTGGGACGTCTAACGTAAATTCGACTGCACTGTCAGTGCAGTAAAAAACTGAATGACCTCCTTGCGGACTTACCGGACATAATGCACCGTTCTGTCTCGTGGGCCAAAAATCCTGAAGGGCAGATCGCCCGGTTTTTGCTCGGTTCTTCTGCTACCCAGAAGTGCCAATTATGGGACATTACGCTGAGCCTATTCATTTTGTCACTCCAAAATGGCCTGTATCCTGGTTATCACTTCGTTGACTATGGACTCTGGGACCATCTCGACAAACTTGCCGTCCCTTGCCATAAGATCAACGGTGCGAGATTGGTTGCTCATCACTATCCCCTGTGTTTTTGTTCCAGACCCCATCAAAGAGACTGCAAATCCCGCGAATCTAGCTTGATTGCCACCTTGAGTGATGGGGCAGACCCAAACCAGGCCAGAGCGATTGAAGGCTTCTCTCGATACGATTAGCACGGGACGATGACCTTGCTGTTCACGGCCTGATGTCGGGCTGAGGTTTGCCTGCCAAATCTCCCCTCGCCGTGGCCACCGCATCAAATTTCTTCGATTCCTGCTGACGGCGCATCTATCC
>Ga0172382_10011074_pt1 | contig 11973 bp, 12 predicted proteins | sample Leawel138RmetaG_FD_122245 | JGI IMG/M metagenome (GOLD analysis project Ga0172382, IMG submission 122245) | Leachate microbial communities from a municipal landfill in Southern Ontario, Canada - Leachate well 138R metaG | ecosystem: Engineered > Solid waste > Landfill > Unclassified | place...
CCTGCGGCGTTCCCGGTGGATGTCCTCGGCCACGTTGGCCAGCAGGGCGAAGTGCGTGAAGGCGCGGATCACCGGGAGGGCGAGGTGGACGTCGACCCCGTCGAACAACTTGGCGATGTCGGCACGGTCGATCTCGGAGCGGCGCACCCGGAACGCCTCGACACGGGCCCGCTCGATGAGGTCGAACACCTCGTCGCCGTTCTGCTCGCGCACGGTGTCACCGAGGATCGCCCCGAGCAGCCGGATGTCCTCGCGCATCGGCTCGGTGGCGTCCCGGCCCACCTGGGTGCGGTGGACGGCTCCGATCGGTTCGAGCGCGGTCTCGGACATCTCCGGAGCTTGACCCATCAATCGATTATCTCCGCTGCCCGTCGAGGCTGCAGAACGAGACAGGTCAGGTGGCAAGCAGAATTAGCCGTACTTGATCTGCAGAGCCATCCCCACGATGGAGACGATCCAGATGCCGGTGACGAACAGCGTCAGCCGGTCGAGGTTCTTCTCCACGACGGTGGAGCCGGACAGGCTTGACTGCACACCACCACCGAACAGGCTGGACAGGCCGCCGCCCTTGGCGCGATGCAGCAGAACCAGGAGAACGACCAGCACGCTGGTCACGACCAGGGTGATCTGCAGGGCCAATTGCATAGCGGCCAGACTACCGAACGACGCAGACGGTCAGGGAAGAGGCCCGCCTGCGGCGATTGCCGACAGCATCGAGAACTGCTCGCCGTCCAGCGACGCGCCACCGACCAGCGCACCGTCGACATCGGCCTGGCCGACGATCTCACCGACGTTCTTCGCGTTCACCGAACCGCCGTAGAGCACCCGCACACCGGCGGCGAGCTCCGGTGAGGCCAGGTTGCCCAGCTCGTCCCGGATCGCTTTACAGACTTCTTGGGCATCGGCGGCGCTGGCCACCCGGCCGGTGCCGATCGCCCACACCGGCTCGTAGGCGATAACAGCCTGACCGATCTGCTCGGCACTCAGTCCGGCCAGCGAGCCGCGCAGCTGGTTGACGTTGTACTCGACGTGGTTGCCGGCCTCGCGGACGTCGAGGTGCTCACCGATGCAGATGATCGGGGTCAGCCCGTGCTTGAACGCCGCGGCCGCCTTCGCCGCCACCAGCGCGTCGTCCTCGTTGTGATAGGTCCGCCGCTCGGAGTGCCCGACGACGGCGAACGTGCAGCCGAGCTTGGCGAGGAACGCGCCGCTGATCTCGCCGGTGTAGGCCCCGGAGTCGTGCTGCGACACGTCCTGCGCACCGTAGGTGAGCCGCAGCTTGTCGCCGTCGACCAGTGTCTGAACGCTGCGCAGATCGGTGAACGGCGGGATGACCGTGACATCGACCTTGTCGAAGTACTTGTCCGGCAACGAGAATGCGATCTTCTGAACCAGCGCGATCGCCTCGAAGTGGTTCAGGTTCATCTTCCAGTTGCCGGCGATCAGCGGCTTACGGGACAAGTGGCTCTCCTAGGTTTGGAAGTCAGGACTACTCGAGTACTTGGATACCGGGCAGCTCTTTGCCCTCAAGGTATTCCAGCGACGCGCCGCCGCCGGTGGAAATGTGCGAGAAGCCGTCTTCGGGCAGCCCGAGCTGGCGCACCGCGGCGGCAGAGTCGCCGCCGCCGACCACGCTGAACGCACCCTTGCCGGTGGCACCGATGATGGCCTCGGCCACCCCCTTGGTGCCCGCGGCGAACGCCGGGAACTCGAACACGCCCATCGGGCCGTTCCAGAAGATCGTCTTGGCGTTGGACAGCAGCGCGGTGAACCGCTTCACCGACTCCGGGCCGATGTCCAGACCCATCTTGTCGTCGGGGATCCGGTCGGCGGCGACCGTCTCGGCCGGTGAGTCGGCGGCGAACTTCTCCGCGACCACGATGTCCACCGGCAGGTGCAGCACGTCGCCGTAGTCGTCGAGCAGCTTGCGGCACGTCTCGACCATGCTCTCTTCGAGCAGCGAGCTGCCCACCGAAAGCCCTTGTGCGGCAAGGAAGGTGAAGCACATTCCGCCCCCGATGACCAGGCTGTCGGCCTTGGTCGCCAGGTTCTCGATGACGGCCAGCTTGTCCGACACCTTCGAGCCGCCGAGCACCACGGCGTAGGGCCGCTCGCCTGCCTCGGTCAGCTGGGCCAGCACCTTGATCTCGGTGTCGACCAGAGTGCCTGCGTAGTGCGGCAGCAGCGTCGCCACGTCGTAGACCGACGCCTGCTTGCGGTGCACCACCCCGAAGCCATCAGAAACAAAGGCAGCAGACGAACCATCTTCTCCACCGACGAGTTCGACGAGTGCCTTGGCCAGCTTGAGCCGCTCCGCGTCGTCCTTGCTGGTCTCGCGCGGATCGAAGCGGATGTTCTCCAGCAGCAGGATGTCGCCGTCGGTCAGCCCTTCGGCGCGGGCCAGGGCGTCGGTGCCGACCACGTCGCCGGCCAGCTGCACGTGCCGACCGAGCTTCTCCCCGAGCGCCTTGGCGACCGGCGCGAGGGAGAACTTCGGATCCGGCTCGCCCTTGGGCCGGCCGAGGTGGGCGGTGACGACCACCTTGGCGCCGGCGTCACTCAACGCCTTCAACGTGGGCACCGAGGCGATGATGCGTCCCGGATCAGAGATGTTGCCATCGTCGTCGACGGGCACGTTCAAATCGGACCGCACCAACACGCCCCGCCCCGTTACCCCTTCGGAGAGAAGGTCGTCGAGTGACTTGATCCCCATTGCAGTTAGAGCGACTTGCCGACGAGGCCGACGAGATCGACGAGGCGGTTGGAGTAGCCCCACTCGTTGTCGTACCAGGAGACGACCTTGGCCTGATTGTCGATGACCTTGGTCAGGCCCGAATCGAAGATCGAGCTGTGCGGATCGGTGACGATGTCGCTGGAGACGATCGGTGCGTCGTAGTACTTGAGGATGCCCTTGAGCGGTCCCTCCGCCGCCGCCTTCATCGCCGCGTTGATCTCGGCGGCGGTGCCCGGCTTGGCCAGCTCGGCGGTCAGGTCGGTGCACGAGCCGGTGGGGATCGGCACCCGCAGCGCATAGCCGTCCAGCTTGCCCTTGAGTTCGGGCAGCACCAGGCCGATCGCCTTGGCGGCGCCGGTGGACGTGGGCACGATGTTGAGCGCGGCGGCCCGCGCGCGGCGCAGATCCTTGTGCGGGCCGTCCTGCAGGTTCTGGTCCTGGGTATAGGCGTGCACGGTGGTCATCAGGCCCTTGACGATGCCGAACTCGTCGTTGAGGACCTTGGCCAGCGGGCCGAGGCAGTTCGTGGTGCACGACGCGTTGGAGATGATGTTCTGGCTGCCGTCGTACTTGTCGTCGTTGACGCCGAGCACGATGGTGATGTCCTCGTCGCTGGCCGGCGCGGAGATGATGACCTTCTTGGCGCCCGCGTCCAGGTGGCCCTGCGCCTTGGCGCGGGCGGTGAAGATGCCGGTGGACTCGACGACGACGTCGACACCCAGATCGCCCCACGGCAGTGCCGCCGGGCCTTCCTTGACCTCGAGGGCCTTGATCTTGGTGTCGCCGACGACGATGGTGTCCTCACCCTCGAGGCTGACGTCGTAGGGCAGCCGGCCCAGGATCGAGTCGAACTTCAGCAGGTGCGCCAGCGTGGCGTTGTCGGTGAGGTCGTTGACGGCGACGATCTCGATGTCGGTGTTCTTGCCGTCCGCCTTCTGCGCGTCCAGTGCGCGGAAGAAGTTGCGCCCGATACGGCCGAAGCCGTTCACGCCTACCCGGATCGTCACGTCTGTCTCCTCTGGTTCGATCATGAATCGTCGGCAATGCTCGGCAGCCAGCCTAGTAGTAGCCCTTCCACCTGCGCACGGTCGCCCCTGCCGCCGCTAGAGCATTCCTGAACTCTGGTCGACGTACGGGTTACCGAGCCATTTGCGTCGGATGCGCTGCATCGTGCCGTCCTCCTCGAGCTCGGCCTGGGCGACCTGGAGGCGCGCGAGAAGCTGCTGGTCCGCCGGATTGACGGCGATCGCGATGTTCTCGGCAGACAGATTGCGCTGCACCACCTCCACGCCGGGCACGTCTTTCACCAGCTCGGCCAGCACCGGGGCGAGCTTCATCACGGCATCACAGCCGCCTGCGACGAGGTCGGCGATCGCGGTGCTGATCGCGCCGTAGTCGTAGACCCGCACGCGTGCGGCCTTGCCGTCGGCGACCAGCCGCCCGGCGATCGACTCACTGGTGTTTCCGCGCTGCACGCCGATCGTCAGACCGGCCAGGTCGTCGACGGAGTGCACGTGCGGCAGCCGCGTGGTGTCCACGGCAAGGCCCTGACCGGAGACCAGGTACGGCGGCAGGAACGCGGCATTGTGCTCCCGCGCGGGCGTGACGGTGGTCCCGGCGATGACGCAGTCGTAGTCGCCGGCGGCGAGCCGGTCGAAGATGCCGTCGAAGTCCGCGCCGTCGTAGGCGATGAACTCGGCGTTCTCCCCGAGCGTATCCGCGAGCGCGGTCATCACGTCGATGTCGAGACCGGACTGGCCGGGCATGGCATTGAAGGGCGGATCCGGATACGCCACACCGACCCTCAGAACACCCATGAGGCCACGGTATAGAACGCGATACTCGGTGCATGACCGACTGGGTGATTCCGGCGATCACCGCCTCCGCGAGTCTTCTCGGCACGATGGTAGGCGGGTTCGCGGCGTACTGGACCTCGAAGAAGACGCATGAACAGCAGAGCATCCAGGAGGAAGAACGGCAGAAGTTCGACCTGCTGCGCGACGCCACGGTCCGGTTCGTCGCCGCGATGACCGAGATCTCGGTGGCCAGCGCCGGACTCAAGCAGATCTCCCCGGAATGGGTCGGGTTGACCAAGCGGCTGGCGAACGCCGAAGACCACGCACAGCTGGTCGAAATGGCCCGGGAGATCGACCCGTCCATCCCGGAGAACCTGAACCGCCTCGCCGTCCTGTTCCGGGTCGTGCGCGTCACCGGACTGCTCGAGGACGACATCAAGCGCGCCATCACGCTGCTCACCGAACTTCGCCTGGTCGCGCCGAGCGACATCGCCGACAGCGCTCAGCGGGTGATCTACAGCGCGTTCGCGCAGGAGATCACCTCGGCGCTGTCATCGGAGAAGCTCAGCGCGGCCACCGACGTGTTCAACGCGTCGATCAACGACTTCGTCAACCGGGTCCGGCATTACATGCACGTCGAAGACCACGACTTCCAAGTCTTGGACCGGAGGGCGCTCGACACACTGCTGGACTAGGCGTCCTCGAGCAGGTCCGGCGTGACGGCGGACTCGGTGTCGGGGATCCCGTCCTGCTTCGCCTTCCGGTCGGCCATCGACAGCAGCCGCCGAATACGGCCCGCCACAGCGTCTTTGGTCATCGGCGGGTCGGCCAACCGACCGAGCTCCTCCAGTGAGGCCTGGCGGTGCGCGACACGCAGGTTGCCCGCGGCGGCCAGATGGTCGGGCACCGTGTCGCCCAGAATCTGCAGCGCGCGCTCCACCCGGGCGGCCGCGGCCACCGCGGCGCGCGCCGACCGGCGCAGGTTGGCGTCGTCGAAGTTGGCGAGCCGGTTCGCGGTGGCCCGCACCTCGCGGCGCATGCGCCGCTCCTCCCATGTGAGCCGGGTGTCCTGGGCGCCCATCCGGGTGAGCAACGCGCCGATGGCCTCCCCGTCGCGGACCACGACGCGGTCGCTGCCGCGCACCTCGCGGGCCTTGGCGCTCACCCCGAGTCGCCGGGCCGCGCCGACCAGCGCCAGCGCCGCCTCAGGCCCGGGGCAGCTGACCTCCAGCGCCGACGAGCGGCCCGGCTCGGTCAACGAACCGTGGGCCAAAAACGCTCCGCGCCAAGCAGCTTCGGCGTCGCCCACGCTGCCGCCGACCACCTGGGCCGGCAGTCCGCGCACGGGCCGGCCGCGCAGGTCGAGAAGTCCGGTCTGACGGGCCAGCGCCTCCCCGTCCTTGGCCACGCGCACCACGTACCGCGTGCTCTTGCGGATGCCGCTGGCCGAGAGCACGTGCACCACCGCGTTGTAGCCGTAGAGGTCGTAGATGTCCTTGCGGAGCCGGCGCGCGATGATGCCCAGATCGACCTCGGCCTCGACCACCACACGGCCGGACACGATGTGCAGCCCGCCGGCGAACCGCAGCAGCGAGGCCACCTCGGCACGGCGCGCACTTACCGAGTTGACCACCAACCTGCTGAGTTCATCCTTGACCTCGGCTGTCATCGCCACGGGTCGTCACCTCTCGGTCCGTTCGCTGTCGGGGTGGGCACGGTCGGCTGCTGGACGCCCTGGTTCATGCCGTTGGGCGAAATGCCGCGCTTGCGAACCCCCTCCAGCGCCGCGGCCAGCCTCGCCGGGTCATGTAAAGGTGTACCAGGTCTGGATACGTCAGCAAACTCAACGTCGGCGTCGAGGATGGTGGCGGTGCGGCGCAGTTGCTCGCGCTCGCGCTCGCTCGGCACCCTGGCCGAATCGACGATGATGTCGTGCACGGTGAACCCGGGCGCGTGCTGTGCCAGGACGTGGATGTGACGCTCCACCGAGAAGCCTGCCGTCTCCCCCGGCTCGGCGACCAGGTTCAGCACCAGCGCGCGCCGCGCGGTGGTGGCCTGCAGCGCGGCGGCCAACTGCGGCACCAGCACGTGCGGGATGACGCTGGTGAACCACGAACCCGGGCCGAGGACGACGAGGTCGGCGTTCATGATCGCGTCGACGGCCTGGTGGGTGGCGGGTGGGTCGCTCGGCAGCAGCCGCACCCAGCGCACCTTGCCCACGGTGGTGGCGATCGCCACCTGGCCCCGGATCGCGCGGCTGACGCGCGGATCGGATTCCAGCCCCACCACGTCGGCCTCGATACCGAGGCCTACGGGGCACATCGGCAGCACCCGCCCCTTGACGCCCAGGATCCGTCCCAGCTCGTCGAGGGCGGCCACCGGGTCGGCCAGCACCTCGTTGAGGCCGGCGATGATCAGGTTCCCGATCGGGTGGCCGGCCAGCGCGCCGCTGCCGCCGAACCGGTGCTGGATGATGGTGGCCCACAGACGACCGTGCGGGCTGTCGGAAGCCAACGCCGCCAACGCCATTCGAAGATCACCGGGCGGCACCACGTCGAGTTCGCTGCGCAGTCGTCCCGACGAGCCGCCGTCGTCGGCGACGGTGACGACCGCGGTGACGTGCGGGGTGAGCCGGCGCGCCGCCGACAGCGTGGCGTAGAGGCCGTGCCCACCGCCGAGCGCGACGATGCGGGGGCTCATTTGTCCTCCTCGCGTGCGGAGAAGCTCATTTGTCCTCCTCGCGTGCGGAGAAGCTCATTTGTCCTCCTCGCGTGCGGAGAAGCTCATTCGCGCCCCAGATCCCGGTGCAGCACGCGCACCGTCAGGTCGGAGTCCTGCAGGCGTTCGGCGAGCGCCTCGGCCATCGCGACACTGCGGTGTTTTCCTCCGGTGCATCCGATGGCGACGGTCATATAGCGCTTCCCCTCACGGCGGTATCCGTCGATCACCACGTCCAAGAGCTGATGGTAGGAGTCCAGGAATTCGAGGGCACCGGGCTGGCCGAGCACGTAGTCGCGGACCTCGTGGTGCTGGCCGGTGTTCGGTCGCAGCCTGTCCACCCAGTGGGGGTTGGGCAGGAACCGCACGTCCATCACGGTGTCGGCGTCCATCGGCAGCCCGTACTTGTATCCGAACGACTCGACCGTGACGTTGGTGTGGGCGACCGTCTCACCCGCGAAGGCCCGCTCGATGCTGTCCCTCAGGGCGTGCACGGACAGCGACGAGGTGTCGATCACCAGGTCGGCCGACGCCCGCACCGGGGCCAGCATGGTGCGCTCGGCGGCGATGCCCTCGGCAAGAGTCTGGTTGCCCTGCAAGGGATGGCTGCGCCGGTTCTGTTCGTAGCGTCGCACCAGGATGTCGTCGGAAGCCTCCAGGAACAGCACCCGCGGCACGATGTTGCGGGTGGCCAGTTCCCTGCGCACCCAGTCCAGATCGCCGGTGAAGCCCCGCGAGCGTACGTCCATCACCACCGCCAGCTGGGTGATCCGCGAGCCCGCGGCCAGGCCGAGGTCCACCATCTGTGCGATCAGCTCCGGCGGCAGGTTGTCGGCCACATACCAGCCGAGGTCTTCGAGCACCTTGGCCGCGGTGCCCCGCCCCGCGCCGGACAGACCCGTGACCAGGACGACGTCGATTCCGTTGTCCGCGCCACCGTCCATGGCAGCTGCTTCGAGGCCCCCCTCGCCACCGGCGGTGCCGGCTCCCCCACGCAGTTCCTGATGCATGCCCTGCTCTGTCATCCCGATATCCTGCTCTGATCATTGCCGATATCCGTGGGCGCCGCTCCGGAATCGGCTCCCAGCGCTTCCAGGACGGCCCGCGCGGTCGCCGCGCCGATGCCGGGCACCGCGGTGATCTCGTCGATACTGGCCTGCTTGAGTCGGGCCAGTGACCCGAAATGCGTGACAAGGGCCTTGCGGCGGTGCTCGCCCAGTCCGCGCACCGAGTCCAGCGCGGAGGCCGTCATCCGCTTGGACCGCTTGCTGCGGTGGTAGGAGATGGCGAACCGGTGCGCCTCGTCGCGGACCCGCTGCAGCAGATACAGGCCGTCACTGTTACGCGGGAAGATCACCGGGTCGGGCGCCGTGCCGTCCAGGTTCGGCACCCAGACCTCCTCCAGCCGCTTGGCCAGACCGATCACCGCCACGTCGGAGATGCCGAGTTCGTCCAGCACCGCTGCTGCAGCATTGACCTGCGGTGCGCCGCCGTCGACGACGAACAGGTTGGGCGGGTACGCGAACCTGGCCGGACGAGCGCTCGGAGGCCCTTCCGGTTCCGGGGTTTCCTTCAGGTGGCGGTGGAACCGCCGCCGGGTCACCTCGGCGATCGAGGCGACGTCGTCGGACCGACCGTCGCCCGCCGCCTCCCTGATCGCGAAGTGCCGGTAGTCGGACTTGCGCGGCAGGCCGTCCTCGAACACCACCAACGAGGCGACCACATCGGTGCCCTGCACGTGGCTGATGTCGACGCACTCGATACGCAGCGGGGCGTCCGCCAAACCGAGCGCTTCCTGAATGCTCTGCAGCGCCGCACTTCTGGCGGTGAAGTCACCGGCCCGCTTGAGCTTGTGCTGGGTGAGCGCCTGTTCGGCGTTGCGCTTGACCGTCTCGGCGAGCGCCCGCTTGTCCCCGCGCTGGGGCACCCGCAGCGACACCCGCGAGCCTCTCAGCTGCGACAGCCAGGTCTCCAGCTCCTCCGCCGTGTCGGGCAGGACCGGGACGAGCACCTGTCTGGGCACCGGGTTCGTCGCCTCGTCGGCTGCGCCGCCGAGTTCGGCCTGGTCGCCGTAGAACTGGGTGAGGAACTGCTCGACCAGGTACGCGGGTGTGGATTCGCCTGGCTCGCCGGACTTTTCGATGACCCAGCCGCGCTGGCCGCGGACCCGGCCACCGCGCACGTGGAACACCTGGACCGCCGCTTCGAGCTCGTCGTCGGCGAACGCGACGACGTCGGCGTCGGTGCCGTCACCGAGAACCACGGTCTGCTTCTCCATCGCGCGGCGCATCGCCCCGATGTTGTCGCGCAGCCGGGCGGCCCGCTCGAAGTCCAACTCCTCGGCGGCGGCGTTCATCTGTTGTTCCATCTCGCGGATCAGCCGATCGGTCTTACCCGCGAGGAAGTCGCAGAAGTCGAGCACGATCCGCCGGTGCTCCTCGGCACTGACCCGGCCGACGCAGGGCGCCGCGCATTTGTCGATGTAGCCGAGCAGGCAGGGACGGTCAATCTGGCTGTGCCGCTTGAAGACCCCGTTCGAGCAGGTGCGCGCCGGGAACACCCGGGTCAACAGATCGAGTGTCTCCCGGATCGCCCACGCGTGCGAGTAAGGGCCGAAGTAGCGCACCCCTTTGCGGCGCGGACCACGGTAGACCTTCAGCCGCGGGTATTCCTCGTTGAGGGTCACCGCGAGGACAGGATAGGACTTGTCGTCGCGGTAGCGGATGTTGAACCGGGGGTCGAATTCCTTGATCCAGTTGTATTCGAGCTGCAGCGCCTCGACCTCGGTGCTGACGACCGTCCACTCGACACTGGCAGCGGTCGTCACCATCTGCCGGGTCCTCGGGGCCAGACCCGAGAGATCGGCGAAATACGAGTTGAGCCGGCTACGCAGGCTCTTGGCCTTGCCGACGTAGATCACCCGGCCGTGCGGGTCGCGGAATCGGTAGACGCCCGGTTCGACGGGAATCGACCCGGGGGCGGGTCGGTATGTCGATGGATCGGGCACGGCTCCCAGGTTACTGCCGGGCCCCGACGGCCCCGTCAAGGACGAGGTGAGGTGGCGTCCGCCTGGTAGCGCCGCAGCAGGGCCCGAACGCCGTCCATCGCCTCGACCGCGCGGCGCTTGTCGACGGCCTGGATCGCCATCACGGGGACGTACTCGTCGTCGGGCAGATCCAGCCGGGCCCAGCGCGCGCCCTTGTGAAACGACACGTCGATCACCTGATCCCACGGAAACAGCCGATATCCGAACAGGTTTCGCACCGCCACGCCCGACGGCCCGACCCGCAGCCGGGGCCGCGCGAACAACGAGACGAAACACGCGATGACCACACCGACCATCGCGATCGCGACCTGGTCCCAGGTACGGAAAACCACACCGGAAGAACCCACCTTGAGCAACGCGCCGACGATGACGTGCGCGGCCACGATCAGCGCTGCCGCGCCGTAGGCGAAGTACGGCGTCAGGTGCGGCCTGACCTCGATGTCCCAGTCGCTCCCGCTCATGACGTCAGCTGGCGCAGAGTCAGCGCCGTCGACAGCGCGGCGGCCGCCGCCTGGGCGCCCTTGTCCTCGGCGGAGTCCGGCAGCCCGGCCCGGTCCAGCGCCTGGTGTTCGGTGTTGGTGGTGAGCACACCGTTGGCGACAGGCGTGGAGGCGTCCAGCGACACCCGGGTCAGGCCCTGCGTCACGGCGTCACAGACGTAATCGAAATGCGGTGTCTCCCCGCGGATCACCACGCCGAGCGCCACCACGGCGTCGTGAGTGCGCGCGAGCGCCTGTGCGACCACCGGGATCTCGATCGCGCCGAGCACCCGGACCACGGTCGGATCGTCGATACCGGCCCCGGCGGCCACCTTGCGGGCACCGTCGAGCAAGGCGTCGCAGATGGTCTCGTGCCAGGTGCTGGCGACGATGGCCAGCTTCAGGTCCTTGGCATCGAGTGCGGGCAGTTCGGGGACACCGGCCGCAGGGCTCATACCGCGCCACCGAGCTCGCCGGGGACCGCTTCGTCGAAGTCCTCAAGGCCGACCAGGTCATGGCCCATGCGGTCGCGCTTGGTCATCAGGTACCGGATGTTCTCCGCGTTGGCCCGCACCGGAAGCGGCACGCGCTCGATGATGTGCAGGCCGTAACCGTCCAGGCCGACGCGTTTGGCCGGGTTGTTGGTCAGCAGGCGCATCGACCGCACACCGAGGTCGACGAGGATCTGGGCTCCGGTGCCGTAATCGCGGGCATCGGCGGGCAGACCGAGCTTGAGGTTGGCATCGACGGTGTCGTCGCCGGCGTCCTGCAGTTGGTAGGCCTGCAGCTTGTGCATCAGGCCGATGCCACGGCCCTCGTGCCCGCGCATGTAGAGCACCACGCCCCGGCCTTCGCGGGCCACCATGGCCAGCGCGGCGTCCAGCTGGGGCCCGCAGTCGCAGCGCCGGGAACCGAAGACGTCGCCGGTGAGGCATTCGGAGTGCACGCGCACGAGCACGTCGTGTCCGTCGCTGTGCGGCCCGGAGATCTCTCCCTTGACCAACGCGACGTGTTCGACGTCCTCGTAGATGCTGGTGTAGCCGACGGCCCGGAACTCGCCGTGGCGGGTCGGGATGCGGGCCTCGGCGATGCGGTCGACATGCTTCTCGTGCTTGCGGCGCCACTCGATCAGGTCGGCGATGGAGATCATTGCCAGTTGGTGTTCGTCGGCGAAGACCCGCAACTCCTCGGTGCGCGCCA
>Ga0172382_10011075_pt1 | contig 11970 bp, 9 predicted proteins | sample Leawel138RmetaG_FD_122245 | JGI IMG/M metagenome (GOLD analysis project Ga0172382, IMG submission 122245) | Leachate microbial communities from a municipal landfill in Southern Ontario, Canada - Leachate well 138R metaG | ecosystem: Engineered > Solid waste > Landfill > Unclassified | place...
GATGAACCGGTCTGCAGTCAACATTAGCACCTATATCCAAAAGAACCTTATGGCCCTTTAAACTCGGTATGATACCTGCGATTGCCGGACGTCGTATATTCGGAATGCAACCTAATTTTAAAAGTGCCGCAGCCATAACTGCACCGCTGTTACCTGCAGATACAAATGCCTCAACTTTTCCTTCTTTAATTAAATCCATCCCAACCATTATTGAAGAGTTCTTTTTCCCTTTAATAATTTCTGTGGGAAGGGCATTCCCTGCTATTTTATCAGGACAATCAATTATCTCGAATTTTCCGGTATCAAAAGGGTATTTTTTTATTCCTTCTTCTATTAATCTCTTTTCTCCTAAAAGTGTAATTTCACATTTATTAAACTGTAAAAAGAGTGAAGCTCCTTTTACAGTTTCTTCAGGGCTATAATCACCACCCATAATATCCAGTGCAATTTTCAAATACAATCTCCCCCTTTATTACCTGCTTATAATAACAGGTAAAATAAATAATGTTTTTATTATAATGATTGTAACACTGAATATCAAAAAAACAAGAAAAAATTTTATTCACCTTTATATTCTATCTGATATACTGGCAGTTTAATCTCTAAAATCAAAAGATTAATAATCAGCAAACTAATGTAGATTATAATATAAATCAACTACAACTGGTATTCAAACTAATACTCTTCACCTAAATCCCTTTCAACAATATGTTCTTTAATGATATCTATTACTTCTTTTTCCCATTCCTTTATTTCTTCCATTTCTTCTTCCTTTCATTTTTCCATCATTTCTGTGACTTTTTGGATTCTTTTTTGAATATACAAGTAATATAAATGGGAAAATGGAAACCTTTTTTTTATTTTTTATTTTAATTTAAATTTGATAGGGATTATCACAAGACTTTCTCTTGCAACATCTCCCGATTTAGCAGATTCAAATTGCCATCTATAAACAGCTTGTAGTGCTTGTTCGTCAAAATTAATATATCCGGAAGAACTATAAATATCCCCTTTAATCACATTGCCTGACTTATCAATATACACCCTTAATTGTACATCTCCTTCAATTCCTCTTTTTCTTAGATTTTCTGGATAATCCGGATATGAAAAAGAAATAATCCTTGGAGGATCTATTTGGTTCCCCATTTCATATGGACCAGTTAAGTCTAATATTGTATCTGTATCATTTATCATATCGTCAATTATTTTTTCTTTTACGGAAAAATTAGATTTTGATAAATTTGATTCCTCTGCCTGGATACTATCAGAAATAATATAACTATTATCTTTCAGTTCATTTTCAGGCTGATTTTCAATCTCTGGTTTAGCCTCAATATCGTAGGATTTAACTTGTTCTTGTTCAATTTCAATCGTGGATTGTGTTTCACTGTCTGTTTTAAGGACAACCTCTTCTAATTGCTCTATTTTTTTGTCTTCTATTTCAGTAATAAATGCTTTATCCTGTTCCTGTATTTCTTTAGCTATTTGCATATTTTCACGTGCTTTTTTATCCTCTTTTTTATTATCTACATCATCATTTTCTGATAAAGATACAATATTTTTATTATTTTCTTCATTTAAAGTCTTTAAATCTTTATTTTTGGGTAATTCAGGATGATTTTTTATTTCCTCAGATGGTTGCTGAAAATATTCCGGGCTTAAAAACTCTATATAAATCATCCCTATTGATGGTTCTTTTTTCTCTTGAAAATCACTAATAACAAACATATTTGAAAAAATATAGATAAACCAAATATTTATAAATAATGAAATCATTAAAGAAATAAGAAATCTTTTACTTTTCATTTTCTTCTTAACCTGTTCTCTAGCATATTATGCAAAACACAAAACCAGCCTGAATACCTGAATTATTTTCGTTGAATTTAAAAATCAGTACTAACACCCAGTAAAAATGTTCTCCCCTGAAGAGGATAGCCGCTGACTAATTCTGGTCTTTCATCAAAAATATTTTTAACTGACAAGCTTAATTTAACCTTCTGTCTCTTTTCCTTATTTATAGTAAAATCCCTGGTAATATTTGCATCAAAGAGGTAATAATTATCTTGATTATCAGGTCGACCAGCCACCATGTATCCTTCCAAATCTATAGTTAAATAATTATTATTTTTTCCAAATTGATTAAAATAGGTCAAACCAAGTCCGATTTTATGATTCGGTTTCAACTGTTCTCCTGTATCAAGATCTATCATATTTAAATATGTATAATTCACATTAGTGATAAAGTTTTCATTAAGCTGATTCTTGGCGGTGATTTCAATCCCGTCTGCACGGGCAGAATTAATATTAGAAGGCCTCCAGACTCCTTCAGAATCAACTGCCCAATTAATCAATTGACTGGCATTTTTTCTAAATACAGTTAATCCAGCCTGAGCATCCCCTTTTTCATTTACGAAACGCATTCCAGCCTCATACGCCCAGGCGGTTTCCGGGCTCAGATCCGGATTACCACCGACATAGCCATCCTCAGGCCAGTATAGATCATTAAAATTTGGAGCCCGGTAAGCACGGCCAATAGAAGCGTGTAGACTTATATAGTCTTGTAGCTTATATAGAATACCCACACGAGGATTGAATTGTCCCCCAAAAGTTTGATTATAATCATACCGGATTCCTGCTGTTATACTTAGCTGCTCTAACACCTTAGTTTGCCAGACATCCTGAATAAAAACTGCTCCGCTTAAATCCCGCAGGTTGCCAATATCGGTACTGTTAACTCTGTTTTGTCTTAGCTCTGTTCCCCATGTAAGAATATGATTACTTCCTGAGTTATCTTTATTGCCAAATGTAAAATTATAAAGAGTGCTATCTATAGATATTCCGGTAACATGAGTATTATGGATACTCGGGCCAGAATGTCCCCATTCTCCAGGATTATCAAAATAAACCCGGTGAAGATCATACCAGGCTAAAATATTCAAATCTTTTTCTTCATCTTTCTTTCCCCATTTCAAATTAATATTAAAATTCCGGTCATTTTGTTGAGCACCAGGAGTAGGATAATCAAGAGAACCGGGCAATCCCCTTTGATAATCATGATATCGGAATGTCAGGCCAATATTAGTCTGGCTATCAAGTTCTTTCAGTAATTTACCCATTAAAGATATTTTATCCAATTGACTGTTTTCCCTGTCACCATCACTCTTATAATATTCACCGGACATATAATAATCTATGTCACTACCTTTATTTTGATAAGAAACCCGATATTTTTGGGTATTATGACTTCCATAATATGTTTCAGCAATACCTTTTTTTGTTACTTCTGCACTTTTAGTAATTATATTAATAACTCCGCCAAGGGCATTAGCCCCATAGAGGGCAGAGGCCGGTCCCCGGTAGATCTCAATTTTTTCAATGATATCTGCCGGAATTAGACCCAGGTCAATCTTGCCTGTTTGTGGACCATTTGCGGTAATCCCATCTATTAAAACCAAAACCTGTTCTGGTGAAGAACCACGTATACTAATTGCTCTAATATCTCCTGCTGTACCATATTCTGTTATCTCAAGGCCGGCTATGTTTTTTATAATTCCTGCAAGATTTTCCGACTGAGAGGCAGCAATCTCTTCTTCATCAACAATTTCTACACTTACTACTGATTCCAGCAATGTTTGTGGATATTTTGAGGCAACAACCACAATATCTTCAAGCATAAAAGGTGATTCCTGTTTTTCAGCAGCAAAAACATTTGTGAAAAAACAGATTACACTAAACCAAAGAATTATTAAAAGTGCAATAATACATGTATTTTTTTTCATTTTTACCTTCTTTCTCTAATTTGATTTTTTTCTTTATTATCTACGACTAATTTAAAAATATTTCTTGTATTCACCCTCTTTCTATAGTTTTTATCAATAAAAAAGCTGCCTCCTCGAACGAGAAGGCAGCTTTTATAACTTACCAAATATTGGTTAATCCTGCTTTCCCTCTATGTCGGAAGTTAATTAAGCAGACAATTATGGCAAGTCTTCTGGCTTTCAGCCCATTTTAGTATCATCCTTCCCACCTGCTGGGCAGTGAACAATACCTGGTTATGCTGATTACAGATGCGACAACAGCAACGGTTTTACACCGTTTTCCTTTTTAATCACATAAGAACCATAACTGTATTTGATCTATATTTAATTTTTCTATAATTTCTAAATTATTTTAGCATATGGTATATGGAAACACAATTTATTTGTATAATATTTTTTAAATACAACTAATCTGAATTTGTATTTTGTGGATGTTTTCTGATAAAATTTTATATTATGCCATTACTACAATAGGTATTCCATTATATTTATCAACATAGGCATTTATATTAAATACTTCACGAATATTTTTGGAGTTAATAATACTGCTATCACCTTTTGCATATATCATCCCATCTTTCAGCAAGATAAATTTATCCGAAAATCTTAGAGTAAGATTTAAATCATGCATAACAACAATAGAAGTAATACCCTGGGACCGGGATATGTTTTTTATAATGCCCATCACTTCCATTTGGTTTTTTAAATCCAGGTTACTTGTCGGTTCATCCAGTAGAAGTATTTGCGGTTCCTGGGCAAGTGCCCTGGCAATTATTACCTTTTGCAGTTCTCCACCACTTAATTCGCGGGTAAACCTCAGGGCATGTTCCTCAAGATTCATAAGTTTTAAAACCTTTCCGGTTATATCAAGATCTTTTCTCGAAACATCCCACTTTATATGGGGTTTTCTCCCCAATAATACCGCATCAAAAACGGTTATATAATTAGCGGAGGCTGTTTGAGAAACATAAGCCATCTTTCTGGCAATCTCTTCTTTATTGAGTTTTTTGAGATTAAAATTATTAACAAGTATTGTTCCTTTTTTTGGTTTCAATATTTTGTTAATACATTTTAAAAGAGTTGACTTTCCTGCCCCGTTTACTCCCAGGACAGATATTACTTCACCTTTATTTACCTCAAATTTTACATTTTTTAAGACATCTTTACCATTATAAGAGAATGCAATATCATTAACGGAAAGAATCATCATAGAAATCTCCCTTATTATTATCTTAAACACTTCTATTCTCACAGGTATGATGCAAGCATAAGTAGAATAGAAATTATTTATACATCTTTATCAATAAATACAGAAATAATGGCGCTCCCATAAAGGATGTCAAAATACCCACAGGTAAGACAATCGGGGATATAACAGTCCTGGCAATTGTATCTGAAACCAATAACAGGATTGCACCGAATAAAGCAGATACAGGAATAAGAAACCTGTAATCTCCACCTATTAATATTCTTACCAGATGGGGGCATATTAGTCCAACAAACCCGATTATGCCCAAAAATGCCACATTAACGGATATTAAAACTGCTGCTATAGATATACTTAAAAGTCTTATCCTTTCAGTTTCAACACCCAGTGATTTTGCACTTTCCTCACCACTTTCCAATGCATTGTAATCCCATCGCTTATAAATAAAAAAAGTCAATGAAAAAATCATAACAATAGCCATTATGCCAACTTCTGTCCATAAAGGCCTTCCTAAGTCTCCAAAGGTCCAATAAACCATTGACGCTAATTGCAAATCATTGGCAAAATACTGTATAACCATGGTTCCTGCGGAGAACAGAGAACCCATGGCAATTCCAGCTAAAATCATCGCCTCAGGTGTAAATTTTCTTAACCTGGCTAATAATAATATTACTAAAGCTGCCAGCATGGCACCAGCAAATGCAAAAAAAGTAACTAAATAGGGGCTGTTTATAAATATCCTTCCACTACTTTCTGCCCCGCCAATACCAAATAATATTATGGCAAAAGCAGCCCCGAACATGGCTCCGTGGGATATTCCTATTGTATAAGGAGAAGCAAGGGGATTGCGAAGTGTACATTGCATAACAGCACCCGAAACAGCAAGAGAAATTCCTGCAATCAAAGCTGCAATAATTCTTGGTAAACGTATATTCCGGATAATTAAATTAGCCGTATCATCACCCTGCCCGATTAAAACATCGTAAATTTGTTTTGAGGATAATTGATATCCTCCTATAGATAATGAATAAAGGCTGAAGATGATTAAAAAAAACAACAGACTAATTCCAATTACTATTTTTTTTCTATTTAATTTTCCATATTTTTCAGTAATAGTTTTGGTCATAACGTATTGGCAGCAATGCCTTTCTCTTGATTTATTAATAATTTATAAAAGCCCCGAATCTCTCTTTTAGCTTATAATAAACACCTTCACCATTTTCTTTATAAAATTTCTTATAGATCTCGATGCTCTTTTCATCTATATCAATATCATCAAAAGCTTCAGGATATAATATTTTTCCTACAAAATAAGCATCAGCAATAGCGTTCTCTTTATTATAAGCATACCAGCAATATGGCAGTATACTATAAACCTTTTTATCCTGAACAGCCTTTAAACTATTAAAAGGAGTGGATGTTAATTCTGATTCAATTATTGGTAACGAAACCGGTGAGAAAAATATTACATCCGGGTTCCATCCTATTAATGCTTCCCTGTCAATACTAACTCCTGAACTTAAATTAGACAATTCAGAAGCTACATTTTTTACATTGACTAAATTAAATGGCGGCCATTGAGGGTCGGTCCCGGTTATTCCATGGGAACCAAAAAAGGCACGTCCTCCGATATAAGCATTTTTCTTTTCATCTTCGGAAATATTCTCAGTCCTTCCCCAAAGATCCTGGTAATACCCTTCAATAATTTCTATTATTTCTTCGGCCTGCTCTATTTTACCCAGGGTAGCCCCGATTATTTTTAAGGAATCATAGAATAATTTATCCTGTTGGGCTGTTCCTATTGGATCAGTATAAAGAGCAATAACAGGGATATTGGTTTTATTTGACAGATCATTAACCTTTTCTGCTCCGCTTGCCCCTATAAATATGATATCAGGATCTAACTCTATTATTAATTCATGATTAAAGCCGCTTCCCCCTACTCCTACATTAACTACTGGTAAATCATAAAGTTGGGGAAAAGCCAACATGTATGGTAAATCTGACCCTTGAGGGGCACCTTTTTCATCAGTCTCAGATTTTTCTCTGTATTCGATTCCAACAATCTTGTCTGTTACCCCAAATAGTACAATTTCCCGAAGAGAACTTCCTACAGCAAGAATTCTATTAATATCAGCTGGTACTGAAACTTCTCTTCCCAAAATATCAGTGATTTTTATCTCATTTGTAAAACAAGTCATGCTCATAGCACTAATTATTAATAACAAAATTGATAAAATTAGATATTTTTTCTTACTACTTGTCATACCATATCCTCCATTAATTTTTTCTGATATAAAAAGCAAAACAGTGTTACTTTTTTAATAATTGTAACACTGTTTCAAAATAAATCAACTTATTAGCTTTTCTATTTCTATTATTTCCAAAGCATTTTCTTTAAACAATTTTTCAACAGCTAACTACATTTATTTCATAAATACGAGACTTTGTTTTTATTAAACTTAAGCAGCCAGGTAAAATCCAGCAGACGATTTTACATCAATAATTGACACGCTCCTGAATATACTATAATATTATAGCATTATTCTTAAAAACTAAATAAATATACAGTTCAAAAAGGAATTTTAATGGTTGATTTCGCTTCTTTGATACCTTTTGTTTTAATTACCATCTTCACCCCGGGACCTGCTAATATTGCCTGTACCTCAATGGCAGTTAATTTTGGCATTAAAAAGTCAATGGGATTCCTGTATGGCATCTCATTAGGTTTTATCTTAATAATGCTGGTAGCAAGTTTTTTTTCAAATTTATTATTAACGGCAATTCCTTCTATAAAATCTATAATGAAATGGGTTGGAGCTGCCTATATTCTCTATTTAGCCTATAATATTTTCAAATCCGACTACTCTTTTAAACAAAGTAACAGGGAATTAAAACCATTCAGTCTAAAACATGGCTTCCTGCTCCAGCTTTTAAACCCAAAATTATTTATTTTTATCCTAACCCTTTATACAACGTTTCTCTATCCAATAGTCAATAATTCTAAATATATTATTCTTACTACATTAATCCTGGCTATACTCGGTTTCAGCTCTAATCTTCTCTGGGCTTCTTTTGGAGCAATAATTAGCCATTTTCTTCAAAATAATATGCTAAAAAAAATAGTAAATTCTTTATTAGCCCTTTTATTAGTCTATACCGCTTTCAGATTAACAGGAATTGCATTTTAAATTTTTATTGCATCAATTTTTTCCTTTAATCTCATCAGGTATAAAGCCTTTAAACTGGGCCTTATAAAGTTTGGCATAAAGCTGATTCTTGAACATTAATTCATCATGGTTTCCTTTTTCTACAATTCCCTGATTTGTCAGTACAATAATTATATCAGCATTCCTGATAGTAGAAAGACGGTGTGCAATTACCAGTACAGTTCGTCCAATGGTCAATTTTTCTAAGGCTTTTTGAATAATAGCTTCAGATTCAGTATCAAGAGACGATGTTGCTTCATCTAATATAAGAATAGGTGGATTCTTAAGAAAAGCCCTGGCTAAAGACACTCTCTGTTTCTGGCCACCGGAAAGTTTGAGCCCTTTTTCTCCAACATAAGTGTCATAGCTATCAGGAAGACTATCAATAAAATCATGGATATTTGCATCTCTTGCTGCTTGAACTACTTCTTCATGAGTCGCATCAGGCTTACCATATAAAATATTTTCTCCAATTGTGCCAGTGAATAAAAAGACATCCTGTTGTACCAACCCTATATTTTTTCTCAGTGAACTAAGCCTAATGTCTTTAATATTTATGCCATCAATTAATATTTTTCCTGATACCACTTCATAAAACCTGGGAATCAGGTGACATAAAGTAGTTTTACCTGCTCCTGAAGGGCCTACCAGGGCTAGGGTCTGCCCCGGTTTTATAATAAGATTGATATCAGATAAGACAACTTCGTTTTTCTTATAACTGAAAGAAACATTTTTAAACTCGACTTTCCCCTGAATTTTGTCTAATTTCAGTGCATTTTCTTTATCTATAATGCTCGGCTTAATTTTCATAATTTCTACAAATCTTTCAAACCCACTGATTCCTTCCTGTAACTGTTCAGTTAGATTTGTCAGCCGACGAATAGGTTGTAAAAAGAAACTTATATAAAGTAAATAAGCAACCAAATCTCCCATTCTGATAATATTTTTAAAAACAAAATACCCTCCCAATCCTAATGCAATAATATTTAAAAAATTTGATAAAAACATTATGGTAGAAAAGAATTCCGCCATCACCTTGTAAGACATTTCTCTTGACCTGTTAAATTCCTCATTGCCCAGATCGAATTTTTCCATTTCAAACTCTTCATTGGTAAATGATTTAGCCACCCTGATACCGGAAATGCTGTTTTCAAGCTGTGCATTTACATTGGCAATCTTTTTTCTTACTAATCTAAAAACTTCAGTCATTTTTTTTCTTTTGTTAACTGCATACCAGAGCAAAATAAACAAAAAGCCATACAGTACCAATGTTAACCGCCACTCAATTTGAAAAAGGATAATAAAAGAACCAATTATCATTACAAAAGACAGAAAAATATCTTCAGGTCCATGGTGGGCAAGCCCGCCTATGCGACTGATGTCATGCACTACTCTGGACATGATATGTCCGGTCTTCACATTATCAAAATAATCCACTGATAAGTTTTGTAAATGCTTGAATAAATCTGTCCGCATATCACGCTCCATCCTGGCACCCAGGGCATGTCCCCAGTAATTCACAATATACTGGGAAATGGCTCTTAGAATGGATAGAGCAATTAGGAAAACAATAAATACATAAAAAAGTCTTAATTGGTTATTTGGAATAATATTGTTTATAAAATGTCTGGTAACTGCCGGAAAAGCCAGGTCAACCGCTGCAATAAGGGTAGCAGCAATTAAATCTAATAAAAGAATACCCTTATAAGGTTTATAATAATGTATGAATTTTTTAAACATTTATTCAACTCTTTTCGGTGTTTCGGTGTCAAAATGTTAAGTAATATATCCTAAAAACAATATGGGATTGTATCATTATAGCAAAAAAAATTCAATATTTTTACTATTTGAGATTTCTCAAACATTTATTGCAATATATTATTTTTGGTTTTATTAAAGGCAGGTTGCGAAATCCAAAAAATATTATTTAATCTGTTTGATTGATGAACAAGCAGGCAGGATTGTAACAAAGATTATTATTGATTCTATTTGGAATGCCCCTGAAAATAAGAAGTTGTATTCAGTTAATTAAGTTATATTAATTTTCAGATATTTTTATTCTGAATATTTTCGGCCATAGTTTACCGGTAATCAGTAAATGTCCTCTTTCAGAATCAAAGGCAATGCCATTCAAAACATCTATTTTTTCATTCGTTTTAACATCCTTCAGAATACCGCTTAAATCCAGCCAGGAATTTACTTTACCTGTCTCCGGATCAATAATAGCAATTATGTCAGTCTGCCATATGTTGGCATAAATATAGCCATTGATATATTCTAATTCATTAAGCCTGTCAACAGGTGTGTCACTATCAGAGACGTTAATTTGCTTAACCTCTTTCAATTTAAGAGGATCTATAAAACGCAACACAGAGGTTCCGTCACTTATAATTAAATATTCTCCGTTATGGGTAATTCCCCAACCTTCATGAGAATAAATAAATACATCTAATAATCGAAAGGTTTCAAGATCATAAATAAAACCTGTCTGTTTTTTCCAGGTAAGCTGGTAAATTCTATTATTAAAAATCGTTATACCTTCTCCAAAAAATTTATCTGGAAGATTATATTGCTGTAAAACTTTCCCGGTTTCCAGCTCGACTTTGCGAATTGATGATTCTCCATATAGTCCAGTTCCCTCATATAAAAAATCTTCATTTAATATAAGTCCCTGGGTAAAAGCTGCAGTATCATGTGGATAGCTTTCAATAATTTCATATTGAAGAACCGGAGAAGAATCAACAAAAAAAATTGCAAAACTGGTTAGAACAGGAGAAATGAGCACTATTATAAAAATAATTAAAAAAAATTTTCCGGACTGTATACTCATTTATTTTTTCTCTTTCTTATCATCCTTTTCTAAATCACATAAATGACATATTCCAACTACTTTTTTTACATCCAGTACAAAGGCAATACCTTTACCCGGGTCATCCAGGGATAATTCTTCTTCAATTGCTTTTAATGTTTCATCTGTTTTCTTTTGGTCAATTAAAGTTAACACTATTTCTTTCTCCGGCTCAATTGGAATACCAAATATTTTTCCATCCTCACGCACACCGGTACCACGTCCGTGAATAATTGAACCCCCTTCGGCTCCTGCCTTTCTGGAAGCATTTACCACATCTGTAGCAAAACCTTTGCTTACAATGGTCACAATTAAATCAAATTTTGCTTTTATTTCTGCCATTTTGTCCTCCATAGTACTTATAATTTTCTTCTTAAAATCTTATTAACCTATACAAAAGGAACTATGAATATTTATTTCACCCTTTTATCTTTTTTCTTTCATGGCATTATACATATTACAGATATCATCAATATTTTTTGAATCCAGAATAAATGCAACACTATTATCAATATTATTAAAATACATTTCCTTTTGAATTTTCTTTAATACCTTCTTACTTTTACCGGATTCAACCAGGACTAATATCATTTCCTTTTGCGGCTCAGTGGGAATGTCTGACATTTTTCTCTCTTCACTTAAGCCAACGTAATTTTCAAAGTTTATAACCTCTTTTTTCACATCTGCTTTTTTAGTAACATCAACTATGTGCTTAACATGCTCTTTGTTTGTAATAACAACAATTAATTCAAAATCAGAAATCACTCCAGTTTTTTTCTCTTCTTTCTCTTTAATATTTCTTATCTCTTTCTCCATTTTAGCTTCTGCTCTATTATATAAAAATCCTAAAATCAGGATTGATAGAATCGGCACCATGGCAACCATTGC